>Ga0302325_10026661_pt1 | contig 11999 bp, 11 predicted proteins | sample Palsa_T0_2_FD_201948 | JGI IMG/M metagenome (GOLD analysis project Ga0302325, IMG submission 201948) | Peat permafrost microbial communities from Stordalen Mire near Abisko, Sweden - Palsa_T0_2 | ecosystem: Environmental > Terrestrial > Soil > Palsa > Peat permafrost | place: Sweden: Abisko... | reverse complement strand
AATCCACCGACAGCAAGTTGCTGCCGTATCTTCAGCGTGGTCAGGCCGATATCAACAAGGGCGATTACACAGACGCGATCGGAGAGATGACGAAAGTAATCCAGCTTAATCCGAAAGATCCCGTCTGGATGGCCGATCGGGCAGCGCTTTACGCGCAAAGCGGACAGCGCGACAAGGCGATCGCCGACTACACCGAGTTAATCGGGAGAGATTCGAAATCCTCGCAATTGTACCGCTTCAGAGGGAACAACTATGCACTTCTCGGAGACGCGGATCGCGCGCTGGCCGATCACAACATGGCGCTCAAGCTCGATCCGCATAACAGTTTCAATTATTCCGCACGCTCCGGCGACTACTACCTGAAAAAGGAATATAGCCTCGCGCTGAAAGATATCGACAAGGCAATCGAGTTGGCGCCTAAATACGCGCCGTTCGTGCAACACCGCGCGGAGATTTACCATGCCGACGGTGACTACGCCAAAGCAATCGCCGATTACAGCGGTCTGATTGCGATGGATCCGAACAACCCCGCGGGTTATGGATTGCGCGCTCAAGAATACGTCTTCGACGGCAATTACAAACGGGCGGTTGCCGATCTCTACCAAGCTGAGCGATTGCAGGGGCCGAGCGCCGATATGTATCTGATCCGCGCCAATATCGAGATACAGGCGCAGGACTGGCAGGGCGCCCACAACGATCTCGTGCGGCTTGCTCAAACTCCCGCGGCGGTTGAGGCTTCCAATGCCGACTGGGCCGCGTGGAGATTGGCGACCAACCCCCACCCGGAATTACGCGATGGCCAGGCCGCGGTCATTCTTGCGACTCGCGCGAACCAGGCGACCGGATGGAGAAACCCTGCCTACCTCCAGACGCTCGCGGCCGCTTATGCCGAGGCGGGGGACTTTTTTGACGCCGGCAAATATCAGGCCCTGGCGGTTTCGGGCACACCCAATCCCGACAGCGTCGCTCCGCTACAACAGCAACTAAGGGATTATGAAAGCGGCAGGCCCTATCGCGAGGATGAGCCCGTCAGCAGCGGAGGCCCGTCGTACTCCTACCGCACCGTAAGAATCCTCGGCGGAGTCGTTGTGATCCTGGCGATTCTGGGCATCCTGACGCTCTTTTACGTAATCATCAGGTTTTTATTCCGACTGATTCGCGCCGGTGCGGGCTTCAACTCCCGAGGCGCCCGCTCCGAGCGGACTCCCGGCGACGGTCCATACTGGACCTGATAGTTGGTTTGGCGCAGCGATTGGCTCGAATGAGAAGACGGAGAACTATGTCGAACAATCTGAAAGCTCTTATGCCGGTCCTCTGCGTATCGGTACTTGCCCTTTCGATACTATGTATTTCAGGCTGTGGAATTAACAAAATTCCGACCTTAGACGAGCAAGTAAAGGCCGCCTGGAGCGAAGTACTCAACGAATACCAGCGCCGCGCGGACCTGATACCGAATCTCGTGGAAGTGGTTAAGGGCTATGCGCAACAGGAGCAACAGGTCCTGACACAAGTCGTTGAGGCGCGCGCGAAAGCGACTCAAATGCAGCTACCAGCGGATATCCTGTCCAATCCACAGATGTTTCATCAGTTCGAGCGGGAGCAAGCGCAGTTGGGCGGTGCCCTTGGCCGGCTGCTGGCGGTGAGCGAGAATTATCCCGCGCTTAAGTCCAATGAGAATTTCCTCGCGCTTCAGTCGCAGCTCGAAGGTACCGAGAATCGTATCGCTGTTGCGCGCCGCGATTACATAATCGCCGTGCAGGACTATAACACCGAGTTGAGGACGGTACCGTCCCGCTGGACCGCAGAATGGCTCTACCCGAACCTGAAGGTCCGCGAATCTTTCACGATTCCGGAGCAGGCTCAGCAGACGCCACAGGTCAAGTTCTGATGCAAATCGTGAATTCTCGGATGCAATTCGCAATTCGCACGGGCCTGCAAGCTTTTCTGCTTGTAGTGCTTCTGACGGCCGTGGCGCTCGCCGCGGACTTGGCCTTTCCTCCGCTAACGGGCAGAGTCGTGGACAACGCCGGCATCCTGAGTCCCACGACAGACAGCGAACTCACGCAACTGCTGAAGCAGCAGGAACAGACAACCGGCGACCAGGTAGTGGTTCTCACGCTTAGCTCGCTGGAAGGCCATTCCATTGAGGATTTTGGCTACCAACTTGGGCGTCATTGGGGCATCGGTCAGGCAGGAAAGAACAACGGTGTTCTTCTCATAGTCGCACCGCACGAACATAAGGTTCGAATTGAAGTTGGCTACGGTCTCGAGGGTCAGCTCACGGATGCCTCCAGCCGCATCATCATCGAACGCGATATCCTCCCCGCCTTTCGCCAAGGCGATTTCGATGCTGGTGTCCTGTCGGGAACCAGATCGATACTGAAAGTACTAGGAAACACTCCGGGCGCGCAGTCCGCGTCAGGATGGGGAGCGTCATCGCACCAGCTATATCAGGGCGCGACGGATTGGATGGTTTGGCTGGTTATCACGCTGCTACTTTTTTGGATGCTGCCCTATCTGCTGATTTACATGCTCGGCCCTCGCTACCATTCCGGAAAGGATTTACTTCGTAGGACGCGGCGCACGGCGTATCGCAACCGGCCATTCGGTTTGCCGCCACCCTTTTACGGGGGAGGCTATGGCGGGGGTGGTTCTTTCGGTGGAGGCGGCGGTGGGTTTTCGGGTGGAGGCGGTTCTTTTGGGGGAGGCGGCGCCTCCGGCGGCTGGTAGTCATGAGAAGGGATGCCCTTTCCCATGAAGATCAGGATAAGGTTCACGCCGCGCTCGTGGAGATCGAGCAAAACACTTCAGCCGACCTCGACGTCGTGATAACCCGAGTCAGCGACCGCTATCCGCTATACCCAATCGTCTGGGCGAGTCTCGGCGCGCTTTTGGCTACTAGTTTTCTGGCGCTGATGCGACCGGAGTTCGAGGTGCGAGCGGCGATGGCTCTTCAGTTAGCAGTGCTCCTCGTGCTGACGCTTGTTCTCAGTTGGCTCCCGATCCGACTCGCGCTCGTGCCCGAGCTAGTGAAACGCAACCATGCCAGACACCTCGCACAGCGGGAATTTGCAGCTCAGATCGCAGCAAATCGCCATCTAAACCGCATCCTCCTTTTTGTGTCGGTGGGCGAACGCCATGTAGAAATTATCGCCGATCGGGCCACCCATGGATTGGAATCCGAGGACACGTGGGCAGGAATTATTGCCGATTTCGTCGACGCGATGAAGGCGGGACCGCTGGTCAAGGGTGTACTCGTCGCAGTTCGCCGCTGCGGAGTTATCCTCGAAACGCACTATCCGGTCGCAAGGTGAGAGACCGCAAGGCGGATGCAAAGATTTTCAATCAAGTTCCGATACTCGGTCTGGCGGCGCAGCGATTGGCGATGCGCAAAAACGTCGTGTAGATTGGCGGCATGCCGAAACGTTCCATCAAGCGGAAGCCGCCCGTGCAGGACTCTGCAAAAGATTCTGCCAACGACGCGAGCATCTTCCAGGCCGTCGAGCAGGACGTCGAACTGACGGCGGAGCAAATTGAAGACGCCGCCGCCCGTGCGCTGCACAGCCTCGGCATCCTGAATGCCAAGAGCAAGCCGCGCGCTGCGAAACCCGCCCCCACCCGTCCTTCGACGACTCGAAAGGCCGTGCCGAAGCCGCGAAAATGAAACCCCTGACGCGGCATCGATTCGTATCGCGAGCATTGCGCATGGGTGTATAAGCGCGGGAGTTACTCAGCCGCTGCTGTTGTGGAGTAAACGATGAAAACCGAAGAAGAGCAGCGCGCGCTGGACGCCCGGGTCAAGCCGGGAAAGTATAGCGACGGTCATCCGCTCGATACCGTCCAATATCTTGAATCGAAGCTGATCCTCAAGCCGGATCGCTTCATCGCGCCGCCTACGTTCCACGAGTTCGGCAAAGTGGTGCGTCACGCCGCCGAAAAGCTCGACATCGGGTTTTCCACCGCGGGTTTCAAAGAGCTCCGGCCGCGCATCAGGGAGGTCATCTTCCTCGACACCAGGGATTTCGCCCTCTACAACAACGCGTTCATCCTGCGCCGGCGGATCGCATATGAAGATGGCTTTCCCGTCGGCAATCCCGAGATTGTCTTCAAGTTCCGCCATCCCGATCTGCAAACGGCCGCCGAAATGGACGTGCGGCCAAAGATGGCGAGCGACTACCGGATCAAGTTCAAGGCCGAGGCGCTGCCGCTCAAGGACAAGGTCGGCGGCATGCGCTTGTTATATTCCCACAATGCCGAAGTCGAGCTGCAACAGGAGATGCAAAGCGTCTCGGTTTCCAAGCTGGCGGAATATTTTCCGGCGTTAAGCGGCCTCAAGATATCGGCGAGGAAAATCGAGCTGGTGAACCATACGATCGTCGAAGAAGTGCTGCAGGATCTCGGCGTGCTCGATTTCGGCAAGGGCGTCATCGCCAAGTCCAATGCGGCGCTGTGGCGCGAGCGCGGCGATCACAAGCTGCTCATCGGCGAGTTCGCCTTCGAATGCAAATTCAAACGGCGCGACGACGTTTCCGACAAGGCGCTCGATCGGGTCAAGCGCTTTTTTATCCTGTTGCAGGAAATGGCTGGCGAATGGATTTCGCTCGGCACCACCAAGACCGGTATCGTCTATCGCCTGAAGGGAAATCCCCCGCAAAGCCACGAATAGCGGCGTTCACGACCGGCCGCGGCGGGAGTGCCTCGGCAGGAAAGTTTCGAACCGCTTCCGACGTTTGTGGATTTGCCGATTCGGCGAAAATTAGGATGGTGGGCAGGGAGTGAATCGAACACTCGACACGAGGATTTTCAGTCCTCTGCTCTACCGACTGAGCTACCTGCCCACCGGATGTCGGCGGACTTAATTGGTATCGATCCGCCGTCCGCCTTGCAACACGCGCCAGCGACGCTCCGTCATCCGCGAATCGCCGCGATCCGCCGCTCGACGAGGTCGATCACCCGCGACTCGAGCCGCACACCGTCGAGGCGATCGATCTCCTGCACCCCGGTCGGACTGGTGACGTTGACCTCCGTCAGGTAATCGCCGATCACGTCTAGTCCGACGAAGTAGAGTCCGTCGCGCTCGAGTCGAGGCGCGAGAACCTTGCAGATATAACGATCGCGTTCGGTCAGCGGCGCCTTGACGCAACTGCCGCCGACGTGGATGTTGCCGCGATGCTCCTCCGCCGTCGGCACGCGCAACGTCGCGCCGAGCGGCTCGCCCTCGACCACTATGATCCGTTTGTCGCCGCTGCGGATTTCCGGAAGGTAGCGCTGGCCCATGATCAGCCGCGATTCGAAACGCGTGACGGTTTCCAGGATCGCGTTGAGGTTGCGATCGCCGCGGCTCGCCAGGAAAACCCCTTCGCCGCCGTGGCCGTCGAGCGGCTTGACGATTATCTCGCCGCCCTGTTCCTCGAGGAATCGCTTCAATCGAACGATGCTGCTGGTCACGATCGTGGGAGGAATGACTTCGGGAAAATTGAGCGTATACAGCTTTTCGTTGGCCTCGCGCAGCCCCGCCGGATCGTTAAGCACAAAGGTGCGGTCGCCGGCGCGGCTGAGCAGCATGGTCGCGTACAGGTACGCTTCGTCGGCGGGCGGGTCCTTGCGCATGAAGATCGCGTCGAAGGTTTCGAGCGCGTAGTCGGCGCCCCTGTCGAGGTAGCGGAAATGCTCCACCGCCCGCATCACCTCGCAGCGCCGGGCGAATCCGAACGAGCGGCCGTCGCGCGCAAACAGATCGCGCAGGCCGAGGAAATAAATTTCGTGGCCTCGGCTGAGCGCCTCGAGCATGAAAACAAAAGTCGTGTCCTTCCCGATGTCGATCCCTTCAAGCGGGTCCATCACGAAGGCAATCTTGTAAGCCACCGTTTCAGTCTCCTCCGTCGAGTTCATGTAGCGCCGCGCCCGCGATACTGAGCGCCGCAATCGCCGCCGTTTCGCTGCGCATCCGATTCGGCCCGAGCGTCACCGCGACAAAACCGGCGCGCGTCGCCTCGGCAAGTTCGGCGGAATCGAAACCGCCCTCGGGGCCGCATGCGAGTATCAGCCGGGACGGCTTCGTCACGCCGATCGCACGTCGAATCGGAATGCCGCCGGCGTCGCATATGAGCGCGGTCACGCCGGCCACGATCGTCGAGTCCACGAGCCGGTCGAACATGATCGCCTCGGTTACCATCATAACTCCCGGCGCTTCGCTCTGCTTGGCCGCCGCGACGGCCAGCCGGCGCCATCGTGCGATTCGATCCGCTCTTATATCGCGGACCTGCGTGCGCGCCGTCACGATCGGCCATAGCTCCGTCGCGCCGAGTTCGACCGCTTTTTCGACCATGAAGTCCATTCGCGGCCCTTTGATTACCGCCGCCGCCAGGATTATTTCCACCGGCGCGACCCGGGTCGCGGTCGCGATTATGTCAGCCGTCGCGCTGTCCCGGCCGATTTCACGAAGGCGCGCATGATGCTCCTGGCCGCGTCCATCGATGATGGTCACCTCGTCGCCGGCCCGCATCCGCAGGACGTCGCGCAGATGATGGAACTCGCCGCCGGTGAGGGTCGCGACAGCGCCGGCCAGGCCGGAATCATCGATAACGAAGCGGCGTGGCTGACTCATCGTCCCAGTACCAGGGTGGCCCATCCGCGATCGATTCGGGAACGTATCAGCCTCATCGGCGGCCCATAATGTTTCAACACCGCGCTGCGTTCGCGCGCCAGTATTCCACCGAGGATCAGGCGGCCGTCGCGATTCACCAGCCTGCAGAGCGTGGGCGCCATCCTGATCAATGTCGAGCTCAGAATATTGGCAGTGACCAGATCTAAGCGCCGCCGGAAAGTCTCGACCCGCGCCAGCGAGAAACGCAGCCCGGATATCTGATTCAGCGCGGCGTTCTCGCGTGCGTTTTCGAGCGCCGCCGGATCATTGTCGATCGCGACGACGCGCTTCACTCCGTAAAGACGCATCGCGATCGCCAGCACGCCCGATCCGGTGCCGACGTCAAGCGCGTCGCGCGGCGGTGTCCGCTTGCAGATATCTTCGAGCGCAACCAGAGCGCCCGCAGTGGTCGGATGGTGTCCGGTACCGAACCCCTGGCCGGGTCGAATGATGAGTCCGACTCGCCCGTCGTCGTGCACCGTACTCGCAGTCGTAGCCGTCTCCCAGGGCGGCAAGATTGTCAGGCGCAGGCCGATTGGCAGCGGCTTGAAACGATCCATCCACATGGTCGCCCAGCCGGGGTCGGTCAAGTTCGAAAGCTGCGGCACGTCGCCTGCGATCATGCGCAAGTCGCGCAACTTATGGTGGATCCGCGCGAGTTCGGCCGGGGCGATACGTTTGAACCACGCCTGCAGATTCGCGACCGGTCCGCGTGGCCGTCCCGCGCGTGAAACACGTTCGACGGCGCACCCGAGCGCGCCCCATGCGATCAGGAGCGCGGCGGCGTCGTCGACCATCGGGGAAGGCACCGCGAAGGTCGCCGTCTGATAAGTCGCGTCGCTCTTTGTCCTCGTAACCGCCACGTTGCCCCGGCTCAGTCTCGAATATGGCTCGAATATGTCATCGATAGGGCATCGGCGCGAGCCAGCGTCCGCGCTGTGGATGGGAAAATCGGTGCGTCGTTTAGGTTTGGCGACGGGGAAGGTAGACTCTCAGGTGTGAGGTTTGTCGTCGATGGCGCTGCTCATAATCGCCCATCGCGGGTCCAGCGGTGAATATCCTGAAAACACGCTTAGCGCATTTGAAGCAGCCGTTCGCGACGGTGCCGATTGGTGCGAGCTCGACGTCCAGCTGTCGCGCGACGGCAGGCTGGTCGTGATCCACGACGCCACCGTTGACCGCACGACCGACGGCCACGGCGCCGTCGCGGAATTGACGATGGCGGAGCTCAAGACTCTCGATGCGGCCCGCCGGTTCGACGGGAAATCCAGTGCAAAGTTCATCGGCGAGCGATTGCCGGAGCTCGATCAAGTTTTCGACGCGGTCGGCGGATGCAGCGGTCTCAATATTGAGCTCAAGGCAAAAGGCACTGGCCGTGCGGTCGCTGATTTGATCAAGCGGCGCGATGCGTATGGATCCGCGATGGTCTCGTCGTTCGATCGCGATGAGCTCGCGACAGTCGCCAGTATCGATCCTGCGATCAGGCTCGGCGTCCTCGGCGAGCGCGATCCGGCCTCGATGTTCGAAACGGCGCGCAGGCTAGATGCCTGGTCGGTCAATCCGCGCTTCGATCTGGCGACTGCGGAGTTCTGCGCGGAAGCTCATCGGCGCGGTCTGCGTGTGCTGACATGGACCGTCGATGCAGCCGACCTGATGCGCCAGTTAGCGGCCAATGGCGTCGATGGAATAATGACCAACTATCCCGGTCGATTGCACAATCTGGTGCGCAATCTGGAACGCGCGTCATGACCCGTTACGACGACAACAAGATCGAAGAGATTCGCGAGCGCTCAAATATCGTCGAGGTAATTGGCGCCCACGTGCGCCTGCGCCGATCGGGCCGCAACTATTCAGGCCTGTGCCCGTTCCACAACGAAAAGACGCCGTCGTTCTCGGTCAACGCCGAACGCGGCTTTTTTCATTGCTTCGGATGCGGCGCGGGCGGCACGGTGTACAACTTCGTGATGCGCCAGGAAGGTCTGACGTTTCCCGAAGCGGTGCGATCGCTGGCGACGCGCTACGGCGTCACGCTGCCGGAGACCTCCGCGCCGGGACCGGGGGCCGGCGAGCGCGACGGAATCTACCGCGCCAACGAGGTTGCCGCCGCCTTCTTCAGCCATGTGTTGTGGAAAACGCCGGAAGGCGCCGCGGCGCGCGACTACCTTGTCCGCCGCGGTATCGGTGATGAGGCCGCGCGGACCTTCACGATCGGATTCGCGCCCGCCCGCTCGGGATCGCTCGCTCGCGCGCTCGATCGTCGCGGCCTGGCCGCGTCCGGAGAACGCGCCGGACTGATCCGGCGTGACGGCGGCGGGATTCGCGAGCTCTTCAGCGGACGCCTTATTTTTCCGATTCGCGACGGACAGGGTCGTGCGATCGCTTTCGGCGGCCGCGTGCTAGATACGCGCCTGCCCAAGTACATCAATTCACCCGAATCGCCAATCTACACAAAATCGCGGAGCATCTACGGGATCCATGAGGCACGCGGCGTGATCGGCCGCGCCGACCGCGTGATCGTCGTCGAGGGTTATCTCGACGCAATCGCAGTCGCGCAAAGTGGCTGCAAGGAGGTCGTCGCCAGCCTCGGCACTGCCCTGACGGTCGACCAGTTACGAATCCTGGGGCGCCATACTCGCAACGTGATCGCGTGCTTCGACGGTGACGACGCCGGCCGCAAGGCGTCGTTACGTGCGCTCGAAATATTCCTCGCTGCCGGACTGCTCGGACGCGGCGCGTTTCTGCCGACGGGATTCGACCCCGATACGTTGATTCGCGAGCGCGGCGCGAAAGCTTTTTCCGATCTGATCGAATCGTCTGGTCTGTTGGTCGATTTCTTCCTGGCCGAAAATGTGAAAGCGGCCGGCGCCTCTATCGACGGCAAGGCGCGGGCGGCGTCGCACGTCGCCGAAACGCTGCGGCTTATCACCAACCCGTTCGAGTTCGATTTGCTGGCCCGCAAGGCAGCCGAACAGCTCGGCGTCGACGAGAAGCTTTTGCGCGGTATCGCGCGTAGGCCCGGCGGCTCGGGGTCGGGATCGAGATCCGGAAACGCAGCCGGCGGTCGCGCAGGAGCGACGGCGGGCGGACTCGATGCGGCCGGCGAGGCGGAGGCGGGAGTCGTCGCGATCGCGCTGGCGCGGCCGGATCTGCGACCCGCGATTGCGGCTCGTGCCGTGACCCGCGATTTTGAAGACCGTGTAGCGGCCGAGTTCGTCAATATGATCTGCTCGTTCGACGACGCCGCGGAATCGCCCGATCAATTCATGGCCGAACGATTTTCCGACGCCCAGCGCGGCCGGATCGGCGCCGTGATGGTCAGCGTGCCGCTCGACGATCCCAGCGCGGCAGCCGCGATGCTCGACGACTATTGCACGGCGCTCGGTCGCCGCCGATCGCGGCGCGAAGCGACGGCGCTCACGCGCTCGGCGCGGGAAGAAGACGGCGACGAGGCGACGCGCCGCCTGCAGGAGTTGATAAGCCTGCGGCGCGGGGGCGAGCCGGGTGGCAGCGCGGCGTGATCATAATCGTCGGGGCTCTTAAAATCGCGGCGCGAAGCTGTTAACATGGAAAAGTTTTGATGTCTTCGCGAGGGCCCATAGCTCAGCCAGGTTTAGAGCTGCCGGCTCATAACCGGCTGGTCCCAGGTTCAAATCCTGGTGGGCCCATTCCACATAAATTCTCCATTTTTACGACTAAATCAGCGATTTTTTTGAGCGCGCGGGTTAAAACTCGTGGCGATCACGCCCGCTGGGAGGTCAACTTTGCGTGAGGAATTAGCGCGCCTGACGAGTCTTCAGGCGCTTGACCGTGAAACGCAGGAACTGAGCGTCGCGCTCGGGGTGGTTACCAGCCGCGTCGACGAACTTCGTGGCCGGCTTGAGGCCAGTCAAACCGAACTCGACCGCCTGACCCTCGAAGACAAGGAAGCCGAGACGGCGCGGCGCCGGCTCGAACGCGAATTGGCCGAGGGCGAGGCGGGCATCCGTAACAAGCGGATGCGGCAGAACCTTGTTCGCAACGACAAGGAATTGCAGGCGCTGAGTCACGAGGTCGAATCGCTCAAGGAGACTAACGGACGCCTCGAAGCCGATCTGCTCGTCCAGATGGAAGGGGCAGACCCACGGGCGGCTCGAATCAAGGAGCTGACCGGGCTTATCGAAACCGGCCGCAAGGAGCTGCGCGAGGCGGAGATCGAAATCGCCGGGCAGGCCGAGGAACTCAAGACCGCAATCGGCCGCAAGCGCGTCGAGCGCGATCGCCTGAGTGCCGCTATCGATCCAGTCCTGCTGCAACGCTACGGGGTTATCTACAATCGTCGCGCCGGCATGGCCGTGGCGCAGGCCAAGTTGGGTACCTGCCAGGGCTGCCGTATGAGGCTGCCGCCGCAGCTTTATAACGAGATCCAGAAGTTTCAGGAGATTCACTTCTGCCCGAACTGCCAGCGGATTCTGAGCTTTCCCGAATCCTGATCGTACGCGCCGGTGCCGATCGCCCCACCCGGCGCCAGCGCAATCGCATCCGCCACGCACCTGTGTACGATTGGTGGTGATCTGTGCGCGCGTGCTCGGCTCGCGATGCTACAATCTGTCCCAGCCGGAGTGAGTCGGACGGTCGCCCCGTTTATGCGGGGAGGAAAGTCCGGGCTCCATAGGGCAGGGTGGCCGTTAACGGCGGCGCGGGGCGACCCGCGGAAAGTGGCACAGAAAACAGACCGCCCCCGGTAACGGGAGCAAGGGTGAAATGGTGGGGTAAGAGCCCACCGGCGCGCGAGTGATCGTGCGCGCATGCCAAACCCCACCCGGAGCAAGACCAAATAGGAGGGTGAGCGGCCCGCTCAATCCCTCGGGTATGGTCGCTGGAGCCGGCGAGCAATCACCGGCCAAGAGGAATGACCGTCGCCCGCAAGGGCACAGAACCCGGCTTACAGACTCACTCCGGCGATCGATTCGGCTGATCTGGGTGATCTGGAGCGATTGGACGGCCATTCAGGCGGCTGCGCCGCGCGGGCGACCGCTCGCTGCACGGCCGGTGCGCCGATCGATCGACGGTGGCAGGTCGAGACTGAGGTAACCGGCGATACGGTTGAGGGCTGCAAGATCGACAGCATCGTCGAGCAGCGCGGGCACCGCGACGACCCGGACAGCCTTGGGCAGTCCGCGCACGAACTCTTCGACCCGCGTGACCTCGGTGCGCATCGAGCGAGCATGGCTGCGCAGCCATGCGGTGATAGCGGCGAGGCTAGCGTCATCATCGGAGTCGCCGACGATCGCGTCGAGCGCCTTGATCGCCGCGCCGCGATGCTTCAGGCGCAATTCCTCCCACGATTCCTCATCGAGGAACCGATTGATGACGA
>Ga0302325_10026660_pt1 | contig 11999 bp, 6 predicted proteins | sample Palsa_T0_2_FD_201948 | JGI IMG/M metagenome (GOLD analysis project Ga0302325, IMG submission 201948) | Peat permafrost microbial communities from Stordalen Mire near Abisko, Sweden - Palsa_T0_2 | ecosystem: Environmental > Terrestrial > Soil > Palsa > Peat permafrost | place: Sweden: Abisko... | reverse complement strand
GAAGTGGTGTTTACGAAACTCGAGGCGTCCGTGAAGTCGTTGACAGGTGGCGTGCCTCTTTCCAAGGAAAAATTCGAGGAACAGTTGCTGAGGAAAATCGCGAGGACGGCCCCATCGCATCCGCTTTTGGAAAAGAAATCGATTGTCAATCAGCCAGCCAGGACAAATCCCTGGAGATAAGCAACTCGGTCATTTTGGCGTGGTGGGTGTTTTTCATGGCGATTGGCTTGCTTTGAAAGCCGTGTTTCTCAGCCAACGCGACGATCTCCGAAGTATTGTCGTAACTCATCAAGAAGTCGCCCCGACAAGCCGCCATAGAAGTGAACAACCTCGAATGGTCCATCTGCCAGACTTTGTAAAGCCGCCGAGCCGCTATGGTGTACGGAGGGTCAATATAAAACGCGGATTCCGCGTCCAACTTATGTTCCTCGATCAGATCAAATCCATCCCCTTCAACAAACGTCATCCTGTCCTTCTGGCGGTTTATCTCGCGGATACGCCGCGCTAGCGTCTCGGGGTACCACCGGGAATTGAGTCCGCGCCCGCCTTCGCCTGTTTTTATGAGGCCAGCGCCATCAGCGAGTATGCCGCCCCGTTGGACTCGGTTTCGCAATATGGTTTGAAAAGCTCTCTGCCGCAGTTCTTCGGGGTCCTCCCGCAAAACGCTTTTGACATTTTCCAGGGTCAAATTGAAATTTAAGATTTGTTTTGACAGCCATTCCGCCTGCCCATTCAGAACAACACGCCACACGGACGCAACGGCACCATCCAGTTCCGCAAAGAGGACGTGGCACGCCAACTGTTCAAATGCGGCCGTCAAACTAACGATGCCTCCGCCGGCGAACGGTTCGATCAATCTGGTTGGCGGCGTTTTTTTGCTTCGCAGCCAATCGCGCAAATACGGCACAAGCCATGTTTTGCCGCCTGGGTAACGGAACGGACTGCGTTGCGGCACGCTGGCAACATTGATCGGCTGGGTGGACTTGTAGGAAACACGCTTTGTCGGAATCAGTTCCAAAACAAAGCTGTTAGCCTCTTCGCGCAACGTATAGTTTTTAGACTCATCTATGCGCCGCGCGATTTGCAACAGATCATCAGCGACTCGTTCGGGCACGCGAATAACAGTTGTTTCACGTGAATTCCACTTGCGGGGATAGGTTGTCGATGAGCGCGCCACGACCCGAGTTCAACAGATTATCAAAAGCATGTCAACCCTGTTACACGGTTTGCTTTCCCTGTTACAGAACAGGCTTTCGCAACCGCGTCTGCTTCGATATTTCCAGCAAGCCGCCCGCGACGATTGAGTGGGAGTAAACATTCGAGTCTCCTTGTAGCGTATTATCCCGGTCTTAATCTTCGATCTTTCCGGCCACTCGACTGATTAAGTCAAGACTAATGGCGTCGAGGTCCTCACTGTCCTCGACAAAGCTGGATAAGTATTCTGCTGAACGCGTCTGCAATCCGGCCCGCTGGCACACGATATGGGCCACGGACTCGGCTTCAATTTCCGCCACGGCTTCGGACAGATTCATCCGAAAAGGCCACCAGCCGTCTCGGTCGGCGCCGACATGGCCTAAATAGATGTGGGCCAATTCGTGGCAGAGCGCCCCATACGCGCCGGCGTCATCCAAATCATCGCGCACGCCCACGCGCATTTTCCAGCCCGGTTCCACAGCGCGGCTGGTCGCGAACCCGCCGCGTGTCTCTCCCATCGGCAGACGCAACACTTGGATTTGATCGCGTTGGCAATTCTTGACAAGGTGGTCCAGCAACGCGGGATTAAACCGTCCGGTCGTTCGCCCGAAGACGCGAAACTGTTTCGGCAGCGGCGGCCCGTCTGTATCCGCAATGTCATAGACCATGAGCACCGGGGTGCGGGGCGCCAAAATGAGCATGCCGCGGGCGTTTTCCTTGATGGTGCGCTCGAAGGCCTTGCGCCAATGACTGGCCGTGGCAAAGTGCGTCACCAAAGGGTTCTGCGCGTAAACAAGCATGTTATTAAAGGGCGAATAATCGCGAAATTTCGCCACAAACTCGACGGCGGCGGAAAAGTCCTTCGACCGGCGAAAACGCCTGCTTCTGGAAAAAAGATCGTCGATGGAGGATTGATAAGTCTGGGACGGATCGCCGCCCTCGGCTAAGGCCTGCGTGACCGAGCCCGCATTGAGCGTGTAGATAAGAAATTTGCGTTCCGCGTCCGGCAGACTGCGCTGGTCGCGCAATTCATCCAGAATAGACGGCAGCGCCAGGCGGCCCGGCCAACCCGCTTCCTTCTCCAGCGCGCGCACGAGATCCAGGGGTGAGCCTTGGCGTTGGCGGATCCATTGCAAGACGAGCTCTTCAATGTAAGTCCGCGTCATGCAGGCGATGGATCGGAACTATTTGCCAGCCTCGCGCACCGCTGCCACGCAACGGCCGCAGATCAGCGGGTGTTGTGGAACGACGCCGACGTCCAATTCCCAGTGCCAGCAGCGCTCGCATTTTTGGCCGTCCGCTTTCACCGCCTCAACGGTCAGTTCGGTTCCGGTGGATTTCTCATTGAAAGTTAACTGCGACACATTCAAGAGTTCTCGCAAGGACTCCCTGTCTTTGTCCGTCAAATCATCCAAACTTTGGGCGCTCCCGCCCAGGACAACTTTGGCATCCAAGGCTTTGCCGATATTCTTGGCCTGGCGCTCCTTTTCTAAACAAGCCAGGACGGCCGGCCTGATTTCAAAGAGCCGACTCCATGTTTTCTGTTCCTTTTCCGAAAGAACAAACGGCTGGGGCGCCCAGGTGGACAGGTGGACGGAAGCGCTCCCGTGCGCCGGAATAAACTCCCAGGCTTCGTCGGCTGTGAAAACGAGCATGGGCGAGAGCATCGCGCACAAACCGCGCACCAAACGGTCCAGGGCCGTCTGCGTCGCGCGGCGTCGGGGCGAATTCGCGGCGTCGGTGTAAAGACGATCTTTGATGACATCGTGGTAAATCGAGGAAAGCTCGACGGCGATGAATTGGCTGACTTTCTGATAGACGACGTGGAACTCGTATTGATCATAAGCGGCCAGGACTTCCGTTTCGAGCTTGGAAAATCCGGCCAAAATCCAACGATCCAACCCGGTCAGTTTGTCGTTGGCGACGGCGTGGGCGGCGGCATTGAAATCGTAGAGATTGGATAATTGATAGCGCAAGGCATTGCGAATGCCGCGATAGGTCTCCCCGACTTTGTTGATGCGTTCCTCGCTCACGACAATGTCGTTGCGATAATCCTGCGAGGCGACCCACAGCCGCACAACGTCCGCGCCATATTTCTTGACGTAAGCTTCGGCTGTTTGCGGTTTGTCGTAGCCGCCCTGACCTTGCTTGCTTTTGGAAATCTTTTCGCGATCGGCATCGACCATGAAACCGTGCGTCAATACTGTTTTGAAGGGGGCCGCGCCATTGCCGGCCAGCGAGAGCAGCAGCGAGGACTGGAACCAACCGCGGTGCTGATCGCTGCCTTCCAAATAAACATCAGCCTGCCAAGTTTCGTCGCCTGTCTTTTTGTCGTGCTGCAATTCCTTCCGCTGTTTCAGAACAGCGCGCGAGGATGAGCCTGAATCGATCCAGACGTCCAACGTGTCGTTTGATTTCTTTAAAGTTGTGAGAGCGCTCACAGGCACGATCTCATTGCAATGCGGGCCGTAAAGCAGGGTTGCGCTATTCCTGAACCAAACATTGGAACCCTCCTTTTCGAATAAGTCCGCGAAGTGACGGATTATATCCGCATTGAGAATCCACTTTTCCCCATCCAGGAACGCCGGAATCGGCACGCCCCAGGCGCGTTGCCGGGAGATGCACCAATCCGGGCGCGATTGCACTGCGCCTTTGATGCGGTTCACGCCCCAATCTGGAATCCACTTCACGCGATCAATCTCCGCCAGCGCGCGCTCGCGGAATTTTTCGTGGTCAATCTCAATGAACCATTGGTCCATCGCCCGGAAGGTGACCGGATTTTTGCTGCGCCAGCAATGCGGGTAGCTATGCGAATAATTCTCCAGGTGCAGCAAGGCGTTCTTTTCCCGCAAGAGCTCATTGTCAGCTTCGTTGGCTTCACTTTTGCCGTGGCGCTCGAGAATGGATTTGCCGAACAACACTTCGGGGAATTGTTGTTCGGGCGTCAACTCGCCGGTGTGGATGAAGCAGCCATGATCGTCCACCGGCGAATAAATCGGCAAATCATGTTTCAATCCCAGCCCGTAATCTTCCAAGCCATGTCCAGGTGCGATGTGGACAAAGCCTGTGCCCGTATCACTCGTAACAAAATCAGCGGCATACGCTTTCCCGGTGCGGTGACAGAAAGGATGGTGGTACTGAATCGTTGCGAGTTGCTCGGTCGGAAAGGGCGTTTCCGTGTAACTCGTCCATCCGCATTTCCCCGCGACGGCCGGCAACAAACCGCGAAACAAAATGAAAGACTCGTCCCCCACTTTTGCGCTGACGTATTGGAAATCTTTGTTGTAAGCTACGGCCAGATTGGCGGGCAATGTCCAAGGAGTCGTCGTCCAAATTACGATGAACGTTTTCGGATGGCCGATCACTGGAAATTTCACGAACACGCTTTGGCTGACGTGCTCCGCGTATTCGACTTCCGCCTCGGCCAGCGCGGTTTGACAGACGATGCACCAATAAACCGGCTTCTTGGCGCGATAAACAAAACCCTTTTCCACGATGTCCGCAAACAGGCGCAATTCGTCGGCTTCGTATTTTTTGTCCAGCGTCAGGTAAGGATGTTCCCAATCCCCCAGCACGCCGAGACGTTTGAATTGGGCCCGCTGAATATTAATAAAGCGCTCCGCATATTCTGCGCTGCGGGCGCGAATCTTTTCGGCGGAAAGAAATTCCTTCTGCGCCAGATGCTTTACGGCGGCCTCCAGGGCAGCGGGATCGGTTTTGTCTTTCCACGAATCCTCATTCTGCTTTCGATCCTGCTGCCATTGCGTTTCAAACTCCTTGCGCATCTCCTGCGTGACCTTGAACTCAATGGGCAAGCCGTGGCAATCCCAGCCTGGCACATAGGGAGCATTACGCTCGCGCAGACTTTGATAGCGGACGATGAAGTCCTTGAGGATTTTGTTCAGGGCCGTGCCGATATGGACATCACCATTGGCAAAAGGCGGCCCATCGTGCAGGACGAATTTGGGCGCGCCAGCGCGGTTGGCTTGGATTTCCTGGTAGAGTTTGCGCTGTTCCCATTGCTGCAGCCGCAACGGCTCGCGCTCCACGAGGCCGGCCTTCATGGCAAAGTCGGTTCGCGGCAAATTGAGCGTATCTTTATAATCCGTCGTCATTAAGCACGGTGTCTGCGTTTTTCACCGGGTGGAAAGGTTAGCGGTCGGCCCGCTGGGAATCAAGATTAGTCGAGGCGTGGCTTCTGAGACGGCTGGTGCTTTCTAGCTAATGTGTCTAAGCTGAATTTATGAGATCGGTTCTTACCGTTTTGCTTGCAGCCCTTGCCTTGAGCGTCCAGGCGCAAACTAACGCCTTCGACCCCGGATCCGCCTACACCCCACGGCAAATCGAAGGCTGGAAAGTTTTGGTGAATCAGAAATTGCTCGCCGACCCCAATTTGTGCGATCGCACGATCAAAGTTTTGTCAACGCAACTTTTTCAAATCACACGCGTTGTGCCCGGACCGGCGCTGGCCAAGCTCAGGCAAATTTCGATTTGGGTGGAACTCAACGACCCACAGTTTCCGTGCATGTGCTACCACGAATCGCGCGACTGGCTGGAAACGCACGGCGTGAACCCGGCGAAGACTGGATGTGTGGAACTGGCCAATGCGACCAATTTCCTCAGTTGGACTTTGGAACAACCTTGGATGGTTTTGCACGAACTTTCGCACGGCTACCATCATCAGTTTCTGGGCGAAGATCACGCCGGCATCCGGCATTGCTTTGAACACGCCCGCGCCGCCGGCCTCTACGAATCGATTCTGCGCAGCAACGGCCATCAAGAGCGCCACTACGCCATGAACAATGAAAAGGAGTATTTTGCCGAATCCACCGAGGCGTTTTTCGGCACCAACGATTTTTATCCCTTCGTCCGCGCCGAACTTAAGGAATACGACCCGGAAATGTATGCCCTGCAATGCGAGGTCTGGGGCGTCAAGCCCTAGACCATTCTTCCTGCGCCGCCCTTGGAGAATCGATAAAACGGCCCGTTCAGGCCGTTTCCCATGCAGGGATGTCTGGAGATTGATACAAACGATAGCTGCTACAGTTTTATCGATTAACGCTTACTAAGCCAGGCGGGCTAAATTCGCCACATGAAAAACACGCGAATTTTGAAAAACGTTCCACTGGAGATTCTTAACTTGACACTTGCGGTCCCGTTCGTCGTATGGCTCACTCGTTTGTATAGGCGCGCTGATATCTCATTATTTGCTCAACCTGCTTTGGCGATGCCCCGACCTATGAAAGCCTGAATTATGGATGCGATACCCTTCATCCTCCTGATTATCGGAGTCCCCGTCATTCTGGCGGCCTGGCTCATTGCGCGAGCTCTTAGCGCGCAGAATCGCATCAACGAACTTTCGCGTCGTCTTGATGATCTGGAATCCCAGCTCCATCGGACAAAAAAAGAAGCTCCGCCTGTCCTGGCCTCCGATCCAGAGGCCGCTCCCCAACAGCCGATTTTTACCGCGTCACCCGTGGTGAGGCCTGGTGTCGAAGAGGTCGCTCCCGAAATTCCAACGCCAATCCCCTCTCGAGCGGCCCTGCTCCGAGAGATAATCAACCCACCTCCAACGCCTCCTCCCTTCGTCGCGCAGGAAGCCCCTCCGCCCATGGAGCAACCTGCAAGCCGCGCCATCAATTGGGAGCAGTTCATGGGCGTGAAAGGATTCGCGTGGGTTGGGGGCTTCGCCCTCTTTCTGGGCATTGCGTTCTTTGTCAAATACTCATTTGACAACAACCTTATCTCGCCGCAACTCCGCATGGCCATCGGCTTCCTTGCTGGAATCGGCCTGCTGGCGGGTGGCTTGGTGCTCTGGCGGAAGGATTTTTCCACGCTTTCGCAGACCTTATGCGCCACTGGCATCGTCGTCCTTTATGCCGTTACGTTTGCCTGCCGCGCCTTCTATCACTTTTCGTTTTTCGGACCGCTGCCGACCTTCCTGCTCATGACGCTCATCACCGTCACTGCGTTCTTCCTGGCAGCGCGCCTCAACGCCCTCGTTGTCGCCATCTTGGGAATGTTAGGCGGATTTTTGACGCCGGTTTTGCTTTCGACCGGCCAGGACAATCCACTGGGTCTCTTCGGATACATCGCCATCCTGGACGCCGGTTTGATCCTGGTAGCTTTGAACCGCCGCTGGCATTTCCTGACCACGCTGTCGGCTGTGGGAACAATTATTATGCAAATCGGCTGGGCGGGTAAATTTTTTGTCGCCGGGAAGTATTTTGAAGGTAACAAAATCTTTATCCCGCTCGGGGCGCTGCTTGGCTTTAACATGCTTTACCTTGCGGCCAACGGCTTGGCCAAACGCAAGGAACAATCGAACTGGTGGTTCACCGGGGGCAATCTTGCGCTGGCTGGCGTCGCGTTGGCCTTCACTTTGTTCCTTTTCTCGTTCGAAGTGGTGGCGAACCGTCCGGTTTTATTGTTCAGCTTTATTTTCCTGATTGACCTGGTTGTCACCGCCCTCAGTTGCCTTGATAAAAAGGCGGCCATGGCCCAACCAATAACCGGTCTCGCGATTTTTGGTCTGATGGCAATTTGGACTTCGGACCATCTGACCAACGGGCTGCTCAACGTCGCGCTGGCCTTTTATTTCATTTTTGCCGTGTTTCATTCCGGGCTGCCAGCCTGGTGGCAAAATCGGCGCGGGCCCAAGGCGGGCGCGACGGCGCACGTCATTCAACTATTCCCACCACTGGCCTTGCTGCTGGTGCTGATTCCGATTTTCAAACTCACCGAGTTTTCTTTTCTGGTCTGGCCGTTTGTATTGCTGGTGGATTTGCTCGCCATAGCGATTGCGGTAATAACCGCAACGTTGCTCCCCGTTCTAGCGGTTTTGCTTCTAACCCTGGCCGCGACCGGCGCTCTTATCTTCAAAGTGCCCGCCGACCTCACCGGCTTGCCCACCTCCTTTTTCTTGCTGGGCGCATTCGCCGTCTTCTTCGTAGCGGCCAGCGTCTGGCTTGTCCGAAAATTCATGCCGGACGCATTTAAGACAGGACTGAAAATTTCAGAGGACGCACCTTTGCCGGAGTCGATGGCAGCGTTGCTGCCCGCCAGTTCGGCCGTGCTGCCTTTCCTGCTGCTTGTCATGGCCACCCTGCGCCTCCCCTTGAACAATCCTTCGCCGGTATTTGGCCTTGCGCTGCTGCTCGTGGTTTTGTTGTTGGGCCTGGCGAAAATATTTGCCCTGGACTGGATGCCAATCCTGGGGCTCGTCAGCGTTTTCGCCGTTGAATGCGCCTGGCACTTCAGCCGCTTTGATCTTTCCAATCCGCATCTTGTCTCCCCATCGCTGCTACTGGGCTGGTATCTGATTTTTTTCGCGGTATTCGCGCTTTTCCCCTTCCTGTTTCTCAAAAAATTCTCTGGAACGTCCCTGGCATGGGCGGCCAGCGCTCTCGCCGGTCCGGCGCAATTTCTCTTGATCTTCCGCCTGGTGAAAGCTGCTTGGCCCAACGCGGTCATGGGATTGTTGCCGGCCGCGTTCGCCATACCGGCGCTGCTGGGCTTGATCGTGATTCTGAAAAATATTCCCGCCGAAAACAAGGCGCGTTTGACACAGGTGGCGTGGTTCGGAGGCGTGGCGTTGTTCTTCATCACGGCGATTTTTCCGATTCAATTTGACCGCCAATGGATCACAATTGGTTGGGCGATGGAAGGCGCCGCGTTGCTCTGGCTTTTTCATCGAGTGCCACATCCGGGCTTGCGGCTAGTTGGCTTTGCCCTTCTCGTGGCGGCATTCGTGCGCCTCGCGTTCAACCCCACCGTGCTCGAATACCACGTTCGCGCGACCACCCCGATTTTCAATTGGTATCTCTATACTTACGGTATCGTGACGGTGGCCTTGTTCCTGGGGGCGAAATTGCTCGCACCTCCACGGCACATTGTCTATGGAGCCAACGCGCAGCCTTGGCTCAGCAGCCTGGGCACCATTTTGGCCTTCTTGCTTCTCAATATCGAAATCGCGGATTATTTCAGTCCGCCGGGCTCGACGCTTACCTTCCAGTTCGCTGGCAATTTCGCGCGCGATATGACTTATTCTATCGCTTGGGCGCTCTTCGCACTTGGTCTGCTGGTATATGGCATTATGAAAAAAATCCCTGTTGCCCGCTACGCGGCCATGGGCCTGCTGTGCGTCACCCTGCTGAAACTCTTTTTCCACGACTTGGCCCAACTGGGGCAACTCTATCGCATCGGGGCGTTCATTGGTGTGGCCATTATCGCCATGCTGGCTTCGTTTGCCTACCAAAAGTTTTTCACCATAACCTCAAAGCCAGCGGAGTCCAAAAATGCAAACTAGCCGTGTGCGGATAAAATTAATTTGCACCTTTTCCTTTGTTAGCATCGCCGTGGCTAGCTCTGCTCTCCCTGAGGGTTGGCAGCACACGCAAACGTTCAGCGTTCCTGCGCCTGGTCTTGTCAAACTAAGCCTGCCGCTGGAAACCTTGGACTCCGCGCGGCCTGCTCTGGAAGACGTGCGGCTTTTCGATGACGCGGGCAACGAGCTGCCTTTTCTCATCGAGCACTTGACGCCGCTTCCTAAGGTCGTACGAAACGCGAAGACGTTCTCCGTTTCACTCCTATCCGCTACGACCCTTATTACGGTCGAAACCGGCCTCTCGCAGCCAGTCGATGGCGTGACGTTGGAAACGCCCGCGATGAATTTTATCAAGGCTGTCCGCGTGGAGGGCTCATCCGACGGCAGGAACTGGCGAAACCTCGCGCAAGGGCAGCCCATTTTCCGCGAGCCTTACGGCGCTGGCCAACTTCAGATTGTTTTTCCGGCGGGCCTCTGGCCGTGGTTGCGACTGACAGTGGATGACCGGCGTTCGGAGGCCATTCCCTTTACAGGCGCGCTCGTCCACGCTGCGGTTGCTGAAGCAACACCAAGCGAACCGGATCGCGTCACCATCGTCGAGCGGAACGAAAACCCCGGCGAAACACGAATCACTCTGAACCTTGGCGCGGCCAATCTGGATTTGTCATCGATCAGCATCGACACGGACGAGGGCTTATTTACTCGAATGGTGGAACTCGCCGTGCCGGAAGTAGTTGAAGATTCCGTTCGGGAGAAAATCGTCGGACAAGGCACGATTTACCGCGTAGCTGTCGAGGGGCAGCCGACGTTCGAAAATCTGAGCGTGCCGCTCGAAACGGAAGTGCGATCGCGCGAACTTGTGCTTTTGATCCAGAACCAGGACAGCCCTCCGTTGCCTGTCCGCGCGGTGCGGATCGACCGGCGTCCGATTTATCTGGTATTCATGGCCCGCCAAGCAGGAGTCGTGCATCTGCTTACGGGGAACAAGGTTTGCGCCGCGCCGCGTTATGACTTGGCCGCACTGGCTGCGAACCTGAACAACGTCGCGCTGTCCTCATTGCCAATTTCTTCGCTGTCGAACAATCCCGATTTCCGCGCGCCCGAAACGCTGCCCGGACTCGACCTGACCGGCGCCGCGATGGACCTGTCTTCGTGGAAATTTCGCAAGGCCGTCCAGTTTGTCCATGGTGGAGCGCAGCAAATCGATCTTGATCTTGACGTGCTGGCGCATGCCAGCGCGAACTTTGGGGATTTGCGCGTTTTGCGTGACAGCAATCAAGTGCCTTATATCCTCCAGCGCACTTCCTTAAGCCGCCCGCTTATGCCATGGGTGGAGGCCACGAATGACGCCCGCAATCCGAAGTTGAGTCGTTGGCGGATGACGCTTCCGCGCGCCAGGCTGCCACTGACTCGCTTGATTTGCACCGCGAAGACGCCTCTGTTCAAGAGGGAGGCCTCGTTGTTTGAGGAACTCACCGACGAACGAGGAGACAAGTATCGTCACGCGTTGGGAAGCACGTCGTGGACGCAAACGGCTACTCACAAGACGAAAGAATTTTCGCTCGAGCTGAACGAATCGCCGCGCAGCGACACCTTGTTTCTGGAAACAGACAACGGCGATAATCCTCCTATTGAACTGGAAAAATTCACGGCATTTTACCCCGTCACCCGGGTGCTTTTGAAAGCAAAGGCCGAGGACCGTCTTTTTCTTTATTATGGCAATCCAACCGCCGCGCCACCCACCTACGACTTGAGCCTGGTCGCTAGTGAATTGCTTGCGGCGGACAAATCCGCGGGGACTTTGGGAGGCGAAGAGGAACTCAAGAAAACCTGGCGGAGCGAAAACCGCGCGCCAGGCACGGGCAGCGTGGCCTTTTGGGGAGTTCTGGCCCTCGTTATTGTTGGTTTGCTGGCGATTATCTCCCGGCTGTTGCCCAAACCCCCGGCCTCCGCGTAGGCTTCCGCAATATATTTGTCATGCCTGCGTTCTGGTGTCATTCTCCGCCCATGCGCCCGGCCTTTTTGCTGCGTCGAATTTGTTTACTCTTTTTATTCTGCTTGACGCTGGCGGCGTGGGCGGATGAGCAAACTTTCCGCCTCGCCACTTTCAATCTCGAGAATTATCTCGAGACTGCCTCCGGTTCGCGCCATGCCAAATCCGCGGCTGCCGAGGCTGAAGTTCGCCATTGCATTCTGGCGATCAAGCCCGATGTCATTGCCTTGCAGGAGATGGGGAGCACCAACGCCTTGCTTGATCTGCAGTCCAATCTAAAATCCAGCGGCCTCGATCTTCCCTTCTGGGACGAAACCGCCAGCTTCGACACCAATATACATCTGGCCGTGCTCAGCCGTTTTCCCATCATCGCCCGGCGCCCGCATACCAACGAGAATTTTCTCCTTGATGGCCGCCGCCTTTATGTCAGCCGCGGCTTTGCCGAGTTGGACCTTCAGGTCAACCCGCGCTTTACGTTTACCTTGA
>Ga0302325_10026657_pt1 | contig 11999 bp, 8 predicted proteins | sample Palsa_T0_2_FD_201948 | JGI IMG/M metagenome (GOLD analysis project Ga0302325, IMG submission 201948) | Peat permafrost microbial communities from Stordalen Mire near Abisko, Sweden - Palsa_T0_2 | ecosystem: Environmental > Terrestrial > Soil > Palsa > Peat permafrost | place: Sweden: Abisko... | reverse complement strand
GAGCCTGAATTTACCGCTCAGAATGCGATCGGCGGCTTCCTGGTAGGTTGCGCTGGCGATACCCTGCGGCCATGCAGCTATCCACGGCTTGCCGCGCGCGCTGCCGGCCGGCAGCGGCTTGACCAACCCCAGCCCGGCCCGCTGTGCGCGGGCGTGCAGATGTTGCACGCTCCGATGCCTGAGCTCGCGCACTCCCATCGCGCGCATGCGATTCAATACCCAGCGCAGATTCATCGGTGCGTGCGGCTCGGCGCGACTACGCGGATGCTAGAGTTGCTGCGCCCACAACAGCCAGATGCGCCACGACCCCGATCCGCCAGCCGCGGCGTTTTTGGTAGCCAGCGCAGCAGGACCCTTGCGCGGCGAGCGCAGGTGATAAGAACCGCGGCACATCGGCCTAATTATAGGGTCGATTGAGACATGTCGCACATTTCCGGCCGCACCCTGGCCACGCATCACAAGCTGCTGCGGCTCGCTTGGTGCGTCCTACGCGCTCGAGGCAGCAGGCACATGCATCGGCGAATCAGCGTATTCCTTCGCAGTCGAGTGTGTGTAATGCTGGTGCAGGGTAGGCCGAGAAGTTCTCCGGAGTGCGTGCGCACGCCCCCGACTGTTAATCGGGCACGCCAATATACAGGTACTCAGACCACCACGTCCTGGCTGGGCGTACGAGCCGATCGGAAAAAGGAACACGAAAAATGTTCTCCGACTACGTTGTCATGACCCTTAAAGAGGTTCGCCACCATTTTTAGGTTTGCGACTCGAAATGCGCGGCTGTTCGTGCTCGTCGGGAAGATACCGAAGGTGAGAAGTTGCCTGGCATTTCGCCTGGACGCGATTGCGAGGGTCGAAAACCCGGTCATTCGTGACCATATCTACACCTGGATAACGACCGGAAACAATGTAACCAAGCAGACGGCTGCCGGTCGATTCCGGGATCTCGATGAGACCGCGATCTCGCTCATGCGTAAAGACAGCATGAATGTAATTCATGATGTTGGCGTATCAAGTGGAATTACGTCGGTCGAACTACTTCGTGCGCTTCAGGATCGTGGAATACCACATCGATTCTACATTTCTGATCGATACGCCAGGTACGGGGTGAGCGGCCGTGGACTGGGACTGGTACGGATCTTCGATGCAGATGGGGCGCTGCTTGAAATGTATGCATGGGGCGTTCTTGCAAAATCGAATCTGCCAAGAAAGTTTTTTCTCAGCCGCTGGCTATATGCACTACTCGCACGTACCCCCGGAAAACAAGAGATACGGCCGTTTTTTCTTTTCGATCGGCAGGTCATGGACTATATGGAGAGGGATCTCATCCATTTTATAGACTATGACGTGTTCGAAACGCGCGGTACGCCGCCATTCACGTTCGTACGATGTATGAATCTGTTGAACCTGAGTTACTTTTCGCCAGAAAAAATTGATGCCGGACTTCGCAATATCATCGGATCACTTGCGGAAGATGGCATATTGCAACTCGGACGAACGCGCGCTGACGGCCATAACATGGTTGGATTCTATAGAAAGACGGGAGATGGGCTTCAATTGGTGAAGGAGATCGGGGGAGGGACGGAGTTGCGCGATCTGCTCGAGAAGTTTTTACGCTAACCGCAGCCTTCAGCCCCCTTCGTGGCCTCCACAAGGACTTCCGATTGCTTCGCGATGGAGCCCGATGGCTGCCGGGCGGAACTGGCTCCCGCTAGAGCGCCGTGCGGCTGCACGGCGCACCTGAGAGCAGGTTCTAGTAATAGGTCGAATCGTCAACGAGCTCGCCGGAGCAATTCAGCACCACGCCCAGCAGCTTCAGCTCGTTGATAAGCTCTTTCGACTTCTCTATCGCGGCGCGCTCCGTGCGGCCCTCTGTAACGACCAGCAGCACGCCATCGACTTGCGGCGCAAACGTAAGTAGATCATCCGACGTCAGCGGCGGCATGTCGAATATAATGATGCTGTTGGGTATCTTCTCCTCGATGATTCGCAGCAGCTCGAGCATGCGCGCGCTGGCCAGCATTTCCGATGAATGGTCGAACGTGCGCGTGTTCGGAATCACTAACAGGCTGGGTGAGCTGCAGCTGTAGATTACCTGCTCCGCTTCCGCCTCTCCCAGCAGATACTCGCCCAGCCCGCGCTCGAACCGCAGCCCCATCTGGGCCGCCACCTGCGGACGCTGCAGGTCGAGATCGACCAAGCACACGCTGGTGTTCGGGTCCTGCGACAGTGCCACTGCGAGGTTGATCGAGGTAAGGGTCTTGCCTTCCCCGGCCTGCATGCTGGTCATGGCAACCGAGCGCCAGCGCTTGGCGGCCAGACGTTGCAGTAGCCGCGTGCGCAGCATCTTGTAGGCACGCAGCGCCGCGCGATCGGCGACCTGCGGTAACACGCAATTGAGTTCCTGCACAGCCGGATTGAAGGTCGCGGTCTGAAACTCCGGCGACGGAGTATCCGGTACCTTCGGGGTTGGCGTGGGGCGACGCGCGGGTGAGTCCTGGGCTACTCGCTTCCCACGGGCGGCGACTTTCGCAAGGGCGTTCTCGATGACACTCACTGGGCTTCCCTCGCCATTACGGCACGGCAAAATGAATCAGAAGATACAGAGCAGGAATCGCGACCATTGTCGTCGCAGCCAATGCCGTCAGTCGTCGGCGCTTACGCTGCAGGAACGCGGAGTTGCGGATCTGCGGCACGATCGCAATCGGCGTGACGTCCAACAATGTCATCACGTCATGGCTGCCGCGCACGGTGGGATCCAACGAGACGGCTGCCAGCGCAACCATCAGCGCCAAGAACGTGGCGCCAACCAGGCCGATGAGACCGATGGCGAGCCGGGCCGGCTTGGTCGGTGCCTTCGGCGCATAAGGCGCGCCGATCAGTATGAACTGGTCCGCCGTGCCATTCTTGATCGCGGCAGCCCTGATATCGGCGTCTGCTCGCTTGGCGACCAGCTGCTCGTACAGCGCTCTGGCTGAGGTGACATCCCGTGTCAGGGCGTCGTAGGCGCGCTCGACCTCGGGCGCCGACTGGAGTCGATTCTGCAGACTCACCTGCTTCTGTCGCAATTCCGCGCGCTGCTGCTCCAGCGCACTGATCTGCGACTCCACACCGTTCAGCTGCGTCTTCAGCTGCACGACGGCGGGTGTCTGGCCGACTTCGGTCGTCTCCTCGTGCTCACCGGAGGCAATGCGCGCCTCCAGGTTCGCGATTGAACGCTCAAGGCGCTTGACGTCGGGATGATCCTCGCTGTAGCGCTGGCGCATCTCAGTGAGCGTTGCGCGCTGTGAGGCGAGTTGCGCCTGCACACTCGATCCGCTGCCTGCAGACAGCGCACCACTGCGCATGGCATCGATCTGCTGGCGCAGCGCAATCATGTCCGGATGGTTCGGGTCGTACACCGCGGACTTCTTCTGGTACTCATCCTCCAAAGACCGCAACGCGTCCGCGTTGTTGCCCTGGGTGCGCGCCTGCTGCAGCTGTTGCTGTATGAACGTACGGTTCTGCTCCTGTGCACGCAGCTCGCGCTCGATGGCCTCCAGGTCCTGGTCGGTCATGCTGCGTACGGTGAGATTGGTCTGTGTCGTCTCCGGCAGGCGTTCAAAATTTTCCTGCTTGAACTGCGACAGTCGTGACTCACCAAGCGTGATCTTCTCGCGCTCACGGTCGGCCTCATTGGCGTAGAAACGACTCTCACCGAGCGCCTGCGCCGCCGCGGTGCGTCGGCTTTCCATGATGTAGGCGTTTGCGAGCCACGTCGCGACCCTTCGTGCAGTCTCCGGATCGCGATTCGTATACGTGACCATGAAGCCCGTATTGATGTTACGTTCCATGCCGGTCTGGGGGTCGAGGATCTTCTGCGTGACCATCGTTGCACGGACGGCCCCCTGCAGTTTCTTAAATGCGCCCGGCGGATCATTGATGAGGTTCGGGTACGGCGCCAAAGTAGTGAGCGAATCGTGCAATTCTGAGGAGCCGAGCACGCCTTCGGTTAGGCCGGAAACAAAGCGATCGGCGTAGTTGTCCCCCTTGGTACCGTCATTGAGATCGGTCTTCAGCTGAAACAGCGCGCTAGATCCGTACTCGCTCGGTAACCCGATCGCAAGCAGCAGGCTCACCGTCACGATGGGAAACCAGATGGCGAAAATCAGCCGCCTGCGCCGCCGCAGCAAACTGCCGTAGTGCGCAAACTCCGGGGTTTTTTCCGAGTCAGTCGTTTGGCTTGTCATATGGTCGGTCGATTCCGCTAATAGCCCACGGTGATTGCCGGTCCGTTCGCGGGACGGTGTGGCTCGTAGACCAGGGAAAGTCGTACCGCGTTCGATTCAGCCGTTGTTACGTTGTGGATGTTCGTAAATTCGTATGCGCCGGTCATGGCGAACTGTCGCGTTACGCGCCACTCGAAACCGGTCGTGCCGAAGTTGTAGTGCTGCACGTGCGCAACGTTCGGCAGCGCAGCCGCATTCACCGGGTCGTCATAGATGGTGCGTGCGCCGACAAACCCCGCAAAACGCGGCGTGAACCGCCGCTCCAGGCGCAGGCGCAGCTGGCTGCGGCTCACCGCGTAGCCGAGACCCGTCGGCTCGACGTCGCGCATGGCATCGATAAACAGCTCGGTCACCTGCCAGGTCCATTGCGCCCCGGCGCCGCCGGTAACGCTGGTGGAGGCCGGTACGTTGCTCACGGCCGGCTCGCCACCTTCCGCGGGCACCGATCCGGAGAAATTACTGCGCTCCGCACCGACACGCAGGTAGTACAGCTTGTTGGGTGATAGTTTGCCGTCCCACTCCACCTCCGCGCCGTAGGTGTCGGTCGTGAGCTCGGAATCGGGCTTGAACTCCTGCGCTCTGGCGCGCACGGTGACGCTGCCGGTGGGAGTCGCCTGCATGACGAGGCCCGCCGAGCCCGAAACGTTCTCATAATCCGTGTAGCCACCCGCCACCTCGTGGCTGTAGGTGGAGTCGGTGTAGCTGGCCTCGAGCTCCAGCCTCTCTCGCTGCGTTATCTGCAAGGCATATCGTGGATCGATATAGCCGAGGTTCTGGCGCGCATCGGAAAGGGTGCTGAGAGTTGTGCCCTGCTCGGCAACCCCCAGCCCCGTGGCAAGGGCACCGGTTGGCAGATAGTTCCTGAGGAGCGACTGTGACCAGGCGTACCCATTCAGTTCAAACAGGTAGCGCGGGCCATTGCGTGCGCCATACAAATACAGGTACTCGCCGTTGGAGTCGATCTCGGTGTGGTCCGGATACCACGTACCGGTAACATCCGGCGTGATCCGCCACTGCCAATTCGACTCCTGCGCCAAGAAATCAGCGCGCGCATCAACCATACCGTCCGCTGAGCTGATCTTGTCGACCGAAGGGGTCACCAGAGTTACGTTGTTATCGTATCCGGCCGACAGCTGCACGCGCGGGTTGAACTCGTAGTCGGTCGCGACGGCGATAGTGCTGCCGAGCGATGCGCAAACGCCGACAACTCCGGCAGCGCAAGCAGCCCGGGCGATTCTTGGGCGTGTCATAGCGTGCGATGAGCTCACGGCACGACCACAATGTCACCGGCCTGAAGGTCCACGTTCTGCTGCAGTTCCTTGCCGTGGACGACATCGTTGTAGTGGAACGGCAGCGCAACCTGGCCGCCGGAGCTGCGGCGCAGGATGATGATGTTGTTCAGGGACGCGAACGCGGTTGCACCGCCCGCCATGCTCAGTGCCTGCATCACATTGACGCTCGGATTGACGATGAAGTCACCCGGCTTGTTGACCTGGCCGATGACGTACACCTTATTACCCTTGACCTCCTGCACCGAGACCGTCACGACCGGATCAGAAATGTACTTGTGCAGCCGCTCGGTGATTAGGTTCTGCAGTTCCTGCACGCCCTTGCCGCGCGCATCGACCTGACCGACCAACGGGAATGAGAAAGTCCCGTCGGGACGCACGAGAACTGCATTGCTCGTGAGGTCGGGCTCCTTCCAGACCGCAATCGCCAGCGTATCGCCAGCCTTCACGGTGTACATCGGTGCATCCGGCGGACGCGTGTCCGCCGCATGCGCAGCGCCGAATATGGTGATTCCAGCGAGGAAGGTGAGTACTTTATTCATGGGTCGCATTCCGCCTCCATCCAGAGTTCCCGTGGCTGAGCCCTTATGGATGTTCTGGCCGGGCGCAAACCAGAGAGTTCTGCCAGCCTGTTTTATAGTATTAGCTCCTTCGTAACGGTACCCAAGTCGCGCCCAGGGCGCCATGAGCCCTTGTGCAAGCTGTGAACTGCATCCGCCAGGAAACCTTGGCTTGTCTGTGAACATGGTTTCCTTAGTATGCGATTTACCTGTGATTAAGTCTAAACGATAGATTTGGGCCCTCTCGAGGATAGACGGGGTCCGGGCGTGGGCTCGTATCAAGCAAACCGCCCCGCAACGCGGGGGGCGCTTCCCAACCTGCTCGGTCGCCCCTGGGCGACAGGCGCGTGACGCAATCACGGGCGACGTAAGCCGATTTGGTGGTCCAATGTCATTTGTTGCCCCGACAATACCCGCCGCCACGCGCGAGATGATCGGACCACCGCGTGACTAGCGCACATCATTCCTGAAAGATGAGATTTTGATGCTCATTGGCGCCAGGTTCGTGACCGCGAAGCGTTGCATGCTCAAGGTGCCTGCCTACCGCAGCTTCTCCCAGCGCGACACCGACGTGCGGGTGAGGCCGCATCGGGGTGTCAGCTGCGCTTGTCATTGCGGATTGCGGCAAACGCGCGGCACGCGTGTGAGGCCGATCCAGATCGATCCCTCTGCGCTCGTTGCCCAGGGACAGTTCGAATGAGACCATTCGAGCCGCTCGGACAGCTAGCCATGGGAAAAAGTGCTGCTCACTTAGGCAAGTCTCAATAGTTGCGCTATCTTCTCGCCCTGCTGATCTTCTTCTTCACGACCGTCGACATGTTCGGCTGGTCGTTGAGTCTCGCGCCCGGCCTGAGCGTCAAGAACGCGCTCCTCTATCTGATCATGCTCACGCTCGCCAGCCGCTACGTGGTCCGTGGCGGATTCCGGCTGGAAGTGCCCAAGGTATATTTCTGGTACGGCCTCCTGATCGCATACGCCACACTCACCTGCCTCATCGCCAGCACGATCATTCAGTACCAATCCTACGATCTGCTGCTCAGTGTGATCGCCCTCAAGGGGAACCTCATCGACGGCGCGATCATCTTCACGCTGTATCTGTACGGTACGCGCACATATCGCGATGCAGAGTTTCTGCTCAAGTGCGCACTACTGGCAGTCGGGGTCGCCAACGCGATTGCCATCGGTAACGTCGCTGGCCTATTCCAGATTGGCGCGACCCCCGTCGGCAACGAGGGCAACATTACGAGCCGTGTATTCGGCGCTTTCGGCCACGCGAACGAAACCGCTGCACTGATCGTGTACCTGCTACCGGCCTATATGGCCGCGACGCTATCCGCCGGCGGCATCGTCCGCGTGCTCTGTGCGTTCGCGGGCATCGCCTCCGCGGCGCTACTTGTGCTCACCGGTTCGCGCAGCGGTGTCGTGGCATTCGTGCTCGCAGGAGTCTTCGGCTCCCTCCTGTGCCGCAATCTCATCTCGTGGCGACGCGCGACAGGCATCGCGGTGACGCTCGTTGTAGCCGGTGTTGCCGTGTTGGCGTTAGTGAGCATCAAGTTCGGTGACGTGCTCACGCAACGCATGCTGGAGCTAATCGTAAATCCCGGCCATAGCGGTGAAGACCGCACCGCGATCTGGATTCCCCTCATCGACATGATGACCGCCAGCCCGGTGACCCTGTTCACCGGCTTCGGGTGGAACGTCTACTCGATCATGGGTTTCCTATATGCGCCTCACAATACGTACCTGCAGATGTGGTTCGAGCTGGGGATCATCGGTGTAGTCAGCTACGTAATGATGCTCAGCCAACTCACACTCACGGCGCGGCGCGCCGCGGCCAGTACGTCCGGAACGCCGCAGGCGTATCTGATTGCATACGTGTACGGCATCGTCGCACTCTCGATCGCTCTTTTCGCCGGGCAGCTGTACTCGCCGCTGCCATACGTATGGATCTACCACGGCCTGTCGATGCGCATGGCCGTACTCGCCCTGCAGAGCGCGAAGCCCGCCTCCGCAAGCCGCGTCCGCAAGCGGCGACAAAAGACGCTAGCCGTAAGCTGAGGCCGCACGCCCCGCGCACTTGCGCGCACGGCACTCCAGTCGATCCGTTTCGATAATTTGTCAGGAGCGTGACCTGTGTCACACGGCACGCGCGCTCGTGCGCTGCGTGGTTGCGCGCGATTTTCACGGACAGCGCGAGCGCGTTTGTGGCTATTGCGCGCGCACATTTCGCTAAGCGGCGCGCATGCGCGCGCGCCCCTGTCAGTTAACCGCGACAGGTGAACCAACACCAAAGCCGGTGTACCTTACGCTCATGGTTGCGCCGTGCATGGCGCGAGACATTCACACGCTGTCGGGGGAGAGGATGATGGTACGAAGCTGGTTGATTTCCGGGGCACTCACGGGGGCCGCATTTCTCACACGTTCACATGGCGGCCGCGCAAAGAGTGATCCAATGATTCTGAAACTAAGAAACTTCGCAGCGCTCGCAGGCGCGACTTTGCTTGCCTGCTGGAATCTCGCAAGCGCACAGATCCCCAGCCCGCCGTGTCTCGCGGTCGGCACCAATGCGCCCCCGACGTGCGGCGCCACGCCGACAACTCCAGGAAACGGCCCTGCCTCGGATCCCTTCCCGCGCACGTACTTGAATGTGATTGGTGGGAATAAGGGTCTGTATACGTCAGGTAACACCTTGGCGGGTGTTCCGTTGGCCACTGTTGCAGCGCAATCCAATATCGTTGAAATCAACCCTTACCTGGGTTTTGAACAGGACTACAACGTCACGATTGCCTCCCTGATGAAGAACTGGAAGGCGGCAGCGACTGCGAATGGCATTACGGTGCATACCCTGCTGTACAACGACGGCTGGGCAAATCAGTACGGTGCCTCCGGGGGGACAATTCTGCACCCGTGGCTCGAGAATGCCTTCAATAATTCCAGCATGTGGGCCTATACAACCTCAAATGCCAGCGGCAATGGGGATGGCGGGAAGTATCTGACCGGGTATACCGGGGACGGTAACAGCGGACAAGCCTATTTTAATATCTGCACGCCTTACAACACGCAGACCGTAGCGGCGTTCACCTACAACAACGCTGTAAATGCCTTGCAGGGATATAGCGTGTGGAACATGTACGGGCAGTACTTTTCTGACGTATGGACTCGCGGGCTCGCGTTATCGAAGTACGGTGAGGCCAAGCCTTACGCTGCCAATCCATATCTCGACGGTATGTTTATCGACAATATGTACCCAAGTGTCTATCTGTCTGGCTCGGTCACGGCGACCTGGCTGGGACGGGGCACTGCTCCAGTAGGCCAGACCGCCCAAACAACGGCTTGCGTACAGCAAGGGCAGGCAAGGCTCGTGAACGCGATACAGGCGGCGTGGCCGAATGCTCTGGTCGCGGGCAATACCGGCTATGCGGAGTTTGTCCTTTCCAACCGAGGCACGACTGATCCGAGCTATCGGAATCTGTACTCGATCGCCTTTCAGGAAGGAGCGATCGGAGTCAGCAACAGCATCGAGAGCAAGTACAACTCCCCTCCCGGGGCATTCATGCAGGGGCTGATCGGGGCTGAAGCCTCAGTCGCCCCAGGGGGAACCCTGGTCGTTTGCCAGTCCGGCTTGCCGGGGGGCAGCAACGGCCTGAACAGTCCTCAGAGCAGCTGGGGCAAAGGGGTAGGTAGTAACTGGCAGGCGCTGCGCTATGGCTTTGCCTTAACGATGCAAAGGAACTACCACTTCTGCTGGAATGGCGGAAATCAGCAATACTCCAACGTCGGATTGCTCGACGAGCAGCTCCAGACCGTATCGGGAAGTCCCAATGCCGGCTGGTTATCTGCAGGGAGTCAGCGCCTTGATCCGCCGCAGAGTGCAGCCTGGTCGAATGGTGTGTGGCGCCGACGCTTCCCGAATGGCTGGGTGCTGTGGAATCCTCGTGGCAATGGGAAACAGACAGTGACCATTCCCTCAACGCTCTGTCGTATCAAGACGCGCGGCTATGGTGATGACAACGTGAACTCCGGTGCTTGTGGTGCTACGAGCGTAACGCTGCAAGACGCCGACGGACTGTTCCTCATCGGCACGGGTTAGCAAGCGGCGCGTTCGTGGCTCATGTTTCGTGAGCCTGAAGGCCACTGCGCTGAACTCTGACCACTGAGGCCCGGATGTATGTCCAAGGATGGACCTCACGTGTAAAGTCCAAGGATGGACCTCACGTGTAAATGCCCGGGTGCTGCCACAGCCTGGCGTTTTTCCCCGAAACTTTTACCCAACGGGCCCCTGCTCTGCGCAGGGGCCTTTTTGTTGGCGGGCGCTCAGGCCCCGGCCAACACGGCTATTGACAACCCCTCGGTGCCCACGGGCCTGACCGCCACTGCGGCCTCCTCCTCGCAGATCAATCAGAGTTGGACGGCCTCCCCGGACAGCCCCACGGGCTACTCTGTGCACCAGGGCGACACGAAGATCGCCGCGGTAACGGGAACATCCTATTCCAACACCGGCCTTAGCGCGTCCACCGGCTATACGTACACCGTGGCCGCTTATAACCCCGAGGGCACGTCCGCACAGTCGGCCAGCGCGCCGGCGACTACGACTTCAACCGGGGGCCCGTCTTCGGGGCGAAATAGTCCGGCCTCCGACTCCTTCCCGCGCACGGCTATTTTCATGATCGGCGGCAATTTCCCTTTACTGCATTCAGGCAACACCGCCGCCGGCGTCCCTACAGCTACAGTAGTCGCACAGTCAAGCCTTATTACGATCAACGCCTATCTTGGCGTTGAGTCGTACGGCACCTATTCCTCACTAATGCAGCGGTGGAAAGCTGGCGCGGCTGCGAATAGGCTGACATTGCGTACATTCATATACACGCCGGGATTCGCGCCGCAATACGCGAATGCGATTTTTCCCTGGCTAACGGCCAACTTCAACAACTCCAGCATGTGGGCCTACACATCGGCTTCGGGCCGCGGCACCACTGATCTCGCTCCTTACAACGGCGACGGTGCTAACGGGCAATCGTACCTGCAGATCACGCCGTATGACACGCAGACTGCCTCACCGTCGTTCAGCTTCAACGGCAAGACTGGTGTATTGGCCGGATACAATGTCTGGAACCTTTACGCCCAGTACTACTACGACGTGTATGTTAACGGGCTCGCTGTATCCAAGTATGGCGAGTCCGCCGGGCCTGCTCCAAACTCAGAACTCGATGGAATTTTCCTGGATAATGAGGCGGCTAATTCAAATACGACATCGCCTGCGACGTGGAATGGATTAGGTACCCCGCCAGTGCAAAACGCAGCGGCTGACGCCGCAATTCAGCAGGGAATTCGGAAACAGGTGCAGGCATTCAAGGCTCTGAATCCGAATTTGCTTGTCATGGGAAATTATAACTTAGCTGCGAACATCACCAACCCTGGATTCACCGTGGACCCAAGTCAGATCGGGCTGTGGGATGTGATATTTAACGAGGCGGTGATTGGTCAATCCTTCAGCATAGAAACCTGGAACAATTCTCCGCCTGGCGCATTCATGCAGGGCCTTATCAAGTCGGAGCTGGCAATTGCTCCGGGCGGAACGTTGATATTTGCTCAAAGCGGGTTACCGGGTGGCTCCAACGGCCTCACCGGAAACCAATCTGGATGGTCATCAAGACAATGGCAAGCGGTTCGCTATGGGTTCGCAGCGGCGATGCAGCGTAACTATCACTATCTGTTCAACTGTGGACAGCAGGCCTATAGCTGCATCGGCCTGACGGACGAGCAGGTCCAGAAGGTTTCCGGCGCACCAAATTACGGTTGGCTGTCTGCCGGTACCCAGCGCCTTGATGCGCCGCAGAGTGAACCCTGGTCGAATGGTGTGTGGCGACGACGCTTCCCGAATGGCTGGG
>Ga0302325_10026656_pt1 | contig 12000 bp, 12 predicted proteins | sample Palsa_T0_2_FD_201948 | JGI IMG/M metagenome (GOLD analysis project Ga0302325, IMG submission 201948) | Peat permafrost microbial communities from Stordalen Mire near Abisko, Sweden - Palsa_T0_2 | ecosystem: Environmental > Terrestrial > Soil > Palsa > Peat permafrost | place: Sweden: Abisko... | reverse complement strand
AAGGTCGTAAATGTACGTTTCCGCATTTGGGTCCAAACCTGATGTGGGCTCGTCCATAAATAGCCAGTCTGGGCGGATGAGTAAGGCACGTGCCAAAGCCAGGCGCTGCTGCTCACCTCCGGAAAGCCTGCGATCCCAAGCATCGGTGTTTGCAAGTTCTGACGCCAAATGATCAAGAGATACGTCACGAAGCGCTGCATTGACTTCAAGGTCAGTGAAATCAGTTTCGCTTAGTGGATAACAGACCGCACGCCTTAGTGTTCCAAGTGGCATGTATGGGTGCTGTGGCATGAACAAATGGCGACCTGAGGGAAGCCTAATTGCTCCCGAACCGAATGGCCAGATGCCGGCAAGGGCCCGTAAGAAAGTTGACTTGCCTGCGCCGCTTCGTCCCCGAATCAGTAACCGCTCGCCGCGCGCGATGCGCAGTTCAACGCCCCGCAGCAAAATGCTTCCATCGGGAAGCATTAAATCCAGTCCTGATACATCGAGCTGATCACAACCGTTCACGGTGACTTTCGGGCCGCCGCTCGCGACGCGCGTCTTCGCGACAGAGCGGCCGAACTCAGAGAGTCGTTCCACGGTAGCGAACCAGACAGTGAGATCCGAATAGCTCTGAACTATCCAGGAGAGTGCATTCTGGACCTGTACAAAAGCGTTGGCCGTCTGGAAAATGCCTCCGAGTTGCATTCGCCCGGCGAAGTAGGCTGGTGCGGCGATCGCCAACGGAAAAACAAGTACGATTTGCGCGTAGCCAGTGGTGAGAAACGTGAGGTGCTTGGTCACCGTCATGATGCCGCGCCAGTTGTTCACGATTCCTGCGAAGCGGTCGGATAATTCGCGTTCCTGTTCCGCTTCGCCGCAGTGGAACGCAATGCCCTCGACGTTCTCGAGCAAGCGCATCAGGCTGAATCGAAAATCGGCCTCTGCCTTTTGTTGGTCAAAATGGAGTGGGGTTAATTGTCTGCCGACCCGATGCGCAAACCAGGTACCCAAAGCGGCGTATAACAACGCAGTCCACACAAGATACCCATGGATAGTCACGCCGACAATCACAATTTGTTCGGAAAGGGTCCACAGAATGAACACGAACGATAGCAGCGACACCGACGAACGGATCAAACCCAGCCCAAGAATGAGACTGCTGTCAACGAACAGGCGCAAGTCTTCGGCGATGCGCTGGTCGGGATTGTCGGTGCCGGTATCGGCCAATGCCATGCGGAAATAGGTACGATCAGAAAGCCAATCACGGACAAAGTTCTCCGTCATCCAGCCACGCCATCTGATCTGAAGCGCCTGGTGGAGATAAAGTTCATAAACAGTTATAACCACGAACGCCACAGAAACCGGCGTGAAGCCCAAGGTGAAACCATCTTTGGGCGTGTCACTCCACCACAGCAATGACCCAATGAACCCGTACCAGTCCTTCGCTCCCAGAGCGTCGTAGAAAGCTCTTTGCCAATAGGTGAAGAGGACAGTCGTACCGACCAAAGCGAGGTTGAGGCCGACAACTGCGCCGAGTAGTGAGTAGGCGCGCCAACGTTCCTTGCTTTGCCAATAGGAAAGGGCGAGCGACCACGCGTCGCGGAGACCCAAATTAACACGGTACATCGCGCAACTCCCAGGGTGAGCCACGGTGCGCGCACATAGACCTTCGCGCTCTTGCCGCTCTTAACTTGACAACGCGCTCATTTCCGACACCTAATGCAAGTCCGACTCATTAGAGGATCTGGTCTGGGCGACAGAATTCCAGCTGAATGGCAATTGGGTCGAAGAAAAAGATCGCCTTGGTATCATCGACCTTGGCTACGACCGTCACATCGATCCCGCCGATCCCGCGGCTTTCAAGGTCTTCTCGCCGCGCCTCGAGATCGTCGGGCGAGGGCGCTTTGGATGAATAGTGATACATGCCGTGAGACACGCCGATACCGCTGTCGATTCCGGTGTCGTAGTCTTCAGCAATTCCCGGCACGTTCTTCGACTCCATCAAGACGATGAATTGTCCATCGCCAATATCGAAATAGACTGGGCGAACCGTTCCGCATGGGTGAGATCCCAGACAACACGGGGAAAGCCCAACACACCTTAATAGAACCGGATTGTTACGTCCATCTGGACACAGCTACATGCGAAACCCATAGCTCGTCAACATGGAGTATTACCTCTAAGGGAAGACACTCTGAAGCAGGCCGCAGCTGACGATTGCGCAACGGCAGCATGATATCACACGGGATTCCCCGTTAATGCCGTTCAGACTATTCATTCAAACTCAGATTCCGCCTTGGACGAGGCTACGGCCAGCCTAACCCGGCGCCTCACCAGAACAAGTCCTTTCAGGAAGGCGAAGCAGAAAACAAATTTGCTTTATGATTTCAGGTACTGAATTTGAGCGACAATGGTGTCAGGTCTTGGGCTTAGTAAACCTCGCTGCTGGCGTCGTCCAGCATCCACGGCAGGTCATACCAACGCTCGTCCTGGAACCGCTGATGGCGGCTGGCGTCCAGATGCAGCAGCATACCCGGCGCGGACTTTGCTTGTTGCGGTGGAGGCTTCGCCTGCGACTCTTCGCCGCCAGCCCCGGAGCAGCTTTAACCAATTTCTTCCTTGCCTCCTAACCTCTCTGATGGTACGATTTCGGCGCAGCTGGGCTGAAGGCTTGGGCTTAGCGTCGGAACGAGCACGAACTCTGTAAATCAGCGCTTTCCCCCACGCCCTATCTTCAACCAATCAATCTCTCAAAGGAGTTCTACAAATGACGGTGCAGACTATTTCTTTAGCAGAGAAGATCTCACGAGCTCAGGTTGCATTGAAAGCTGGGCTTCTCAACAACCACGTCTCGGCGAAATACTTACAGGGCGCCGATTCTACCGAACAGGCAGGAACAACAAGCTGGGGAAGTGCGATGCGTGTCTGATTTTTGTTCACCTGACGCAGGAGTTATGCTAGGGGAAAGTGAGGCTCTGTTATCCCCTAGCATACCCCTTTCAAAGATCTAATGTCTCACTCAAATTGGCAGGCTCTGTTGGATCGAAATGACAAATCATGTCTTCTCGCCGAGTGTGGGTCTGAGCCCAGTGGAACTCGTTGTATTACAAGGAACCTCGTTCTGCAATCTCAATTGCACGTACTGTGACTTGAGCCCCGACAGTCGAAGCACAAAGTCGTCCATGGACTCCGCTCTCCTCGAGCGATTTTTTGGGGAATTGTTCGTAAGCGGGCGTTTCGCGCCAGAGTTGAAAGTATTGTGGCATTCAGGCGAGCCCCTGACGCTTCCCCCGTCCTACTATGACGAAGCCATTGACATAATCCTCAGGCTGAGAGATGCGCTCGCACCCGGTACCGTTTCTCTGAGGTTTGGCATTCAAACGAATGGTGTTCTAATCGACGACAATTGGTGCGCTTTTTTTAAGCGCCACGCAAGCCGGCTCGATATCGGCGTGAGTTGTGACGGACCTAGCGACCTTCACGATTTGTTTCGCGTGAATTGGAATGGTAAGAGCACTCACCTGCAAGTGCTTCGAGGCATGGATCTCTTGCAGAGCAATGGAATAAAGTACAAGATCATTGCCGTCGTCAGTCGCCAGACCCTTCAAAATCCGGATCGTTTCTACCAGTTTTTCTGGAACCGACGTGAACAATTGTCCGGATTCCATTTCAATGTTCTGGCTGACTGCAACTCGCCAGACTCTGAGCTAGCCTATTCGGTCGAGGATCGATCAGCTTATTATTCATTTTACCGGCGCATGCTCGAACTGAGCCGAGCGTCCCAAAACGGCGGCAATCCGTTCGAGATTCTCAATTTTGCCCAAGGAACCGCGAGGATCCTAGCGTCTAAAAACTCGAACGGGCCGACCTTTTTCGAGCAGTCTAGTGCTCCGTTGAGGTCACTGAATGTCGACTCGCGCGGCAACGTCACCACCTTCTACGCTGGTCTTTCTGCCGATGTGCTACCAGACGAATACGGGGACGGGAATGGATTCTCTCTCGGCAACATCCTCAAGATGAACCTCGAGGATATGGTCCGATCCGATAAGCTGCAAAGAATCATGCAAGACTTCGCAACGAGCAAGCACGCGTGCGAAACTACATGCGAATACTTCTCCGTCTGCCCCGGTGGCTTCGACATTCTGAAGCGGCGGTCGTTAGGCACGTTCGAAGCCAGCGAAACAGCCGAATGCGTAATCCACGTAAAGACCCTCGTCGATGTCCTGCTCGATGATATCGAAGCCCACTTGGAACGAGCCCATGATCCGGTGCCGCAGTAGCGTCTCTGGAAGAAATAATGCACCAGAACGATCTTTTGAGCCCGCCCAGCATACCGATCCCACTCGAATCCTCGTTCCTCCGGACACATGGACGGGAAGAGACCGAAAGAGCAATCCGACAAATCGTCCGTAGTGTTCAATTTGAGTTGATGGAATCGGAGAACGCGCTTCGCCTCATGGGGCCGAAGATGAGTTACCACCAGGTCGATCCGTATCTTCCCGAGGGCCTGAGGAGATTTGGGAAGAGCATGACTTTGGCCGATGTACTTGCCTTTAGATCGGCCCGCCCAAACATTGATCTCTGTTTCGAGGATTCCTGGACAGGGTACTTCATCGCTAGGCAATTTGAGCAACAAAGCCAGCCGCATGACCTCGTACTGATCCACCTCGACGATCACGCCGACATGATGGCAACCCTGCTCTGCCGGTCTGCTGAAAACCTAATCAACCCAGCGTCGGGTGCGACATTTGACCCGACTTCGGCGAGCGACTGGAAAGCAGCAATCTATTCGGGTGCTGTCAACATCGGAAATTACGTCACCCCATTTTTCTATTCCGGCTCCAGGCTCCACGTTCGCCATATTAACAATTCGACGGACCGCACTGACATATCCTATGTAGTGCGAGAGGCCAGCCAGTATCAATTGATCCCAGACAAGCAATTCGCAAATATCCGCAAATCCAATGCTGATAGTAACGAAACCGTGGGAACCTACCTGAGCGGATCGAATCCCGAAGCTGTATTGGATAGACTTCCTCGAACCTGGACGCTTCTTCATGTCGATCTTGACTACTTTATTAATGACTTCAATGGATCGTCTCGTGGAACAGAATATGTCCCTCACGCAGACTTGCAGACGATCGCCCTGGAGAAAATGAACCGATTCTTCAACGCGTTGGCGAGGCTGAACCTGAGAATCGATCGGTGGATCATCGCGACCTCACCAGGGTTCTGTTCTGCCTATCATTGGGACGTCCTCTTATCGGAGATCGACAGTAGGATTCACGATTTCAAGAGCCTGCTGGGCGAAGGCATAGCACCATGAGGTAGAGATTGACGTGATTTTCGATGCCCGAATTGAGAATGTACCCATGCAATGGGCGGTTCCTGTGGTTATCGTTGGCGCGGGGCCGGTAGGCATGATCCTCGCGCGTGAACTGGCCCGGGTGTCGCAAGTGCTAATACTAGAGGCCGGCGGCGTTGAGACTGAGCCAGAAAATGATGCGCTGCTCACGGGCGAATGCTCCGGACTGCCCTACCCCATCACGGAGACTCGAGCTCGTCAGTTCGGAGGCTCCTCGGGGTTGTGGGCTGGTTACTGTGCACAATTTGACGCACACGATTTCGCTGTACGAGACTGGGTTCCTCTCAGCGGTTGGCCATTCGGCATCGGAGCAATCGAGCAGTATTACGACCGCGTAGCTGAGCTGCTCAATCTGGACACGCCTGACTTTGATGCCCGTGATATTGCTAGGCGCTCAGGCGTCGCACTGCCCTTCGACAATGAAGTCGTCATACCCACTGTCTGGCGCTTCGGTACGCCGACGCAGAGATTTGGTGAATCTCTGCGAAGCGAGTTTGAGGCCTCGTCCAACATTACGACCCTAACCAACGCATGCGTTGCGGATATCAGAATTGACGCCGATCACAGTGGTGCCACGGAACTCGTAATCCGAACCTTGAGTGGTCGAGAGGGCCGCGTGTCCGCCGAACTGTTCATTCTTGCTTGTGGGGGGATTGAGACTCCACGCCTCCTCTTGAATGCAGACAGCCAAGTGTGTCATGGACTGGGGAACTCGAGTGGCATGGTAGGACGCTGTTTCATGGAACATCCTCACAGGCGCATCACTCCATTACTGATAGAAGACCGTGACTTGCTCGAGAGTTGGACCGGGCGCACCATTTACGACGGGGACAAACTGTTCACGTTCTGTATAGGATTATCGAGGCAGGCACAGGAAAGCGCAAGAGTGATGAACGCACGTGCTCATATCTATAGGACGCCCCAGATGACAAAGGACGAAACGCCGAGGGTTGGGCTCTTTATGGAACAGTCGCCAAACCCAAAAAGCCGGGTTCGGCTGTCCAACAGCACGGATTTGCTCGGAATGCGTCGGGTAAGGCTCGATTGGCACCTAAACGACCTTGATTGGAAAACGTACGAAAGAACGGCGTCTTTAATAGCAACGGAATTTGAGCGCGTTGGTGCTGGGCGCATGCGAGCACCTATAGAACAGAGTGTGCATGGCCACGAGCCGGTGCTGTATTCGAACCATCATCTCGGGACGACCCGCATGGCTAAGGACAGGGACTCCGGCGTCGTTGATCGAGACTGTCGCGTTCATGACCTGAGTAATCTTTATGTGATTGGTGGTAGCATTTTTCCAACTGTCAGCTGGGCGAACCCGACGTTTACCTTGATGGCACTTACGTTTCGGCTTGCGGACCACCTGAAGAGTGAGATATGCCTGACATCTCGGTGAAAGGACTTGGATCGTATGGGCGCACACGACGGAGACGCACAAGGACTATCGAGCGGCTTTCCCGCGATGCAGTTCGATTGCTGGGAGAAATTCAAGGGGTTTATCTCAGCGGACCTCCTCGCAAGAGATAATCCCCAAGGAGATCCCCTTCCAGTCTGGCCGCGCTACTTGTTTCGTGGACAAGGCGACGAAGCATGGCACCTGGAACCGGCGTTCGACAGAACATTCATATCCCTTCCCGACCATGAACGCGCAGCGAAACATAAGCTCCTGCTCACCAATTTCAAGCACGAATGCAGACACTTTCCAGACTATCGGGACGACATTGAAGACGATATGCGATGCCTCGCGCTAGCCCAGCACTTCGGCTTGCCAACTCGACTCTTGGACTGGACCGAAAGCCCATACATCGCAGCTTATTTTGCCTTCAGAGCGCATCTATCGATAGACCGTGGCACCGGCGTTAGTGGTAAGAACAAGAGAGTTGCTATATGGATCCTTGACCGGAACTTCGATCAATATTGGGGTGGATTTCGTGGTGTACAAGTTATCGATCTTACGTCCTGGTGTAATGAGCGCCTAAAACGCCAATTTGGATGGTTTACTCTTGCTCAAACACCGTGTAGCAATCTTGAGGAATATGTTTTGCAATTAGGCAACAAGCAAGGTGCATTACGTAAGATCACTTTGTCTGCAGGAATGGCGGAGCCGGCCATGAGGGATCTCGAGTACATGAGAATCAGTGCGAGAGAACTTTTTGCGGATTTGACCGGCGCAGCCACGAACGCTCTCGTCCGCTCGGTGCTCGGTTAAGAAGTGATTGCCACGCGGCCCTATTCGAAGCGGTAGTGCACACTATCTTCGCTTGAAGAAACGGAGAAATATGTCTCACGGATTTGCCCATCTTGGGCTTGCCACGCATGACATGGCCGCCACGATCGTCTTTTACGAAAACCTGCTCGGCTTCCGTCGGGTGGCTGATATTCAGAATCATGTGCATGGCGGCGGAGTTGTGCGCATGGTCTATTTCGAATGCGGTGAGGAGCAGTTCCTCGTCTTCATGGAGTGCAAAGGCGTGGAGAACATCCCAGGCGACTTCGACACCGGCATCAATGGCGCGCTGGGAGTGCCAGCAGGGCTGTATCACTTCGCTTTCAAGGTGACATCGATCGAAGAGTTGGAGGAGAAGAAGGCCGCACTCGCCGGCCTCGGTCTTGAAGTCTCGAAGACGGTTGATCACGGTTATGCAAGGTCGATTTTTCTCCGCGATCCCAATAACTTGCAGATCGAGTTCACTTGCATGACACGCGTATTTGACCCAGGCGACCTTCATCTGGAAGCCCAGGTGGAAGTCGCAGTCGAACGGGAGCCAGCAATGCCCAGCGGTAAGCGCCACACTTAGGCGTCATCGCATTGCAGCGCATGCCTGGGCCGCGATAAGGCCTCGCGCACACGGCTCAATTCCTCTTCAGCGGCCTGCAGCCGGGCCCGCAGTTGCGCCTCGCGAGCGGTGATGTATCCGTCTAGGCAATTGGCACCGCAGCAAAGCTTCGGAAGCAGATCGGCCCGCTCTTCGCACACATAAAAGCGGTTGATTCCGTCAAAGAGAGCAAAGCGGTAACCAGCGTTCAGCACCAGGCTCTCCCAAACTGCCCACTTCGGCGCATTGGTCGTCGGGCATGTCGCTTCAATCACCAGAACGTACGGGCGATGCTTCCGAAAATCAGCTCCGCGCAGAACAGGCGCTTCATGTCCTTCCACATCGATCTTCATAAAGTGAATTACGCGATAGCCGACGTGCTCGTCAAGTATCTTGACGAGCGGCAGGGCGCGGGTCTCGCATCGATCAACGACGGTGTACTTTGGGTTGCTTGCGTCAAGAATCGACGCCTCGACTGTCGATAGGGTTGAATGTTGCGTCACGAGCAATGTGGTAGAGCCATCCACGTCCGAAGCGGCTATACACAGATTCTTGTCCTTTGGCCGATCGGAGTTGAAGGATGCGATACGCTGGCGCTGGGGTTCTAAGTTCAGCCCGGTCCAGCCTGCGTCATAGAAGACCTTCGTGACGCTCTCGATGGCTGGGTCCCAAGCCCCTACGTCAACGTAGAATCCGTTGACCACATCAGCGAACGCCCGCATCAACACAACGTCTTCGGCATTTTGCGCATACGAAATCATTGCTTCCCTCCCAACAAATGTAGGATACCCATGCGAGTCAAGCCACCTTGATCAAGAACGTCTCGTGGTAAGAGCCCGGACCAATCGCGAAAGCTCCAAACCTAGCAGGAAGAGGCCGGCTGTCCGTGGGAACTGTTTGCGCAGCTCGCCCTCCTGCCATAGAGAAGTTCCTGCGATAGAGAGCTTTTCACGTATTGATCGACCCGACTTGCCCAGCCTGCTCCTGAACTCGACGGCTTCATCCACACCAAAGTCAAAGTTTCGGCGCCCCACAGCCAATAGTGCAACATCCGCCGTGGCCGGGAAGATCACCCTCCGGCGAAGTTGGCTCCAGGCCATCCGCCCGCGAGAGCTAATCGCGGGAATCGACTGAGGAGTGAGTTCGCCGAGGTAGCGACATGCTCCGTCAAGCATGGATCCCGCGACCGGCGAGAGCCGATCTTGCCAATCCGATATCTCAAGGTCGGAGACCACCCGACCGACGGCATCGTCCCGATAATAGCGCACGCTGGGAAGGGCCGGCTCCAGCATCGCTTCAATCAGCTGCCAATAGTGCAAACCCACGGTGACCGGCTTCCAGGGCAGATAAGCGTCCGACTCTGAGACCACACCCACCGTCGATCTGAAGTGTGGCGCCGAGACCCGCTTATAGTTGGCTCGAATAAGCAGCGTCATGTGCCAGTCCACCGCCGGTACGCCCACTTGAAGATACCGCAGAATCGAGCCGAATACGCCGGTGTCGCACAGCATGACGCTCCTATTCGTGCCGCGCAAAGCATCGATGTGCCGGCGAAGCAAGTCGGCCTGCTCGTCGTTGATGGCCTTCATGCGCCGTCCCAGTTCCGTGGATTCGATGAGCTCTACTAACCGTGCGACGCTAAACGGCAAGTTCCAACTGATGTCTCCATCCGTTTCCAAATTTGCAAGTGCGCGAATGGCCTCGGCACAGGTACGCCCCGAGAACTCTATCTCGATTAGCGGTGCGACCGCCGTTGGATCGATTTGGAATGCGGCGCGGAAAGCGGCTAAGCGAGAAATCATGAAATCTTCGCATTGGACCTGAAGATCCAAACCGACGCTACTCAAGAAAAGGTCGAATACGCGTCTGAGGACTAGGCCACCCCTAGCGCAGAAGAAGACGACCGGGATTTGCCGGCCTGCAGAGGCGTGCAAGTGAGCGTAAAGCTGTCGAAGCATGTCCGCCAGGATCGGTCCCATAACAGCGTAGCCAAACGCCATGCGTTGTCCGCGCAATTCAAATTCAGCAAGCTTGCTCGTAGGCACAGTCATGACAGCACAACTCGGATTGTAGACGCCGCAAGCGCTGAGACTCTGTCTACTGGATAGAGCACCTCAGGCAAGGCAGTACTACCTCTCTTTTCGCACAATATAGTTTCCTATGACGAAAGTGTCGATACCAGTGTGATAAAACGTGGCAATCGCGTGCTCCGGCGAATTCACCAGGGTTCGTCACTATGATTGAAGGACGTGTTCAGCACAACAGGCAAACCACTTAGCTGCTCGAAGCGGCTGATGAGCTCGTAATAGATTGGATTCATTTCCGCGCAGACCGACCGCGGTCGGTCTTGTCTGCCTTCGCCTTCCACGCCTTCAGGCTGGTCGCTAACTTTGCCGGGATCGAAATTTCTCGTTCCTTGTACGCCTTTGGCGTCCAGCCTCGCTCTGGTCTGTGACTGACGCGAACCATCGAAAGCTTTGAAATTTATGTCAGTCCAGGGGGTGTACATTACCTCCTGTTCGCGTTCGCCAGTCATCAGAAAACACTCATACCAGAGCCGCTCTTCCGCTCACAAGCGGCGAAAAGTGTGCCCATCTGTTCCTCCTCGTAGATCTCCGGCTCCTCTTCCACGTAGCGCGGCCAGTCGTTCTTCCGAGCCATTCCTCGGAGACCCTGTGCTTTCAGGAAGGACATGAGGTTTGAGAACCTGTTCCAGCAAGTGCGCGGCGCCTGTTGCTTCTCATCGCAAGCGCTCAACTTTTTCCCTCCGAGGAAAAAACAATGGCAGGACTTGTGGCAACTTGTCGGGAAAAGATGTGGCCGCTGCTGAAGAACTCAACACGGATCAGCTACGACTTCTACCTGGACACACACTTGTTGCCTAAATGGGGTTCAATGCTACTCACGAAAATGAGGACCATTGAACTGCAGGATTTCTTCAACTCGTTTTCTCCTCGTTTGGCTCCAAAGACGATTCGCAACATGCACGCCTGTATGAGAGCTGCTTTTAGTCAGGGCAAAGCCTGGGGTTTGCTGACGGCCAATCCCGCGCAAGGCGTCCGGCTGCCTCGCAAGAAGGCTCGGAAGCCTCCCGTCGTACTCGCAAAGCAGGACATTCGACGTGTAGTCGATGCCTTGCCGGAGCCGACAAAATCCATCGTCACGCTGACGGTTGTCGGTTCGTTGAGGATCGGAGAAGTTACCGCGTTACGATGGGGAAGAATTCATCTCGGTCGTATCGAAATCGTAGAACGCTTCTACGAAGGCGAATTCGACGACACCAAGACCGAGGCAGGGCATCGGAGCATTCCGCTGGATTCTTTCGGAATCCTGCGGGCAGTTCTCGACGCGGCTTGGCAGAGGTCGAAGTATCGCAAACCGGAAGATTTGGTTTTTGCGAATAAACGCGGGGGAGCCGTGGATCGTCGTAATCTGCTGCGGCGGCATCTCAAGCCAGCAGTCAAGAAGCTGGGTTTGCCGCCTACGGTGGACTTCAGGAGTTTCCGAACCATGCATTCAAGCCTCATGAGCAGTGTGGGGGTTCGGCCTGAAGTGACGCGAGACAATATGGGACACTCGACAGTCGATGTGACTCAGAATGTCTACAACAAGACATGGTGGGAAGAACGAGTGGAAGCCGTGAGCATGGCTGCCGCGACCGTTTGGCGGGAGTTTATGTCTACGCCGCAAAGCGCCGAAGCCAATGTAAACCCTTTTGTAAACCCTCTGCCCCTCGGCCAAAATGTAAGTAGTTGTGATTGAAATGGTCGGGGAGAGAGGATTTGAACCTCCGACCCCCTGGTCCCGAACTTGGGCGGTCGGAACCAATTT
>Ga0302325_10026655_pt1 | contig 12000 bp, 11 predicted proteins | sample Palsa_T0_2_FD_201948 | JGI IMG/M metagenome (GOLD analysis project Ga0302325, IMG submission 201948) | Peat permafrost microbial communities from Stordalen Mire near Abisko, Sweden - Palsa_T0_2 | ecosystem: Environmental > Terrestrial > Soil > Palsa > Peat permafrost | place: Sweden: Abisko... | reverse complement strand
ACATCACAGAACAGCGCTACCAGGGGCTGGTTTTTTCTACCCTGCGCTCGCTGCTGCGCGCCCGCCTGATCGCCAAGATGCCGTGGAATTACGTGGACGCGACCAATCTTTCTGCCCACGAACGGCGGCAATGGATCAAGATGGCCAAGAGCTTCGGCTATGAGGCGCAAGCCGTCTTCTTCGATGTTCCGTTGGAGGTCTGCATGGAGCGGAACAGCCGCCGGGAGCGCACCGTGAGCGATGACATCATGCGCAAGATGGCGGAACGCCTGCGCCCGCCCAGCTTCAAAGAAGGCTTCAGCAAGATCACCATGGTGCGGGTCAAAGGGGCCCCGCCGCTCAAACTGGACGGGGTCGACGTGGAGCCACCCAGCTCTTGACGTCCCAGGCGCAAGAGCCGGCCATCGCTTTTGATCAGGTCGGTCTCACCACGCCCGATGGACGCCTCATCCTCGATCACGTCAGCCTGCAGATTGCGCAGGGTTCCACCACTGCGCTCTTGGGCCGCAGCGGCTCGGGAAAAACCACCCTGCTGCGCATGGTAAACCGCTTGATCGAGCCCACCGCGGGGCGGGTGATGGTGGAAGCCAAGGCCACCACCGATTGGGACCCCATCGCCTTAAGGCGCTCCATCGGATACGTGATCCAGGAAACGGGTCTCTTTCCCCATTTCGATGCTGAGCGCAACATCGGTGCCGTGCTCGAGGTCGAGGGACGCCCTAAGCGGGAGGTGGCCGAGCGTGCACGGCAACTCTTTGCTCAGGTCGGATTGGACTATGCCACCTTTGCCCGCCGCCTGCCCTATCAGCTTTCCGGTGGACAACGCCAACGTGTCGGCCTGGCGCGAGCCCTGGCAGCGGAACCCAAACTGCTGCTGATGGACGAGCCCTTCGGCGCGCTGGACCCGCTGACCCGGGCGGAAATGCAAGACATGTTGCGCGATCTGTTGCGGCGCCTGCATAAGACAGTGCTCTTGGTAACCCACGATCTGGACGAGGCGCTCTACCTGGCCTCGCACCTCGTGTTGCTGGAAGGCGGCAAGGTTGCGGCGAACCTTCCAGCGGGAGAATTCCTTGGCTCGCAAATCCCCGCGGTGCAGAGCTATGTGCGCGCGGTGCATCGGGGCCAGGAAGCGGTGAACTGATGTCCGGTTTTTTAGCCCAGCACGGTTCGGAGATCGCAGAGCTGACCCTGGAGCATCTGTGGCTGACCGGCTCGGCCATGTTGCTGGCCGCGGCGATCGGTGTGCCGACGGGCATATGGCTCACACGGCATCCGCGCTGGGCAAAGCCGGTGCTGGGTGTAGTCAACATCATCCAGACCATTCCCAGCCTGGCACTCTTCGGTTTCCTGTTGCCCCTGCCCTGGATCGGCGATCGCGCGGCGCGCATCGCCATCGCCGCCCTGACCGCCTATGCGCTGCTGCCTATCGTGCGCAATACCTACGCCGGCATTGAGGGAGTCGATCCGACGGTATTGGAGGTGGCCAAGGCTCTGGGCATGACGGATGGACAGAGACTGCGCAAGGTAGAGCTTCCCTTGGCTGCGGGCTTCATCCTCGCCGGGCTGCGCACCGCGACCGTGCTGGCGGTAGGCATTGCCACCATCGCGGCTGCGGTGGGAGCCGGCGGCTTGGGTGAGTTTATCTTTCGCGGTGTGGCTTCCGTCGATAACCGGCTGGTACTGGCCGGGGCGATTCCGGCGGCCCTGCTGGCCATTGCAGCCGACACCGGACTGGGATGGGTAGAGAGCCGGTTGCGGGTTCCGGCCCCGGGACGCACGTGAAATACGCCCTGGCCGCTTGTTCCGGTCTCATGCTGTTGGCCATCGCCGCCTGCTCTCCGCCGCGGCCGGATTATCCCGTGATCGGAGCCAAGAACTTTACCGAGCAGGTGGTTCTCGGCGAGTTGCTGGCCCAGCAAATTGAAGCGGTGACCGGTATGAAGGTCGAGCGCCGCTTTTATCTCGCCGGCAGCTACATCTGCAACCAGGCGTTGATCGCGGGCCGCATCGACTCCTATGTCGAGTACACCGGCACCGCGCTGACGGCCATTCTGAAACAGCCCGTGGATAAAGACCCGCAGCGTGTCCTGGAAACGGTGCGGCGCCTTTACCAGCAGCGTTACCAGGTAGTGGCTACGGCTCCGTTGGGATTCGAGAACACCTTCGCCATGGTCATCCGGGGCCAGGACGCCCAGGACCTTCACCTCACTACGCTAAGCCAGGCGGCGCGTTACAGTCCGCAATGGAAACTTGGGGTAGGCTACGAATTTGAGCAGCGGCCAGACGGCCTGCCAGGTCTGCAGCAAGCCTACGGTTTGAAGTTCGACGGTTCGCCCCGACTCATGGATTTAGGATTGCTCTACCGGGCACTGAATGGGCGCCAGGTAGACATCATCGCCGGCAACTCGACCGACGGTCCCATCAAAGCCTTCCACCTGGCAGTCCTTCAGGACGACAAGCATTACTTTCCTCCCTATGAGGCCGTCCCCCTGGTGAGGCAGGAGGCGCTCGACCGCTGGCCGCAGCTAAGAGCCGCCTTTGCCAGCCTGGCGGGCAAGGTCACCGCAGAGGAAATGCAGACCATGAACGAAGCGGTGGACGGCCAGCATCGCGACCCGGCGCAAGTAGTGCGGGAATTTCGCCAGTCCCACGGCCTGTAGCAGTCTCCTCACAAATCGTTCCTTTAAGATTTGTCCTTACCAACCAACCTCGGGTGAATTGTTTTTAAGATTTGTCCTTACCAACGACCGATGGGTGCCCCACATCTCGCTTGTTTTTCGCGAGATGTGGGATGCCACAGCCGGCGAATTGAGAAGATATTGTGGTCAAGCAAAACTGAAAGGGCAGGATTGGTGGTATCCCACATCTCGCGAAAAATAAGCGAGATGCCCGGATTTCCTGTACGCTGCGCCGTCCAGAGCCGCTTGTGCGGCTTTCTTCACGGAAAGCCGCATGAAGTTCGGTCTGTTCCGCCCAGCCCCACAGGAAATCCGGGGGTGTGGGGCACCCATCGGGTCCTGGTTGGGAAAGATCCTGATGACCGAACCGTGGCTGCGAGGCACGCTTTCTGATGTGCCGGTGCTGCAGCGAGCATTACTCCATTCTCTCGAAATGGCCCAGGAAGACACGGCCAGGTGGTGCCGCGGCCTGGACGACCGCGAACTACACGCCCGGCCCTTCCAATTACCCTCCGTCGCATTTCAGTTGCGCCACATCGCCCGCAGCCTGGACCGCTTTTGCTCCTATGCAGAGGGCACTCCGCTGACCGCGGCACAATTTGCCGCCCTGGCCAGCGAAATGGACGCGACCGGAACCAAGGAGTCCATCTTCAGCGAGTTGGATGAGAGCCTGGAAAAGACACGGCAGCGTCTAGAAGTCATCGTCCGCCAGCCGCCTGATTTACCGGTAAGCATCGGACGCAAAGCCCTGCCCACAACCCTGACAGGACTACTCGTCCACGCAGCTGAGCACACCCAGCGGCATGTAGGGCAGGCGATAACCACCGCCAAGCTGATCGTTGCCCAGCGAGCTTTTAGCCAAGCTCCGGGACGCGGTCAACAATGTGCCCCATCTTCTCCTGCTTGACCTGCACGTAGCGCTCGAAGCTATCGAGCGGCTCGACCTCTGCGGAGATGCGTTCCACCACTTGAATACCGACCGCTTCCAGAGCCTCGACCTTCACCGGGTTATTGGTGATCAGCCGGACCGAGGTCACGTTCAGTAGCTTCAGAATCTCGGCGGGCAGCTCAAACTCACGGCAATCGGGCTTATAGCCGAGTTGGAGATTGGCTTCGACCGTGTCCAACCCCTGGTCCTGCAGCTCGTAGGCGCGCAACTTGGCCATTAACCCGATGCCCCGGCCCTCCTGCTGTTCGTAGAGCAGGATGCCGGCGCCGGCTTCGGCGATGGTGCGGAGCGCCAGTTCCAATTGCAGCCGGCAGTCACAGCGCAAGGAACCGAAGACATCACCAGTAAGGCACTGGGAGTGAATGCGCACCACCGGCGGCTCACGATGGATATCGCCCAACACCAGCGCGATGGCGCCTTCGATCTTCCTGCTGACTGTAGTCATCCCCGGCCCGCAAGGTTCCGGATCGACGCGCGTACCTTCGAAGCCCAAAATGCGGAAATGACCCCAGCGGGTGGGGAAATCCGCATCCGCCACTTTCTTCACACTTTCCAACGGCATGGTTAATTAGAGCCTCTTTGCCGGCCTCATGTCCAGCGCGGGAAACTGGCGTAAAGTAAGAGGGTGTATGAGCCTAAGCTCGTCCTCATATCACTGCTGATCAAGCTGGGCGTGGCCGCGGCGGTCTCGGCGGTGACAGCCCGGGCTCTTACCTTCCAGCGTCTATTGTTTGCCGAGCGCCGCACCACCGCGCAAACCATCGGGCTGCTGGCCTTCCTCTGTATCCCCCTTACTTTAGGGGTCTGGATCCGCTTCATCGTTCCCAACTTCTATGCCGCGGACATCGGTTTTGAAACCGTCATTATTCTTGGCATCCTGCTCGGCCCGCTCTCTGCGCTTTTCGGAGGAGCGGTGCTTTCCCTGCCCGCCATGTTGCATCAGGAATACCTGACCTTGCCCTTCTTTCTCGCTGTGGCCACCGTGTCCGGCCTCTATGGGCGGGCCGTGGAGCCGGAAGAGGTATGGTCGTTCTCCCCCTTTGTCGATCTCAGCATCTACCGCTGGGTGCGGCGCAACCTGCTCGAGCCGCGCTTCGATCGCCAGATCCTGCTGCTTATGCTGATCGTCGGCATGCAGGTGGTGCGCATGTGGCTGGCAGCGCTCTATCCCGGGCTTCTGTTCACGTTGAACTCCCGCGGCTGGGCGGTAAAGCTCGCGATTTGCGTTTGCCCAGCGGTGGTGGTGGCCATCCCGCTGAAAATCTGGAACTCAAGCCGCATCGAGATCAAGCTGAAGGAACAAAAACGGCTGGTACTGGAGGCGCGCTTCGACGCCCTGCAGCGGCAAATCAACCCCCACTTCCTCTTCAACACCCTCAATTCCATCGCGTCGCTGGTCCGCTTCCAGCCCGAGATGGCGCGGGAAATGATCGTCCAGTTAGGCAACATCCTGCGCGCGCTGCTCAAGGATCACGACGCGTATGTGCCTTTCCGCGAAGAGCTGACCTTCACCGACGACTACCTGGGCATCGAAGTGGTGCGTTTTGGAGCGGAAAAGCTGCGCGTGGTGAAGGAGATTGAACCCCGGACCTTGGAATTGCTGGTGCCCTGCATGCTCTTGCAGCCGTTGATTGAAAACAGCATCAAGCACGGTCTGGAGCCGCGCCTGCAAGGGGGGACCATCACCCTGCGCAGCCGGATCCAGGGCGCCAAGATGGTGGTCGAGGTGGAAGACGACGGCGTGGGCATGGCGGAGGGCCGGGCGCGCGAAGTAGGCTTTGTCAGTCGTGGAGCCGGCATCGGCATGCGTAACGTGCGCGAACGCCTGGAGGTGCTCTACGGCAACAGCGCCCGCTTCGATGTCTTCAGCCGCCCTGGCCGGGGAACCCGCGTTACCCTGGAGATACCCATGGCTCCCAACGTGCTGGTGTTGGCGGATCAGACCTCGGCGCGCGCCAGCACTCTCTCGTAGTACTTCTCGTAGATGGGGATGATGCGCGAGGCACAGTAGCGATCCTGGGCCGCTCGCCGGCCGGCGTCGGCCATAGCGGCCAGACGGGCGTCATCGGTCAGCAGTTCGATGGCCCCGGCGGCCATCGCGTCCACATCGCCGACGGCGAAGAGCCGGCCGGTCACGCCGTCGTCGATCAACTCCGACACCCCTCCCACCCGGGTAGCGATGGTGGGCACCTTGCAGGCCATCGCTTCCAGTGCCGCTAGACCGAAGGACTCCAATTCGCTGGGCATGATCATCAAGTCGGCGACCGGCAGCAGTTCATGGACCCGCTCCTGCTTGCCCAGGAATTGGACCCGGTTCTGAATACCCTTGCTGTTGGCCAGCCACTCCGCCGAGGAGCGGTCCGGCCCGTCGCCTACCATCAACAGGCGTGCCGGCATCTCTTGCGCGATGCTTGAAAAAACCTCCACCACATCGAGGATGCGCTTGACCGGGCGGAAGTTCGAGAGGTGGATTAGGATCTTCTCCTCCGGATTGGCGTAACGAGCGCGGGCGGCGGCCCGCCTTTCGCCCAGGGGCTTGTATTCGTCGCAGTTGACGAAGTTGGGAATCACTTCGATAGGCCGCAGGATGCCGAAGTCGTGCACGGTTTTCTCGCGCAGGTAATTGGATATGGAAGTAACGCCGTCGCTCTCTTCTATGCCGAAGCGTGTAATTGGCAGGTACGACCGGTCGAGCCCCACCAGGGTAATATCGGTGCCGTGCAATGTCGTCACAAAGGGCAAATGCCTGCGTTTTGCCAGCATCTGGCGGGCGAGAAGTGCGCACACAGAGTGAGGAATGGCGTAGTGGACGTGAAGCAGGTCGAGCTCATAATATTCCGCCACCTCAGACATGCGCGTAGCCAGCGCCAGATCATAAGGTGGGTACTCGAAGAGCGGGTAGTTCGAGACCGGCACCTCGTGATAGAAGATGCCTTCTTCGCGCCCGGTAAGCCGAAAGGGTTGCGAGTAGGTGATGAAGTGCACCTGGTGGCCGCGCGCCGCCAGCTCGATACCGAGTTCCGTAGCGACCACGCCGCTGCCGCCGTACGTCGGGTAACACGTGATGCCGATTTTCATATTCACAACCCCTTGAAACAGCAACAAAAACTGTCATCCCGCCTGCCCCGGTAAGCCGTGGGACCGGAGCGTAGCGTAGTGGAGGGAGCTGCGGTTTCTTCCCATCCCACTTCACGGTTCCCAATAAAAGTCACGACGCTCCCCTTTGTCATCCCGAGCGAAGCCGAGGGACCTGCGGTTCTCTCCACCCCTAGTCAATCCTCCGCCCTGCTTCTCTTTCAGCCACGAGCCGATCTTCCATGGAGGTGCTGCCCTCTCCTTTGTCATCCTGCCTGCCCCGGCGAGCCGTGGGGCATGCCATGGGACTGGAGCGCAGCGGAGTGGAGGGACCTGCGGTTTCACTTTAGACCCCGGCCTATGCGCGCTGGCCCACCTGGTGAAAATCAATCAGCGATAACCCCGCATCCTTCCTGAGCGCCTCGGGAATGACTTCGAGCAGCGAACTGCGTTCCGTATCCCGCGAGGCCACCAGGCGCGTATGCGCTTGCTCCAGCGCACGGTCGTGATAACCCGGATGACAAACCAGCTCCCATGTACCGTCGGGCATGGCGTGAAGCAAAGAACGCAGTACATCCGCATCGAGACTCCCCGTAGCCAGGACTCCAATCGACCCATCGGCAGTCAACATACCGTGTTTCTCGGTCAGTCTGGAAAACGCTCGCTGCTGGCTCCTCATGGCGTGCACTTGCGCCCGCCGCCACACGCCGGCGACCCGTGTAGCGCGCAAGCTCCACGACGGCTCGAAGGGGTTGCGCACGCAGTCCACCCCGCAGTGTTGTGCCGCACGGAGCAAGGGGGCCAGTGCACGGGGAAACGCATGGATGTGTTTGTGCGAGTCGATGTGGCTGACCGTGACCCCACTCGATTGGATCCGCCGTATCTGGGCGATGGCCTCGGCCTCGATTTCCTGCTCGCGAATGCGGCCGCGCATCAAGTCACGAAGAAAACTTCCCACCGAAGGCCGAAGCGAAAACGATGCCGGCCGCCGGGGATCCAGCAGGGAAGGGACTTCGTCCGCGCGGAGCAGTGGTGAGCCGTCCACCAGCATGACGTGGCAGCCGACCGATAGCGCCGGTTGCGCAAACGCGAGGTAAACTGCGGGAGAGAAGTAAGGAGCCGTGGCCATCAGCGTGGTAGAACTGAGGGCGCCCGCCTGCTGAAGTTCAACGATCGCTCGGTTGACGCCTGGCGCGAGACCAAAGTCGTCCGCGTTGATGATCAGGCGCTTCATTTTCGCCAGTGTATCAAGGGTCCGATTTGCAATCGCGTGCATCAAAGGTTCAATTGAGTTTGACCGTCCAACGGCCGTCGCCACGGTGAAGTATTAATTTGATTGGCCGACGGAGAGCGCTACAATAAGTTCTCTTTAGCGGGGGAGGTCCGCAATCATGTCCGGAAGATGGCTGCAGCGCAAAGGGCCCGGCTCAGCCGCGTATGCGTTGCTGCTGCTGTTGAGTAGCGCTGGACATGCAGCCTGGGCCGTGCCCACTGACACAGTCGTCTACCAGACTCCGAGCGTCTTCGATGCTCACTCCGGTCCGGCGCTGTTGATCCATCATTTGTCGCTTTTCGTGATGCAAATAACGGGAGCGATCTTTATCGTGGTCGCCTCCCTTTGGTTGTACGTCGTGGTCCGCTTCCGGCAGCGTGATCCCAACGATGACAGCGAGCCGCCCCAGATCTACGGCAGCACCCAGATCGAGTTGGCCTGGACCGTGATCCCTGTCCTGATTACTGTGGTCCTCTTTTTCACCACAGCACGCTTTCTCTTTGCCATACAGGATCAGAAGATGCCGCCGACGGCCCTCGATGTCGATGCCGTAGGCCACCAATTCTGGTGGGAGTTCCACTACAAAACTTTGGGTTTCACGACCGCCAATGAGCTGCATGTACCGCTCAGCACCGCGCAGGTTCCCACCACCACTTCGCTCAACTTGCTCTCCGCTGATGTGGTTCACAGCTTCTGGGTCCCTGAGTTGAACGGTAAGATCGACATGTTTCCAAACCAGGTCAACCACATGTGGTTCACTCCGGATAAACCCGGCATGTACGTGGGCCAATGTGCCCAGTTCTGCGGCGTGGAGCATGCCAAGATGTTGCTGCGCGTCTACGTGCAGACGTCGGAGGATTTCGCGGCCTGGGTGAAAAATCAGCAGCAGCCGGCGGTTCAGGATCCGGCAGTTGCCGAAGGCAGACATTTGTTCGAATCACAGTCGTGCGTCAGTTGTCACGTGGTGCGCGGCACCGCAGCCCAAGGCAAGTTTGGGCCCGATCTGACCCACTTTATGAGCCGCGATACGCTTGCTTCCGGCGCGGCCGACAATACTCCGGCGAATCTCAAGCTCTGGATCAAGGATCCGGACTACGTCAAACCAGGAAGCCTGATGCCGGCCATGCAATTGAGCGATGACCAGATCGACAAGATCGTCGCTTACCTCGACACCTTGAAGTAACCGGGACACGGGCCACCACAGACAGGAGTTTTCCGTATGGCTGATTCGACTCTACCTATTGGGAGCGCCATCGACCTCACCCCGCCGAGTGAGTCGTACGGGACGTGGCTCGAACAGGTGCACAGTTGGGTGGTCACCGTCGACCACAAAAAGATTGGCTTGATGTACATCGGCTACGCCGTGGTCTTTTTGCTGGTCGGGGGCTTCGAGGCGCTCCTGCTGCGCATTCAGCTGGCCGTACCCCACAACAATTTTCTCCCCCCTGAGGTTTTCAACCGCATCTTCACCATGCATGGCACCACCATGGTTTTCCTCATGGGGATGCCGTTGATCATCGGATTTGCCAATTACCTGGTCCCTCTCATGGTCGGCGCCAGGGATATGGCCTTTCCCCGAATGAATGCCTTCAGCTTCTGGATGACCGCGCTGGGCGGCCTGATGCTGTACTACAGCTTCATTGGCGGAGTGGGCCTGCAAGGCGCCGGCAGCGCGCCCGATGTGACCTGGTGGGCCTATGCACCGCTGACCGAACGCGCATTCTCGCGCGGACATAGCACGGACTACTGGGCCTTGTCGCTGATCGTCTCCGGCTTCGGTACCGTCGGCGCCGCGGTCAACATCATTGCCACCACCATCTGTATGCGCTGCAAAGGCATGACCTTGTTTCGCATGCCGTTGCTGGTGTGGCTCTACCTGATCGTTTCGGGAATGATTCTGATCGTCATCACCCCGTTGACCGCGGCGCAGATCATGCTCACCATCGACCGTTACCTCGGCGGGCACTTCTTCGACTCTCAGGCTGGCGGCGTGCCCGTTGTCTGGGCGCACTTTTTCTGGATCTTTGGCCACCCCGAGGTGTACGTGCTGGTGCTGCCGGCGTTCGCCATTGCCAACGAAGTGATTCCCGTCTTCTCCCGCAAGGCAATCTTTGGCTACCCGGCGATGGTGGCCGCATCAGCGGGCATTGGTTTGATCAGCCTCAGCGTGTGGGCGCACCACATGTTCACCGTGGGCATGACCTCGGCGCAGAATGCGTTCTTCGTGCTCTCCACCTCACTGGTCGGTGTTCCCACCGGAATCAAGATTTTTAACTGGATCGCCACCATGTGGGGAGGCAAGATACGTTTTGCCACGGCTATGCTCTTCTGCACTGCCTTCCTGATTCAGTTCCTGTTCGCGGGGTTGACCGGAATCATGCTTTCCGTCGCCCCGTGGGACTGGCAACTGCACAACTCCTATTTCGTCATCGCCCACTTCCACTATGTTCTGGTGGGGGCCATCGTCTTCTGCTTTTTCGGTGGCTTCTACTACTGGTTCCCGAAAATGACCGGCAAGATGCTCGACGAGCGGCTGGGCAAGTGGCATTTCTGGCTGTTTCTGATCGGCTTCCACGTGTGTTTCGACCTCATGCACATCCCCGGGCTGCTGGGCATGCCGAGGAGTATCTATACCTATGAACCTGGTCGCGGCTGGGATAACTGGAACATGATCGTATCCATCGGAGGCATGATTCAGGGAGTGGCCACGCTGATCTTTGCCTACAACATGGTGTATTCGTACTTCAAAGGCCCGGACGCCGGACCGGACCCCTGGGATGCCTGGACACTGGAGTGGGCAACCTCATCGCCGCCGCCCGAGTACAACTTTGCCAGCGCGCCGGTGGTGGCTAGCCGCAGACCGTTGTGGGACCTGAAGCACCCGGAAGATCCGGACTCCCGGTACGAATGATTTTGATTGTCGAGGATATATAGAGGATGAGCGCCAGCACGATTCCCCTGGCTCACCGAGCAGCCAACGAAGACTGGGTCTTGCCCTACCACGGCACCGTCGCGATGGCGGCCCTGATCGTTGCCGAGAGCGCGATCTTCACCATTTTTGTGGTCGCCTATCTCTATTACATAGGCAAGAGCGTCTCCGGGCCGCAGCCGCGCCAGGTTCTGGAGCTTCCCATCTTTAACACGGTATGCCTGCTCTCCAGCAGCTTCACCATTTGGATAGCGGAACGGGCCCTGAAGAAAGGCTCGATGGGGGTCTTCAGCCTGTGGTGGGCGCTCACCGTGGTTTTGGGCGCGATCTTTCTCGGCGGCACCGGGCTGGAATGGAATAAGTTGATTTATCACGATGGGCTGACCATCAGCACTAACCTCTTCGGCACCACGTTTTACTCTCTGGTTGGCCTGCATGCGAGCCACGTCATCGTCGGCCTTGTCATGCTTTCGATCGTGCTGATTTTTTCCCTCACCGGGAAGCTCAGGAGTGAGCACTCGAAACAGCTCGAGGTGCTCTCGCTCTATTGGCACTTTGTCGACGGTGTTTGGGTGGTGGTGTTTACAGTCGTCTACATCATTGGCCGCTGAGAAGAAAGAGAAGAGAAGCATGGAAGAGTCACGGGCACACAACGGCATATCCGATGAAGTAGTACACCTGCCGACGCCTACAGCATGGCCGCTGGTATTGGCCCTTGGCCTGACCTTTGGCTTCGCCGGGCTGGTGACAAACGTGGGCATAAGCATCCTCGGGGCGGTGCTCATCGTTGCCGGCTGCGTGGGATGGTTCTTTCAAGTTTGGCCGCATGCGCAGCATGTTGCCGTGCCGGTCAAAGTCCAGAAGTTCACATTCACCAGCGTGCGCACCAAGGTAGCTCGGATCGAAGTCGACGAAAGCCATCGCGCACGCCTGCCGGTCCACACACCCTCCGTTCTCGCCGGGGTGAAGGGGGGCATCGCAGGCGGCGCCGCGATGATCGTGCCCGCGCTACTCTACGGCCTGATCCGTTACCACAGCATCTGGTACGCGGTAAATTTGCTGGGAGGAGCTGGAGTAGCCGGCTGGTCCAATC
>Ga0302325_10026654_pt1 | contig 12000 bp, 10 predicted proteins | sample Palsa_T0_2_FD_201948 | JGI IMG/M metagenome (GOLD analysis project Ga0302325, IMG submission 201948) | Peat permafrost microbial communities from Stordalen Mire near Abisko, Sweden - Palsa_T0_2 | ecosystem: Environmental > Terrestrial > Soil > Palsa > Peat permafrost | place: Sweden: Abisko... | reverse complement strand
CGGCCACTTCCACTTTAAATGTGGGGACTAGTCTGGTGGCATCGAAATCGTTCGCGCCGGTAGCGCAGTCCCATTGCCAGGCGTGCCATGGACACACCACATAGTTGCCGTGGATGGCGCCTTGCCCTAATGGACCGCCGCGATGCGGGCACGTTCCGGCGAGCGCGGTGACGCGTCCGGCGACGTTGCAGATGGCGTAGGGTGTGTCGCCCACAGTGACTTCCGTGACGGAGCCGGCGGGCAGTTGGGAGAGTTGTGCAACTTTAAAAAGGGGCAAGCAAATGGTACCCGAAATGAGGATACCACGGAGCCTTCGGCTGGGGCTGGTTGGGTTCCTTTCGCAGAACGTCGGAGGTTTAGTAAGCACCACTTAGCAGTGGGGCTCTACGGCGCTTCGGTCGTATGAGGCCTGCTACTCGTGGCGCAGCGCCATCATTGGATCGATACGCGTCGCGCGCCGCGCCGGAACATAGTTCGCGATGAGCGCCACCGTGAGCAGCAGCGCTGCTACTCCAGCCATTACCATCGGATCGAGCGGCGCTACGCCATAGAGCAGCGCGCGTAGGGCGGATGCCAGCGCCGCGGCACCGGCCATCCCGGCCAGGAGACCGAGCAGCGCGGTCTTTAGACCGCTCCGGATTACCAGCGCCTTTACCTGGCCCGGCGTAGAGCCCAGCGCCATGCGGAGTCCGAACTCGCGGGTCCGCTGGGCGACGCCGTAGGAGACGACTCCATGGATCCCGAGCGCGGCCAACAGCATCGAGATACTTGCGAAAACCGCCAGCAGCATTGTCGAAATGCGAGGCGCGGTATCGGCCAGCGACATATATTCGTCCATGCCGCGGATCTGAAATACCGGCTGGCCCCGATCGACCGACCACACGGCCTGCTTCACGGCTTTCACTACGGCCTGCGTTTCGATGGTAGTGCGCACGGCCAGCGCCATGGCTTTGTCCGGCATCTGCTCATAGGGCGCGTAGATGGTGGGCTCCGGTTGTTTGTCCAAGCCGTAGTGATGCACCTGGCTCACGATACCGACGACTTCGCGGAATTCACCCCATAGCCGCATGCGCCGGCCGATGGGATTCTCGCTGGGCCAATACTGGTGCGCCAGGGTTTCATCGATCAGGATCACCAGCGGGGTGTCGGGACCATCGCGATCGGAAAGCGGTCTCCCCCGCAGCAGGGCGATTCCCATGGTGTTCAAATACAGGGGACTGATACGCCGAAAATCGGCGACCAGCGACTGCCCGGGCGGCATGGGGCGTTTTTCAATGGTGAAGTACTCCCGGTCGTTTTGTTGACCGAGGGGCAGCACGTCGGTAAGACCGGCGGATTGAATGCCGGGTATGCGCTCGACGTTATCGAGCACGCGGCGATAGAAATCGGCTTGTTCGCGAGGGCCGGTGTAAAGATTGTCGGTAGGCAGGCGCATGCGAAAGGTCAGCACATGATCGGGCCGTATGCCCGGATTCACGCGCTGCAGATTCACGAAGCTCTTCATGGCGAGTCCGGCGCCGATCAGCAGCATGGCGGCGAGAGCGACCTCACCGGCCACCAGCAAACTCCACAATCTCGTCGGGCCAGGCGATGAGGAAGACGTTCGGCCGCCTGCCTTCAACACATCATTCACGTCGCCCGCGGCGGCATGCAGCGCGGGAATCAGTCCGAAAATCAGCGCGGCCCCGGTGGAGATCAGCAGCGCAAAGGCGAGCGCTCGGCCATCCACGGCGATAGCCGGCCGCACGATCTCGGCTCCGGCATCCACCATTGGCAGTGTGCCGGGCAGGACCGCGCTCAGAAGGTCGACGCCCCAGACGGCGAAGAAGACTCCGAGCGCGCCACCCACGAGGCTGAGCAGCAGGCTCTCGCTTAGAATCTGCGCGATCAGACGGCCGCGCCTCGCGCCCAACGCCACGCGAATCCCCAGTTCCTTGCGACGGCCCGTGACGCGAGCGAGCAATAGACTCGCCACGTTCACACAGGCCAGCAGCAGCAGGAGTCCCACGGCGCCCAGGAGTAAAAGCAGCGCGGGCCGAATGTATTCGAAGAGCGCCTGTTTCATTCCAACCACGGTCACATCCCAGCCTTCGAGCCTGGGCGTCTGTGCATCGATGCGGCGCGCGATGGCGCTCAACTCAGACTGCGCCCGGGCGACAGTGACGCCCGGTTTCATTCGGGCGATAACACCGAAGTCGTGGTCCGCGCGGTTCTTGGCGCGCAGCTGCGCGAGCGGCCATGGCACGTAGAGGTCGCTGGGCAGTGGTTGATAGAAATTCGGCGCGAGCACACCGATCACAGTGTAGGGCTCGCTATTCATGGAAAAGGTTCTGCCGATGACGCGGGGGTCCGATCCGAAGCGGCGCTTCCAAAATCCGTTGGCGAGCACCGCGACCGGGTAGCGTGCCTTACCCGCGCCCTCAGCCGCGGTAAAGCCGCGCCCAAGAACGGTTCGAGCACCGAGCATCGACAGGAAATTCGTAGTCACGCGCAGGCCGATAACCTGTTCGGGCTCGCCCTCGCCCGTGAGAGTGCCGGTGCCGACCTCCAGTAATGCCATATCCTCGAAGGACTGACTCTGCTCCTTCCAATCGAGGAAATTCGGCGCGGACGGCCCTTCGCGCTTGATACCGTCCTTCAGATCCGTCTCCCAAATCAGCGCGAGGCGATCGGAGCCGGGATAGGGCAGCGGACGCAGCAACACCGAATTGACCACGCTAAAGATGGCCGTGTTCGCTCCGATGCCAAGCGCCAGGACCAGCAAGGCCACGATGCTGAAGCCGGGCATCTTGCGCAAGGTGCGCAAAGAGTAGCGCAGATCCCCCAGGAAATTGAACATTCGCTTATGCTGGGAGCAACCGGAAGGCCGTTCGAGGAGTTGGGCAACCGGCTGAAACTACTCGCTGCCGCTGGGATAGCTTATCGCGGGTGTCCGCTTTCGCGAATGCAAGTTCCGGTTTCGCTCAAAGCACCGCGGGCAGCGCGAGGCCGGATTTGCACAGATATTTCTGCAACAGGGCGATGGCGTCGTTTTCCGGCAGCCTCCTGGCAATCGAAATCTCCGTCAACAGCATGTGGCGGGAGCGATCCAGCATCTTTTTTTCGCGGAAGGAAAGCGCCTTGTCTTTCTGCAGCAGCAGCAGAGTTTTGAGGACTTCGGCGGCCGCCAGCAGGCTTCCACTTTGCATTTTGTCGGAGTTATCCCTGAAACGGATTTTCCAATCGTTGCTCGAGTGGCAGATCCCGTTTGCCAGAAAGGACAGAATGCGACTGATTTCGTTGTTTTTAGTGATGGGGCGCAACCCGATGTAAGCCACTTTCGAAAAGGGAACGGTCACGGTCATGCTGCCATAGACCATTCGCAAGAGGTAGCACTTCTCGAACTGGGTCCCAAAGGACCAAGCCCGTATATTCTCGATGGTACCAACACCTTGGTTGGGATAGACTACCTTTTCACCGATCTGAAAGGTCATCACGGGGTCCCTCCGCCGGCTCGCCTGTTCTTCTCTGGTGCAGGTTACGTCGAATGCGAAACTAGAATGGTAAACCTGGGACGCGCGCAAGTCAACAGCTAATTGCGAGCTCATTACACCTGTGCGAAGTGGATAGCCTCAGGCAAGCAGGCCGCGGACGAACCTGAGGTTCCGGGCCATGTCGTTATCGATGGATTTGGAAGGGCAATCCGTCTCCAAATTGGCGAATCCGGCGAAGTGGATATCGGTAATTGCCTGCATCACCGCGGGAAAATCGATCTTGCCCTCACCCAGGTAATGGGGATTATCCTTCAAGTGAATCTGGCAGATGCGGCGGGCGCCCAGCCAGCGGATCTCTTTGACCACGTCGAAGCCACCCTCAGTGGAATTTCCAACGTCGTAGTAGACCTGCAAGGCCGGTGAGCCGGCGCGATCCATGATGCGGACATTGTCCTGGGCGGAGATGGTGTCTTCGAGGCCCAGGATTACGCCGGCCTTTTCGGCTTTGGGGGCGAGTTCTTTCAGGACGTCCGCCACATGGTCCATCTCATCGTGGGTGGAGAGCGCAGCTTTGCCGAAAAAGGGCAGCAGGATGACCTTGGTGTTGAGCTTCCGGGTGATCTGAATGCTGTCGGCGACCCATATTTGGGCCTGGCTGTTGTTTTTGAGATGATCGACGTGCAGGATATCCAGACAGGTGCCATCGAGAGGGATGCCGTGCTCTTTGGCGGCGGCGACGTATTGCGCCTGGATGCCGGAGTCGTCGAGAGGGAGCTTGCCGTTGACGGGCGTTCGGCCAAGGCTGATCTGCACTCCGTCGAATCCCAGTTTGGCCGCCAAGGCTACGGCCGATACGTCGCCGGTCAGTCGCAGGTTCCAATCGGTGACGCCGATCTTGAGTGCGCCGGTGGGGCGGGCGGCCCGTAAAGCTGTAGCGGTCGCCAGAACCACTTCCAGGAACGATCTTCGGTGCATGGTTTTTCCTGGCCGCAGTATAACACCCTGCCCAGACTCCGGGAGCGGGCGCGGCACCGCAGTCCTAGGGCTACTGGTTCGCCGATATCGCGGCACTGAACTAGTACTATCCCCATAAGAATTAACAGCAAGTTTACGTTTGACAATGATATCCTAGATACGCATGTTTCACCCACTGAGGTGAACGCGTCCTACCGCGTGGTAGTACCACATAGGTGTCGCAAGTAGTTCGTAAACATTACTCTTCATAGCTTACGGGGGCAAAAATAATGGGACTTCAGCAAGGGGAGAGTCGTACCGAGCGCAGATCGAAAAGGCGCTTCGTGATGGAGCGGGAGGTTCGCTACAGAGTGCTCGATCAGGATAAGATCGTCGGATCCGGATCTGGTAAGACCTTTAACCTCAGCAGCAGCGGCGTGGAGTTCTCGACCGATTCCGATTTACCGGCTGGGGCCTTTGTGGAGCTTTCGATCGCTTGGCCGGCATTGCTCGAGAACCGGTGTCCGCTACAGTTGATTGGATTCGGCCGGGTACTCAGGAGCGCGGCGGGCAAGGTAGCCACCACTATCGAACAGTACGAGTTCCGCACCTTGGCCCGAGCCGTGCCGGACGGCTCCTGGCTTAGCCGTAGCGATCTCAAACTGCGCCGGTGGGCAGAAGCAGCTGCGCGCGGGTAGCGCGGGCGAACTGAGGTTCGCCGCTGCACGCTGAAGCGCGCGCCACAGGGGCTTTGAGTTATTTATCGGCTTTTGTGCTGGCGGTGCCACTTGCGGGAGCGGCTACCGTCTTGGATCCGCCGCCGTTTTTGCCGGCGTCAGAAGACTTTCCTTCGGATGACTTTCCTTCGGAAGACTTGCCTTCCGAGGATTTGGCCTCCGACGACTTGCCTTCCGAAGACTCGCTTTTGGATTTCTCCCGGCCGCTGGAATTGTTCCGCCCGTAATCGTTGACATACCATCCGGAACCCTTGAACTGAAGGGCGGAAGCCGATATCAACTTCTCGAGCGCACCTCCGCATCCCGGATGTTCGTGCAGCGGCTCGTCCGAGAACTTCTGTATCACTTCAAAAACGTCTCCGCACGAAGCGCATTTATACTCGTACAACGGCATACTCGTTAGATGACCCAGGTACCATATCTGAGTCTTATTTTAGCAGATTTGTAGCCGCCTTACGAGGCCTTCTTGTGGACAGGCCGGTGCGCGGGCGCCACTGCATCCACCTTCAAACCAGTGATCTTGGCCTTCTCAACGTTAAACGTTACCATGAACGGCTGCTTGGTAAACGAATCGGGAACGCCTTCGAACTCAATCTCGACGCCGACCTCCGGCTTACCAGTCAACGCCAGAGGCGTACCCTCGGAGCCGACCAGTTTCAGCGTCACGTTAGCGCCGCTTTCGTCTTTCCCCTCCATGTTCACCAGCAATTCCTTGGACTTGACGGCGGGCTTGGCGGAGACCAGCCAACCCTTGAGCTTAGGTACAGCCGCGCCCTTCATCGAGCCGTCGAAGTATGTCTGGCCGTCCGCACCGGCCAGGTTTCCCTTGATGCCCAGCCACATCACCAGTTGCGGGTTGGTCTTCTTCAGATCCTCGTCCTTCTTTGCGGCAACTTCAGCGGCCGTCTCGATATGGAAGTTAGGGGGCGGGAGCGCGGAAGCCTTAGCCTGGGCCTTGAACTCGGCCAGGCCGGACTCATCGCCATGCAAGGTTTTGTATGCCTTGGTCAGATAAGTGTCGATGGTTTTGCGGCCGTCCGGCGTCAGCGAACCCGTTCCGTCGTACGAGGAGGCGCGCGCGATGTCATACAGAGCTTCGGCCTGCCTCTCCGGCTTCTTCTCGGCCAGAATCACGTTTCCCAGCCAGTAGGAAACCTGGGCGGCGGTGGGATTGATTTCCAGACTCTTCTTGAAATTGGTCTCGGCTACGTCGTAATTCTTCCGGATATTGGCGATCCACCCGAGCGTCGAATAGGCGATCGCGTCAGTCTGGGTTTTCGCCGTTTTCCAGGCATCGTCGGATACCGTAGCGGGTTTCTCCGCCACCAAAAGGCCGTTGGCCGCCTTCTCGCCGAGATCCAGGGCGTCCGCGCTGGTGTTGCCCTGGGTCGGAGTCAGCGTGGTAATCCAGTAGAGCGCCTGGATGTCCTTGGGTTCGAGGGCCAGGATCTCCTTGGCGGTATCGATCATCTTGGCCGGCTGGTTCAGCTGCTGATAGGTCAACAGCATGAACTGGAGGCGATCGAGCTTATAATCGGAATCTGGATACTTCTCTTTCCAGGTATTCAATAAGGCGAGTTTTTTAGCGGGGTCGGTCTCCTTGGTAACAGCGGTAAAGAGATCGTATTCCCCCTGATCTTTCACCTTCTTCTCTTTCGCCGCCGGCGCCGGCGTGGTTGCCGGAGTCTGTGCCAGACCGGAGATGACGCTTGCGAGCGCGATCACCGAAATCCCCGTTAGCCTTTTAAAGAATCGCTCCACTTTACCGCCTCCTGCTGATTTACGTTTAATATTTTTGCGATGGGCATCGCGCCCGCCATCTCGCGTGGAGTAGCGGGCATCTGCGGAGTATACCCGAACCACACGTGGCGCGCAACTGATTCGACGCCTTTTGCCGCCATCGAGTTCCGAAACCCAAATAATAGCAGAAGCGCGTACCACCTTGGCACGTGGTAGAATGCGCGATTCGCATGCGCTACCTGGATCTGGCGATCATTGTCGCCTATCTGATCGCCATTACCTGGTTCGGAGCGTGCTTCCGGCATAGGCAGGCCAGCCTGCGCGATTATTTTTTGGGAGGCCGCAACGCCCCCTGGTGGGCCATCAGCCTTTCCATCGTTTCGGCGGAAACCAGTACGCTCACGATCGTAGGTACACCGGGGCTCTCTTTTGCCGGGAACCTGGGCTTTCTCCAGATCGTCTTCGGTTATCTGCTCGGCCGCGTGGTCATCTCGCTGCTTTTTCTGCCACAGTATTTCCGCGGCGAGATGTTTACCGCCTATGAGCTGATGCGGCGGCGTTTCGGCGAGCGCGTCCGCCGCCTGACAGCTTCTATTTTTCTAGTCACGCGCGCGCTGGCCGAAGGAGTGCGGGTTTTCGCTATCTCGATGGTGATCTCTATTGTGCTGGGCACCGGCGAAGTGGCGTCCATTATCCTGATCGTCTGCCTCACGCTGTTTTACACATTCGAGGGCGGCATGACCGCGGTGATCTGGACCGACGTGGTGCAGATGTGCCTCTACGTGCTCGGCGCGGTGGTGAGCCTATTCGTAATTCTGTCCAAGATTCCCGGAGGATGGCCTAGCGTAACGGCTATCGCGGGCCACGCCGGCAAATTTCAGGTTTTCGATTTCGGCTTTTCGCCGTCGATGCATTTCTTCGCCCGTACCTATACATTCTGGGCAGGCCTGGCGGGCGGCTGTTTCCTGACCATGGCCAGCCACGGGACCGACCAACTGATGGTGCAACGGCTGCTGAGCGCGCGCGACGAGGCGCAAAGCCGCGCGGCGCTGCTCTCGAGCTGGGTGCTGATTTTTTTTCAGTTCAGCCTGTTTCTGGCCATCGGAATCCTGCTTTTCGTGTATTACCAGCAAACGCACCTGTTGGCACCGGCGCAAACCGACCGAATTTACGCGGAATTCGTCTGGCGTCACCTGCCACGCGGAGTAGCCGGCCTGGTAACGGCCGCTATACTGGCAGCGGCCATGGCGAATCTGAGCGCCGCCCTGAATGCGCTGGCCTCCACCACGGTGATCGACTTTGTGCGGCCGCTGCGACGAAAGGCAGCCGCGGCTCAGGATCTGAAGCTGGCGCGGGCCATGACGGTGGTGTGGGGATTGGTGCTGGTGGCCATCGGGATACTTGCGCGGCACTGGGGATCGGTGCTCGAATCCGGGCTGTCCATTGCGTCGGTTACGCTGGGCCTGCTCCTGGGGGTGTTCCTGCTGGGAGTGCTCACCACCCGCGTGCGCGAACGGGCAGCTATCGCCGGGGTACTGGCGGGACTGGCCTCCATCCTCTATGTACGCTACGCCACGCCTATCGCGTGGACTTGGTGGGTGCTGATCGGCTCGGCCGCGACTTTCGCCGCCGGCTATGCCGCGTCGTTCATCGACCCGCAGGCGCCTGTTGAACCGGAGGTTTCCGCATGAAAAAAGACGGCACGGTGGTAGAGCTACGGCGCGACCTGGGGCTCTGGACGGCTATCGCGCTGGTGATCGGCACGGTCATCGGCAGCGGCATTTTCCTGGTACCCCGCACTATGGTGCTGCGGGTGGGCTCCCCGCTCATGGTCTTTATAGTCTGGATATTCGGCGGTCTGCTTTCGCTGTGCGGGGCGCTGAGCTATGCCGAATTGGCGGCGGCTATGCCGGAGGCCGGCGGAGAGTACGTCTACCTGCGCGAGGCATATGGACCGCTGTGGGGCTTCCTTTACGGTTGGACGCAAATGTGGGTGGCCAAAAGCGGATCGATCGCCACGCTGGGCACCGGGTTCTTCCTGTATGTAACCAATTTTTTCCCGAAGCTCGATGGTATTTTCTACACCGTACCGCTGCCTATTGGCCCGCACTTCTCGCCGCTGGAGCTGCGCTATGGACAATTGCTGGCAATTGCGCTGATTCTGTTCCTGGCGGTGGTGAATTACTTCGGTGTCAAATTGGGCGGACAAGTGCAAGTGATCGTGACTATTGTCAAGGTGCTGCTGATTGCGTTCATCATCGTGGCCGGGCTGGGCTTCGGAAAGCCGCCCGCCGCGGTGGCAGCCGAGGGCGTGCATCCGCTTACCGTCGCCGGATTTTTTGCCGCGCTGGTGGCGGCTTTATGGGCTTACGACGGCTGGAATAACGTCAGTATGGTGGCCTCCGAGATACGCCGTCCGCAGCGCAGTCTGCCACTCGCGCTGATCGGCGGCACGCTGACTGTGATCTGCATATATTTGCTGGCAAACGCCGCCTATTTCCACGTGCTATCGGCGCAGCAGGTAGGCTCGAGCCAGCGGGTGGCGGCGGATATGATGCGGAAGGTAGCCGGTGGCTGGGGGGCCAACGCCGTTTCGATCGCGGCCATGATCAGCATATTCGCCGCGCTCAACGGTTCCATCCTGACCGGCTCGCGCGTGCCTTACGCGATGGCCCGCGATGGCCGCTTCTTCCAGGCGGTGGCCCGCGTGAATCCGTCGTATCACACCCCCGGAGTTTCCATTCTGGCGCTGAGTGCGTGGTCCTGCCTGGTGATACTGTCGGGAAGATACGAGCAGTTGTTTACTTATGTTATTTTCGCGAGCTGGATTCTTTATGGAATGACTACGGCCGCGGTGATCGTGCTGCGCCGGAAGAGACCCGATCTGCCGCGACCTTATAAGACCCTGGGTTATCCTGTACTCCCGGTACTGTTCGTAATAGTTTCAATTCTGCTAGTACTTTCCACTTTATTCGATTCTCCACGGGAATCATTACTCGGATTAGCCTTGATTTTATTGGGATTGCCGTTCTATTTCTACTGGAAGCGGCGCCGTCCCCAGGAAACAGGGAGAGACCTATCGTTCTAGTACCAAACTTTTTGTGGTTCGCTGTTTCAAAATAAACGACTTAGCTCTTGATATTAGTTCCTGATTGCGCTAACGTAAAAGCCTGAGTTTAATTGAAGGACAAAATAATGGATGTTACAAAGATTCTCGCGGACTTACGACAGGAACGCGAACAAATTGAAGAAGCCATCTTGAGTTTAGAACGGCTGGCTCGCGGCCGCGGGCGCCGTCGGGGCCGGCCGCCGACATGGATGACTGAAATCACGGCCAAGCGGCGGGGCCGACCGCCGGGCTCCAAGAACAAGCCTTCTCCGAAAACCGCCGGCACGGCTATGTAATCAAGGGAGGAATGCAGGGCTCCTTTACAGGGTTTGAGGAGCCTCTCCCAGTGTCACGCGAACATGCTGCGTGTGCCCGTTGCGGTAAATGGCGAGATCTATAGTGTCTCCGACGTGCTTGCGGTTCAGCACCCTTTGCAGCGAATCGGTGCTTTCGACCGGCTGGCCATCCACTGCGACAATCAAGTCGCCGCCGATGAGGATGCGGTGGTTGCCGGCAATGACAGCGCGGTTAGGACCGCGTAATTCGGCTAGACTTGCCGGCGAGTTGCGTTCGACGGCCTGGATCAGCAGGCCGCCCTCGGCCGGTAGTTCCAAATCCACCGCCAGGTCCCCCGCGATGTAGAGGGTTTGAATGCCCAAAAACGGCCGCGCCACGCGCCCTTTTGCCTGGAATTCGTCCAACATCGATTTGGCGCGATTAATGGGCATGGCGAATCCGATTCCGACATTCTGCTCCCCCAATATTGCCGTGTTAACGCCGATAACGGCCCCATGGGAATCGAGTAGCGGACCGCCGCTATTGCCCGGATTGATGGCAGCGTCGGTCTGAATCATGTCCTCCAGCCGGCGGCCTTCCTGCGGTTGCAGCGTGCGCCCCAACGAGCTGACTATCCCGGTGGTCAGTGTGCCTCCCAACCCGAATGGATTGCCGATGGCCAGCACCTTCTGCCCCACCAGCAGGTTATCCGAATCGCCCAGTTTCAGAAACGGCAGCTGTTGCACCGCCTGGATCTTCACCAGCGCCAGGTCGTTGCGGGGATCGGTCCCCAACACCCTGGCCTTGTATTGTTTCTTATCGCCCGCCAGCGTCACGGTGAGTTGCTGGCTTCCTGAAACTACGTGATTATTGGTCAGAATCAAACCGTCCGGCTTGAGTATGAAGCCGGACCCGGTGCCTTCCTGTGGATAGACCTGGAAAAAGAAGTCCTCACGGTAGACGATGCTGGTAATGTTTACCGTGGCCGGGCGGGCCATTTTATAAATTTCGATGTTATTGTTCTCATCGGTGCTAAAGCCCGCCGTGCGGGCCGTATTCGGCGCCGTCCACAACCTCCCGGCCTGGCGCAGCGGGGACCAAATCTGGCTCATGCTCCAGTGCGGCCCCGAAGTGAAGTACCAAAAGCCGCCCACTAACAGGGCGGCCCAAACGAACGGTCGTAATCTCATGGTTCTATTCTCCGCAAGGAATCATAGACCGCGCGCGCCTGGCGCAGGGTCTCCTCTTTGGTGCCCGAAGTATCGACGATGAAGTCGGCGAATTTTCGCTTTTCCGAAAGCGGCATCTGGCGGCTCAGCCGCGTCCGCACTCGCTCGCGCTCGACGCCGTCACGTTTCATGGATCGCTCTATCTGCTGCTCCTCTTCGCAGACCACGACGATCAGCTTGTCGAAGCGCCGATGGACGCCGATCTCGATAAGGATGGCCGCCTCGATCACCGCGATGCCACGCGGATCGCAGGCCGCCACGCGATCGAGCCAGGCGTCCTCCTGACGCAGCACTGGGGGATGCACCAGGCTATTCAACAACGCCAGCCGCTCCGAGCTGCTGAATACCTGCTCGGCCAGAGCGCGCCGGTCGATATCACCATTCTCCGCCAGAATGCCGGGACCGAATTCCCGGACCACCGGCGCATAGGCCTCGCCCCCGGGCAGCAACACCTGGTGCCCCAATTGGTCGGCCTGCAGCAC
>Ga0302325_10026653_pt1 | contig 12000 bp, 8 predicted proteins | sample Palsa_T0_2_FD_201948 | JGI IMG/M metagenome (GOLD analysis project Ga0302325, IMG submission 201948) | Peat permafrost microbial communities from Stordalen Mire near Abisko, Sweden - Palsa_T0_2 | ecosystem: Environmental > Terrestrial > Soil > Palsa > Peat permafrost | place: Sweden: Abisko... | reverse complement strand
CGGACGGATTTCCGAGCCACCAACCCAACCGCACGTTGAACAGCATCAGCAGGAATCCGAGCAGGGGCGATGAACTGTAGCCCATGTTCGGGCTGACCGCCGCGCCGGAGATCGCCATCGCCGTGCCTAGCGTGATCCCGCCATCCTGGCTGCCGAACTCCCGCGTCGGTTGGTAACCGACCAGCGGGTTGCCGGCGTGCAGCGGCGTCAGCGTGAACGATTCCGCCTTCCGCTCCTGCCATGCCAGGTTGTCGGTCGAGACGACGTTGAGCGTGACATTGATCACATGCAGCAGCGGGAATTTCGGCATCTTCGCCAGGCGCGGATTGTCGGCCGGATCGAAGTTGGTGAACGGGTCCGGCTTGCGCACGGGCGGGTCGGCGTGACGGGCGGAGCCGAGGAAGGCCCGCACCAGCCGGTTGCGGTATACCGCGTGCAGCGAAAACCGGTTTACGTTGATGGGCCGTGACGCCAGGGCGCTGAAGCCGACCAGGATGACGATGCCGATGCCCTCGAGGACCGGTTTCGGCTGCCAGTCGGGAAACCAGGCGATGGCCAGAGCACCGGCCGCCATGTCCAGACGCGAGATCAAGACGGCCAGCGCGAGCGCGAACAGCACGCCGGCTATGCTTGCGATCTGGGTTAGCGACAGCCGGCGGGCGACCTTCGCGGCGTTCGTCGCTGCGGTCCAGGCGCTGCCACCCAGCACCAGAGCGACCAGCCCGGACACGCCGCCCACTGCGCCAATGGCATATCCCCACCCGCGGCTCAGCGCGGCGGGACCGACCAGGGCCGTGGTGGAGATCACTAGCCACGTTCCCGCCCAGGCGCCGATCCAGCCGGCGGCCCGTGCCAGCCACTCGCGGTCCATGTCGCCGCGCGGGCTGTGGCTGCGTAGCCCGATATAAATAAGCTCGCCGATGAAGATGGACAGCATCGTCCAACTGATGCCCAGAGCAGCCAGCCAGGAACTGTCGGTCTTGGCGGCGGCAAACCAGATGCCTTGCCGCAACACCACGCCCGCGACGACGCCAGCAATGATCCAGGACACGAAATCTGCCGCGCCCCAGTCCGACTGGGGGTGGCCTCGTTGTTGCGCGTGCGCCGCGGGATGAAACACGCTGGCTGCCAACCATGCCACCGCATAGCAGCCCGCGCCGGCGATGGCGGCCATTGGCATCCGGTTTACCGGCAGCCACCACTCTCTGGCGTCCGGGTGCTGGAACGCCGCGGCGGCGGCGGAAAAGCCCATGGCGGCGACGACGATCGGGCAGAGCACCATCAGCGCGAAGCGTTGGTCGGTCAGCCACACCCCCTCGCTACGCCGGCGTCCATAGGACGCGAACCCTAGCCCGACACAGGTCGCTACCAGTCCGACCACCAGCCATGGCTCGCCAGGACTGTGGTCGAGCGTGTCGAATGCGTGCTTGCATAGCCACGGGATCAGCAGCACGCCCATGAAGAACGGCAGGAACACCACCCAGTTCAGCACAAGGTTGCGGACCACGAGGGCGACGACCGTCCAGGTGTCGGCCGACAACACGCCAAGCTTGGGCGTGAGATAGTTGCTGTCGGCCCGCAGCCCGGCGATTTGCGGTGCCTCCGCGCCGTCAGCAGCCCGGCCGCGATCGAGGCCCTCGACGACGCTTTTGTCGTTGCTCGCCTGATGGCGCCACGCGGTCAGGAAGCTGCCGATATAGCCGCCGCCTGACACGGTCGACAAATAATCGAACTTGCCCAGCACGCCGTAGCGCGCGAGCGTTTGCAGCACGCCCAGCGCAAACGCCGCGCTGCGGATGCCGCCGCCGGACAGGCACAGCGCGGACAGCGGCGGCTCGGCGCGACTGATCGCGCCGTAAAGCTGCTGCAGGGTGCCATGCTCCGGCGGTACGATATCGCTCCGTATGCGTTCGAGTTCATTGCGCAACACGGCCGCGAAACGTGCGTCGTCCGGCGGTTCGCGCGGCCCCTCGGCGGGTTTCCCGGAGTGCGCTGGTTGCGTCACGCGGCGACCGGCGGCTGACCGTCGAACACCTCGTCGCCGGTCGGCTCGATATGCGGCTTGCGGTTCACCTCCTGCCGGAAGCGCGACAGCTCGTAGTACATCCGCCGGCGCGCGCGGCTCTGGTTGCCGAGCGGACGGTGCTCGGCGATGGAGTGCCACGGGTTGTATGAAAGATTGTCTGCGAACGCGATCTGCGCCGGCGTGGCGAATGTCTGGCGGGGGATATGCAACCGCGCCGCCGGCACGAACGGCGATAGTTTCTCCGGCCAGCGCACGGCGGCGTTCTCGATCGGCATCCGGAACGGGTCGGTTTGCAACTGCAGCATGATGTCGAACTCGACGTCCTGCGCGTTCAGCGTACGCACCATGTTGTCGCGCAGGTAGTTGTCGGGCGGGGTCAGCGGCAGACGCGGGATATGGCGGTAGACCTTGGAGCGCGGGTACACCGAGTACATCATCGCCTGCCCCTCGCCGAGCAGGTAGGGGACGCAGCTCCAGTAGCGTTCACCGAGGGGATTGCTTTGGGTCTTGTTCCACCAGGACTGCATCAGGCCGTCCAGCATGTGCGAGTCGCCAGGCTTGGTGAAATAGAATAAAGGACGCCCCTTCAAGATCCAGGCCTGCAGGTTGGCGTTGGCGCGGGTATCGGGCGTCACGAAAGTCGGTGTGCAGATCGACAGGAAATCCTGTGTAGCGGTCTCGTCATCGAGCAATTTCTTGCCGGGGACACCCATCAGCTTGATGGCGCAACTGACGAAACCGACATCGTCGATGTCGCGCGGCCAGTCCGGTCCGGGGCCGGAGAAGCGCACCCAGGCGGGGTAGGTTTTTGGTGTGGCGAACACGCCCTTGCGGCAGGCCGCCGGCATGTCGTCGCGGATGGTCACGGTGCCGCGTACCACGCCGTGTGTCTTGGTATTGCCGGCACGCTGGTAGTTGCCGGGTTGCCAATGCTGCCGCATGTATGCGGCCATCGTCTCGATGATCGCCTGGAGGTGCTGTTCCTCATCCGGCTCCGCGCGCTCTTCGGCGATCGCCAATCCCTCGTCGGTGCGCTGCAGATTGATGAGGTATTGGATCAGCCACGCCGCCGGTTCGCGCAGCACGCTATCCACGACAGGACGGAAGAACGGCTCGAACCGCCGCTCGACATGCAGCATGGAGACGATGGCGTCATGCAGCCTTTGCCAGAACATCGGACGACGCCCCCTGCCCCCGCCAGCGCCCTTGGCGTGCGGGTCGATTCCATCTCGTATGGTAACCACTTTTCGTCCCGCATAAACAAGGATTCCGTGCGTTTTGCGTTATTGCAGCGTTATTATATCTGATTGGCCTTGAAAGCCGCGCAGCTTCGGTGCCAGTATGATTTGAATGGCGGCGGGGATGCAGCTTGTGTCCCGCCCGAGGGGAGTTTGCGTCCCGGCGCCGAGGCCCGAACCTGAGGCAGGCGCGCGATGGCGTACGACGTTCCGAAGCTTCTCAGCATGACGCAGGCGGACCTCGATGCACTGTTCGCGGTAAGCCCGAGCGGACCGATCCCGCAGGGCGAGGCCAATGGCACCGCGATCATCGCTCCGGGCACCGCATTCAGCCCGGAGATCGCCGCGTTCATCAGCTACTTCGCCTGGCAGGGCAAGGTGTTCGATCCCGCATCGGGCACGCTGAAGAACCGCATCGGCCCATTCGGCCTAAACGCCATCATCGCGCGGGTGTACAAGGACCCGAGCTGGTTCGACCAGAAGGAGTGCGTCGTCCTTGACTATTCCGAAACGTCGGACGTTGCGCACTGGGTCCGCGACGAGATCCGGCTGATCGGACCCGGCCTGTATCTCGGGCTGGTGTATTGGGACAAGACACGGCTGATCAACTTCGCGCTGCAGTTCTGAACGGCACGCGGGGCCTTCGCCATGACCCCGCAAGGGAACTTCATGGTGGCAGCGGCGATACGGCCGGGCGCCGAGCCAGAACTGCGCGCATTGCTCGACACGCTCAACGTCAGCCCCGGCGTGGTCGATCCCGCCAACGCGCTGCTGCCGTTCGGGCAGTTCGACAATCTGCATGTCGCGCGGCTGGTCATTCTGACCGACGAGACCTTGGCTGATCTTGCCTTGTACAACACCAACTTTCCCGACCCGCCACTCTATCTGGCATTTCTCGGTGACTGCGACGGCATTGGCAAGGCGATGCTGGCGGAATTCGCGACGCGTTCCGGTGCGGGGCTGCGGCGCATCTTCTCCCACTGCCAGGACTTCGACCCGAGCGCAGATCTGCTCCGATGGATGCTGGCACGTTCGCATACGCCGGCGGCGTGCTACATCAATTGGGTCGGGCGCACCGTACGCCAGATCCGCGAAGAAGCCGCGCTCCATACGGTATTGCGGGCGTGGCTGGCTGACCACGCCGAGGCGCAGCGCAACGCCTCGGCAGTCGATATCCGGAGCCACCTGATCGAATATCAGCGTGCCAACGGACCTGCGCTGTCGCCGCCGGAGCCGACGCCGGTCGGATGGTATGTCCGGCACGTACTGAACCTGATCGCGGTGCCACTGCTGCTGGTGCTCTTGCTGCCGCTGCTGATCATGGGCGCGCCATTCTTTCTGTTCGTGTTGCGAGCGCGCGAAACCTCCGATCCGGTAATCGCACCACGCCCAGATCCTGCGCGCGTCGCAACCCTCGCCGCGACCGAAGACTTTCAGGCGAGCAATCAGTTCAGCGCCTTCGGCCACATCAAGCCCGGACGGTTTCGCGGCTGGACGCTGATCGCCGTGTTCTGGCTGCTGGATTTCGGGGTTCGCCATTTATACACCCGCGGCCGGCTGGCGCGGGTCGGCACCATCCATTTCGCCCGCTGGGTCTTCCTCGACGACCGGCGGCGGCTGCTGTTCGCCAGCAACTACGACGGCAGCCTTGACAGCTACATGGACGACTTCATCAACAAGGTCGCCTACGGTCTCAACCTTGTATTCAGCAACGGAATCGGCTATCCGCGCTCGGCGTGGCTGGTGACCGGTGGTGCCAAGCACGAACTGCCATTCAAGTACTTTCTGCGTCGTCACCAGGTTCCGACTCAGGTCTGGTACAAGGCGTATCCCAGCCTCAGCGCCGCCGACCTCGCCGCTAACACAATGATCCGTGAAGGGCTGCAGCGCGCGTCGATAAGCGAGGACGAGGCGCGCGCGTGGTTGGTATTGATCTGAGGCAAACCGTGACCCAAAACCCTGTACCTGCCAGCGAGTTCGCCGACATGCAGGGGTTGCTGTACACTGGCTACAGCACGCTGACAGAAGCCTGCTTCCTGCTGCTGCGCGTCGCCGATCCGGCCACTGCGCGCGCGTGGCTGGCAGCGGTGGACGTGACAACGGCCGACCGGCGCAACGTCGCGGCGGCCGTGCAGCTCGCACTGACTGTGCATGGCATGCAGGCGTTGGGCGTCGCGCCGGCGACAATCGCTGGTTTCTCGGCGGAATTCCTCACTGGCATGGCAGGTCAGGAAAGCCGCTCGCGCCGCCTCGGCGATGTCGGACCCAATGCGCCAAGCCAGTGGGCCTGGGGTGCCGATCCGCCGCATCTGGTGGTGTTTCTGTACGCGGCAAAGGGCGGCTTGGCTGCGCTACGCCAGCAGGTGGAGACCGCTGGGTTCGCGCGGGCATTCGTGCTGCTGCGTGTGCTGGGCACCACCGACATGGGCGGACACGAGCCGTTCGGCTTCATCGACGGCGTAAGTCAGCCAGCCATCGACTGGCACGCGAAACGCTCGCCCGACGAGGAAGCCATGCTGCCGTATGGCAACCTGATCTCGGCCGGCGAGTTCGTTCTCGGCTACAAGAATGAATACGGCCAGTACACCGACCGGCCATTGCTTGATGGCACCGACCAGGCAGCAACCATTCTGCCAGCGGCGGCCGACGCTCCGGACCGCCTCGATCTCGGGCGTAACGGCTCCTACCTGGTGCTGCGCGAGTTGCGGCAGGATGTGCGCGGCTTCTGGCGCTTTGCCGCTGCTCATACAGACAATCCGGCGGGCGCTACTGCGCTCGCCGAGGCTATGGTGGGACGACGGCTAGGGGGCGAGGCGCTGGAGCAATTGAGCCGTGCCGCGATCGAGGGCGTGGGGCCTGCCGCCAGCGACATCGCGAACAACCAGTTCACCTACCTCGACGATGCGGCGGGGTTGCGGTGCCCGATCGGCGCGCATGTCCGGCGCGCCAATCCGCGTACCGGCGATATGCCGGGCCTGCCGCTGGGCACGATCGCGCGCCTGGTTCGCATGCTCGGGATCGGCCAAACCAATCTGCGGGACGACTTGATCGCGGCCAGCCGATTCCATCGCCTGCTGCGCCGCGGCCGCGAATTCGGCAGGGCGTTGCCGCCCGAAGCAGCGATGCGCGCGGATGCGCCTGATCCGTCCGCCGGGCTGCACTTCATCTGCCTGAATGCCAACATCGCCAGACAGTTCGAGTTCATCCAGAACGCCTGGCTGCAAAGCCCAAAATTCGCCGGTCTGGACGACGAGGCGGACCCGCTCACCGCCGATCGCCAGCCGGTGCCAGGCGGCGAGGGAGCGACCGCGGCCACCGATAATTTCAGCCTGCCACAACCGAACGGCGTGCGCCGGCGCATCTGCGGCCTGCCGCCGTTCGTCACAGTCGTTGGCGGCGGTTACTTCTTTTTGCCGGGCGTGCGCGCGCTGCGCTATTTCGCCGGCACAACTGCGGCATGAACCCACAGTTGAGACACGTTGTCGGCGGCATCAAGGTTCTAACGCAATTGGCCGGCATCATCCATTTGGCTAGACGTAACGGAAGGACCGCCTGGTGCGCATAAGCGGTAAGTGCAACGTTTGGAGGGTCACAATTGCTTGCGATATCGGCATGTTGTAGCCTTGGCATCCAGTCGGCCGGAGTCGTGCCGGGCCCGGCACGGAATGCCAATTTGGCTCCTGATATTGCCAACGATTCCCCCTTCCTAGGCGGCGCCTCTGAGGCAGCGGTGATAGAAGCCCTGATTAAGGCTGGACAGCACCCGGCCCTGTGGACAAACACCCGGCCAGCGCTCAGATCAAACCGAGATCGGTGCCCCCGCCACCTCTCGCTGTAAATCAGTGCCTTGGCGTAGTTCCGTGACCACTTGAGGGCACCGCAAGCACGCTGCCCGGCCTTCCTGGTGGAACCAGCGGCAGCTCGGCCTGATCGCGCAGCGCGGCAGTCCGCTCACGACCGGGTCGAGCAGGCTAGTGACGCGCGCGGCGAGTTTGCAGTTGGAGCCGTCGAAATGCACGCATCCGCCACCCATGCAGGGGGCCGCGACGCGCAACACCTCGGCCGGTCGCGCAGGTTGGGTTGCAGCCACGATTTTAGGCGTGACCGGTTGCGCCTCCGTCAGATAGCCGACCCGCATCCCGGCCTCCGGCGTGTCGATGAAAACCCCAAAGACCTTCGCATCCGCGGCGTCGGGTTGTGCGCTCGGGCACAGGATCGGCCTCTCCGGCACGGAATGATCCATCGCTTGCTCCTCCGGTATTGAGCCAATGCCGGCGGCAGCGAAACGTCGTTGCCGCCGGCAGGCCGTGCATCGATCGGGTACTGCTTCCGCAGCGCCTTACTGGGCGACCCGGATGCCGCCCGCAATGATCGGCGGGTGGGTGACCACGATGACACAGCCACAACCGCCGGCTGTCTCCGACGCGATCTCCTTGACTTGTTCCGGGGTCAGCACAATTGGCTCCGGCAGGCCGTTGACGTCGTCCCGTCGCTTTGTCCTTTTCATGTCGATCTCCATTGTGGTGGCGACGATGAATTCCATCGCCGCAAATCACGTTACGGGTTCGGCGGCATCGACGGCTGTGGCATAGGTCACACGCGAAATCGCACTTTGTTGTGTACTGAATTCCGGCTGCGCCACCTCGTGCAGGCAGCCGTTCACGATAGTGATTCGGCGTGAAGCGGAGGCGATCGTCTCCGGTCGGTGTGCGACAATGATGCGCGTGAGGCCGAGCCCGCGGATCGCCGCGTTCACCCGTGCCTCGACCTCGGTGTCGAGATGCGAGGTGCCCTCGTCCATGAACAGCAGCCTCGGCCGCCGATACAGTGCGCGAGCGAGCAGGATGCGTTGGCGCTGGCCGCCGGACAGAGAAGACCCCATGTCGCCAATCAGGCTGTCATAAGCCATCGGCATGCGCATGATGTCGTCATGGACGCACGCAAGCTCGGCACAATGCTGCATGTGCGCGTGGTCGAACGCGTGGTCGAAAAAGCAGATATTGTCGGCGATCGAACCCGACAGCAGTTGATCGTCCTGCATGACGACACCGACATGGTCGCGGAACGCGCGCGCGCCGAATGTGCCGAGTGGCAAGCCATCGATCAGCACCTCGCCGTCGGTCGGTTCGAGCAACCCTAGCATCACCTTCATCAGCGTCGTCTTGCCGCCGCCAGACGGGCCGATGATCGCAAGGTAGTCGCCCGGCTCGACGACGAAGTTGATATGCTCGAACACGTAGCTCTCGCTCGGCCCGTAACGAAACGACAGGTTGTGCACCTCGATGCGGCCAACCAGCGGGGGGCGGTAGCCGGTCAGCTCTCGACCCGACTCCGGCTCGGCCTGGGTGATGTCGGCGAGACGCTCCAGATGCAGGTCCAGCATCCGGAACTCGATCGCCTTCTCGATGAGCCGCACAGCCTTGTCGACGAACTGCTGCTTATAAGCAACGAAGGCGAACAGCATCCCGATCGTCATGCGACCATCCAGGACGGCGAGCGCACCGAGATAGATCACCGCGAGGTTCTCGGCGCCGAAGACGACGTCGTTCATCGCCTTGAACCCGCCTTTCAGTCGTTCTACAGATGCATTGGTGGTCATCACTTCGGCGTATCGGTTTGACCACAGCGCCTTTCGTCCACTCTCGCGATTGAAGATCTTGATGCTCTGAATAGCGCGGGCGGTCTCGATGAACGTGGAGTTCTCACGCGCGCGGGCGTGTACCAGATCGAGCGAGCGTTGCCGAAACATCCGGTAGAATGTCAGTCGCAGCATCGCGTAAACGGCCAGCGCCGCGAGCACCACCAGTCCGAGCCTGGTGCTATACAGAAACACCATGCCAGCAGTCAGTATCGCCATCGCACCGTCGACCAACGCCGAGATGAGGCCTTCTGCCAGCAGGTTGCGGATCGGCTCGATTGAGCCGAAGCGGGACACCAGATCGCCCACGTGCCGGCGCTCGAAGAATGTGAGCGGCAGGCGCAGCAGATGCGCGAACAGCCCGCTGCCGATATCGAATGCAAGGCGGCTTTGCAGGTAGACCAGGATGCGGGAGCGGAGCAGGCCGGCGACGGCGTTGAACAGCATGGCGAGCCCGAAGCCGAAGGCGAGCACCGACAGCAGGCCACGGTCGTCGTTGACGACACCCTCGTCAACGGCAAGCTGCATGTAGAAGGGCCCCGTGAGCACATAGATCTGGAGGATCACCGACAACACCAGCGTCTGTATCAGGGGAGAGGCCAGGCCACGCGTGGAGCCGATCAGATCGACTAACCGCTGCTTGATGATGCGGCCGCCGGGTTGGAAATCCGCGGCAGGCGAAATCTCGAGCGCCACACCGGTGAAATGGTTGGAGACTTCGTCCGCCTGCAACCGCCGCTCACCGAGCGCCGGATCCTGAATGACAATACGACCGTTGCGTGCCACGCGTTTGAGCACCACGAAGTGGCTCATATCCCAGTGCAGGATTGCCGGCAGTCGCAACCGCGCAAGACTGGCGGGCTCAAGGCGGAGTGGCCGGCCCACGAGACCGATGCGCTGCGCCGCCTCGATAACGCCGACGAGGGTCATGCCCTTCAACGAAACCGGATAGCGGCGGCGCAGGCTGGCAAGATCCGTCCGTTGCCCGTAGTACGCGGCAATCATCGTGAGGCAGGCGAGACCGCATTCGGCCGCTTCCGATTGGCGAATGTCGGGAATCTTCCGAACCATGATCGAATGACCAGTCATGCCGACCTCCCGCGGAGGCTTCGTATGGGATCCAGTACCCAGTCCAGCAGCGAGCGCCGGTCAAACACGATGTTGGCCTTCAATGTCATGTCGGCGCCGAGCGGAAACGCCCGTCCAAATGCTTCGATGCTTTGTTGATCAAGCGTCACGGTGACACGATAGGACGGATCGCTGATCGCGATCGGCCCGACGATCTCGGCTGGACGCAGCAGGGTGGCCGATACGTTTTGGACCCTTCCGCGATGCAGGCCGAACCGTTGGTAGGGGAATGCCTCGTACGCGAGGCGCACGGTCTGGCCAGGTGCCAGGAAACCTATCGCGCGGGCCGGAACGAGCAACTCCGCTTCGAGCAGGCTTCCCGCCGGTACGATCGCGAGCTGCGGGACCGTCGGGTCGGCGACGAGCCCAACGCGTGCCTGCAGCGCCGAGACACGACCCGCGACCGGGGCGCGGAGCTCGTAGGCACGACGGCCTGACGTCTCCGCCAATCGCGCATCGAGGTCGGCGGCTGCCCCGCGCAATACCGACAGCCGGGCGGCCAGTTGGCCAGGCAGTTCTTCCAGCGCGTGGTCTTGCTGGCTGGCATCGCTTTGCTTCTCGACGATCTGCCCGACCAGCGCGGCCTCGTTCTGCCGCTGTGCCAAATAGTTGTCCCGGCGTCGCTCGAACTCGACCTCGGAAATGTAGCCCTTGGCGACGAGTTCACGAACCTTCGTGATCTGCTCCTCGGCCACCGCCGATCGCAGGTGTTGCTCGGCGAACTGTGCCTGCAGCGCCGTTATTTCCCCGCCCAGGCCGACTACCGCGTCATGCAGCCGGGTGCTCTCTTCCGCCGTCCTTCCCTGTTCCAGCATGATCTGTTCGAGCAGCGCGGCCCGCTGCCGCGTCAACGCTTGCAGCACTGCCCCATCGACGTCGCCGCCCTGGCTGTCAGTCTCGCCGACTTGAACGGTCAGTAGCGGCGCACCTTCCTCGACGAACTGCCCCTCGGTCACATCGACCGCTGTCACGAGGCCCTCGCGTGGCGGGAATATCTTGGATACACCGACTGTCGGCACCAGAAACCCGGAGACCGTTTCCTTGCGGGCATAGTCACCACTCGCGAGAAATCCAATCGCCGCACAGACCATCGCCACCAGCAGGCAAGTCAGTGGCGCTGCTTTCGGAGATGCCGGCAGCGGCTCGGCTGACCGCAGGGGATCGCGCTGGAACGTGATCGCTTCGGGTCGGAACAGGCGAAGCTCGGCCATGGCGGTGCCCTGTCAACGTCTTTGCGCACCGTAGATGTGCGATCCGCATAATGGGTATGACGCCGGTCACAGGCCCAACTGTGAGCACGATCACACGGTCAGCGTATGGCCTGGATTGAGATTGAATACGGCGCAATCGCGTAGGCTACATTGGATGCCCCGTCGTCCGGTGTCATCGATGACGTGCCGCAGGACTGCTCACTGCTCTGAAGCTCCGAACGATTAGAGTGTGGCCGCAACGCGGCGCGTGGGCAAAATCCCAGCCGCACGGCAACGGCCTTGACAAGCTCCATGTTGGACCATCGCTCTCGCTGGACCCGATGCTGTGTCCAACGGGGCACGTGCGTCGAGAGCGTGGGATAGGCCGGAAAAGTGCCGGCAGGCGGCAGCGTTCTTGGCTTTGCGGCGACCCGATGTGGATTTCAGCTGGAGCGGGCGCAGATCACTTATTACGGTACCGACCATGTCGGCAAGTGGCCGGCCGGGCACACCAACTTCACGGCGCATGCCCGGCGATCCACCAGTGGCACCAAACCAAACAGATCATTCACATCACTACGGGATTACCCGAAGGGGTCAGGCCACGTTCTTTGGCGGGCATCAGCTCGAGATTGGCTGAGGCGACCGTTCGCGAGCTTACACCCGCAATTCGGGATCCACGCGCGGCGGCAGTGGCTGGGGATTGAGGCCTCCAGCGACCATCGCCAGCTCCGCGGCGGTCAGTTCCGCAGGTTCGAACGCATCATCTTGCACCGATCT
>Ga0302325_10026651_pt1 | contig 12001 bp, 15 predicted proteins | sample Palsa_T0_2_FD_201948 | JGI IMG/M metagenome (GOLD analysis project Ga0302325, IMG submission 201948) | Peat permafrost microbial communities from Stordalen Mire near Abisko, Sweden - Palsa_T0_2 | ecosystem: Environmental > Terrestrial > Soil > Palsa > Peat permafrost | place: Sweden: Abisko... | reverse complement strand
TAGCATTTGCGGCAGATCATCTTCTCGCAGTTGTACTTTGATGCCAAGGCCTTGAGAGAGGGTTCGATGATACCACCACGGAGACTAGATGTCAGAATGTTAGGCATACAAGGGGATACCGCAAGACAAGGTGGAGAGTGGACTCCTTCTGGATGTTGTAGTCGGACAAAGTACGTCCTTGAAGTCAGCTTTATTCGCGCAGGAGAGGTTGTAGGAGGCGGTAGCAGACACATGTCGGGAGAAATAAAACGGAACTGGGATGGAGGGAGGGAGTACCGTCTTCAAGCTGCTTTCCAGCAAAGATCAAACGCTGCTGATCGGGAGGAATGCCCTCTTTATCCTGGATTTTGGATTTGACATTATCGATCGTGTCTGAGGACTCGACCTCAAGGGTAATGGTCTTACCCGTCAAAGTCTTGACGAAAATTTGCACTAAGAGTCAACATCAACTCGCACACAAAGGTAGCAGGGCAGCAGAGACGGATGACTTACTCTTGACAACGACGACGCTGGACGTGGAACGAGTCTAGATGATGCAGATGACTTATTGTGTGTGGGACTGCTTTCTACCGCCGCCTTTCTAGGGTAGGGTTGCACCGAGTCGGCAGACAGTGGACCAATGGGAGCGCGGGTAATTTTGTGCGGGCTCCCTCATCAGCCATGATTCACGTATCAACAGGTACCTACTGTAAACTGAGCCACCCACACCGCCTTAGTCTCGAGGGTCCGTATGAAGACTCTCTGATCTTCGAGCCCACCCATTTCCATACATGACTGGCCATGCTATAGATGGAGTAGTGAACCATCCAAACGGGAAGCAGAGGACGACATCTTATACTCATTTACAGAAATCAGGGGAGGGTTTGCTTAGTGTGTGAAGATTCTGAGCGCGGAATGAATAAAGTTAACGTAACCGAAAGCATTCATTAATCCTACCGAAGGATATCTACTTGCACGTACTGGTATGTATCTTTCCTTTTTCAAAAAGGCTGTTGAATCATATAGAGTTGCTGTTTCGGAGCTGGAGGAACAAATCTCCCAGTCCTTCTCAACATATCCTCCTCCTTCCACTTAATCACCTCTTCCCTATACTCGACAGCCTTGTAAATAGAGAACATCACAGTAGTGGCAATAACAATCCACAGAACAGCCCCTTTGTATTTCAATGTCAAATACAAGATGGTGGCAAGCACAAAGCCTTTCCCAGCATTCAGTAGATGCTCCTTATCGACCACGATAGCAGGGCGGAATGGTTGCTCTTCTGGGACTTGTGTTAAGTAACCGGCTGGCTCTTGGCCTGGATAGTATGGTTGCATTTGCTGGCATGGAGCAGCAGGTGGCATCCCGGGCATTTGCATGTTGTTTGGGAAATATCCGTTTCGGAAAGCAGCGTATTCCATAGCCATTTGTTGGGCCATAGCATCCATGCTGTGATCAAGGTAAATTTCGAGTGACAAGTATGCGTGTGATGGTAGCTAGAGGTTCGGTCGGGGTTTTAGCTTGGTGATCTTTTGTGATCTGACGAATTTTGTTACTGATTCACGTGCTCCGTTCTCCTTTCTCACGTGACTATCCGCCGAAAATTTCCAGCAAAAAGATTTGGTAGCTCGCCGGACCGACGACACAAAAAGACAACCTCGAACCTTGCTGTGCCTCCTTCTCCATTACCCTCACACAATGCGCTCTCTTCGCCCCGTCCTCCGTACAAGTCGAATACTCCAACTTCGCTCCACCTCTCTTCATCTGCAGACTCCTCGCCCCTCAATTCTCTCCCCTCGAAACAGCACAAATCGATGCTATTCGGAACAGCGACAGCAATCAAAGCCCGAGGAAGAACAACCACAACAGCAGGGCAAAGAAGAGGGAAAGCACGGACAGGAAGGAGAAAAGGAAGACCCCAAGAAACATTACAGAGAGGATACCTCGCCGCCTCCCGATCCGAATAAATCGCCATTCCAGGTTTTTGTGGATACTCTCAAGACGGAATTAGCCAAGAACAAGGAGTTCCAGGAAAGTGTCAAGGCGCTGCAGGATGAGAGTGGAAAAATCGGGGATAGCGAGGCGTTACGACGGGCAAAGGAGGCGTACTCAAAAGCCAGGGTATCTACCGCATTCGAACTGAGTGTTAATATCAGGAACAATCGGATCGGGCGTCGAGTGCTACGGGGAAGGTTATTAAGAAGGCGGCGAGCACGGTAGGACATGCAGCAACAGTTACGTGGGAATCTCCCGTTGTCAAGACGTCGAGAAAAGTTGTTTCCACCACGGCGTCAACGGTAGCTAAGGGAGTCGACACGGCCACGAAGCCCATTCGTGAGACAGAGGTGTACAAGAACGTCTCGGCATCTGTTGGCGAAGCCATTGACGATGGCTCATCAAGTCGTTACGGAGGATACCGTGATCGCTCTGAACGTCGTCGGCTGCGCCAACAATGGGAACAAAAACACAAAACCAGACGAGTCGAAGAAAACCCCGAGGCAGGCCAGAATGTTGTCCTTCACCGGGATTCAGCCTGGAAAGAACAGTGGGATAAATTCAAGGAGGAGAACTCTGCTCTACAAGGGATACTAAGCTTCAAGAGACAGCATTATGATGAAAGTGAGAATATGCTGGTGAGTGGCGTGAGGAGTGTCACAGATTGGGTGGCAGATACATGGAGTGGGATGTTCTCTGAGACGGAGGTTGCCAACGTAGTGAGACGGTTCAAAGAGATGGATCCATCGTTTAATATGGATTTGTTCAATACAGAGTTACGGGAGTGGATTATTCCAGAGATTGTGGATGCGTATGTCAAAGGGGACGTGGAGACTTTATCTCAATGGATGTCTGAGGCAGTATGTGCTTTACTTCAGATGAAGCTGATCTTAGCCACTTAACGTGTGGATGGCGGGACTGAAACCTTCGCAGGAAATGGGATTACGACCAGATGGACAGGTTCTTGATATCAGAGGAGTGGATATCGTGTCGGCAAAACTTCTTCCTCCGGCCGATCTACCCGTCTTCATCATTGGATTCCGCACTCAAGAAATACATGTCTATCGCGATGTCAAAAGCGGTGAAATCAAGGCCGGCGTGGAAGATCGAATTCAACAGGTAACCCTTCCTCCTTCCCAATCCAACCCGTCTTCAACACCCCGAGAATCTCTTTCTATTAATGCCCATTGGAATATTTGCTAATAATAGGTAACCTACGCAATGGTAGTGACCCGCATCCCCGAAGACATCTTCCACCCCGAAACAGGCGGCTGGAAAGTCGTCGAATTCTCCCGCCAAACCGCTCGGGACTACCTGTAAATTTTGAGCAAATTTATATGTCCATTGCAAAAAGCAAGCAAAGAAATCCTTGTATTTCTATATGGTGGGAAGCTGTTTATCTCTATAGAACGGTATTGTCGAGATTGTGGCATTTGGATATCTTGGGTTTGGGAGCGTGTGTGGCATCACAGGCATCACGAAGAAAATAAGTAGTAGATCCTGGTAGGACCGTAGGGGTTGTATCCCTCCTCAACAATGTATTTGTATAATACGTTTCAAGAGGTAATGCCAAATCGTCCAGACTTGTTATAATTAGTCTTGTGAGACTGTCGTAATGTCCAATAAAGCCCCCGATGGGTTGGAGGAAATGGGCAATCAAATCAAGAGGTGGTGGGACTTGAAGATCAGGACAGGTCGAGGAAAACATGGAAACTTATTCTTTATTCAGGCTGGGTATCCAAGAATTCAACCCAACACCAATGAAACCCCCATTAATAAATATTTTCCCTCTCTCTCTCTCTTTCTACATGCACCATGGGTTCACAAATCTCGTTTGCTGCCTCGTGATCTTATATCTCGCCCTCCTCATCCACACCAAACACATCAATCATCCGTCCCTCTCCCGCGCGTCGTCTATCCTGTCTAATCTTCCCCTTCCTCAATCTCTTGACCTCCTTTTGCAACGACCGTCTTTCAACACTACTCATCCCATCCTCCTCCTCACTACTGCTCCCCGCCTCAATCACAGGAGCCAACTCCAGCGCCTCTCGGACATGTGTATTGCCCGCCAAATGGACATGCAATCCATGTGTAAAGATCCTCCTCAGATGTTTTAGTCGCAACAACTTCTCCCACGAATTGATTCTCAGCTCCTGGTTCTTGGCGAACCGCAGTTTCTGCGTCGGGAGTCCTCTGTGGTCTGCTACCGTGCGCAAAATATCGCGAAACAAAGAATGTTGTTCGCGCCGTGAGTGCTTGGAAATCTTCTTGGTTGACTGGGTTGATAGGGATGAGAGTAGCGTGGTGAGATGGTGGATGTCGTCGTAGGGCGGGATTTCAGGTTGCGGGGACTCGGACTCAGAGTCCTCCAGGGGTGTCAATTCGTAGGATAAGGCGATTGCTTCGCCGGCAGAGAGACGGACGGAGAGGGACGCGGAGGAGAGACAGTCTACGAGTGCGGGCATGGCGTCTGGGATGGTGTCTTCGGGGGATTCGATGATGCTGAGGAGGATGGCGTAGGCTTCTATTGAGGCGGTTATTATATCGTCGTCGTCGCCCTGGTTTATTGAATGGCCGTTTGACTCGAAGATTTCAGAGAGAAATTGCATCAGGGGGAGGATTTCTGCGCTGGTCAAGGTGGATGATGAAAAGGCTACCGAGGCCAGTGCATATATCAATGCAGGTAAACTGCCCTCGTCCTTGCCATTCGATATTGTCTGTTGCAAAAGAGGTAATGTCGTCGTCGTAAGACTCGTGTTGTCAGGAATCGATGCCGCCAAAAGACAAATCGCCCCTGCCGCAAGCGTAACCTCCTTGACACTGCGTCCACTCTTGACCATCCTCCCCAACAAGGAAATCAGCTCGTCCGCCCGTCCAGCAAGTATCTCCTCCGTAACGACCTTCAAACTAGCCACTCGCACAAAACTCTTCAACAACTCTTCCCTGCCCGTTGTCGAAGAGTTCTTTCTGTCGCCAAGGGCATCGAGTGTCTCGAGCATCTCGTCCTGCCAGTTCGATTTGACGTCGACGGTGTCGGGATCGTTGCCCCAGAGGGAGTCGTTCGAGGCGACGGAGGCGGTGTCGCTTTCGTATTCGTCGTCGGTGGTCATCGGCGTGGGAGTGCGTGACACACGGGCCTTGCCTAGTCGTTTTTGCAGGCGCGACATCTTTGCTTGAAGAGGATGTCTGTCTGTGCTTGGAGGCGATGTGGAGGCTATGGGACGTGGGAAAGGATTGTCATCCGTTTTATGTATTTTGCGAATGACTCGCAAAATGAGCATTGTGATCAGAAATACTGTGTAGTAGTTACGTCATGTAAATAGTTTACGGGATTTATTCTGAAGAGCCAATCATAAATAGGAGATATTCATGGAAATGGCCCACAAAAGAAGATCTGTTTTGGTCGACATCAAGTATCGAGCTGAGACTGCTGGCGAGGATCCTCGTCCGGATCATGGTGGATATCAATACAATCCACAATGAACCAACCACACAAAAAAAGTCTCCAAATCTGTTAGGATCCCATTACTCAAATACTTGGAAAACGCGACTGAGCTGGCAACCAACTGGGTAAGGGTGTCGTTGGTTTCATTGCGCGCGGATTGTATTGATATCCACCATGATCCGGGCGAGGATCCTCGCCAGCAGTCTCAGCTCGATACTCGATGCAAACCTTTTCATGCGTCACTTCATACATGAAAAGGGTTAAACAACCCATAATTGACGCGTCCAGGAGGACATCGGTCGAAAAACCCTTTTCATCCGCGCGCAAAGCATCGTCGGTTTTCGACCGATGTCCTCGACGCGTCAAATATGGGTTATTTAACCCTTTTCAGGATTGGCGGTAATCGCTAGCGGTGCCTGAAATCAGAGATCGAAGCACGAAAGACCATCTTCATCTACCTAAAATACTCTTTCAACTCTTACTTTTACCACGATGTCAACACATATAAGAGCAACACCTCCTCTCCCAACAACTCTACATAGCATTCCTATTAAGTCCATCAAACACCGCCTCCGGCCCCATCAACGGCAAATCCAACTTCAACAACCGAATAGCATTATTCCTCCCCATATTGACCTTATCATTCGGATTCATAGTCAGTGTATCCCACCACTCGGAGCCCTCCTCGATATCCTCGTACGGGTGATCAATAGAGAACATGATCCTGTCTGCGCCGATCTCGGAGATCGCGTTCTGCAAAGCCGTGGTCGAGAAATGGCCGCTCGTCGTGATCCAGATGTTTTTGCTGAAGTAGTAGCGGACGGGGTATTTTGCTTTGTAGTTTGTGTAGCGGAATTTGCGGACCATCCAGTGGTCTGGGGACGTCAGTATGTGTGTGAGAGAAGGTGCTCCGCGCGAGGGAATGGGAGGAAAGGGAACACTGTGGAAAGGGAACATTGTGGAAAGGGAAGGAACACTGTGGAGTGGGTTTGGGGGGTGGAGGTACCTAAGCGCCAGAGATGAGCAGGGATCATCTCACCCAAATGTCCAATGACAAACTTAACCCCCGGAAACCTATCAAACACCCCATTCACACAAAGACCCAGCGCATGTCGTTGGACGTCCTGGCCAAAGGACAACGGCGCAGTCAACAGCGCAGGACGACCTTCCCAGAGCTTCTTGTTTTGGCCCGGAGTAGGCGTCCGGGGATGCATATACACTACTGTATCTAATTCCTCGACCGCCGCCCAGAATGGATCGTATTCCGGCTGGTCGTACATTATCATTGTCTCGCCGTCTGGTCCTGCGGATTGGAAATCGTTGATCCTGGAAGAGAAAGGGTTAGTTATTGTAGGACTGGATGGGATGGATCAAAGCGTTGGGAACATGCAGGGAGGCAGGAGGGTATGGAAAGGGGGAGTACATTGCTCCTTTGAGACCGAGGTCTTTGACTGCGCGACGGAGTTCCTGTGCCGCTTGTTTTGGATCGTGCATACTTACACTGGCGAATCCGGAGAATCGTTTGGGGTTCTTTTTACATTGTTCGGCCATGTAGTCATTTGCTTTTCGTGCCAACGCTTCTGCCTCGTCTTTCTTATGCAAGCCCTGTGGACCAGGCGACGTCAATGACTAAATAGATCATTAGTCCAATATCTTCAATCTGTCGGCCGTCTCCGAACTTGACAACAGGGATTCGACAGGACGGAGGAAGGGACAAGTGACGGTGGTAAAGAACAAGTGACAGGGGAGTAAGCGGCGGAAGGGAGAGGTACCAAGACGAAATGCTCGACATTGTGCGCGTTCATCAAATCCAATCGTTCGCCGTGGATGTCAAGTAACATTTCCGCGAGTCCGTCCCCGGTCCCCGGCTTGGCATAATACCCGGCCTGTCCCGCCGTCTCAGGCATAGTAATCGCCTCCTCGAGGGCAATCTTGCCAAGCTACCCATCAGACCCGTTTCCCATGGATACTTCACCATATAAGGCTTCTTGAAGAAGTCTCCTGCAGCATTACTTTTGGGCATCTTGATTGTCTGAGATCGAAAGACTAGATCTTCTTACGCGAATGTTGTAAATGAACTTTGGATGTAAATGAGATCAAAGTCGAATTGACGTTTGAATAGCACCGTGTTTCTTGCTGTCTTCGTCGGCCTTTGCTGGCGAGGCCCCTTTTATGAGCTTGCCTGTGATGTGGGGGATCAGCGGTGCCGGCCATACCGATCGGAGAACCCCTCACCAACCACGTCCCGCCGATGAATTCTGCCGCATACATACTTCCGCTGCCACCCCGGACAGTAAATTCGTGTGGGGACAGCGAATGTAAGTATGCTACGCAGGGGGAGAATCGTGTGTTTCTCGCAGCCAGAGCGGACTAAGGGATGGGGGTGGCGTGAAGGAGCACGGAGACTGAAGGTCCGGGATCTAAAGTTTTGAGATCCGAGAGGCAGATCTGCTTGATTGATTGATTGATTGGTCGGAGAAGGAGTGCAGTCGTTCGATATATGCCGAGGAATCCGACTCATCTGAAATAGCTGGATAGCGATGTTTCCCTGTATATACATTGACCCTTACTGAATGCAGTCTCTTTACAACTTTGACCGTTCCTTCGTTAATTGCAGACTATTCATCCGCTCCCCCTCATCATCCTCCTCCTCAACCTCCAAAACAGGCAACTTCCTCGGCATAATCCTGCGTACCTCCAGTCCAGGAGTAACAGCATACGCCCCAAACTCCTTAACCCCGTTTAACTCCCTCAAATAATCCTCATCCAACCACGCCTTGCCATTCCACTTGCCGACCTCCTCGCACTGCAAAATCGCCAAAACAGCATCCGCAAAAATCTCCGGCTTGCGCAAGTCGATACTCGAGCCCGGTTTCGTGAATTCCGTGGCCGCGGAAACGATCCCCGTCGCAGGCCAGATGGAACATACCCCCCCAGCAAACTCGGGTCGTCTCCTGAAATCGTGATACAGACCAAGCATAAGAGTCGTCATTGCGAACTTGGTCATCGCATAGGCTGTCTTGCCCCGTGGAAAGCGGGAATATATGGGCGGCGAAACAATGACCAATTTCCCCGTGCCGCGAGAATAAAAATGAGGCAGCAGGGCCTGAACAGTGACATACAGACCCTGGGTGTTGACCTCGTGCATTAGTTGGTAGCGTTTCAGCGGGGTTTCGATGACGGAGGCCCAGAAGATGGAGCCGGGGTTGTAGATTAGTGCGTCGATGCGGGAGTGTGTTTCCAGGACGGACTGGATTAGAGTGGTGATGGAGGCGGGAGACCGGACGTTGACTTTGTAGGCGTGGGCTTTGCCGCCTAGAGAGACTATTTCGCGGACGACGGTGTCGATTGTTGAGGCGGGGGAATTGGGATCGGGTGGGAAGGACGCTGCTGCTGTTGTTGCTGAGGCCGAAGTACTACTAGTTGTGGGGGACGAGGATTTCGCTGCGACGATGACGATGTAGCCATTTTGAGCGAGTGTTATGGCGATTTGTCTGCCGATTCCTCTTGATGCGCCAATTACTACTGCAACAGGAGCAGACATCCTCGTGAAGCGGAGAACCCTGTGTCTTTGTGCTTATATCCCTGCCCCGTACTCTCGATGTTTATTCATCACCTTCACATGACATCTTGTAAGGGATCGACGACCGTCCACAATCGCCCTCTAAAGTTACCCTACTCTCCCAAGCCCTAAGACAGCCCAACCGCTACACCTCGAAATCGCAGTCACAATCACCATCATCACCACATCCATCGACCATGCTCATCCCCCAGGCGAACCGCAAGGCTATCTACCAGGAGCTCTTCAAAGGTTCGTATCCCTGACTCTGGCTTCTGTGTCGACGGGATTAATCGTAGAGGGCATTATGGTGGCGAAGAAGGACTTCAATGCGCCGGGACATATCGACTTGCACAAAATCCCCAATTTACAAGTCATCAAGGCGTGTCAGAGTTTGACTTCCAGGGGCTATGTCAAGACTCAGTTCTCGTGGCAGTATTACTACTACACCCTCACCAACGAGGGAATCGGTACCCTCCCCAACAACCTCTCTGCCACACATCCCTTGTTCCTTGGTCTCTTCAGTGGGTTTGGCTGTTCTTTGTGTGGTGTTTGCGTGGGAGTACGTGAACTGTGCTAATCTGTATAGAGTACTTGCGCGAGTACCTGCACATTCCCGCTGAATTGGTCCCCTTGACACACCGCAAAGCACCCCGACCACAACGCGATGCGGCCCCCCAGGGAGGCTTGAGGAGACGTGATGATGGCGGCGCGTATCGACCTCCCAGACGGGATGGCGGCGAGGAATACCGACGACGGGACGATGGCGAGAGACCGCGATTTGGCGGCGGATTCGGGAGGGGACGTGTTGCTGAGTAGATCTTGGGGCGGATGTGCTGTGACTCGAGGGGTCGTGTGGTGTGGCATTTTAGCTGGATGAATGGGATGTATTGGATAAGTACATTGGCAATCTATCTGATCATTTGAAATATGTGTTTATGTTTGCTTCTATGTCTGTCGCCGCGAAGGACATGGTTTCCTTTTTCTGCGTGATGGTGCGTGGATTTAGTCTGATCGCTGTGGTACCGCAACGTTACTCCAGAATTCCAATGAAACTCTTTCTCCCCACTCCTTAAGGTCCCAATCCCCTTCCGATGACATTCCTCTGGTCCCAAACGGTTCCTGGCCTCCAACTCGCTTTCACTAGTCAAAATATGCACCTCAAAAAAGGCGGTACCCTCGACCTATGGTACAGATACCAAAATTGCGCCACCTGTGCAACCAATAATCTGCGGCCATGGTCTAGTGGTTATGACTGTTCGTTGTGGTTCGATTCGCTTGCGATCAAATCCGAACCAGCCTGCGTTCGATTCGCGGTGGCCGCAAACTTTTTGTCTCTCTTTTTAAAGCTTTTCTTTTGAATTATGAATGTCTTGATGATGAAGGGGTTTTTTTCCTGGTCGCGGAGTCCGATTTCATGGTGTGGGTGTGGATAGCGCGGGTTTTGTGGCTTGTATCACAGCGGTGATCAGGCAGGTATCACATTAATTTACGGCGGGCCCGTGCTGCGGAGTTTATTGAAATAGGCGATCGGGGGATGAGTTCAAGATTGTGGGAAAGGACTGGGAGAGGTTGGTGGGATAGGAGGCATTTGGTTGAGAGTCGGGGAGTAACCGGGTTCCTTAAACGGGGGAAAAAGTGAATTTGAGGCGTCAGATTGCGAGTTGGGAAGGATATTCTAAGGCTGGAATGTATGTGAAGCCTACAAATCGACAGATACAGCGCACAATGACAAGGGAGTTGTGAAACGAGATTGCAAAAAGCCATATATAAACGCGCGCCCATGTTTACTTTCCTTCCTCCTACACCGCCTCTTCCGCTTCCGAACTTTGTCAACTTTCAACAGACTAGATAACAAATAAGCCTCTCAACCCAGAGCCGTTAAATGGAATCCCCAAACGAAAGTCTGAACGGGAGAACAATATCATTACCAGCACCAAACACCAACACTGAATCTGATGAATTAATCACAACTGGGTCGGACGCAACTGCCCTAGCCAAGAATAAGAGAGAAGTGTCCGTCGAAGCGTCAACTAGTACTTCTATCGAGCCAGTACCCATCGAAATGGACTATTCAGACAATCCGGACACGTGGCCGGATACAATCCCCCCCGCAGTCTACAAAGTACTCTGGCCTCCGTTAGACGAAGAAGTCATCGTTCAGGAGGAAGACTTACCTCAACATCGACGGTCGACAATATCTGGAATCCCCGCCCTGACAGTTCGATATCGACTTCCCTTGTATGTCAATATAAGAAACACGCAGGTTTCGGATGAACTCACCAGAGTATTGATTGAACAATTACAGCGAAATAGCCCCGATACCAAGGACCTCGAGAAGTGTCAGATCTCCTTCGCAAGCGACAATGGGAGAAGGAGAAATACCTATTCCCTACTCGTGGATGTCCGTGCAAACACTGCTCAATTTAACGCCATACAACGTACCGAATTCAAATTATTTCATACACCCCTCGAGACCCTTGACATCGGTCCCTCGGTCCCAGAAAACCTTCTCAGACTCGATGTAAATCACGTTCCGGGGATGTGGTACGCCTCAAGCGCCCGACAACTCGCAGACCTGATCCATAAAGCGCACTCTCGTTTCAAAGTCCACAACATTTTTCTCCACGGTTACATGTACCCAATCTCGTCTTCTGGAACCCCGATCTTCAAAACCATAAACTCTCTAGCCGCCTCGGTTGAAATCCTCGGAGATCCTACTGAAGGAGACTTACCGGGGAATATCCTGCACAAGCATTTTCCAGGGTTTATAAGGCTTTACGAGCAAGAGTGTAAAATTCTGTATACCGGACGGGGGACGCATTGTTGTAGGTGTAAGAGTAAGGCCAAGGAACAACATGCGTTGCGGGAGTGTCCGAGGGGGAAGAAAGCTAGGGACGAGGGGTTGTGTTTTTGGTGTTTGAAGGGGGACCATATTGGGAGGTACTGTGAGAAGAATCCGAGACGGCAGGAGAGGCAGGAGAGGGGTTGTCCGTATCCTAGGCGGGCAGCGGCTCTTCCGC
>Ga0302325_10026650_pt1 | contig 12001 bp, 9 predicted proteins | sample Palsa_T0_2_FD_201948 | JGI IMG/M metagenome (GOLD analysis project Ga0302325, IMG submission 201948) | Peat permafrost microbial communities from Stordalen Mire near Abisko, Sweden - Palsa_T0_2 | ecosystem: Environmental > Terrestrial > Soil > Palsa > Peat permafrost | place: Sweden: Abisko... | reverse complement strand
ATCTCGCCCAACTCGTCGACGTACGTGGTGACCCACGTCACGAAATAGCCGGGTCCGAGGCGGGTCTGTTTCTCCTCGGAGATCGACTCGATCACCGTGGTCGAGGCGATGACCTCGCCCAGACGCAGGTAGCGCTCGATCTCGAACTCTGAGTTCGACGCCAAGGTCCCCACAAACCCCTCTTCGTCGAACACCGCCAACTGTCCGCCGCCCGCGGACTCCACAGGCGAACCGCCCCGCTCGGCGATCCCGGAGATCTTGGGCGTGGGCATCGTCCAGGTCTGGAGCATGAGCGGGGGGGCCACGATGCCCTCGAATCGAGATTCGGCCGCGAACGAGGGATCGGTGTACACGGGGTTGTCATCTTCGAAGGCAGCTGCCCAGTGTCGGATCATGGGTTGGTTCACCGGGTCCGGCGCCACAGATCCTTGACCGGAGCCGATCGACTGACCCACGAGCGCACTGAGTTTCTCTCCAAGGAGCGATCCCTGGGTGCTCTGCTCGCCGCGCATCACGTCTGTTTACTTTGCCGTAGGACGAAGGGACCAGAATCTCGGCCCGGGCGCGGAGCTCTCGAGCGTTCGTCTCCGACGCCGGCGACCGCCCACCGAAACCCGGCACGGGCTGCCACGACCTCCACCCCGGGCTCCGGGAGACCCGGGTCGTTGGCGCGACCCACGTCGACCTCGGGGTCTTCGGGACCGCCACAATTGGGCCTTCACCTGCGGATATGAGCCACGACCCCACCATCGACCCTGTCGACGGAGCCCCTCCGGTACAGCCTGCTGTTCGACAGGCCGAAAACAAGGAGGTGACCTGGTCGAATAGCGATACGCCCACGACGGCCACGGTCGGGTTTTCCCACCGCCTCCGGGCGAGGCTCGCGGACCCGGCCAACCTCGCCGTTCCTCCGGTCATCGCCATCTTCTGCCTGATCCGCTCGTGGGACCTCATCGCCCGCATCCCCTATGTGGTCGTCGCCTCCCTCGTGCTCTTCGCATTCGTCGTCAATTCACTGAACACGGCCCTTTGGGTCGAGGGCTCGGGCGGATGGCGCCTGCATCTTCGAGTCGCGGTGGAGATGGGTGTGATCGCGGTCGTGATCTATGGCATCGGATGGGGGGCCATCCTGGCCATCGGCTTCGTCTTCGGTGCGGTCGACGTCATGCGCAGTGCCGGTTCGGCGGCAGCCAGGCCCGCGATCATCTGGACGGTCCTGTGCATCGCCATGGGACAGTTGGCCATTGCGGTGGGCGCGGCGCCCACGCTCATTCACCAGCCGCTCGTTGACAGTCTGGGGGTGCTCGACGCCCTGGGGGCGGTGTTCACCATCAAGGTGCTGCAATGGTTCGCCGTAGCCCGAGAAGCCAGTGAGGGCCGGTTCAAAGCCCTGGTGCACGAGGCAAGTGACATCATCGTGGTCTCTGACATGACGGGCCGACTGACATATGTGAGCCCCGCCTTCGACCGGATCTTGGGCTTCTCTGCCGACCACTTCTTCACTCGATCAGCCGCCGAGCTGATGCACCCCGATGACCTGGCTGCCATGCAGGCCAGGGCAGGTGAGATCCGGGGCTCGGCCGTCCATGGGATGCACAGCGAATTGCGATTGCGCCACGCCGACGGGACCTGGCGCTGGTTCGAGGTCAAGGTGACCAACCATCTGGAGAATCCCAAGGTACGCGGGATCGTGGGCAACCTGCACGACATCACAGAACGCAAACAGGCCGTGGAGGCGCTGCAAGAGGCACATGAGCGGTTCCGCTCGGCATTCGAGAACGCCCCCATCGGCATGGCCATGACCGACCTCGAAGGCCGGATCATCCGCGCCAATTCGTCTCTGGCCGACATCGTCGGGCGCCCGACGGCTGACCTCGTGGGCGTGAAGGTGACCGACTTCACCCACCCCGACGACCGTGAGATGAGCGCAGCCGAGATGCGACTTCTCGTCTCGAGTGGGTCGGCCGGGTACCAGATCGAAAAGCGCTACATCCACAGCGACGGGCGTGAGGTCTGGGTGTCGGTGAGCGTCTCGTGCGTACGCGACGAACAGGAGCAACCGCTCTACCTCATCGGACAGGTCGAGGACGTCACCGAGAGGCGGGCGCTGCGCGAACGTCTCGCCTACGCGGCCATCCATGACCCCTTGACGGGCCTTCCCAACCGTGAGCTGTTCATGGACCGCCTGGAAGTAGCCCTTCGTCGAGCCACCCGGGGTCAGTTCGAGGTGGCTGTGATCTTCCTCGACGTGGACCGCTTCAAGTTGATCAACGACAGCCTCGGTCACGATGTGGGCGACCAGGTCTTGGGAGCGGTCGCCGACCGTTTGAGCGCGGCCATGAGGGCAAGCGACACCTTGGCCCGTTTTGGCGGCGACGAGTTCACGGTGCTGTGCGACGACATCAACCGTGAGACCGATTCCCTCGACGTGGCGCAGCGGCTCGTGATGGCTCTGGGACAACCCCTCACGCTGGACAGCGGTGAGGTGTTCGTCACCTTGAGCGTTGGCATCGCGCTGTCGCGTCCGGGGCAGTCGGCGCCGGTGCTGTTGCGCAACGCCGACATCGCCATGTACCGGGCCAAAGAGCGCGGCCCATCGCGCATCGAGATCTACCGAGAGGATGACGAGCGCAATGCGGTGAGCCGGCTCCGGACCTCCACCGAGCTCCACCGGGCCCTCGAGCGCCAAGAGTTGGAGCTGCACTACCAACCGTTCGTCGACCTTCACACCGAGACCCTCATCGGGATGGAAGCGCTGGTTCGGTGGCAACACCCCACCCGAGGTCTTCTCCTTCCCCAGGAATTCATCCCGTTGGCCGAGGACAGTGGGCTCATCGTTCCGTTAGGAGCGTGGGTCCTCAAAGAGGCCTGCCGTCAGACGGCGGCCTGGCAGGTTCTTCGGGCCGACGCGGGCCAAGACGACGCCCGGCTCAACATCTCGGTCAACGTTTCGGCCATCCAGCTCGCCGACCCGGGCTTTCCGAGACAGGTCGCTCAGGCCATCGACGAATCGGGGATCAACCCTGACCGTCTTTGGCTCGAGATCACCGAGAGCACCCTCATGCGCGATGCCGACGAGGCCGTCGTCGTGCTCGAAACCCTCCGGGAGCTCGGCCTTCACGTCGAGATCGACGATTTCGGAACGGGGTATTCGTCGCTCAGCTACCTTCAGCGCTTCCCCGTCGAGTCCCTCAAAATCGACCGCAGCTTCGTCGAAGACCTGGACCACAGGTCCGACAACGCGGCGATCGTCCGGGCCATCATCGGCCTTGGTGACTCTCTGGGGCTTCCGGTCATCGCCGAAGGCGTCGAACGACGCGCCCAGGTGGCGAGACTTCGGGCCCTCGGGTGCCAGTTGGCTCAGGGTTTCCTGTTCGGCAGACCATTGCCGGCTCGTGCGCTGGGCGCCTTCCCGAGTGATGATCTCAGTTCGTGGAGCCAGCTACACGAGTCAGCAGCCTCGTGAACCTTCGGGGCCGGCGGCCCGGGCGATCCGGGTAGCCGGCGCTCCGCGTCGAACCGGTCCCTACCTCAGAGGTTCGGTCCATTGCTCACTGGATCTCGACCGAGCTGACGTACCAACCTCCGGGCGCCTGAACCTCGAGGAGCTGGTAGATCGGGGCGTTGACCGGTCCCCCTCCAGGCGCCCCGTAGGTGCAGATGATGGGAGAGAAGTCATCGCTGCATCCCCGGTTGATGGCGAGCCCGTCGGGATAGGCGACAGAGAAAAGCGTCGCGACGGCTTGGGAGGTCGCCACGCGCAGCGCAGTGGTCCTGTTCCCTGACGCCCAGTACCCGACGAGGGCATCGGCGGCGCCCTCGGCGGTCGGTTGCGGGGCCGGCGGGACGACCGGCGGGGCCGTGGTCGGGACGGTGAAGGTCGGGGTTGTCGTAGTGGTCACAGTTGTCGACGTTGCCGGAGGAATGGTGGCGATGGTGGTCGACCCGACCGCCGTCGTCGTCCGCGGCGGGGCCGCGGCGTGGGAGGTGCCGCAGGCGCTCGCCGTCACGCCCAAGACCGCCGCGACGCCGAGCACCCGGACCCTTCGAATGCGAGTGGATGCCACGTTTCCATTGTGGCAAATCCCCACAGCCAACTTCGGGCGCGGCCTGGCATATATGTCGCGCTCAGAGCGTCTTGACCAGGTATTCGCTCATCGTCACGTTGCGGAGGCGGGCCAGATCGAGACACGATTCCACGCTCTCGAGCATGGCGGTGATGTGGTCGGACAGGACCGATGGATCGCCCTGCGCATTGAAGAACAGCATTGGGTCAGCCACGTGCTGGGCCGAGGGCCATGCCTCTTCCACGATGCCGTGCACCTCGGGTGCCCCCTGGGTCAGCGGACGCACCACTTCGTTGCGGACGTAGCGGCAGCGGGGCTGGAGCTCGGCCGACAGCGGCGATTGCGTGCCGTGCCACCGGTCGATCCACGTGCCGTAGTCGAGGCCCTCGGGCCGGTGGATGAGCGAAACCGTGAGGACACCGGGGGATCGGTGGCCGTCGGGCCAGTCCCGTGAGCCGCAGTGCGGGGTCGTGCCGTAATCCTCGTAGAGCGATTCGGCCACGAGATAGCCCGAGACGGTGAGCCCCACATCGACGATCAGGCCCTCGAGATGGGCCCGTCGGTCGTAACTGTCGACCCAGACGGAGACTTCGCCCACGTGAGGATCCTCCCCTTCGGGCGTAGGCACCGGTGAGGGCGCTTCAGCCGCGGCGGAGTCATGCACGTTCACGGTCACCGCGTGTGCGCCCGCGTCAACCAGCCGAGGCGCGAGGTCGAGGAGACGACCCCGGAGTTGGTCGCCTCGTGTCGGTGACCCGTCGCCCCACATCAGGTAGACGAGCTTCTCCACCGGCGCAGCATACGGTGGGTCAGCGGTCGGTCTGGTCCCACTCCTCGGACATGATCTGCACTTCCATGAGCGAGGCGATTTCGTCGGCCAGCTCCACGCACCGGCACGGCTCCTCGGCGAGGTCCGCTTCGAGGACCAGTGACACGAGCCGGTCGACCACTCGTTGCTGACCGTGCTCGATGAGCCGTGCTGTGAACGGCGAAAGGCGCAGCACCATAGGCCGCTCGGCCTCGGCGTGACGGACGAACGCCTCGAGCAGCGTCGAGGCAACATCACTAAGGCGGACGTGGTCGCCCTTATTTGAAATGGGGCCCAGCTCGCGAGCCATCTCGAGGAGGCGACGGTGGTCCGGGGGGTCGCCGTCCCAGAGGGGCGCCGGTTGGAAGGTCATGGGTGGGCCTCTTCCCTGAAGTGACCGGGGGCACCGCCAGCATCCTCCGGAGCGCCCCGATCTGCAAGGGGAAATGCCCCAACTCCTCTTCCCGTCGCCCCGGCCCCGGGCCCGTCGGGCGGGAACATGCGCGGCGGGGTCGGCGCCCGCCGGAGGTCGAGGTGCTGCTCCAAGGACGCGGCTACGTGGTCGATGGACCCGGGGCCGGGTGTCGGGCGGCCCAAGGCGTCGGCAGCGGCCCAACACCTGCGAACGTCTGACCACATCTGTCACTTTGTCAACAATTCGCAGGCAGACCGCCTACCCCGTGCGTTGAGCAACGGGCTCCGTTTGCTACCGCGCGACGGGCCTTGCTAAGCCTTAACCCCATCGTGACCGACGTCGAGCTTCCCTCGACGGTTCCGTCAAGCCAGCAGACAGGGTGGCCTCGCCGCGCCGCTCTGGTGGCCGGAGCTGTCGTCACAGTCCTCGCGGGCGTCCTCGGTGTCTCGTCGCGCCCGGCCGTGGCGGACGCCTTGTCGAGCGCTCAGGCTCAGGCGGCACAGATCACGACGCAGTTGGCAACGGACCAACAACGCCTCGACACCACGGCGCAGCAGTACGACGCAGCCGAACAGCAGGTGGCCCAGGTCGACCAGCAGATCACCCAGATCAAGTCCGCCGTGTCCCAGGACCGGGCCCAGGTGGACTCGGACACCACCAACCTCCGTCAAGAGGCCGTGGCCTCGTACATGTCGGGGACCTCCGACAGTGACCTCCAGACACTGTTCAGCACCGGAGGCGAGGAAGCGGTCGTCGCCGGCGAGTACCAGTCGGTGGCGAGCGGCAACATCTCCGGGGCCATCGATTCGCTCGGTGTGGCCCAGAGCCACCTTGCCGCGCAGCAGAGCCAGCTGCAGTCGGCTCAGAGCCAGGCCCAGACGGCGCTCGACCAAGCGTCCGCCGCCCAGCAATCCGCCCAGGCGACCGTGGCCGACCAAGAGGCCACCTTGGCGCGTGTCAAGGGCCAGATCGGAACACTGGTCGCCCAACGCCAGGCGGCCCAGGCGGCCGCCGAGCACGCCGCCTTCCTGGCCCGGGTGGCCAGCGCCGCTGTGGCGACCAAGCCCGCCCACAGCGGCGGCCCCTCCCGACCCCAGCCGGTCCTGCCCAACCTGCCTGCGTCGGGTGGTGCCGCCACCGCACTGGCGGCGGCGGAGAGCCAGATCGGCGTGCCCTATGTATGGGGGGGGGAGAGCCCCGGGCACGGGTTCGACTGCTCGGGTCTGACCCAGTGGGCCTGGCGCCAGGCCGGGGTGGACCTGCCTCGCACGGCCGCGGCCCAGTACGACGCCATCGCGCATGTCCCGTTGTCGGACCTGCAACCCGGTGACCTTCTCTTCTGGGGCTTCGGGGGCATCAGCCACGTCGGCATGTACGTCGGGGGCGGAGAGATCATCAACGCCCCGGAGACCGGGGAGCTGGTCCGCATCGAGCCCATTTGGAACGACGGGCTGGTTGGAGCCGGGCGCCCCTAGGCGTTCGCCTGGCCCCGCTCGTGCGGGCCGGAGGGACACGCTTATGAGTACCTCGTAGGCTCACCCACCGACCCGTCGCGACCGACGACGAGCGCGACGTCACCACGAAGTCCTGAAAGGAATCACCATGGACATGGAGTACCGCAGACTGGGCCGCTCGGGGCTCAAGGTGAGCGTCTTGTCATTCGGATCCTGGGTCACCTTCGGCCCCCAGCTCGACGAGGGGCTCGCTTCGGACTGCTTGGCCGCCGCATGGGAGGCCGGGGTCAACTACTTCGACAACGCCGAGTCGTACTCAGGGGGCGAGTCCGAGCGAATCATGGGCAAGGCGCTCGCCCGACTGGGATGGCCGCGCCACAGCTACGTGGTGTCGACCAAGCTCTTCTGGGGCATCCACGACGAAGTGAACATGCGCAACACCTTGAACCGCAAGTACCTGTCGCAGGCCATCGAGGGGTCGCTGGAGCGCTTCGACCTCGACTTTGTGGACCTCGTGTTCTGTCACCGCGCCGACCCCGAAACCTCGATCGAAGAGACCGTGTGGGCGATGTCGGACATGGTGAGCTCGGGGCGGGCGCTGTACTGGGGGACCTCGGAATGGGCTGCGGATGAGATCCGGGCCGCCTGGGAGATCGCCGAGCGTCACAACCTGCACAAGCCGGTCATGGAACAGCCCCAGTACAACATTCTCGAGCGGACCAAGGTCGAACAAGAGTACGCACGTCTCTATGACGAGATCGGCCTCGGGCTCACGATCTGGAGCCCACTGGCGTCCGGACTGCTCACGGGCAAGTACATCGATGGAATCCCCGACGGGAGCCGGGCTGCGCTTCCCGGTTACGAATGGCTCCAGGGCATGCTGACCGACGCCAGGCGCAACAAGAAGGTGAAGGCGTTCAAAGAGATCGCGGACGGGTTTGGATGCACACTGGCCCAACTGGCTTTGGCGTGGTGCGCCAAGAACCCCCGCGTGTCGACGGTCATCACAGGGGCCAGTCGGGTCGAGCAGGTGCACGAGAACATGAAGGCGCTCGACGTCATCCCTCTTCTCACCGACGACGTCTTGAAGAAGATCGACGAGATCACGTACTTCTTACGCTGATCGGGGCCGAGTCCCCATCGACCGAGCGCCTCACACCTTGGACGCGATGAGCGCACCCAGCGCCTGGGCACCGGGACCGTCGATGGGGAGATGGGTGCCGTCGCTGTAGAACCACTGCGGGTTCTGAGCGGCCAGGGCCTCCCAGTCGGCCAGCGCAGCCTTGGGGAACCGGGCGACACCACTGGTCAGAACACTGTTGACCTGGTCCTGCCAGGGACGGTCGACGTGCACGGTGACGAAGACGACGCGTGAGGCCCGCTGCAGGATCGCCATCATGGCGTTGAAGTCGGCGTCGGTGATGGGTCCGTTTGTCCCCAATGCAACCACGACGACCGACGGCGGGGACGGGCCCGCCATGACCTGACTCAAAAGAGTCTCGCCGTCGGACCACTGACGGCTTACGGCCGCATTGACCTGCATCGCCGGCACACAAGTCTGCAGTGGCTCCTGAGCGTCGAGCATCACCGAGTCGCCGACGGCATAGACACCACCGGCCACCGCCACCGGGGAACACGGTGGAGCGGAAGGCCCGGTTGCGGCTGGCCCGAGCTGAGTCGTCGCAGGTGGAGGCGACGTCGTCGTCGTGGTCGTCGACGTCGTCGTCGTGGACCTCGGGGGGGTGCGAACCGCGGCGTGGCCCGTGCGGGCATGCAGAACTATGCCTAAGACGACTGCGATCCCGACGACGACTACAACAACAACCGACCAGACCCATCGCCGGGCGCCTCGAGTCTGCTTCGATCCGGCTCCGCCAACACCTCGGGCGTGGGCAGGCTTGTGCGGGTGGGCGGAGGGCATCGATCAGTGCGTCGTTCGGGAGGCCAGGAGTAGGTGCGGTGCTCCCAGGCTGGCGGTCCCGAGGTTACCGGGACTCCGAGGGAACCCCGGACGGTGCTCTCCGGGATGTTTCTCTTGCACGGGCGAAAACCCGGCCCCGTCCCGATTGGAGGGTGAGGACGATGACGGCGGGCCATCCTCGGCATCAGAGGCCGGCTGTCGGATGCTTCGGGACCCCCGGGCATCAGCCCAGGGAGCAAGGCGCTCGACCCTCGTCGTATCCTTCGCCCATGGTCAACTGGGTAACCGTGTCGTCGTTCGCCACGGCTGGAGGGACGCTCGTGCTGGCGATGGCGACCTTCGCCTCGGTCCGGTCGGCCAACCAGGCGGCACGAACCGCGGAACGGGCGCTACAAGAGAACCTTCGCCCCGTGCTGGTGCCATCGCGACCGCAAGACCCAGACCAGAAGATGATGTGGGTGGACAAGCACTGGGCCAGCGTGGCCGGCGGCAGAGCGTACGTCGAGATCATCGACGACACCATCTACCTGGCCATGTCGCTTCGCAACGTCGGGGCCGGGATCGCCGTGCTCCACGGCTGGTGGCCGTCGGGCACATGGCACCTCGCCGGCGTCGGACATGCCGATCCCGGTGCCTTCCGGATGCAGACGCGCGACCTCTACATCCCCGCCGGGGACATCAGCTTCTGGCAAGGGGCCATCCGGGAAACGAGTGATCCCGACTACGCCGCGCTGACCGACGCCATCAGGACGCGCGAGCCCATCACGGTGGAGCTGCTCTACGGAGACCATGAGGGGGGCCAGCGCGCGATCAGTCGCTTCGGTCTCATCCCTCGCAAGGACGAAGAAGACCCAGCATGGATGTGCACGGTCTCTCTACATTGGAACCTCGACCGACCCGATCCTCGCTGAGCCACACTGCGCCGCGGCCAACGGGCTCCTAGCCTCGGTGGTGACTGAGGTCCAAGCTGTGGAGCTTTTGGGTTTCTCCAGCGTGCCGAGACTGCAGGTGTGCAGGGTTGTAAGGGCGATTCACGTAACATCTCCGATTGGAATCGCACAGGTTCGGGATGCGGGGACGTAGCTCAGCTGGTAGAGCACCTGCTTTGCAAGCAGGGGGTCGTGGGTTCGAGTCCCATCGTCTCCACTCCGTGGATCACAGGATCTCAGGTCAGATCTCGGGTCATCTGGCATGGGTGCTCCGTCGAGCAGTCGGTATCTTTGGCTCCGTATCGCGCGGGGTCAAGCACGAGAGGTCAGAAAGCGCGAGCAGCCTTGGAGCTGGATTGAACAGACCTGAGGAGCGCCGGTACTTCGGCTGCGTCCTCGATACAGTGGCGCCCTTCGGCGGATGAAGCCAAAGACTGCAGAAAGGCTCGAGGCATGCATGTCTGGCGGGTGTCGAGAAGAACCTCGAGCCGTGCCATTCGGCCCAGACACAGGGCAGGCACGGCGTTGCCAATCCTCACTGTCGCCGCGGCGGCAATCACCGCCGGTAGTCTGCTCGTCTTCACGATGGGCCAGGCGTCCGCGGGCACCAGCACGCCGACGATAGTGCGCCACTCTCCCACGACGACGAGCCGGCCGACCAGCTCGACTGCGACCCAGCATGTCACCAATCAGCCCAATCTCAACGTGCTTAGCCCGCATGTGACGGCCCTCAGCGGATCGGGGGTCGAATACCAGTTCAGCAGCGGGCCGACATCGCAGAACTCGGTGGTGGGTGTACCGAGCTACCTGTCGTCACCCGGCGGTCCCTACCTCTACGACTCGAACAATCGCATGGTCCTGATGCACGGCACCAACGTCGTATACAAACTCGCGCCGTTCATCGCGTACCCCGACCCCGGGAAGCCGTGGAACTTCAGCGCCTCGGATGCGGCACGGATGCAGAGGCTCGGTTTCAACATCGTGCGCCTCGGGATCGAGTGGCAGGGCCTCGAGCCCGGCTCGGGGGGCCCGAACCAGCCCAAGGTCTGCACAACCGGAACGCCGGGTGACCCCCACGAGTTCAACCAGACCGTCGCGGCGGAATACCTCGCGCACGTTGCAGCCACCGTCAATCTCTTAGCCAAGTACGGCATCTACACGCTGCTCGACATGCATCAGGACGTCTATAACCACCTCTTCCGAGGCGAGGGTGCACCCGACTGGGCGGTGTGCACCAACAACGCGCCGATCGTGCCCAAGGGCGGGCGCTGGTCGAACAACTACTCGAACTCCACGCTCCAGACCGCTGTCGGACACTTCTGGGCCAACGACGTCATCGGAAACCTCCAGGGTCAATACGATTTGGTCTGGAAAACGGTCGCCAGCTATTTCAAGAACAATCCCTGGGTGGTGGGCTATGACCCCTACAACGAACCCTTTTCCACCGAGACACAACGCGCATCAGCGTCCACGTTCACCGGGCAGCTCGAATGCTTCTATACCGGTCGGGCCCACACTGGCTACCTCGCCAACGGTGCCACCCCGCTGATCTGCCCGCCGACCGCGCCTGCCAACGGAGTCGTCCCGACGATCCAGTCGGTAGACAGCCATCACTTGGTCTTCGTTGAGCCCGACATCTATTGGGTCAATGGCGGCAACATACCCTCACAGCTCGGCCCCATGCCGTTCAATCGCATTGTCTTCAATTTCCACGTCTATTGCGGCGATCGCAGCCCGGTCACGGGCAACCCGACCAACCTCTTGAATTGCCTCGAATCCGAGGAGACGGGTGCGTCGGAGCAGGACATAACCAGGCTGTCGATGAGTTCGGCCTCCCAACCCAACGGGCCGGCCAGTTTCATGAGCGAGTTCGGCGCCACCACGAGCCCCGCCTTGGCCGGCTTCGACACCGAGTGGGCGGGTTTGGACGAGGTGGGGTGGGCCTATTGGGCCTGGAAGTACTACGACGACCCGACCGGGTCCTCGGCCGAGGGTCTGGTGCTCCCCAACGGGACCTACAGCCCCATAGTGGGCGAATTGTCGAGGACGTATCCCCAGCAGGTGGCGGGCAACGCTATCTCCATCCAATTCAACCCTTTCACCGGCGCGTTCGGCATGACCTACACCCCCGGCCTTTCCTCCTCAGCTCCGACCAGCATCTTCGTGGCTGCCCAGCAGCACTATCCGAATGGTTGGTGCGCGGCGGTACAGGGTGGACACATCACGTCACCTGCCGGTTCGTCGCATCTCACGATCTCGACCTTGGGACGGCCCATGCAGGTCTACGTCACAGTGACAGGTGGCGCCTGCCCGTGAGTTGACATTCGCTGTGGAATCTCGAAAGACAGCCGCGGTTCTCTGAGGCCATCGGGGCGCGTCGACGGGGGATTACGGTCGTGCGGGCATC
>Ga0302325_10026649_pt1 | contig 12002 bp, 9 predicted proteins | sample Palsa_T0_2_FD_201948 | JGI IMG/M metagenome (GOLD analysis project Ga0302325, IMG submission 201948) | Peat permafrost microbial communities from Stordalen Mire near Abisko, Sweden - Palsa_T0_2 | ecosystem: Environmental > Terrestrial > Soil > Palsa > Peat permafrost | place: Sweden: Abisko... | reverse complement strand
TCCGTCGCTGAGTGCGCGCTCTCTGCTGCTGCTGACCCTGCCCTCTCCAACACTCTCCTGCCCTCTCCTGCCCTCTCCAACACTCTCCTGCTCTCTCCTGCTCTCTCCTGCTCTCTCTACTAGACCCCTACGCCTACGCCCACCCTTCTTTCGCTTTTCATTGCTGGCCCTCTTCGCTCTCTTTGATTCCTCCCCCCCAACCCCCCCGGCCCGTACTTCGTATCATCGTCGGTGGCTGCAATCTGGCGCTTGCACAAGCTAGTTTAGCCCAAATCGCTCAATCGTCTGGCCGTTTTCCGACTCGACCGAAGCAGAACCTCCACTACCGCTACATCCCCCCATCTACTACTGTACACCACTTTCTTTTTCTCAACTCCAGACACTCGTTTGTCCTCCAAACCTAATATCCTCGTCATCTCCTTCTCGAATTTTATCCGCCCCTTGACAACCATACCGGAGGATGAAAGCTGGTGCCGCCTTGACTCTCGCTCGCGTCGCCGTTTTGATTCGTGGAATCTACTGGGCAACGAATCCCTGATCATTTCAGTAATACGACCGACAAGAATACTTCACGCACCTAACTACTGCCGTGAAGCTGTGTCAGATCATCCCATCCGCAACAACGTCGTTCGTTTCGATCTGCCGCGAAATATTAGGGTTATAGGAGGAGTTTCGAGACGTTTATTACTTGATCGACTTCGGAAGCTGGGCAAAACGCGAAGTGCTAGGAGGAGCTCACGTCACCACCATTCTTCTATTGTACCAGCTCGAGAGAATTTTTCAATCTCCTGCTAGGACTGGAGCATCCAATACAACACCAGAGGGCGTCGCCCATCTCCCTTTCCTTGCGTATCTCATAGACTAATTCGACCATTTCGATAATGGCACGCTTTCCTTCCTCCACGGCATCATGGACAACGGCGATTGTTTCTTCCCTTGCTCTTCTCACTACGATAATACCTACGGTTCGAGCACAAAGTTCGTCGGATTCGAGCTTGGATACTATATCAGGGACCAATGCTGCTGGTGTCACACAAACACTCCTCGTGGACCGGTATCCCGCCTTATACACAGGGGACTTTGGTGATTGTATGGGCGGGCAGAGTTTAATCAACCTAACGGCGTTCGACGCAGCTTATTATGCTGATAATATGACTGTCCTTTTTAATTTGGCTGGAACCACGGACCTAAGGAACGAGTCTTTAATGTGTATGTGAACCCATTGGCAGATAGTTTCTTCGGAAATGCTAACCCTGGACCTAGTATATATCTCTGTACAAGCTTGTGAGAGACATTCTCAAATGAAAGACCTAAAACTGAATACTGACTGAGCCGTTAGATGGAGAGGATCGATTCGACTTAGTGTTCAACCCATGCAGCGCCAATTTTGCCAGGTATGAAATTTAGCAATTCACGCTGTATCCAATGCTAACAACAGCAGTCTATGTCCAATGAATTCCAGCATCCCTATCACTGGTGGAGCCGTTATCCCGGTTTCCTCGTCAGACGTTTCTGGTATTCCCAACATTGCTTTGTCAATTCCCGACTTCGAAGGATCGGCTTATCTGCGAATCTTCTCGAATTCGTCACAAACACAGATTGCCTGTTTTTCAGCTGTTATGAGGAATGGGGCTAGTTTCTCTCACCCAGCGGCGATTGGATCAGTTCTCGGCGTGTTCACAGTCATTGCACTCATAGCTTCCTTCGTGACAGCCATCTACGGAGTCAGTGTACCACATATCCGAACACACTACGCGCACTCGCTGTCTGTCCTCGTTGTGATGGAAGTCTTCCAGTCAATCTTCTTTTCTGGAGCACTGTCGTTGGATTGGCCCAGTGTCTGTGCAGCTTTCTGGAGTAACTTTGCCTGGTCCGCTGGCATGATCTATACTCCATCGATCATAAATTCTATCAACACCCTCACAGGTGTCTCTGGAAATGGCAGTCAAGTGGGAGGGGCTGGGTCTACCGTCATCAATAACAATGGTGGTCTTCAACAACAGATCTATGGTCGATCTTTGGAGAGGAGCAGTCTCTCAATGAAGAGCGAAGAGCTTGCCAACGGATTATTCAAGCGGGCGGTCAACCACACTGCAGACTCACAGGAATTTGCTTGGGCTGGTGTTCCTGTCCAACCTGGACTACCCCTGCCCGGCAACTGGTCTGGCTTTGCTGGCGAGCTGTCCATGGTGGACGTTCCAGCTGCCGATGCCTTCCTCACTGGATTCTTGTGGTTCTTGATCCTGGTTGCTATCTTGATTGGAGCTACGACCGCCTTCAAATGGATTCTTGAAGGGCTGGACTCCATAAATTGGATCAAGCATGGTCGCTTCGCCTTGTTCCGAAGCCATTGGCTTGGATTCCTAGGTCTCATTGTCCTCAGATCGTGCTTCATCGCATTCTTCGTGATGATGACTCTCACTCTCTTCCAGTTCTCCTATGGTGGAGAAGCAGGACCAATTGCGATCGCGGTCATTGTGTTCGTTATCTTCTTCCTTGGAGCCATTGGGCTTGCCGCTTACGCCTGCTTCTATCGTGTGAAATTCGGCAAATACGAATCTTCACCTGATCGAGTTCATTTTCAGCGTAAGAAGGTTATGAAGTTCATCCCTTGGTATCGCACCGTGCGAGAAAGCTCAATGGAAGAGGGGGACAGGGCGAACTCTGCAGGCTCCGTATCATTCTTCCAGATCAAGTTTGTCGACAACGACTCTGAGAATCAAAGCGTCCATGAGAACGCTCACTACACCAAGCGCTTTGGATGGCTTTCGGCACGTTATCGACGCAGTCGATGGTGGTTCTTCGCATTCTGGGTCGTGTACCAATTTGTACGGGCTTGCTTCATTGGTGGTGCTCGTGCTAGTCCGACTGCTCAAGTCTTCGGCATCTTCGTCTGGGAATTGATCGCTTTCATCGCGATAGTCACGATCAATCCATTTGAGGGAGCTCGAAACACCGCCCTAGCAGTTTATATGCTCGGCATCAGCAAGGTGGCAACCGCAGGACTTTCAATCGCATTCCTACCACAGTTCAACGTGGCTCGTATTCCCACCACTGTCATTGGTGTCGTCATCATTGTTATTCAAGGATTTCTGGTGATCGGCCTCTTGATCCTAATTGTTCTCGGTGCCATTTCCAGCTACATGTCTCTAACTAGGAACCGGGAAGAATTCAAGCCGCACAGATTAGAAAATATTCGTATGAAATACTTCGGACGTCTCGAAGAAAAGCAAAAGGATCTACCCCCACCACCTCCTCCGGTTCCAGAAGAACCAAAAGAACCATATTTCCAGGTGAGGACTGTTCGTCGAGCACCAAAGATCGAAGATGAAGACGTGGATTTTGTTCCAGAAATGAACGACTTCAATCCAAACGGATCACAATACTCTGTCGCTGGCCCCTCTGGCCCTATTGTCAACCGAATGAGCAGAACCAATAGCTTAGCAAATAGCATGCGAAGTCACGTTTCAGGATACGGAAATGTTCCATACGGCGCTCGAGTGCACCGAGCAAGCTGGAGCTCCCGTGATTTCCAGAAGTGGCAAGACGACGAGTCTGTCAGAGCGGATTCGCCCTTTGGATTACCATCACAGAGCACCAGTGCGGCAGGTCATAATCCTCATAACTCGATTTCGATGGCACCCTTGGTGAGACCGTCGCCTTCACACAGCAACTTAAGGCCGTCTACACCTACCCGAGAGCAGCAGATGCAGTACTCGAGTCAACGAGTAACTTATGCACAGTAGAGGAGCAATGTAATTACGAAGTAACGAATGAATATGGGACGGGACAAAGGGAGCAGCAGGGAAAGAATGGAATAAAGGGAGGCAAGGGTAAACCTGGGGCTTCTATTCTTGCACAAACCTAGGTATTTCCCTTTGTTACTGTTATGGTCTCCCCTGCTTGTCATACTTAGCAGTGGGCTTGACTTCTTTGCTAGACTGATACTTGCATTTGCATTCATTGCGTTTTGGACGAAGGATCGAGTGCGCGTAGAGCGACTTCTCCTCGTACTGTTTGGAGCATTGGAGGCGTAACTGGTCGGGACGGCGTTCAAGCAGCGACGTACATATCGATCGCATAAAGCTAGAGCACCCTACGAGGAGTCTGTAAGAAGCAGATCCACTCATCACAATACATTTCTTCATTTACTTATCGAATTTTTCCTGTGAGCTGCTTCCCTTCTAGTCAATCTTTTTGATCAATTCAGCCTTCCTATGGGCCCAAAGCACCTACTTGCTAGAATCCTGGCACGCTACCTAGGTAAGTAGGTAGGTGAAAGGGGTGAAATTTTGCCACGTGACTTCGTTTCCGACGTCCCTGCTTGAAGATAAAGTGGAGCGAGTTCACTTCACTTCGTTTCTTCTCTAACCACCTCATATACACACTACGAATACAATCCTATACTTCCTGAATACTAGAAGCCTTAAGACGAGTCACCGGAAGACGAAGCCAGAAAACTCGATTTCTTTTTCTCATAAAATACTCACCTCAACGGCAGCTTTGAGATCACACATTGCGTTCTAGAGTCCGCTTGGAGGATAGGCTGAACGCGTTGGTCGGTCAAAATGTTTTACAGTCATGAGAGTAATTATCTTCTCCTCATGTCTGGAGACAGCTACTAACAACTGGGGTTAGTCTTGACGAGCCGGAAGTATGGCGTCGCTACCGTCTGGTATGTTCCGCGCTTCTGGACGCGTTCGGATGAACTGGTGGCTTCAGTCCATTCTTTCTACTCGACCCCATACATCTCGTTCCGAATTGCTTACGACCGTCCTCGCTAACTAAAACTTCACAGGCTCGTTGCGACGTTGGGTGCGAAATCGAATACCAAGAAAGTGACCCGCAAAGCTATCCTCGATGTCAATGTTAAAAGGGCGTGCGAGACCATTATGGAACCAGAGGCACCAATGGCGTTGAGATTGCAGAGTAATCTTCTGTCAGTTATCTACCATAAGAAGTTTTGGGGGGGCTTCGCTGCTAACATTTTGAAGCTATGGCGTTTCCAAAGTCCATGATCAGCAATGGGAATACCTTCTCACGGATACACAAGCCGCTCAGAACAGTATGCGAGCGCTTTTAAAGGTGGTACGAACCGATGGACTTGATGCCGAAGCAGGGAAAGCTCGGTAAGTGCACTTCTCTGCACCTTGAGAATTCTACTAATGTGTAACAGTCCGGATCAACTCATCCTCTTGGATGATCCAGCTTTCCTGCCTGAGAATGGTTTACCTATATTTGACCTGTCTAATTTGGATCTCGATCCGCAAGGCGATTCCCAGCGCTCCTCGCAATCTATGTTGTCTCTCCGTCATCGCAACGGCTCGGCCTCTTCACCTCACGCTCCTTCATTCCTAGGTCTCAACATTCCTTCTTCTAGCAATAGCGGGGCGGGAACATACCAACTGCCGGTCAACGATCCCTTCCGCGACTCTTCTGCCCGGAAGAATGTCGGCGTAGGCCTAAACTTGTTTGACGATGAGGCCATGATCTACGACGACGACCTCTTCGACTTCGATGCAGATGGTCAACTTCGTGATATCCCTGCAAGCGAACGCGAAGCTCGCCGTGCTGGCGGTGTGCACCCTCAAGGACGTCTTGGTAGTGATTCTGCGGCCAGCGGACGCATTCGCAAGGAACACGAAGATGCTCTCGCTAGTCGTACCCGACTAATAACGGGTGGAGATGGCGACTTCAACATGTTTCAATTCGACGACTATGACACGCAGATACTGCCAGATGCTGATGCCTTCCCCGTCATGACTGGTGGGCTTGGTGACGGTAACAGAGTTTTGAACCTTCAAGATGAAGACCGCGTCGTCTCTGAGGAGCCATCTTCCGACTCTGCTGAAGCTCCGCAGAAACACAAGAAGACGAAGGCCAAGAAGCAACTAGTTATGGACAAGTCTCTAGAACTCAAGAATTCTGAGCTTGCCCTGTGGCAGAACGAATACGTCGCGCGTATGGTTGCAGGTACGCTGGTCAAAGTCAATAATAAGGCAGTTTCACTGGCAAAGAAGAATGCGTTTCAGTACGTCTATGGTTCTGGCCTCAATGGTGTCGGTGAAGGAGTCGGTTCTGCAAAATTCGTCAGCCCACTTGAAATGTTCTCAGGAGCAAGTCTTCTTGCAAAGGTCACCGGCAGGCTTGCTCCCGCTGCCGCTGGCCCAAAATCCAAGAAAGGAACAAAGCGGGCACATACCATCGAAGACGAAGAAGAGCAGAACGACTCACCCAGCAAGCGCGCAAGAGAAGATGAACTCGGCCGCGGCTATGAAGGTGATGGAATGATGCTCAACATGGACTTCGAGCCGTACGCCAACAGCCATGAACAAAGCGTCGAGCTCGGTCGAGATGCCCCGCCTGCACTTCCAGACTACCCGTCATCTGCCATGCCATGGAATGTCTCCGCCTCGTTACACTCCCATCAACGTGGCCAATCCTCATCACTCCAAGGCCGCGCAGGTATTCTCGGTTCTCAGCTCGGTTCAGTTACAGCTCGTCATCACACCTCCGCTTCTCCACTCAAAGGTCGAGGTTCAGCCTTTCCAGGTGACTTGGAACAATTCTCACAACTCATGGGTGACGATGAACCGATGATCATGTACGGTCGCTCAGACGACGACTTCGCAAGCGGAAGCCAAGCTCATACTTTCGGTGGTCCTAATGCAGGCATGAGTTCAAGCCAAGTTGCGGGCCTCGACGAATTCGAGATCTTCGGCGCAGCAGCAGCAGTTGATACCCAAACCGCGGGAACTTCGCAATGGGTCAAAGAAGCGCTTGATCGCGAGTCCAATAACTTTTTCGAATATGTCAAGAATACGATAAGCGAGAAGCTAGGTGATGAGGAGAATCCACATGGCGTCCAGGAATTTGGAGAGAAAGATGTTACCTTTGAGGAGTTGTTCGTTCCGGATGCGAATAGTAGGGTTGTGGCTGCACAGGCATTTTACCATGTTCTTTGTCTTGCGACGAAGAATATTGTATGGGTTGATCAGACGGTCGAGGAGATGGAGCCGTTTGGGGAGATTCGAATCGGTGTCATTTGAGACATGTGGATGACTATTTGACGACAATGAGGCGAGCAGTTCAACTGGATATGCTTTGCTATGTTACACAAGGAAGGATGCGTTTGTAATCTGGATGGAACATTTGCTATGATATTGCTTACAATTATAGTATGGTCATGGAACGGAAGGGCGGTTATGATGAATACCCGATTGCTACATTTATGATAGAGTTTAGGGCGTTTAGATACCCATTGCTTATGATAGATAGACTCTTTGCTATACATACCACGAAAATGCAAGAAATTATATGCCAGTCAGGAGTTTAAGTGACTCCTGATTCCTCTTGATCATCAGAATCTGCGATGCCGAAGTTTAGATCAAAAATACTTTACGTCAGCAAAAGTTTCCATGTAGGTCTGCTGGAAATACTGTTTTGAGGGGGTCTTAATTTAACAGTATCTCAGAGGTACAAGTGGGCAGAGTGCTAGCAATATCAAGGATTGTTTCTCCACCTTGCTCTAAAAGCGTAAGCACTACTTGAGCGGCACTATACATCGTATAAGCATTACCAACCAGCCAGCATGCACGTCTGCGGCACCAGTTTCAAGTGGGGCACTAAGATAACCAAAGTTCTATAGCTTCAGCCTCCAAGTTTGACCCTTCCACCTTCTTCCACCAATTTATTGACGTGGGAATTCCTGTATTCCAGATAGTTCTTTTATCGTATCTTGATCATAAAGTGAAAGCCATCATGACGACCAAACCAAGTGCAGCGCCGTAAGCTGATCAGCCTTACAAGCTACTTCCTACTCTTAATACTTATACAGATGTTGTATGAGCCCCTGGAAATGGAGTTGGTGTGCTGATGAGCTTAGAATTCTCACTCCGCTATTATCTGTACCTCTGAAATGGCCTACTCACATAATTATCTCTTGCGCCGCCTCAACGCCATAATTCAACAAGCACCCCACATCCCCTCATCACCAACTCTGGGCTATCGACCCTAAGATGTCAAAAGCTTCCTTCACGTCGAATCTTAGACAAAGACTGTAGATCACTACTACCACACTGAAGAATTCACTCTATTCCTCCTCACCGAGAAGCTCACTAATCAGCCAGGCCTCATGTCTGACCCTAAGCACCAACATGAGGAGGTCCATGATGGACTAGTTAAGCTGCAGGAGTATGCTGTGAGATATAAGCAGAGCGTTGAGGAGTATACATGGAGTGATATGAAGGAGATCATTGATGATTTTGCGCCGAGTTTCATTAAGCACCTTACGGAGGAGATTGATGTTGTTTTGGGGCTGGAGAAGAGTTGTGATGGTGAGGGGTTGAGGAAGCTGTAAGGTGGAGGCGGAGGCGGTTGCTAAGGCTAGTGGGAATTTGGGGATGTTGGTGAGTCTCTTGTTCTCATTTCCCTTCTCCCACTATGTTAAGCATGGCTGAAAACCTCTGTTTTCTTTCCGACAGTATGAAGTTTTCCCCCTTGTCTTAGGAACTTGCGACAAGGCGTACGAAAGTGCGAATTCTTTTCCACCCCTTCCAACCCCAGTGCCGTATCTTATCAAGTATTATTTTGGAAGAAGCCGCAGCGGAGCTTGGTGGTTTAATCCTTGCGATATCTGGGGCAGCCCATCCCCATTGCAGGTGTTACCCGAGAACTGAGGAGCACAGTAGAGTAAGGCCGAGAATGCAAGAATTTTGGCTAGAGAGATGTAGTGACTACTTGAAGCTATATTTGATTATTTTTGGCTGCTTGATGGTTCCGCATTTGTGTGGGATATGTCAAGGCGATATATATGATTTTGGATTCTGTGGGAGACTTGAAAGGGTGCTGAAGGAAGAATGAACCGTGTCACGTGCTTGTTTTGAGCATTGTACTTTCCGGGTTCCAATGTACTCTACTTCCGCTTTCTACAAAACCAAGAGGATGTAATTGCTACTGCCGAGAACTGATTTGATTTCTTCTGTTTTTCTTTTTTGCCCTGTCAATCTCTATTGTCAGTTGGAGTCCAGGAATGTACTTCGCGGAGTACGGACTGGAATGTGTCGACGGTTCGCGAAGTCAATATTTACAACACCACTTCCATCATCTCTTCTCTACTTTCGTCCAACATCCTCATGGCGATATTTACCACATTCCCGGAGTTAATTCCGTTGGAGCTGCACCATGGCACAGATCCCATCCCAGCAGAAGATCCGAATGCCCCACTTTCTGTGGAATATCAACACCGAAAGAAATTATATGAGGCGTACCAGGTGCTCAAACTCCGTGGCTTCACCGTCAGCGAGATGACAGACTACGGATGCTGGGATAAGCCCAATGCAAAGCGTAGCAACCTCGACAATCCGATTCATCCTCTGTTTCAGCTTCCTAAATGGGAGGAGGGAGATGAAAAGATAGGTCCTGGATATGCCGGGAATTGGGAGATGAGGAACCCAATTATTTGGGACGCCATGCAGCCGGTTTTGAGACTGGCGACCCAGATGTTTCGGAGGGCCGGTATTCTGCCTTTGTACGTTGGTCTACTTGATTGTTGGGAAGATCCCATGAAGGCCCATCCACCTGTGGAGCTGCTGTAGGAGGATTTGCAAGACATACTCTGACTGACATACTAGTGTCGATGCTTTGCTTGCCACAATGTGGCAAATGGTTCCTTATACACAACTACAAGACGGTTGCCCGCCGGGGCTGCATTACTCGCAAGCCTATTCCTTCCGACCCCGTCCTCCAAATGCAAGTCCTATTTTGTCTTCCATTTCACGGCTTTATGAGAGCAGAATAGGAGTCGGGCTCTCAAAACTGTTTCGGGAGCTTAACGACTCCACGGCTCATAAACATGCATTAGAAACCCATACTGATCTGCGTACAGATCGTTAACTTCGGTGCCAAATTCCTCGCCAGCCAGCTCACAAAACTCGAACAGCATATTTTCCTCCGAATTGACCCGTCCGAGAATAAACCCAAAGTCAGTTTTACGTTTGGGTACCATGCACCTTATTGTCACTACGTCGGTCCCCAACAAACGCGAGTGTACAGCAAGAGCTGTGTAAACCTTACTAGTCAGGCCATACTGCCACTGTTAGAGAACCTCAGTGTTACAGAAAGGTTGGCGCACGAATTTTGTGTGGCAAAAACGGTCAGTCATCACAATAAATGTTGAGCAGATTGGCGGCTAACGTTCGAGAGAAAAGCTCGTCCATGAGACAATGGTATGCACATTACCACACACAAACGCTTATCTTCTGACGGCATTATTTGTAGCACCTCGTAGCGGCTTACTCCGCATATACACAGCAACTTCCGTTCGGCAATGCCGAGCCTGTGAGAACTCCCCGAGCTCATCTCGTTCTTTATCTAATCTGCTCCCAGTTTTTCATCGACGAAGAAGTTTCAGAAGTTGGTCGAGCATGGGAGAACTCAGTATGTCAATATACTAACTCGGAGATTAGATTTAGGCTGACGGATGTTAGTTCTTTGGTGGAATGCTTCTACCGACCAACACGGACGTCGTCCGCGGTAAGGAGGAATCTTTTCTAGGTTGCCAATTTTCAACCTGGCCTTCCTGGGAGATATATGATACGGGAACTTTCGATCCATCCCGAACGAGACAACGTTTCCGGAGCACGAAAGACTTCGAGCCAGGCGGTATACGTGCGACAACGACCTTCTGGCCCATGCAACTCGCCTACTTCGAAAGCATCCAGCAAGCCTCTTTCTGGGGCAGCTGTGTCCCCAAATACGGTAACGGCTTATTTATGCCTTTGAAAGTCGTGGGTCGGCGGAAGGCGAGGGGAGGACTGACCGACAAGGTGATAGGCTCGGCTTGTGCCGCGTTCGTAGACTCCCAAGGAAAGCTTATTGCTGAGCCTGCTGAGCTGCCCACAAGTGCAAGTGAGGCGGATATTTGGTACAGGGAACAAGTCCAAATCACAAGAGCAGCTGTTATAAAAATACGGTTGAGAGAGAACAGAGCAGCCAAAGAACGACAAAAGGAGGATGAACGAGAGAAAGCAGACCCGGGGCAAAGGGCTCGGCGAGAAGAAAGAGACCGATTACAAGAAGAGGAGGAAATAAAAATGCTACAGGTGGCGTTCCTAACTTATAATGTAGAGGATGAGGAGGTGAGTAGGGGGCTGTATGGCTCACTCAGGGGCTCGAGATTCGCAAGAGTGAGAGCCGAATACTTCTTTGTCTTTGGAGCTTTCGAGACGGGGGAGGTGGTGGGGAAGGATGAGGATTGGAGGAGATACATGGCGACGTTGGGCACTCAGGAGTTGAGGCTGATGGATGTGCTTGACCCTGCTAGGGCAATTATTGACACTAGGAAGAACAAGATAATAGCGCTCAGGAAAGGTAACAATGAGAAAAAGCGGCGGAAAATAAACGATGCTGCTGCGGCGCCAAACGCAAATAATCCTAGAAAGAAGCAGAAGACGTAGTCAGAATAGAATGTCCTTTATCGCTGTTAAAGTCTGAATTGGAGAGCTAGAATACATGGATGATTGAAAACATCCTGAAGAATAACATCCTGATCTACGAGCTTTCTGACGCTGCGGAATACTGCTGCCAACGCTAAAACACCTCTCAAGCTTCCAGCTCCACTATCAAGTAAACACAGAACATTTATAGCCACTTTTGCCCGTTCTCGATGTCCAACCCGACCCCTTTCATAGTCTCTAAAAATATCTTATTCCGCAGATTCTTCTCTTTGACCTTCAAAACGCTCTGAAGAAAACACCCTAGGTTTTCGGAGCTGTCTAAGAAAGAATCCATCGATCGAAATTTAAGGTCTGGCGGCGGGCTCCTGCCACTTTGGTTGGCTCGGATCGAGCAATCTAAACCAAAACGGAGTCTAAGAAAATTCCAGAGTGTGATCTTTTCGCAGGTAAAGAAACCTCGCCGGGGTAATTGGAGGGAATGCAACGTCTCTACCTCTTGATCATCGAAATACGGAGCGCCGAGCAGGGATCCACGCTCTTGGAGCG
>Ga0302325_10026648_pt1 | contig 12002 bp, 12 predicted proteins | sample Palsa_T0_2_FD_201948 | JGI IMG/M metagenome (GOLD analysis project Ga0302325, IMG submission 201948) | Peat permafrost microbial communities from Stordalen Mire near Abisko, Sweden - Palsa_T0_2 | ecosystem: Environmental > Terrestrial > Soil > Palsa > Peat permafrost | place: Sweden: Abisko... | reverse complement strand
CAGCCACTTCGACGCGGAAAGGCTGCAGGCGATCGCCGACAAGATCGCTCCCACATCCGAAGAGATCCACCACCAGCCGCCTCCGGCGAACCCCGACGAGGCCTAGAAAAATCGACTCGAACAGAGGCCACTCATGACCAGACTCGCCGACGATCGTTACATCGTAATCTCAGCTGACGGCCATTGCGGCGCTCAGGTGAACGAATATCGCGACTACCTAGAGAAGAAGTATCTCGATGACTTCGACGTGTGGGTTAAGTCATATAACAATCCATTCGAAGACCTGCAGGGGGAGACTGCCTACCGCAACTGGGATTCGACTTGTCGCCTTCGAGAACTCGAGGACGACGGGGTCGTGGCCGAGGTGCTGTTCCCGAATACCGTCCCGCCGTTCTTCCCCTCCGGCAACCTGCTGGCCCGCGCACCCGAGCCGGCGGAGTACGAGCAGCGTTGGGCTGGTCTCAGGGCCCATAACCGGTGGCTCGCCGACTTCTGCGCTGACGCTCCCGGACGACGAGCCGGAATGGCCCAGGTGTTCCTCAACGATGTCGACGATGCCGTGGCCGAGGTCAAATGGGCCAAGGAGCACGGCCTCTTTGGCGGCATCCTGATGCCCGGAGTGCCGCCCGATTGTCATCTGGAGCCCCTGTACTCAGAGGTCTACGATCCGTTGTGGGCGGTGTGCGAGGAACTGGATATGCCAGTCAATAACCACTCCGGCGCCGCGGGTCCGGCCCCGACGGACCACCTCGCCGGCATGGCAGTGTTCATGGTTGAGCTCGGTTGGTTTTCCCATCGAGTGTTTTGGCATATGTCCTTCGGCGGAGCGTTTGCCAAGCACCCCGGCCTCAAACTCGTGCTCACCGAGCAGGCGGCCGGCTGGATTCCCAACGTGCTCTCGATGATGGATCACGCTTACAGCCGGTTTCGTGACCCTGACACGGCCGAGTCGCATTTCGGTGGTGAGATGGTCAAGGTCGTCACCGAGCCGCCCAGTTATTATTGGCAGCGCAATTGCTACGCTGGGGCCAGTTTCTTCCGTCCTTGCGAGGTACCGCTGCGATATGACATCGGTGTCGACCGCATCATGTGGGGCTCGGATTTCCCTCACATCGAGGGCACCTACCCGTACACCACGGAGGCGCTGCGCCACACCTTCGCCGGGATAGTCACCGACGAGGTGGCTGCCATGGTCGGGCTCAATGCGGCCGACGTCTACGGGTTCGATCTCGATCTGCTGGCTCCCGTGGCTGCCAAGGTCGGACCGACGGTCGAAGAGGTCAACGTGCCGCTCGATGTGGTGCCGCCCGACTCCCGCTCGGGTGCCTTTGCCTGGGACCTGCACAAGCCCTGGTAGGCCGTCATACCGGTCTAGGCCCGAGCAGCTGGTCCCTAACTACACCCCCAGAAAGAGAGACAAGTGGTATCCATCCTCTCGCAGTACTGCATATATGTGAGCGACATCGACCGAGCCATCGACTTTTGGGAGAAGACCATTGGCATCCCCCTCGTTAGCCGTACCGATCTTGGGGACATCAAGGAAGCCATCCTGCAGTCGCCCCATGGGGGTAGCCGCCTCCAACTGGCTCAGAAGCTCAATGATGATTCACCGATCGACATGGGCAACTCTCTTTGGAAGTTGTACGTCAACACGAGCGACTGCCAAGCGCTCTACGACCGAGCCGTCGCAGTCGGCTGCGAGTCCGTCATGGCGCCCGCCAAGCTGGAGCGCTGGCCGGTCACCATGGCCTACATCAAGGACCACGATGGCTACTTGTTGGAGTTCGTCGAGGCCCACGAGGGTACCCAGCCGGGCGTCCCGGACCCGAAGAAGGTTGAAGCTGACGCCTAGGGGAAACAGATCTTTCAACTCAGGCCCCGGCAGTGACTTCTGGTCGGGCCACGTGGCCTGGGAGGTGGTACTGCTCCCGATAGCCCGGATCTTTACGCCGGTACGGGGGCGGCCGGCATGGCGAGCCGACGCGCCGCGGGTCTCGTTGATTGTATTGCTGTGTCGTAGTTGGGCCCCTTGGAGGTGAAGCCCACTGCGAGGTCCACGCCGGTCACCCCCGAGGAGGTGCTAACTGCCGCCATTGGAATTGTCGAGGAGCGCGGACTCGACGCCCTGACCATGCGCCAACTGGCCTCTGAGCTTGGGGTCACCACGCCGAGCGTCTATCACCATATCGGCAACCGCGAACAGCTCATCGACCTAATGATCGACAAGCTGGCCAATGAGATGGGGGCGCTGGAATTAGAGGGTGCCGACCCGGGCGACCGCATCATCTCCTTGTGCCTCAGCCTGATGCGCCGGATCCGCAGGCGCCCGCATCTCTTGGCGCTGGCCGCCCACCGAGGCAGCCTCGATGGCATATTCGGCAAGGTTCAGATAGTTCTGGCTGACGAGGTGCTGGCCAGCGGCCTACACGGTGAGGAGGCCGCCTTCGCCGTTGTCGCCATCGGTTTCAGTCTCGGAGGCTTCCTGCTGCTCGAACACGCCGTGCCCTCCGGTTATCAGATGCGTGGCCTCGAGCACTGGAAAAGCGAGATTGCAGCCAGGGACGTGGCCATGGTGACGATGCTGTCCGCCGGGATCGACGTCGACTCCGTCTCCGATTACGCCTTGGCTACTCTCGTGCGGTCGTTGGTGGGAGGCGCTATGGCTCCTGAGGTTCCGGCTGCGGCAGGAGAACAGAGGAAGGCGCGTTCGACTTGAGCTCCAGGATCTCCTCCGGCACAAAGACCCGCTATTTCGGGTGACGAGTGGACAGTAGCCGGTCACTCGTCGAGTCTCTGGCGCGGCCAGCCACTCTCCGGAGATCACCGTCAGTTCCAACGACAGTGGCGGCCGTGACAAAGGAGATCTGGCCGTTGGGATCGGGCCACAACGTTCCGGCGATCGCGATGGCTAGCTTCGCGACGAGATCAGCCACTTGTTCCGTATTTCGTCGCTGGTTTCTCGGTGGGGGAGTCGATTAGCAGTCTGGGCGGGCTCCCCGGACGCGCCTCGGATTGAGGTTCCGCAGTGAAACCGCCCTGCCTCGGGGCTTGCAAGCGCAGCCGTCGTTTTGTCCGGAACACCGGTGCAGTAACGCTATTGCTGTCCGTCCTATGGGCGCCGGTGAGAACTAAATTAGATCAAGGTGCGGGGCCGCGTCCTCAGGGTTCGTCAATCTAGTGTGTGGGTTTTGTGTCCGTTGCCCGGGCGCCTAGGAGATGGGGAGGCTTCAAGCAATGATCCGTGTCAGCGTGTTCTATCCGGAAAGCGACGGAGCGAAATTCGACCACGACTATTACCGGGACAAGCATGTGCCGCTCTGTGTAAAGACGTGGAACCTCGACGGGGCGGAGATCGATAAGGGGATAAATGGACCGTACGTCGCTGTCGTCCACTTCCGCTTCGAATCGCTCGAAGCGATGCAGGCTGCCATGGGTGGTGCCGGCACATCGGACGTGACCGCCGACGTTGCGAACTACACGACCATCACTCCGCTGATCCAGACCAGCGAGATCGTGTGACAGCGACCAAGCGTTCTGGCCCGCCGCGTTCGCTATCCCGAGAGCATGCGGTGCCTGTAAGTAGCCGACCGTGAGCTGGTGACCGAGACCGTCGTACACGAGTGCCCCGAACGCGCCCGAGACAATAAGCGAAAGCTGAGGGTCGTAGACCAGCGAACCACCGGAATACTCGACGACCTGTGCCACATCGAGCAGGTCAGTTTGTCGGCTCTCGGGCAATGTCCCGAGAAAACTACGTCTGTATACCAACCGCAAGACTTCATCCTGACCAGGGCTTTCTTCCATGGGCGCTATCTATCCACCAGCTGGAACTGCAGGCGCTGGCGGCCACCGCTGCACACAATTGGACCACGCCGTCAGCCGGACAACAGAGGATGATCTCCCTTGCCACCGCAATGCAAAGCGTTCCCTTAAGGTCAAATGCCGAGGCTGGATGCCGACGCGGTCTCAAAGACTCTGTAGGGAAGCAGTCGCTTGGCCGTAGGCCCAATGCGCTCCGCTGCCGGTCCGACCGTTCTTCTCCGCGGCGGGTGATTCGACGCAAGGACCTTTGCCACCAACCTTGCGACTGCCGAAGGGTCGGCCCCTCTGAGTTCATCCTTCTCCATGACGGCGATCGCCTTGGCGCGGGCCACGGCGTAGGGATCATCCCCACTCGTCGCCACAGTTTTGCGGCTTCCGGTGAAGCCGGTGTGGAAGTTACCGGGCTCAACCAGGGTCACCTGGACGCCGTGAGGCCTGACCTCCCACGCCAGCGCCTCCGCCCACCCCTCTAGGGCAAACTTGCTGGCCGAGTAGTAGCCCTGGAACGGGATCCCGATGATCCCTCCGATGGAACTCATGATGACGATGTTCCCCTGTCGCTCTCGGAGCGATGGGAGGGCGGCTACCACGGCCCGAACGGTCCCGAAGAAGTTCGTTTCGATCTGGGCTCGAGCATCGTTGATCGAAGTCTGCTCAATGGCGCCAGCCAGCCCCCACCCGGCGCAGGTCACGAGGGCGTCGAGTCCTCCGAACTCAGCTACGGTACGCTCGATGCCGTCAATGACCGATTGGTCGTCGTCAACGTCCATTTCGATCGAAGTCCATGGGTGCTCGAGGGGGGTTCGGCGACTCGCACCGATGACGGTGAGATCCAAATCAAAGAGGTGCTTGGCGCACGCCAACCCAATTCCAGAGGATGCACCGGTCACGAGGACGATCTTCTTTTTCAATGGCCGTTCTCCTTATAGGTCGTGCTCTCTGGCAACAAGAATTCATAGGGGCGGCGGCGAACTTGCTCCTGCCAGAATCGATTAGTTCGCCCAAGGACCAAAAGGAGAGGAAACATTCGGCGATCAGCCTTGTAGATCCGTTCCGCTTCTTTGAAGTTGACCGACTCGTCAATGCGCTCGTTGATGCATTCGAGCACTGGTCCTATCCAACCCTCCAGGTTCGCCTTGATCACGTTGGCCGCCAGGTCCATTAGCGAATCGCGCGGGGTGAGCCATCGACAAATCAGCTTGGCCATTTCTTGCCGTACCACCGGACGGATCACAGCTGGAAGCACGGCTACGAACGGAGTCATGTCGAAAGCAGGCTTCCCAGCGTCGTTCACCATCATCGGAGTGGACAGGTCCAGCTGCCAGGGTTCTCCATCAATCCACGCCCAGTTGCTGATCTGGGCGTCAATGCCGACGCCGTCACCGGTACAGTTGAGTACCGTGTCGACGACCGAACAGAGAAGCGGATGATCGGCGCTCGGAGTTGATTGCCGGAGTACGTCAAGACCGAGCGTTTCCGGCGAAAGAGCTGGCTGGATGTGGTACACAAGGACTCGACCATCGGGGCGCTCAAACCACTTGACCTCGGTCTCAACGACGCGAACGCCTCGCCGACGGAGTTCAACCACGTATCGGTTGACAACCGCACCATAAACCGTTGCGGCCTCGACGGAATCGAATGGCGGCAGCCGTTTGCATACGAATTGTGGGTCCTGCTGCGGCCAGCCAAGCGCTGTTGTGATCTCCCCGTGCCCTATGCGTTGGAGGTGGCTTGTGTCCCGAGTGCGCAGAGCACGGCTCACATCTTCGTCGAGCGCTTGCAGGTCACTCAATTCCATCATTGGGCGTCACCAACCACTGATGCGGCGGCCCCAATGGCGGCAACAACGTCGTCGACATCTTCTTCAGTGATCACCAACGGCGGCATGATCAGGAGAGTCTCGGGCTGGTTGTTGGCCCGAATGGCCAATACGCCATGCAAGATGGTCGCCGCCATCAACGAGGCACAGATTTCCCTCGACGGAGTGTCCAGTGCCTGCATGAGACCGATCCCCCGCCTACCGGTGAGAACGGTGGGAAACTTTGAGCACAGCTCTTCCAGACCCGACTCCAGTTGGCTGGTTACGACGCCCACGTGTTCGAGAAACCCTGGAGCGGAAAGTTGGTCGACGACGGCCTCGACCACGGTGACCCCGAGTTCGGATCCGCTGTAGCTCGAAGGGTGGAAGAATGGATCCTTGGCAAAAAAGGCATCCACGCGCTCGCCGAAACAGCAGGCAGCAATCGGGTAGACGCCACCCGAGAGGCCCTTCCCCGTCACCAGAATGTCGGGGACGACACCCCAGTGATCGCAGGCCCACATTTTCCCGGTTCGGCCAAGTCCGGTCTGTACCTCATCGAGTATAAGCAATGCGCCGCGTTCGTCGCAGATAGCCCTCACCCGTGGCCAGAAATCATCGGGCGGAACCAGGTACCCGCCCGTTGCCGGGACGGTTTCCATGCAGACCGCTGCCGTTTTTTCGGTGACGGCGCGATCCACAGCGCCTGCGTCACCAAATGGAACCTTGGCGATGCCTGGCACCAATGGAGCGAACCAGTGATTGTCGCGTGCCTCATCCATGGCCAAGGAGAACCCAATATGACCGTGATAACCCTGCTCGGCCGCGATGAATTCTGCGCGGCCAGTCACGCCGCGAGCGAGTTTGCACGCGACTTCTATCGCCTCTGCCCCTCCCGGCGTGAAGAACGAGTACCGGAGATCGCCCGGCAAGATGCTGGCCAATGCAGCTGCCCCACGTGCCCGTACCGCGGAAGGCAATAGCCAGTCCCCCATATCCCCGAATTCATCGAGCCCGCGCCTTAGGGCTTCGATGGCAAACGCTGGCCGGTGCCCGAAGTTGAACACTCCACCCGAGGACCGGCAGTTGATGTACTCGTTGCCCTCGAGATCGCTGATTCGCACACCCTCTCGATGACCTTGGACCACGCTCAGGCCCATGGCTCGGAAGCCTTTGGCGCGCTCGGCGGAGAGGTACTCGGCCATCAGGTCCATTCCTTCGCTGTTGGTTTCTGGGAGTGGATCGGTCGTCTTCATCGACACGTCATGAACCTCTCGCTTTAGGGCGACGACTGCCATTGCCGTCTATATCGGGCTCAGATGCTCATCGTATTCTTGACACTGAGTGTCATTGAATCTAACATCAAATCGATGTCGGTGTCACTCAGTGTCATTCCAGAAGCTTCTACTCGTCGGCGTTTGCAAGATGCAGCCCTCGACCTCTTCGAGCGCGAGGGATTTGACGCCGTGACCATCGATGGCATCGCTGAGGCTGCCGGAACCTCTCGGCGAACCTTCTTCCGTCACTTCGCCACCAAGGAAGACGCCGCCGTCGCCGACTTCGATGCCCGGATCGAACTTCTGGCCCAACTTCTGGCCGCAGACCGCAAGCCAGGCCAATCCGCCATTGAGCACAGCACTGAAGCGGGAAGAATCATCTTCTCGTCCTTCTTGGCCGAACCCGATTTCTATTTAAAGCGTTACCGGATCGTGTTCGCCAACGCTGCATTGGTAGACCGGATGACCGCGTCGGATCGACGTTACGAGGAACTCATCGCTCGAGCCGTACGCGAAGACTTTCCTGGTGAGCTTGGTGAACTCCACTCCCACATGTTCGCTTCGGCAGCTCTGGCCCTCGCTAATGCTGTCGTTAAACACTGGATCGTTGACCCCACATCTGATCTGGAACATTTCGCAACCAGGGGGATCGTCGAACTGGAGCGCGCCGCGGCAGCGTGGCAGGGGCACTCCACACCGGCGACAAGGGTAATCGTGCTCACCAACTCTCAACTGAGCGCAGATGAGATCAAGTTTCGGCTTGCAGATTGACTACCCAAATGGCTCCACCGCGACCCCGTTGCCCAAAATGACACCGCGCGAGTCCCTACGTTGACCGGCCCTCCGATCATTGGGGCTGCGCGTGGCAAATCCACCCTCGAACAGGTTCTAGGCGTGCCATCGAACGGGTCGGCCCCCCGGCTGAACCTGGGCTTCATAGAGGAATCAAATGCTCCTGACTGCTATCGGCGCTCGCCTGCTCGTCGGGTCAAGTCCTGAGACGCTGGGTCATATCGGGCGTCGCCATGAAACCGAGCCGGACCAATGACCTCGAAAGCAGGTCGGACAGGTGTCGACGGACAGGAGCTAGGGGCAGGCGACAATTTGGAGTGGCAAACGAAGGAGATGACCTCGGCGATCGCCAGTCCCTTCCTACGGGGATCCCGTACCGGTGTCGCCGTGATCTGATGTCCCGTTGTGTGCTGGTGCGCCCGCCTCCGCGGGTTGCACCGGTCCCAAGTACGCCGACTGGAGCACCGACCCGACATCCTGTGCGGCCCCGGTCTGGACGATCCGTCCGTTCGCCATCACGATGGCTGAAGTGGCAACCGAGAGCGCCGTGCGTGCAAATTGTTCGACCACCACGACGGTGATGCCCTCCGCCGCCAGGCTGGCGACATGCTTGTAGAGTTCGTCGACGAGCAGGGGCGCAAGTCCCATCGAGAGTTCATCGAGCATGAGCAACCGCGGGCTCGTCGCCACGGCGCGGGCAAGCGCCAGCATCTGTTGCTCGCCTCCCGACAGTGTGCCAGCCGGCTGGTCGCCACGTTCCGCCAGGCGCGGGAACCGTTCGAACGCGCAACGCTCGACGTGTCGTCGCCCCCGACCACTGTGTGTCATCACCCAGAGGTTCTCCCGCACGGTCAGGTTCGGGAAGACGCCGCGGCCCTCGGGAATCAGGCAAAGCCCGCCGCGGGCCAACGAGGAAGTCGATCCGACGCGTACTTTTTCACCTGCGAAGGAGACCTCACCCTCGGTCGGCCCCATGATGCCTGCCGCCAGGGCGAGGAGGGTTGATTTTCCGGCGCCATTTGCCCCGAGGACAGCGGTGACGACACCTTCTTCGAACGTCGCGTCGATCCCGTGGATCACCTCGACTTCCTCGTAGGCCGCCCGCACTCCCTGGAACTCCAAGAGGGGTTCAGGCATCGGCCACAGCTGCCGATACGGTGCCGAGATACGCGGCTTGGACCTCGGGGTCGGCCCGAACCTCAGCCGGTGTGCCGGTGCAGATGATGCGGCCGTAGTCGAGAACCGCGACGGCATCGCAGACGTTCATGACCAGCTCCATGTCGTGCTCCACGAGCAAAATGGCCAGTCCGTCGCTGGCCAGATCGCGCAGAATCCCCGAGAAGCGCTCAGTTTCGTCTGTGTCCTGACCCGCTGCCGGTTCGTCGAGGAGGAGGACCTTGGGCCGCGTGGCAAGGGCCCGCGCCAGCTCGAGGACGCGACCGGACCCGGTGGGCAACGTGTCGGCACGATCGTTGGCCACGGGGGTGAGTCCAAGCCGGGAAAGCAGCTCCTCGCGGATCTCGTGAATCGCTCTCGACCTGGCCTTCACGACCCCTCGCTGCCCCATGGATGCGGCGACCCCGATGTTCTCGGCGACGGTCAGGGAGCCGAAGAGCTCCAAGCGTTGGAAGGTCCGGCCGAGTCCGAGCCGGGCCCGGCGATAGACCGAGATCCCGCGCAGATCCCGACCGTCGAGGCGCACGGTCCCCGCGTTGGGGCGTTGCATCCCCGTGACCACGTTGAATAGTGTCGTCTTGCCGGCTCCGTTCGGCCCGATCAATCCGGTGATCACGCCCTCTGCGGCGCTGAAGGACACCTCGGACAGCGCGGCCAAGCCTCCGAATTGAACCGAGACGTCTTGGATCTCAAGTCCCACTGGTGCCTCCGGTCCCCGACAAGGTGGCGAGCAGGTCGGCCGAGCCGATAGGTTCGTTGGCGGACTGCGCCTCGGAGATCCGGGTGTCCCTCTTCTCCTTCGATCGGCGCTCGGGAAGCCCGAATGCGGGCGGTGCCGTCCTCGCCCGGTAGTCAGCGACGTAGGCCGGGACCGGGAACAGCGCGACGTCGACCGCCATGATGATGGTCATCGGCCAGTTGCCGATCGCCCCGCTCAGCCGGAGCGCCCAGGCGAGCCCGATCACCGCCACCATTGAGGCCGCCAGAGGGAGGCGTCGCGCCACCGAGAGATAGACCGGACGGATGCTGCCCGGGATGGTCCCATTGGGCGTGGTCCCAACGAGGATGCCGCCGAAGCCGACGAGGACCAGCGGCAACTGGGTGAGCGAGGGGAAGAAGTTGGTGAAGAACGGTGCTCCCTGGTAGACGCCGTTCAGCCCCGCCGCCCCGAACGAGGTGATCCCGAATATGACCATCACCAAGAGCACAGAGAGCCCGTTGAAGAACTGGAAGACGTCGGCGGCCGCGCTGCCAAGCTCCATGCCGTAGATGCCGCCCCCGACCCCGGCCAGGGCGGCCGAGAAGGCGAAGACCCCAATGAGGGACGCCCGGCCGTTCATGCCCAGCGTCGCACAGGCAGCGGGACTGTCTTTCATGGCGAGCAGGCGTTGCCCGAACTCGGATCGCCGCACTCCGACGATGAGCGCCACAAGAATCACGAAGGCCACCGATCCGGCGATGAACTGCGACGTCTTGGATGTGAGCCCGAGCGACCCGATGTGGAAGGGGGCGAAGGTGAGCGACCCCGAACCGAAGGGAGCGTAGGGATGCCCGAAGAGGTTGAAAGACGGGAGCGCGAACACCCAGTTGTCCATGGTGATGGCGAATGCAGCGGTGGCCAGCGCGAAGTAGATGCCCGAGAGTCGCAGGGCGGGAATGGCGACGATGACCCCTATCACTGCGCACACTCCGGCGGCAGCCAGGAGGGAGAGAGGGTTCGCTCCCAGATGCCCCACCATCGTGGCGCCGATGCCGGCGAAGGTCATCTGGCACAAGGAAAGGCGCCCCGCGTACCCGACGATGGGGATGACCGAGAGCCCGATGATGGCCAGGCCCCACATGCGGTTGAGGCTGAATAGGTCGGCTTTGCCGACGGTGGTGACCAAGAAGACGGCGACGATGATCGTGCTGGCGCAGAAGAGGCCGGTGCCCCCCCAGCTGGGCCGGAAGGCGAACTCGCGGCTCCGGAGCTGCCGGTGCCCGCGCAGGCGCGACGAGGGCAGGATCAGGAGGGCAATGAAGAGGACGATGGCAGGCACTGCGTCCTCGAACCCTTGGATGTAGGGGTTCTGGGGCAGGTAGGCCACCGAGTAGGTGATGGAGAGGCCCAAAATGACCGCACCCACGAAGGTCATCGGAATCGAGCGCAGGCGCCCGATCACTGACGCCGCATACGCGTTGACGATGAGCAGCGTCAGCGCCGAGGCCGACAGGGTGAGGGTGGGCGCGACGAGGATCCCCGCCAATGCAGCCAGCACGGAGCCGACGATCCAGGCGTTGCGTGCATTGGTTACCGCACTCGAGCCGTTGAGTGAGGTGAGCGTCCGGTCGTCGACACTGGCACGCATGGTCACCCCCATGCGGGTGCGGTAGAGGAACAGGCGAAGCCCAACGGCAACGACCAGGGCCAGGATCAGGACTGTCACGTCGTTATAGGAGATCCTGATCGATCCCACGACCAACGTGTCGTTATTGAAGAGTGGGGGCAGTGCCCGATACGTCGTGGGGTTCCAGATCCATTGCGCCACGCCCAAGAGCATGAGCGCGACCGAGAGCGTGACGACCAGTTTGGCGGCCTCCGAGACGCCTTCGAGCCGGCGCATCACCGCCACTTCGATCAGCATGCCGATGGCAGGCGCCAGCACGAAGAGGCACACGAACAACGAGACGAGGGTCGGCCAGCCCCAGCCGATGCTCATCTGCCAGTAGGCGAAGGCGCAGACCATCCCGACGGCGCCGTGTGCCCAGTTGAAAATCCCGGTCGTGGTGTAGGTGAGGGTGAGGCCGCTCGCCGTTATGGCGTAGATGCCAGCGGCAGCCAGACCGCCCACGGTGAAAATGATGAAGTCATGCACGGCCGCCCCCCAACAGATTGATCAGTCGTCTGCGGGGACGAGACGATGCAGTCTGTGACCATCTTCGCTGCCAATCGAAGGCATCCTTACAACGCCGCCAATTGTTGCTGCTGCTGCTGCTGTGCGGCCAGATGGAGGACGTTCGCAGACCTTGCCGACTTCGGGCCAGACGCCATCGGGGGCCGCGCTCGAGGACAACTTCGGGCTAGCCGACGCCGCCGAAGCGGTCTTTGATGGAAGTGCCAGGTACCTCGCGGCGACCAAGACCATTGCTGGGTTCCC
>Ga0302325_10026647_pt1 | contig 12002 bp, 15 predicted proteins | sample Palsa_T0_2_FD_201948 | JGI IMG/M metagenome (GOLD analysis project Ga0302325, IMG submission 201948) | Peat permafrost microbial communities from Stordalen Mire near Abisko, Sweden - Palsa_T0_2 | ecosystem: Environmental > Terrestrial > Soil > Palsa > Peat permafrost | place: Sweden: Abisko... | reverse complement strand
GAGAGTGTTTGACGTCTCGAAGCCTGCGCCTCCCGTGTTGATCAACAGACCGGATGATGCTCCGCAAAGCGGCAAACAGGTGGCGGTTCCGCTTGGATCGTCGACGCTGACGGGGTTGCCGGCCGCATACGCATAGGGCGCGCCTGTCTGATCGACGAGGGGGTCGACGGTGAGGAACTGGCCCGTAGAGGGGTCGTAGTAGCGCCCTACCCCGTTACGCCCGACTTGGGTGAGGAAGCTCTTCAGCCGCGCTGGCCGCACCAGCTGGCTTCGGCTTGGCCGCCGCCGCGCTACCGTTAATCGCCCATGACAGCCAAGGAACGACTGCGTGAGCGGATCGAGATGCTCACTGAACAAGAAGCCGCAGACACGCTGCGGCAGCTCGACCAGCGGGCTGATCCGCTGACCGTGCTACTCGACAACGCCCCACTGGACGACGAGCCGACCACGCCTGAGGAAGAGGTCGCTGTTCAGGAGGCGCTCGAGGCGGCAGCCCGCGGCGAGACGATCAGCCTCGACGAGCTCCGCGCCGAGCTTCGGTGAGCACAGGCCAGGGCTGGCGCGTAGAGGTCACGCGCCCCGCAGCCCGGGACGTCAACCGCCTCGACAAGCCTGTGCGCGAACGGGTGCTGGCAGCGATCGACGGTCTCAAGAGCGACCCGCCGGTCGGCGACGTCAAACGCCTGGCAGGCATCGAGCCGCCGCAATGGCGTCTGCGTGTTGGTGACTGGCGCGTGCGCTTCAACCGCGATCGAGAGAGCCGGACCGTCCTGATCCTGCGCATCCTTCCGCGCGGCCGCGCATACCGCAACTGACCTCCGCACGGCGCAACTCCCTACAGACGGGAGGCGGCGGGGCGGGCGAGGCTCAAGACCTCGTCAGGAATCGAGATCGACGGTGCGACCGCCGCCGCCCTCGCGGCAGAGGCAGAACGCGGCTACGACCTTTCCAGCGCCAGACGGCGCCGAGTCGGAAGGCCATCGCTCGGAGCAGCCGGCACCTCACCGCGCGTGAGCTTCCGCGCGACCCCGGAGCTCTACCAGGCGACGAAGCGGCGAGCTAGCAAGGAAGGACGCACGATCAGCGATCTCGCCCGCGAGGCCGTCGACCGCTACCTGAGCTCCTACCCGCGCCCCAGGTCGCCGTCCAACCAGCCCGACTAACCGCAACCCGAATTGCGCCCCATTCGGCAATCGAAGCGTCGGCGGCTACTACGATCCAGCCTCCGTCGAGTCAAGCGGCAGGTCGTACCCGCTCTCGCTACGCGGGCGACGTACTTCCCGCTGATGTCTGGCTCGCTCGTTTTTGGCTGCGCGATCGCGTTCCTCGCGACGCGCGAGAGGGGGCACTGCAACGCCTAGGGGTCGCAATTGCCTCACGCGCGACGACCACATCAACCGCTTTAGCGCCGTGGCAGCGGACGGCGGAATCTCACCGCGAACAAGCGTCGCTCGGCTTGCGTTCAGTGCCTGTCCCACTCGTCGATGGTCGTCCGTACAAACGGCATCGCTAGCTTCGACAAAGGCAGCTCTTATATCTCAGTTAAGTGTTCTCCGATGGTATCCGAGTGATCGTCGAGTGGCAGCGTTAGACAACTGGGTGACGGCTGAGTCAACGGGCATCGTGATCGAGCTCGATGCTGGAAAACAGGATTTCTGCTTCCCGCCGGGCAAGATCTTCTGATCCGTCATCCGTATACGAAAAGATCAGTAGCCGACGATGACCCATCCGGACGGCGATGTCCCATCGCCTTCTGCTCCCCGGCTCACCGCAAGAACCTTTTGCGACGAGCTCGCTGCCTTCCCATACCTCTGTCGGCGGATTCGCCGATTCAGCCTCGTTCCACATCACAAAGGATCGAACGAGCGCCAACGCTTGACCCGCCTTGGGCTTCTTCTCAGTACGACGCCGAAGGACAGAGATATGAACGGCCGCGTCACCGCTTGGGGGTTCAAGCTCGATGACATTATCTGCCTGTCTGGCACTCCATTTCGCAGGTATATCAGCGTTTATTGCACTGTCGATATAGGACAGCGGCCTAGCCAAGATCGCCCTCATGGAATGGCGCTTGCACTCGGGCTAGCTCTCGCGCCTCGGGAGTCATTAGGGCCTGAGCGAAGCAACCATCTCTGAACATTTCGAGCACATGCGGCAGAGAATCGGCCCTCTTTACGATCGGTAGGAGGTCTTCGGTTAGCAGACGCCAGAGATCGCGCTCGCGTGCGTCATCTGCCATTCCGTTCTCCAGATCGAGCAAGGTTTGTATCGCCGCCCGATCTGCCGAGATGAATTGACCAAATCGTCCCCAGATATGACAGTCAGTCTGTCTGGGATATTTGTTGGCTCCACCGACTGTTACAAGCCAAATACCGAGGTTAAAGTAATACTTCGCCCCAAATTGTGATTTCTGGAGATTAGAGACAATCATCACGTCTTCGTATACGACATACCACGATCCCGATCTCTTTAACCCGGAGTGTTCCTTCCAGAATCGGTCAATTGTCATTTGCACTATGTTTCTACCATTTGCCACTTTCTACCATTTGCCAATGTAGATTTTAATCCCTGCTCTCGAGTACACTAGCAGTGTTTGCGTGAATGGGGTCTTCCCTGGCAGCAGCCGGTCAAGTGCTTCACCATAGCGGGCTAGCTGGCGAAGTCCCGCTCGAATAGCACGGACGTTGTTTGGCTTGATCTCCACAAACTTCACGGTCTGCGATGTTCACGGAATCCGCGCGACCCGCTGATCCGAGATAGTACTCAGACTCCCAGTCGGCGCCTAGATCGGCCTGGATCAGGCTATGGGCAAGCCGTCCAAGGCGAGTCGCGGAGGTCTCTCCCCCCTGAGTGGATCCGTTCGATGCATCGGACGGCGAATCCGTCGACGCTTCCGAGCCGGCCGAGATGTTCCCGGGCCCTTCCCACCCACCGCCTTGACTCACGCCACCCGAATCACCGTCGGGCGCAAAATCCTCGCCTGGATCGTCCTTTCCGGACGGGTCCGCGGAGTTGACAGGATCGCCACCAACGTATGCGTAGGCCTGTCCGGTTTGGTCGATGTCGGGGTCGACGGTGAGGAACTGGCCTGTTTGGGGGTCGTAGTAGCGCCCTACTGCGTTCGGGTGAGCCAGCCTCGCTGCGATCGATGCTGTGCGGGTCGGGTGGAGGCGTTTTCCTTCGTGCTGAAGGCGGCCGGGCGCCACGGGTGTTCCGTGGCGTTCTCATCCCTCGTAGCGGCCGTCTGGGAAGGGAGCATGACCATGACACCAATCGAGACCGAGGCCCAGGAGTACCTCTTGTGGCTCCGCGTCCATAACTACGCCGATACGACCATCGCGGGACGGGTGCGCTACCTCGAATACTTCACTAGCTTCTGCCACCAACACGGCGTCGACCAGGCCGAGGCTGTCGCGTTCGAGCTGCTGCAGGCGTACCAGCACCAGCTCTTCGAGCATCGCAAGCGCGACGGGCAGCCCCTTTCGTTCGCGACGCAGGCCCAGCGCCTTGTCCCGGTCGCGCACTTTTTCACCTGGCTGCGCCGGTCAGGCAGGCTCGCCGTCAACCCCGCCAGTGACCTCCTCATGCCCAAACCCGACCGGCGGCTGCCAGAAGCCACCCTCAGCGCCAGCGAGATGAACCCTGCTGCTCGCCGCGCCCGACATCTCTCGCCCACTCGGACTGCGGGACCGAGCAGCACTCGAGGTCTTCTACTCGACGGGCCTGCGCCGGGCTGAACTCATCAGCCTCACAACCACCGAAGTCGACTACGACCGCGGCACCGTCTTCGTCCGCTCCGGCAAAGGCGCCAAAGACCGCTACGTCCCCATCGGCGAACGCGCCCTCTTCTGGCTCCGCCTCTACACCAGACTAACCCGCCCCCAATTCCTCACCAGCCAACACCCCGATCGGCTCTTCCTCTCCTCAGCCGGCACACCCCTCTGCCCCGACTGGCTCTCCCGCAGAATCCGACGCTACCTCCACCAAGCCGGAATCGAAAAAAACGGCAGCTGCCACCTCCTCCGCCACACCGTCGCCACCCTCATGCTCGAAGGCGGCGCCGACATCCGCTACGTCGCCGAAATGCTCGGCCACACCCGCCTCGAAACAACCCAACGCTACACCCGCGTCAGCATCGACCGACTCCGCACCATCCACGCCCAAACCCACCCCGCCGCAGGCCTCAACGTCGCCATGGCCTCCGAAATCTGCACCCTCCTCCCCACCCAAACCACCACACCACCCCAATGACCACAACGCCACCGCCAACAAAGACCCGCGAACCACGCCAAGCTCGGAGTGCGGAGACGTTCTCGCGACCGAGCGCGAGGGCGACCCGCGGCGTGGCGCCGACCGCGGTCCCAATCAGCAGCGAGATCGCAAGCGCGACGGAAGCACGCACGGCACGCGAGCCTGCTTACGTCCGAGCTGGTTCAATGAGGTGGCGGTGAGCCTCGCTGTAGAGGGGTTCTGGGGCCATGTCGAGGCCGTTGGGCCAGGTGATGGTGCCGGCTTCGGGGTCGACTTCGACGCGCGCGAAGTAGTTGGGGTCGCTGAGGGGCTGGAACACGCCTCGCCACTGGCGTCCGTTGAAGTCGACGTCGCCGACCGTGCCGTCTGCGAAGGTCAGCCGGAGCTGGTAGGGGCCGATCAGCTCGACCACGGTGATGTCGACGAGTGGCTCCATCGCGTTCATGTTAGGGCAGCGGGTCGATCGGGTCGAGGTGTTGGTCTTGTCTCGCTCGTTCCCAGTTGGCGGCGAGCTCGTCGTGGTGGAGGAAGGCCCATTCAGCCACAAGCGCAAGAGCGCGAGGGGGGAGGGAGCCGGCGATCAGCTCGCCGCTGAAGTCGATCGAGGCGGCTTGCTCGGCGTAGCGGGCGTGGAAGTGCGGCCGGGCGTGTATGCCCTCGTTCCAGTACATCCAGATCGTGATCCCGTAGAAGAAGCTGATCCTCGGCACGCTTCCCACCCTACGAGCGCCAGCTGACAGATGCTCGCCTACAGCTCGAGCCTGAGGCCGCGCTTGTGCTCGAGCGGGCGGTGACGGGCTCGTGCGTTTGCCTCGCTCGTTCGCTCGAGCTCTTGCGCGCGTCCGCGCGTAAGCTCGGCGGCGGCCTGTTGTGCTCTTGGCGGGGGCTCGGCGAGCTTCCCGTTTGCGAGCTGAAGCGCGGCGCGCTGGAGGCCGATCTCGGCGCGCAGGTCGGCGCCGTGCTTGCGACGGCCGCGCCAGCCGAGTCGGTCGAGCTCGGCTTGGGCGTCGGCGAGCCGCTGTTCGGCTCGCGCTAGTTGTTGCTCGAGTTGGCGCTGCCGGGTGGAAAGGACGCGCGCGGTTGCCCGGTCGACCGTGTCGGCGTGGTTGGTCGCGAGTGGCTCGGCGGCCGAGGCGGTGAGGGCTTGGCTGACCCGCTCGGGCACAGCACCGGCCTGATTCGCGCGGCGGGGCAGATCCGGGTCGGCCGGCGGGGCCGCGAGGTAGAGGCGGGTCTCTGTGCGGGCGCGGGAGCAGGCGACGTAACCCCATTCCTGCAGTGAACCGCGGTCTTCGAGCAGGACAGAAGGCTCGTTCGACGGTTGCGCCCTGGGCGGCGTGGCCGGTGAGCGCGTAGCCGTGGTCGAGATGCCGCATGGCGTACTCGACCGGTGCGCGGCGGAGCGCTCCATGGTCGGTGCGCAGCGTGAGCGTGGCCTGGTCGAGGGCGGCGATCGTGGCACGGGTGCCGTTTCGGAGGCCGAGCCTGGGGTCGTTTCGTCGGCAGAGGACGCGGTCACCGACCCGGAACTCGCGTTCGCCAAGCGTCAGAGCGTCGAGCCCGAGCCGGCCGGCTCGCTGCATCAGCGTCTGCGCGGCCTCGTTCAGCTCGCGGATGTCGGCGCGACGGTAGGCGATCATCACCGACCCGGCCGGATCCAGGGTGGCGGACCGCCACCAGTCCTCGAGCAGCCGCTGCTTCGCGACCGTCGTGTCGTCCCCGACCAGGAGACGGCGGCGCTTGGCCGCCTGGGCGAGGTAGGGCTCGGCGTCGCCGCCGCGGAGGTGGGCGAGCGCCTGCCGCTCGGAGAGGTCGTGTTGGCGTCGGTTCTCCGTCAGCTCCAGCGCGCCGACCGTCTCACAGAGGGCCGGGTAGAGGCCACCGGCGCCGACCGACGGCAGCTGGCAGGGGTCACCGACCAGGATCACCTTCCCTTCGACGCGTTCGACCTCGCGAAGCAGAGGAGCGAGAACGCATGTCTCGGCCATCCCCGCCTCGTCGACAACCAGGACGCAGCGATGCGGCAGGCCGTCGTCGCGTTGAACGTCAAGCAGAAGACGGTGCAAGGTGCTGCTCGGGATCCCGGTCGCCGCCTGGAGCTCGTCGGCGGCCCGACCGCTCGGCGCCGCACCCACCACCCGCACGCCGCATTCGCGGTGGACCTCGTTGACTGTTCGGAGGGCGGTCGTCTTGCCGGAGCCGGCGACGCCGACGACACAAACAACGCGGTCACGGCTCAGTGCCGCGTCACGCACGAGCCGCTGCCGCTCGCGTGAGAGATCACTCTCGGCGAGCAGTCGCAGCAGTGTCCGTCCCTCTGCGGCCGGTGCGTCGACGTCGCGGCCGGCGGTTGCCAGCGCGAGCGCCTCGCGCTCGACCTCGAGCAGCTCGCGGGTCGTGAACCGGGCCGGCCGGCCCGGTATATCGCCCGGCTGCAGCAGCTCCACCCCAGGAAGACGCGACAGCGCCTCCGCCGCCGCGAGCACCTCATCGACCGGGGCTCCACCCTGCAGGGAGCCCGCAACGGCGCGAACGAGCTCCGGCATCGTGAACGTCGTCTGCCTCGCGGTCAGCCCATCCGGCGCGAGCAGGTGGCGGGCGAGCTCCTCCCGGTCGGGAACACGCGGTTCGAGCGGTCGATCGTTCACCAACCGGCCCAGCTCACGGCCGCCGAGGCCCACCACGGACGCGCGCGCCAGCCACTGCGCACGCAGCCTCGGCAGGTCGACCTGCTCCTTCGCCTCGCGGGTCGCGAGCGCCGCGACCCGTGCCGCCGCGAACCCCACCGTCCCGAGCGCCTCCATATGCTCGACCAGCAACCGCCGCCGGGTCGAGAACTCCCGCAGCGCCTGCTCCGGCACCCCGGCGAGCTCGGCCATCCCCTTGACCGGCGGCGCCCACTCGAGCCCCAGCCGCCGCGTCAGCTCGTGGCGGAGCTGCGCCTCGTACAGGTAGCCGGCGGCGAGCCGGTAGCTGCGCAGGATCGCCTCGCCATCGAGCGCGCGCCACTCCCCGTCCCTGCTGCGGGCCATGTTGGCGACGATCACGTGCGTGTGCAGATGCGGGTCGTGCGCCCGCGAGGTGCGGTGCCGGAACGCCGCCGCCACGAACCCTTCGCCCGGCTCGCGGTCGGCGCCGCCGTGGCCGCGACGAACCACGCAGGCCTCGCGCTCGAGATACCCGAGCGACTGCTGCCAGGCCACTTCGTGCGCCTCGCTGATCTCGCGGCGCACCCGCTCGTCCCCGCTCAGCGCGTGCAGCAGGCTGACGCTCTTCGGGCACGAGAACACCAGGTCGTAGCCCGAGACCGGCGCCAGCCGCTTCGCCTGCTCCCGCCACTCGCCGCTCTCGAGGTCGAGCGTCCGAACGGTGATCGTGCGCTCCCGCACCGGTGCACGCAGTCCACAACCGCTCGCCGGATCGACACCGCGAAGCAGCGTCCCCAGCCCGCCATCCGCCACCACGCCCATGAGCCCGAGGCCCGAAGCGCCACTCCCGACCCACAGCCCGGGCGACTCACCACGACCCGCGTAGTAGTCGTCCAACCCCGCCGCGACCTGCTGCTCGTAGTAAGCCTCCTGCCCGAGCGTCAGCTTCGCCACGCTCAGCACTACGAATCACCACCGAACCGCAGCAAGGATGAGACGCATATGCACCAAGGTGCGCGACAAGAGCGTCCGTTGCCTAAAACCGCAACGAAACCGGACCACGTAGTGACCACACAAGAAGCGGCAGAGAGTTGGTCAGGGTCGTCGAGCCCTCTCGACCGGACTCGACAAACTGCCTGTAAAAGCAATGATTCTCGGTCAGAATCAGGCAACGCGGAAAGCCAGCGCGGCTGCTTCGATCCCAGGTGCGCCCACTTCACTCACCCAAGCAACGGCTCGGTTGAGCCAGTCTCTGCCAATCCCTCAAGCCCCGAGGGGGCCGGTGTCAGACCTGCGTCAGATCAGCTCCTCGGGGAGCCGGTACGGACCGATCACGTCGACCGCGGTTATGTCGACTAGTTGCTCCATCCTGCTCATGTTAGGGCAGCGGGTCGATCGGCTCAATGCGTTTGTCTTGCCGGGCCCGTTCCCGGTTGGCGGTGAGTTCGGCTTGGTAGCTGTGACCCGGCCGTCGAGTTCGCCGATGGGTCCGTGCTTCTCGGCCGTGATGCCGAGGTCGTCGTCACGCCGCCGCCGGTTCGCGTCGAGCGGAACGCGCTTGCTGCCGCACCGAGCCGTGAGTCTCGTCGGCATCAGCTGCATACCGAGGCTTGTATTACGTTTTGTGGTACGCTTGTGATGTGGCGCGGACTGTGCAGGCTCGCTTGGACGACCATTCCGAAGAGGATCTCGCTCTTCTGCGCAATGAAGGCCACAGCGACTCCGACGCCATCCGGCTGGCGCTCCACGAGGCGGCGGAGCTGCGGAGGCGAAAGAGCGCCGTGCGTCTAGAAGCTGAAGCCGCGGCTGCCGACCCCGACGACCTCGCAGAGGCACTCCGTGTACGCGCAGAGATGGACGCGATCTCGGCAGCCTGGGACGACGCCGGATAGCGCGTGGTCCGCGGCGAGGTCTTTCGCCTGCGCGTCCCTCGGGGCGCGCATGGCTCGGAGCAGCGAGGAGCCCGCTACGCCATCGTCGTCCAGGCCGACGAGCTGCTCGCGCTCTCTACCGTCTTGGTCTCGCCGACGTCGACGGGGGCGCCACCGCGTTCGTTTCGACCGACGATCGATGTCCTGGGATCATCGACGCGTGTGCTCGTCGAGCAGACCACGGCCGTTAGCCCCGACAGACTTGGCGACTCTGTCGGCCGTCTCAGCGCGACCGAGCTGCGCGACCTCGATACCGCCCTCGCACTCGTACTGGGACTCTGAGCACCATTCGAGTTCTCACGCCTGCTCGAGCAGCTCCGCGTAGTCGAGCTCGGCCTCGTCGGCGAGCACATGGCTATGCGTGTTAGCCGTGACCCGCAGGTCACGCTGCCCGACGTGCTCGCCGATCCGGGCCCACGGGACGCTGGCGAGGCGGAGGAGGGATGACGCGGAGCAAGTGCTGCAGCAACGCTGGATTCGCAGCAGCAGCGGCGTACAGCCGTGTAGCCGACGCCGGCGAGGGATTGAGGTCGAGCAGCTCACCCTGGATCGTCGTGAGCCGGGCGCCTGCTACTTCAAGGATCAGCGACGGGCCGCAAATGTCCCAGAGCCCGAGAGAGTGGGAGACGAACCCGTCGTAGGTTCCTTCCGCGACTCTCGCGATGTAGGTGAGGCTGTGGATGCAGCGGACGCCGCGGGCGGAGCGGATCAGTTGCCGGAGCGTTCGTTGTTGCTCTTCGCGGATCTCGTCGAGGTCGGCGAGCTAGTGACCGAAGATCGCGTTCGCGACGCGATCAACAGACGAGACCGCGACACGCGATCCGTTGCGGAACGCGCCGCCGCCTCTGCTCGCGAGGTAGATATCGCCTTTTGCCGGAAAGAACATGCCGCCGACGATCGGGGCGCCGTTCCGTGTCAGTGCAACGATGACGCCGAACTCGTCCAATCCACGGTGGTGCCGGGCAGCATGCCGCACTCCTCGGGAAGGATCCCGTCCTCTGGGACTCGTCGTTCGAGCAGGCCGAGCATGACGCGCTCGGACGCAACATCAGCTGCCGTCACTAGACTGGGACCGGTTTCGGCGCGCGCCGAGATCGCTCCCGCGAAGGTCGGTGAGAACCGGTCCGGACGCGCGCAGCAGGTCATCGGTCAAAAGAAGCTCGCGCTCGAACACCTCCCAACTCTCGCACGCGACCCGGCAAGCGGCGTTGCTGAGTCAGCCAGGTTCGCCGAGCCCTTGCGCAGGCGGATGTGGAGCGCCTCGCGCGTGTCGGCCCGGGTGGCGAGGATCGGGTGGTAGCCGAGCAGGTGGGTGTAGCCGTAGCCGGCGCCCTGCTTCAGCCGGCCGCAGACCTCGCCGCCGAAGCTGCGACGTCGATCACCAACCTGCCCGAGCCCGGCCCGGCCCGGCCGCCCAGGCACGCTCGAGCGACCGGCCGAGCAGCGCGTCGAGCATCATGTCGAAGGCGCGGGCGGAGTTCCCGTAACGGAAGTAGCCCGCCCATCCGCGCAGGAAGCTGTTGAGATCCTGCACGACATCTTCGACCGGTAGCAGCAGCCGTTCGTGCGCGGTGAGTTCCCCGACGCGGTCGCGGGCGTGCTGCATCGCCTGGCGTGAGGGCCAGCGGGCGAGGAAGCAGAGATGCTTCGAGACGGGCGTGTTGCCGCGCACCCAACGGTGGTGGAAGCCCAGGAAGCCGAGCCCCTCCCCGCCTTCGCGCAGCTCCACGATCCGCGTCTTGGCCTCTTTGAGCGTGAGCCCCAGTTCCGAGAGGATCAGCCGGACCGCCTCAGCGCACGCTCGGCCTCCTCACGGGTGCCGCACATCACGACCAGATCGTCGGCGAACCGGGTCAGGACTCCGTGCCCGCGCTCTGTCCACTGCCGGTCGAGCCGGTGCAGGTAGACGTTACACAGGCAGGGCGAGATCACCCCGCCCTGAGGGGTCCCGGCCTCGCTTCGCCTGACCGCCCCGTCCTCCATCACCCCGGCGCGCAACAGCGCCCGCAAGAGCTTCAGGACCCGGCGGTCGACGATCCGCTCCTCGATCGCCGACATCAACCCCGAGTGCGGAATCGCCTCGAAACAGTTGGCGACGTCCGTCTCTGCAACCCACCGTCTGCCGTCCCACGCCTCGTCAACGAGCACCTGGAGCGCGTCATGCTGTGACCGTTTCGGCCGGAAGCCGAACGAGCACGGCAGGAAGTCGGCCTCGAAGATCGGCTCGATCACCGTCTTCACGGCCGCCTGGACGACGCGGTCGCGGACAGCAGGAATCGAGAGCGGCCTCAGCTCGTCACGGCCGGGCTTCGGAATAAACACCCGCCGCGCGGGAAGCGGCCGCCAGCTCTCCTCCTTCAGATCCGCGGCCAGCTCATCGAGCAGCCGGGAGACCCCGTACCGCTCGACATCGGCGATGGTCTGCCGGTCGATGCCGGCCGCGCCACCCTTGGCGCGCACCAGCTGCCACGCCCGCTCCAAGACGTCCCTGCGGTAGACCTTGTCGTAGAGCGCGTGGAACCGTCGTCCGGGATCGGCCTTGGCCGCCCGGTAGAGCGTCCGCTGCAGTTCTCGGACCGTGTCTTGCTCGGTGGTCCTAGCCATACGGCACTCACCAGCCCTTCCCTGTGCGCGACGCGTGAACGAAGCAGCGGCCCTTCCCTCACCCCGGGTTCTGTTGTCCCGCAGGCTCAAGCGGTACTACGGCCGCCTCCGACTCCCACCCCGGCTCCCGCCCACTTCCCGGGGTCACCGGTTATAGGACAGGGCTGCTCCGGTGCTCTCCGCAGACCACCGGGCCAAGATGGGTCTCCCCAGTTCCCGCCGCCACCTTCCAAACGATCAACGCCCCTTACGCCGGGGAGTTCCTCGGGGCTGCGCTTCCAGGCTCTACACCCCTTCCATGGCCTTCGCCCTCACCGGCTGGGCTCGGCTCCTCCTCTCCCCGCCCGAAGGCAGGCCTATAACGACGCGGCAGGCTTCGCTTCATGCTGCAGACCGCTTGGTTGCTCCCCCAGAAGGGCTTTTGACGCTGAGCTCCGACCCGGCCCGTTACCAGACCGAGCCGCCAGCCTGCTACCGGGCCTCCTGGCAGCTACCCGGACGGGACTCACACCCGCTGGCGACGACGAGCTTTATGTTAGATCAGGTCAAGTCAAGCACCACCTCCAACGCT
>Ga0302325_10026646_pt1 | contig 12002 bp, 12 predicted proteins | sample Palsa_T0_2_FD_201948 | JGI IMG/M metagenome (GOLD analysis project Ga0302325, IMG submission 201948) | Peat permafrost microbial communities from Stordalen Mire near Abisko, Sweden - Palsa_T0_2 | ecosystem: Environmental > Terrestrial > Soil > Palsa > Peat permafrost | place: Sweden: Abisko... | reverse complement strand
GAATCCGTCGGCGAACATCGGCCGGACGGGGCGATCGATCTGGCGGCTGGTGAGCACTTCGCGCTCGCTCATGCGGCCTTCGCGCTTGATGAAGCCGCCGGGAAAGCGTCCACCGGCGTAGGTGTATTCGCGGTAATCGACGGTGAGGGGGAAAAAATCAATGCCCTCGCGCGGGTCGGCGTTGGCCACGGCTGTGGCCAGCACGACGTTATCGCCCAGGCGGACCACCGCCGCGCCATGGGCCTGCTTGGCTAATTTTCCGGTTTCGAATGAGAGTTGTTTGCCGCCGGTGAGTTCAACTGTGACGCTGCTAACTTCTGGTTTCATGTTTCATCCTTCTTGTGTGATCAGGAGGGCAGCCGCGCTCTTCCGCCGACTTCTAATTTCCGCGGGTTGGGAGTATGGAAAAACGCGTTCAGCCATGGATCGTGGCCGCCATGAGAGGTGGGTTCCGAGATACGGTCGGAATACGTCTTCGAGAATACGCACGGTGTGAATTGGCTCAATGCTCGACCGGCTTCGAGAGGAAGGCGGCGTTCTCAGATACGATTGTGGGAACTGTCTTCTTCAGACGACCCCTAGATGGATGCTTCATCGCCTCCCACGCTATCGCAAAAACCGCGATAGGATGGGCCACCCAGATTTTCCCGGGGTTACTTGCGGATGCCCAGTTTCCCAATGACTGTCTTATAGCGCTCGGAATCGTATCTTTTTAGGTAGTCCAGTAAACGACGCCGTTTACTGACTAGCATGAGCAGGCCGCGGCGCGAGCCGTGGTCTTTCTGGTGCGTCTTGAAGTGGTCCGTCAACTGGCCAATGCGTTCACTGATGATGGCGATCTGAACCTCGGGACTCCCCGTATCAGTCGCGTGCGTTTGATACTGGTCAATGACGGATTTCTTTTGCTCTCTGGCTAACACTAACCTGGTGCACTCCTGTTCTATTTCAATTTATCTTGGTGACAGTAATGAGGCTATCATGCGGCGGGAGGGGTGTAAAGGCGGGTTGGGCGCCGTCAGCCCGTTTTAGCTTCCGGAGTCCAACCGAGTGGGTGCCTGCGGATTCGGCGGTGCTTTCCAAAAGCCTTCGAACAGTTTTCTCAAGGACCTGCTCAAAACGAGCGATTGGGCCCGGTTTGTACTCGAACCACGTTGAAAAGTCGTTGCGGGACGCTGCGCCAGAAATAGCCCACACAGTCGGCAAGCCCGTAATCATGATCACGCAATCGGCGCGGCCCCCGTTCTCGGCGGGCGGGGGACGGTGAGTTAGATCATTAAGGTTTCATCCGCAGGGTCGGATGCATCCGTCGAGCAGCCGGAGGCGAGCTGCGCAGGTCCCCTCCTGAATGTTTTCTCTGTGCCCTCCCGGGCGAAAGCTTCTTAGTCTGATTGCGGCAGCTTCTCCAATTTCTGCCGCGTGGTCTGGTTGCCGTCTTGTTCTCGCGTGGATTCGGCCATGCGCGGTTCATCCATTTCCTTTCGGATTCGAGCGAGCGTGGCTTGCTTGGTTTCTGGCTTCGGCTTGTTCTTATACATACTCGTACGATGTCACCAGTCCAGAGGCATTACAGGTCAATTTGGAACACAGGTGGGCAGTTTCTGAATTATTTTCATACCGTGCGGTTTTGACCAGTCTGGACCGATCTGAGAATTGTAAGATGTCAGCTGTGAAACAATGTGCCCGTTCACCGGGCCCGAGGACTTGACGATCCGGGTTGGACTATCGAAGACGAACAGTGTCAGAGGAGCGGCGGAGGGTATAAGGCTGTGAAGTTCAGATTTTTACTGTTTCTCTGAATGGAGCCACGTTCTATCTACGCCGATCCAGAGTCCACCATCACGAACTGTAGTAGAGGAAGCGTGACCGAAAAAGTGGAGAAGGATACGTCGAAGTTCGACTGGGTCACTGAGCGGTCCTCATGTGCTCTTCCGAAGGTATTCCAGGCACTCAGATTACAGGTGGACGAGGATCTTAAGACTCGCAACGCCCTGCGCCCTGATAACTCCCCTTATGAGTTTTCGGTGGCTGGCAATGGCAGCGGCTTTACTGCCCTTCTGGAAGCCAAGGATGTGCACAGGTCGGTGATATTCAGCCTCGCCGAGCACGCGATTCTGGTGCGGAATGAGAAAGGCGATCCCATGTTCGAAGTGAACGCGACCTTCAGTGACGAGGGCGACTGCAAGCTGAAGGTAAATGGGGAAGAGCGCGCCCTTTGGCAGGTGCGACGGATGGCTCTTGAAGAGCTGCTGTTTCGAGGATTTTAGGTTGGGGTTCCCACTATGTTTCGGTCTCGCCGCGGGTTGATGCGTCGCGATGAAAATCCCCGCCTTGTCTCTGCAGAAAGCGCAGAGACAAAGGACGGGCACCCGGCGGTGATACTGCGCGAAAGGCTGGGCCAGCACCCCAGACTGTGTTAGAAGCTGATCTTCAGGATTTGGCCTCCATTGCCCACGAACCATCCCGCTTTCGGATTCGCAAAAGCCACCGCCCAGTAGCCGCTCACGCCGGGCAATTTGAACCAAGTGCGTCCTTCATCGGGAGTCCAAGCCGCTGATCCTGAGTCGAAGTTCGGCTCCGTCTCGGCCGTGACCACAACCGTATGGTCGTGTTCGTGGTCCGCTTCTTCACCGTCATCGCCGCGACCATCATTGCCGCGCGCATATGCTAGACAGAAAATGGCTCCGGCTACGGGCGGCTTGTTCGTGAGAGTCCACGTTCGCCCGCCATCGTGCGACGTTGCCGCGTCAGCGGAAATGTTAGTCGATAAATCTCCGCCGCCTACAATGCCATTCCACGGATCACGGAAGGCCACGGAAACCCCGCCTGCGCTGGCCGAGCTCACCAGCGGAGTGTCATAGGCGTTCCAGGTGTCGCCTCCATCTCTGGTAGCCAGTATCCTCGCAGTGGTTGCGCCGCCTGTAGTAATCCAGGCATTTCTTTCTCCCTGTGCTGTGATGCAGGTTCCGCTTGCCGCAAACGAGGCTTCCCCCGGCAGCGCCGGCGGCATATTGTCGGCGATGGACAGCCAGCTCATCCCGTCGGTTGTACGAATATCGGGAAATACGCCGTTCACCGAATCGCTGTGTGTAATGCCTCGTTCCGGAGTCCAGAACGCGAAACAATCATAGAACGCGTTAACAGTCTGATTCTCGAACTGGATCGTCCAGGTCGCGCCGCCGTCGATGGTCTTGTAGACGCGGAAATCGGTAGTGTCATTTCCAATCGACATCAGATAGGCGACCTTATCGCTTACACCCTTCACATCACGGAATTGCAGGGCTTCGGCTCCGGGGACGACAGCCGCCTTCCAGGTCTCCCCGCCGTCAGTTGTGACCACATACGTACCACCGGTTCCGGCTGCCCAGACCACACGGGAATCCACCGGGCTGACAGCAATCAGCAGTTGTGTAGTGCCGCTGTTCTGCGGAGTGAGTTTGGGTCGATGAACTTTCCAAGGTTCTTGCGCAAAACCGACAGTTGCAAAGGCAGCAATCAGGAAAACGACCAGCGAACGTTTCGACATAGAAGTTCCTCCTCGGAGCGGCATTCGTGGCGTGGAGAAGTATAGGAACGTCGCGGAGGGCTGTCAAACCGGCCAGTCCTGAGTCCGACGAGCTGACGAGAAGTTCGTTCCCCGCAAGGCAGTCGAGAGAATTTCGAGTCGATCGCGTGTGGAACCCACGAAATACCCACCTCCAAGACCGACTGCCCACTTCCTCATCCCCATGAATTGTCAGGAGTGGCCAAAATTGGACAGATTGGAGAGAGATAGTTCTGCCACACTGCAGCCATGACAACCAGGACGATTCCGGAATACCTTGAGGAAGAGGGCAAGAAAGCTACAGAAAATCAGCTACGAACGGAACAAGAAGCTGCCCGCATCCAGCCGCTGCGGCATGGCCACCATCGCACGGCAAAACAGCCTAAGACTGCAATTGCTGCCAGCAGTCAAACCCGCAACCGGGAGGAAGAAAAAAAGAGAAAAACCGTCGCGGTAGTTCGCAAGAAACCACGCGCTGCGGGAAAGAAGGCTGCGAAAGCCCGCAAGAGGGCGTGATCCGGATCTAGGGCCGGAGTGTGTGCTTTCCAAACCACGGGACAAGGCTGCCGTTCAAATTCAGGCTCTCTACATTACTCTCCCGATGGCTTGCGCGAGATGCACGCTTAGGATTCAAGGGGGATGACCTCTCAACCGTATTCGGAAAAACTATACAAAATGGAGGATGAACCAATGAACAAAGATCAGGTGACTGGCAAGATCGCTCAGGCAGTTGGCAGAGTGGAGCAGAGCGTCGGAGAACGTGTTGGCAGCCAAAAGCTGGCCAACAAAGGAGTGGTCAATCAGGCTAAGGGCGCGGCGAAGGAAACCTGGGGCGATGCCAAGGACGCCGCAAAGCAGATCCATGAATCGCACAAGAAAGCCGCTTCCGCGAAGGCCGCCCGGAGCCGTGAGAGGATCAGCCAGTCCGTCGATGACGCGAAAGGCGGGGCAAAAGGCAAGATTGCGGAATTCAAAGAGCGCCACTCCGTGTGACATTTGGCATGTGGGGCTGGCGCACCCTTCGGTTCTATTGCCGCACGATCTTAACTTGGGCTGCCCCGCCCGTCGCGGTTTTCGGCCGAGCCTGAGCGCAGCCGAAGGGTGGGTGACGCTTCGACAGGCTCCAGTTCCCGCCGGGATTGGTGGTGTCTTAACTCAGAACCTGATCAATTTTGACCAGTTTTGCGCCATGGATGCCGCTTACTCTATCTGCGAACAAACTGCCGTGGCCAATCTCGGAGGAAGTTATGGAAAACTACGCCGATTTGATGCAAAGGCTGCTTGAGATCCAAAGCGGCGAAAGACGAAGCCCAAAGCTGATCGCGGAAGATGAGCGATTGATGCGCAGTCTTGAGAAGAGAAATCTGGCAGTAGCAAAGCTCGCGCAAAGCTCAGAGCTTAGCGAGGGATAGCTTAGAGGGGAGGGATCTAGCAATTGTGCAGGCCCGAACCGCTGCGCTGGCCGCGCCTCGCGGCGAGTGCTGTTTCGCCTTGCGCTTCGCGATGACTTCACTCCATCAGGTTGTCAAAGCGACTTTCACCCTCAAGCTGTCGGGCATGCTCGGCACACAAATCAAAAGCCCGGCCTGATCGGGGCCGGGCTGGTTCTTAGGTTGCCGGAAACGCTAGGCAGCCGCGGATCTCTTGGTGCGACCCTCCGTCGTGATGGGTTGAGCCACTTTCCGGACGAGAAAGGGCTGCAGGTTCGGCTCAGAACCGGCCCACTCCAGACTGACAATAGAATGTCCGGGCTGGCAGGTAACGAAATAGCGCTCACCGTTGGGGCTGGTTACTTCAAACTTGCCGGTCTCGCCCTGTAGAGCTTCGGCAACGTCGGAGTTCTGTCGCGCGGCTGCATCAGAATCTCGACGCGCTCGTGGTTCGAATGGATTTTGAACAGCGCGCGGCGCTGATGGAAGGCGATCCGGAAACCTACTTCCTCACCGATCACTATTTGAATTATCAGTGGGTGCTGGTGCGCCTCGATCGCGTCCATCCCGATGCGCTGCGCGATTTGCTGCGCGGGGCGTAGCGGCGGCCTGCAGGGCGCTGAAGCGGCGTTTACTCCTGGCTGTCGAGAAAGCGGCTGCGATCTTGCTCGCGAGGCAGAGAGCAAACATCAACCCGGCCGAAGATGCGGTATCGGTGGCGGACAACGACGTTATAGGCAGCGTCGCGGAGGAATTTGGGCAGGAGTCCCAGGAGGAATGCGATGGCGCGCCACCGACCTGGGAGCTGTTTCAGGACGAAGAGGATGGCGTTGGAGCGGGGGAGTAGAAATTCGTTCGGCTGAGTTGGGTCCTGTTTCGTTGGATCTTCTTTCTTTCGATCGGGGTTGACGACGACGTAGACCGTGTCCAGATCGCTGGGGTTGGCACCGTGGCGGGCGAGTATGGAGGCGGCAAGAGCGCTTTGTAGCGGTGCGAAACGGAAGACAGCATTGGGGTCGCGGCGGAGAACGAACTGAACGAAACGGTTGCAGAGTCCGCAGACGCCGTCGTAGAAGAGGATGGGATGGGGCATGGGTGGGTGACCTCGAAGACTTTAGCACCTTGGGAGATCAAAGAGCCCACCCTGTCTCTCCAAGAAACGGAGAGACAAGGATGGAATATTCTCGGGATATTTTGAGGCGGCCGGAAATCCCAGACTTACTGCTTCAAGCTGATATAGGTCGAGGTCCGGTTGGTCGGCATGTACGTCGAAACAACTGTAAGTGTCTTGCCGTCAGTCGACACGCTCATTTTCGAGACTTGCGTAGCCTTGCCGTCGAGCTTGTCAGTTTCCTCAATCGTGCGGTCGTTAATACGCTTCAACGAGACAGCGTCGTAGGAAAAGCTTCCCTTGTACGGGTAGTCCTTGCCGTCCAGCTTCGCCGTGTAGCCTTCGCCCGCGGGCGTGGACATGGTCAGATCATCGCCGTTGCTCTTGTAGGTTGTCGTTACGCCGTTTTCACTCAAGTTAACCTTGTTTACTCGCCACGAACCCGAAGTGCCATTCGCTCGGGCGGGAGCTTTGCCGATCCGAGTGTAGCTCACTTCCGCAGTGACTGTCTGGTCGTTGCCTGGCCGGTAGCTGGTGCTTTTGAGCCTCAAATTCTTCCCGTCGTCCGAGACTGTTCGAGTCTGTTCGAAGACCGGCTTGCTGCTCTTCTTGCCCTTAACCTCAATTGTCTTGGAATCGATTTCGCGAACGCCGATGGTGTCATAAGACTGTCCCGTGACGGATTGGTCCTGCCCATCAGCCTTGACGTGGATCTGCGGATTGCAGCTCGAACAATCGTACATACCGTTTTTCAGAGAAAAGACGATTGGCTTGGGTGACATTTTCGACTGGTCCATATTGGTGTGCCAGGTGCCATCGAATGGACTCTGCGCGAACAGCGATATGGGAACCGATAAAACGAGCACGAGAAACAGCGCAAAACCAAGGGACCGATAGGTAGTTTTCATCCGATTTCTTCTCCAAGCGGAAGCTTTCTATTGTTTCAGCGCAAAACATCATACCCTTCGCCCGACCCATAGACGAGAAGTTGAGCACGAATCGTGGCCCTGGATCAGACGGTCTGGAAGGGTACGGGGCCGGGGACAGCTCTACTTCGTTCCCGAGGCTGGCGGCTGCGACCCCGCGTAGTAACCGCTCTTGGTGCGCACGACGAGTTTGCCCTTGCCTTTTTTGGCTTCGACGCGAATCTGGCGGAAGCCGCCGCTGGCTCTGGGATTCGTCGGCTTGTAGCCGATGGTGTACTGATTGCGGATGTCGTGCGCCACTTGCCGGCTGATCGCATCCACTTCGTCGAGAGTCCTGGGAAAAAACGCCAGCCCGCCGGTCCGTTGCGCGATGATCTCCAGCGCATGCCTGGCTCGCTTGGGGTGCTCTTCATCCCCCAGGACCCCGATCGCATACACCGACGGACCGTTTTCCTCCTGCAGCTGTTTCACCGCCTGCTCCAGAGTTTCGCGGCTGGCATTGTCTTCTCCGTCCGTCACCACGAACAATACTTTGCGCTCCAACCTGGCGTCTCTCTTGAGGTGCTCGGCCGAGGCTACCACGGCTTCATAAAGCGCCGTTCCGCCCCTGGCGTCAATTTTCTCCAGCGCCTCTTTTAGCTTCAGCAGGTCGTTGGTGAAATCCTGGTCGAGATAGTATTCGTCGTTGAAATTGACCACGAACACTTCATCCTGGGGATTGCTGGACCGTACCAGGTTCAGCGCCGCCTGGTTCACTTTGGTCCGCTTTTCCCGCATTGAACCGGAATTATCGATCACGATTCCCATCGACACGGGAATGTCTTCGTTGTAGAACGAAATAATATTCTGCGGCTTGCCATCTTCGAATACGGCGAAGGCAGTGCGGTCGAGGTTGGTGACGATGTGCTGCTTGTCATCCACCACGGTGGCGTGCAACAGGACTTCATCCACATCCTTGCGGATGACGAAGGTTCCGTTCTCGTCGGGAGTTTGCTGGGGGCTTGAACTTGCAGACGGCGCAGGGGCAGCGCCCGATTGGGACGGAAGAGGTTGCGACGCGGAAGGCTGGGACTCGGTTGACCCTTCGGCTCCGCTCGGGGCAGGTTTGGACGGGACCGACGGAGCCTGAAGCTGCGAAGGCTTCCACTCCGCCTGCCCGGGATCAACCTGCACGAGTAGCGCGACGGCGGCTCCGGCCCAGATCGCGCACCTCAGAAAAAGGAAGAATCTTGCGGTCAGCTCATTCTTCGGGAGCGAAGTATCCGGTCCTGGCATACACTCGGAGTGGCGGCAGTCCTTTCGGCGGCAGTAACTTCACTTTAATCTTACGCCATTTGCCGTCCCGCACTCCTTTGCTGGGACGATACCCGAGCACGTACTGGTTGCGCAGTTCGACGCCGATCTTGGTCGCCACATCGGCCAGGTCGTTCGGGTTCTCCACTGTAAACGCCCGCCCACCCGTCAGTTCGGCGACTTCTCCCAGAAGTTGCGGGCCCAGCTGCTCTTCCTGACTCTGAAAGTACCGGTCATAAATGCCGATGGCATATACCATCACGTCTGCTTCCTTCACCAGAGCCTTGATCTCGTTCTCGGTGTAACGGCTGTGATTGTCGCCACCATCGGAGATGATGAGCAGCGCCTTCTTCGGATACTTGGCCTGCCTCATCTTGCTGACGCCCATGTAAATCGCATCCAGCAGTGCGGTTCGCTTTTGCGGGACGGTGTAGAGCAGCTTGTCCTGTATCTCCTCCACCGAACTGGTGAAATCGGTGACCATCTCGGGCTCGTCGGAGAAAGTGACCATGAAGAATTCATCTTGCGGGTTGGCGGTTTTGAAGAACTCCGTCACCGCCTCTTTGGCCCGGTCCATCTTGCTGCTCATGCTTCCGCTGGAATCGAAGATCACACCCAGCGATACGGGCGCATCCTCGCTGGAGAAAGACTTGATCTCCTCCTTCGAGCTGCCTTCGAAAAGCTGGAAGTTGTCCTTGTCCAGACCGGTGACCAGCCGATTCATGGGATCGGTGATCGTCACCGGCACCAGCACCAAATCCACGGCCACCTTCAGCGGGCGAACGTGTGTGTTCAGGGACGCGGGGACGACGCTCTCCTTCGCGATTTCTTCCGTCTTCGCTTTTTCCGCTTCGCCAGGCGCGGCTGCACGGGGCTGGACATGGACGTCGTTGACGTCTGTTTGTCCCACTACCGGCGAAGGCAGGACGCAGGCTGCGCAAAGCAACATCCCGAGGAAAGGCTGCGAAAGGCTTCTAGGCATCCGGGCAAAACTAGGGCGACAGGGTCGAACCAGGTGGGCCTTCCGAACTAGATTCCGAAACAGGGTCTTAGGGCGGAGCGCCATAAGCACCTCGATTTGCCGCGATACTATCACAGCTTGGCTCATGCGACTGCGGTTTTTTTGTCAAATCTTTTTGACCATTCGGATCGACAGCCCATTCCCGGCAATCTTTCGATTCGGTAAGCCCAAACCGGGGACGCCGCCACGGTCTTGTTACAATCAAAGTTTCCATGACGGAGATTCATCCTTTTCGCGCCTTTCGCTATGATCCCCGGCAGGTCTCGCCTGCTCAGGTGGTCACTCAACCCTACGACAAGATCACTCCCACCCTGCAGGATCGCTACTACGCGGCCAGCCCGCATAATCTGGTCCGCATCATCCTTGGCCGCCGGGAAGAAAATGACAATCCAGCAAACAATGTATATTCCCGCGCCGCCGCCTATTACCGCGACTGGCGGGAGCAAGGCGTCCTCCGGCAGGATTCCCTTCTCTCGCTTTACCTCTATTCCCAGCGCTTTACCGCGCTGGGCGCGACCACGGAAATGGAGCGCCGCGGCTTCATCGCACTGGGCCGCATCGAGGACTACTCTGCCGGCGTGGTCTTCCGCCACGAGCAAACTCTGGCCAAGCCCAAGGCCGACCGCCTTGACCTGCTCCGCGCCACCCGCGCCCATTTCGGCCAGATCTTCATGCTTTATGAGGACTCAGGCCAGGTTGAATCTCTGCTCGCCACGAATTCTGACCCAGACACCTCGGCCCCCGATGTTCAGATAAAAGACGAATATGGTGTGGTTCATCGTGTGTGGCAGATCACCGATCCCAAACTCATCCATTCCGTTCAAAACGCGATGAGCGACAAGAAACTCATCATCGCCGACGGCCACCACCGTTACGAAACTGCTCTTAACTACCGCAACGAACGCCGTGCCGCCGATTCCTCCAAGGCGCAGCCGGCCTCCGGTCCGGGAGCGTCCCTCTACGAATTTGTCATGATGACGTTCGTCAACATCAACAGCCCCGGCCTGCTCATCCTGCCGACGCATCGCGTCGTGCACAGCCTGACCTCTTTCTCAGAAGCCGACTTTCGCAATTCGGCCCGCGCCTTCTTCGACGTTGACGAGGTCGACGCAGCTCTCGACGCGCCGCGCGCGACCGCGATCCTACGCGAGTCGGGACGGTGCGGAACCTCCATGCTCGCAGTCACCGCCAACCGCGCCTTCCTGCTGCACCATCCCAATCCAAACATCCCGCAGGTCTTCACCGGCTTGTCCATCCCCCAGCAGGCGCTCGACGTGGTGCAATTGCACAAGTGTTTGCTCGAAAAAGCGCTGAACCTCTCGGAAGAATCGATCCGCAACCAGCAGAACATCTCCTACGTTCGCGATGCCGCCGAGGCCTTGTCGCAAGTACGCGGCGCAAGCGGCTCACACGCCAATATCGCTTTCTTGATGAATCCCTGCCGCATCGCGCAAGTGCGTGACATCGCCTTGGCCGGCGAGGTGATGCCCCAGAAATCCACCGACTTCTATCCCAAGCTACTCAGCGGATTGACCATCTATGCGCTCGATTAGAAGCCGCATGAGCAGGCATTCGATTGGCGTATCTCAAGGGATTGGAGCCGCCGCCGGCACGCTCCTGTTCCTTGCTGTTCTCTTCGTTTCCGCCGCCGCTCCCGAGAGACATCTCTTCATCTACTCCTCCGCTGCCAACTATTCCGTGCCCATCGTGCAGCGGCAAGGCCACGATTACATTGGCTTGCTAGAATTACTCGATCCTCTGGGCACGGTCAGCGCAAAAACTGACACTCCCCGCTGGCGCCTGCGCTTCAACAACATCTTCGGAGAATTTACCGAGGCCCAGAGCCACGCCCGCATCCAGGGGCGCGACATTGACCTCGCCGGAAACTTCCTAATGGAAAACGGACGCGGTCTCGTGCCGCTCGCGTCCCTCAGTTCCCTTCTGCCCCGCTTTCTGGGTGGTCCCGCAACTTTGCACCAGGAATCCGGCCGTCTCTTCATCGGTAGCTTCGCCACCCACTTCACCGCCACCGTGCCCGCGGACGATCCATCGCGCCTCGTCTTTCGCTTCACCGCGCCTGTCAATCCGTCCATCGCCACCGAACCCGGCAAAGTGCGCATGACATTCAACCGCGAACCGGTCACTGCGCCAGCCTCTCCCACTCTCACCTTCGGCAGCAAAACCATTCCCTCCGCCACTTATTCGGAAAATAATGGCGCCGCCGAAATCACCGTAACCACCGCCATCCCGCTTATGGCCACCTTCAGCCCGGATGGCCGAACCATTATGCTCGGTCCCACCAAATCTCAAACCGCGGCAACAGCTCCCGGCGCCCCCGCACCCGTTGTGAGTGCTCCTCGATTAGCCGCACCCGGCGCGTCCGACACGACTCCGGCGCAAAGCAACCCGGCCTTCGAGTCCTCAGCGACAAGTCCGTCGTCCTCGGTCCCCCGCCGTTACTTCGCCATCGTGGACGCCAGCCACGGCGGCAGCGATCGGGGCGAAGCCCTCAGCACGACCCTCGCCGAGAAGGACGTCACGGTAGCTTTTGCTCGCCACCTGCGCCAGGAACTCGAGAATCGCGGAATCCCCACGCTCGTCCTGCGCGATTCGGACGCTACCATGTCCCTCGATGAGCGCGCTCTGTTCGCCAACACCACCCACGCCGCAGTCTATGTCG
>Ga0302325_10026645_pt1 | contig 12002 bp, 14 predicted proteins | sample Palsa_T0_2_FD_201948 | JGI IMG/M metagenome (GOLD analysis project Ga0302325, IMG submission 201948) | Peat permafrost microbial communities from Stordalen Mire near Abisko, Sweden - Palsa_T0_2 | ecosystem: Environmental > Terrestrial > Soil > Palsa > Peat permafrost | place: Sweden: Abisko... | reverse complement strand
TCAAAGCTCCAGCGCCGATCGTGACGCCGACGGAGGTAGCGAAGGTCGAGCCTCCACCGAACGTGCCGTCGCCCGCGCCGTCCAAGCCGTCGATAGCCCTTGCGGTGCCGGTGATCGCCCGGCCTCAGTTCAAAGCTCCAGCGCCGATCGTGACGCCGACGGAGGTAGCGAAAGTCGAGCCGCCGCCGACTGTGCCGTTGCCCGCGCCGTCCAAGCCGTCGATAGCCCTGCCTGCGCCGGTCATCGCCCGGCCCCAGTTCAAAGCTCCGTCGGCGATCGTGACGCCAACGGAGTTCGCGAAGGTCGAGCCGCCGCCGACCGTGCCGTCGCCCGCGCCGTCCAAGTCGTCGATCGCCCTTGCTGCGCCGGTCGTGGCCCGGCCGCAGTTCAAAGCCCCAGCGCCGATCATGCCGCCAACGAAGTCAGCGAAGGTTGAGCCTCCTCCTACCGTGCCATCGCCCGCGCCGTCCAAGCCGTCGATAGCCCTGCCTGCGCCGGTCATCGCCGCGCCGCAGTTCAAAGCTCCAGCGCCGATCGTGAAGCCGAGGGAGATCGCGAAAGTCGAGCCGCCACCGACCGTGGTGTCGCCCGCGCCGACGCCAACCGCGCCAGTATTGCCTCCGCCTAGCATCGCAACGTTCGCGATGCCTGCGCTTTCCGCTGAAGAACTAGACCAGGACGGCCGCAACCTTACCAATTTAGGAAAATACGAGGAAGCCATTGTCGAGTTGACCGAAGCGATCCGGCTGAAGCCCAATCTAGCGCGCGCTTATAACGCCCGCGGCTACGCATATTTGCTCCAACACGAGTACCGGCACGCCGAGGCCGATTTCGACGACGCCATTCGCCTGGATGCCTATTACCGGAACGCCTACCGGAACCGCGCGATAGCGCGCCGGGCGCTCGGCGACGTAGCCGGAGCGGCAGCCGATCAGCAAAAGGGGCGCTAAGCTCGCTTCAAACCGCCAGTAATCGGTGCAATTCCCCGGCCCCGCAACGAATGCCGACGTAGAAAGAACCGAACAACGCGTAGACCGCGCTCACTTCGTCGAAACGCATCTCGTAAATCAGCCGCTTGAATACCACCGGATCGTCGGCGAACAGATCCACGCCCCATTCCCAGTCGTCGAATCCGATCGATCCCGAGATGATCTGCTTCACCTCGCCAGCGTAACGGCGTCCGATCATGCCGTGCTCGTGCATTTGCCGTTGCCTTTCGGCCATCGGAAGGCGATACCAGTTCATGTGCTCGCCGCGCTTGCGATCCATGGGGTAGAAGCACAAGTACTTGTGGGGCGGCACGTCCGGGTAAAGCCGCGGACGCATGGCCTCCTTCTGCCGCGCCATGACTTCGGCGATTTCCGCGTCCCACTCCGGAGTAAATGGCTGAATGCCGCGATCCGCCAGCGCGCGGTAAGTCTTGAGGCTCGATTCGTAGAGACCCAGTTCCACCACCGATAGATACGACGTCGTGGGTTCCAGATAGTCGGACAGCCGAAGCTGGGCCAGACGCAACTCCACCTGACGAAGCTCGTCGAAGGACGGTCGAAAATGGATGAGGATCAAATCGCCCTTGTGCCCGAGCAGGCTGAAAGCGGCGCTTTGCCCGGACGGGTTTCGCTCCATTTCCGAAAGCGCGGCGGCGGCTTCCTCGATCATGGCCGACCGGTCGGCGGCGGTGGCGGCCCTCCAGGCGGTCCAACGAATTCGCATCATCTGATGCAGTACGCTGGCGCCTTCGAGCGTGAGCGGAACCTCGGGCAATGCGTCCACAGAACTATTGGGGGCGATTTCGGGCGGCGGATTTGGGATGACTGGCATGTGGGAAATTCCTTGTGCTATTTTATTATTCTCGCAGGTGATGAGCTCGCCATCCACCCCAAGCATGGAGCCCGCGCCGCCGGAAAGCTGGCGCGCCACCTTGGAACTGTTGCGCGATCGGCATCAGGTGCGAAGCCTGAGAGCGGATGAAGAAGGTTTTTCCATCGCGCGCCTGCCCAATGGCGTCCGCGGCTTCACCTACGCGCCGGGCCAACCCGAAGTGCCGGTGTTCGCCCACAAGACCTATCACAGCTTCGAGGTCCACAAGGCCGCCGATGGAACCGAATACATGATCGGCTTCGTCACAGCATCGGAGGCCGAGCAGATCGAGGCCGGTAAGGAAGGCTCCGGCGTACGGTTATTTCCGGATCCGTCGGACGATTCCCCCGTCCTGGTGAGCGTACCGGTGGCGCGCATCGTTCCGCCGAGAAGAATGCCGCGCGAGGATGGGAATCCTTTTCCGTTCTCGCTGGCCTGAGCCGGGAATCGAACCCGCAGCCGGTATAATCAAGCGACGAGGTTTGAATCGCAATGCCGACATTTCGTATAGCCGCCGCCGCGCTGCTGGGGTGCGCCGCATGGGCGGCGGAAATCATACCTCCGCCCACTAAAACGGAGCCCATGACAGAAGTCCTGCACGGAGTCACAATCACCGATCCCTATCGCTGGCTCGAAGATCAGAATAGCCCGGAAACCCGGCAATGGCTAGCCACGCAGGAAAGCTTCGCGCGCGCCTATCTGGACAAGCTGCCCGGCCGGGCGGAGATGCAAAAGCAGTTCGCGGCTTTGCTCAAAATCGACAGCATGGGAGCTCCGATAGTTCGCAATGGCCGCTATTTCTTCAGCCGCCGCAAAGCCGACGAGGACCGCGCGTCGCTGTGCATGCGCACCGGTTACACCGGCCCGGATGAGGTTCTGGCGGACCCCGCCACAGTCGCGAGCGATCCCACCACGTCGGTGCAGTATATGGGCGTGTCGCAGGATGGAAGCCTGGTGGCATTCGGGATCCGCCGAGGCGGCGAGGACGAAACCGAAATCCGTTTGATCGATGTCGCCACGCGCAAGCAGCTTCCCGACACGCTGGCGCGCGGCCGCTACATGGGCTATTCGATCAAGCCCGATCAGAGTGGCTACTACTATGCCCGCTTCACCGTGGGCGAAGGCACGCGCGTCTACTCGCATTTGATGGGAACCGACAGCTCAACGGACAAAGAGATCTTCGGAAAAGGCTATGGCCCCAACCAGTTGATCGGTTCCGGCCTTTCCGACGACGGACACTGGCTGCTGATTGTCGTCTCCGACGGCGTGCCGGCCAAGAAGAACGAAGTGTACGTGCAGGATCTGGAACACAACGGTCCCATCCAAACCATCGTCAACAATATCGAGGCGCAGTTCGATCCCGACTTTGCGGGTGACTCGCTGATTCTATCCACCAACTGGAACGCGCCCAATCGTAGAATCCTGCGCGTCGATCTCCACAATCCCGCGCGCGAGCATTGGAAAGAAATCGTCAAGGAGGCGTCCATGGCCATCGATAGTTCGTCGGCCGCGGGCGGGCGGCTGTTTGTTGCCTACCTTGAGAACGTCACCAGCCGTATCAAACAGTTTTCCCTCGATGGGAAATATCTTGGCGATCTGAAATTGCCCGGCATCGGTTCGGCGTCGCCTCCCAGTGGCCGCTGGACCGACGACGAAACCTTCTACGGTTTCACATCCTTTGTCCAGCCGTCGGAAACGTTCCGCCACACGGTTTCCACCGGCAAGGACGACCTGTGGTTTCGCCCCAAGGTCCCCATCCACACCGAAGACATGGAATCGAAGCAGGTTTGGTACTCCTCCAAGGACGGCACCAAGATTCCGATGTTTATCGTCCACCGCAAGGGTCTCAAGCTGGATGGCGATCGGCCGGTTTTGATGACCGCTTACGGAGGATTTAATGCGTCCATGACGCCTTCGTTCTCAGCCATTGCGGCCTGGTGGACTGAGCACGGTGGCGTCTTCGCTTTGCCCAACTTGCGCGGCGGAGGCGAGTTCGGAGAAAACTGGCACCGCGCCGGAATGTTCGAGAAGAAGCAGAACGTGTTCGACGATTTCATCGCCGCCGCCGAATGGCTGATTCAGAACAAGTACACCAAGACGGCGAAGCTCGCCATCGAAGGCGGATCGAATGGCGGCCTTTTGATGGGCGCCATGATGACGCAGCGGCCGGATCTGTTTGGCGCCATCGTCTGCGCGGCGCCGTTATTGGACATGCTGCGTTTCCACAAGATGTCGGTGGGCGCGTGGTGGGCCGCCGAATATGGATCCGCGGACGATCCGGCGCAATTCGCATATCTGCTGAAATACTCGCCCTACCAAAACGTGCGAAAAGACGTGAAGTATCCTCCCATTATGTTTGTGACCGGCGACGCGGATACGCGCGTGGACCCGGCGCATGCGCGCAAGATGACGGCCTTGATGCAGGCCGACAGCGCCTCCGGCAATCCGATCATTCTGCGTTACGACACCAAGGGCGGCCACAGCGGAATCGGGTCGGTGGACAAGGTGATCGAGCAGCAAGTCGATATGATGAGCTTCATCGCGGATCGGTTGGGCGTGAAGATCTAGGCGAAATTCTCATTGCGATTTTCTCCCAGTCCTGCCCACTGATACTGCATGAAAACAATTCTTTCCTCTTTCATCGCGATCTCGATGTTGATGGGCGCTTCCACCGCGTTTGCAAACCCCCGCAGCCCGAGAACTCATACCAAGAAAAAGCACTCCAAGTCCGGCAAGAACCGCGGCCAAAGTTCGCACAAGAGCAGCGACAATATTCCCGATTCCAACTAAGCTCGCCGGCCGGGCGACGCCTCCGGTAGACTCGCGGTATGTTCTCCTCGCGCCTGCCTTGGAGCAATGCGCCCAATCCGTTGACGGAACTATTGCGCGCAACGCGTGCGCGCGGCGAGACGGTGCTCGATCTCACCGAGTCCAATCCGACCGCGGCCGGCTTCTCCTTTCCGGAGACGAGCATCCTGGAGGCGCTGGCCGACCCGAGAGCGCTCGGCTACGAACCCGCCTCCGCCGGATTGCTCCCGGCGCGTCAAGCTGTGTCCGAATATTATTCCGGGCGCGTCGATACCGACCGAATCCTCCTGACGGCCAGCACCAGCGAGGCGTACTCGCTGCTGTTTAAGCTGCTGGCCGATCCGGGCGACGAGGTCCTCTCGCCCCGCCCGTCCTATCCATTATTCGACTTCCTGGCGGCATTGGAATCCGTGCGCCAGGTTCAATATCCATTGATGTATCAGGCCGGCTGGTCCATCGACTTCGAATCGCTCGAACGCCAGATCAACGCACGCACGCGCGCCTTCATCCTTGTCAATCCGAACAATCCCACCGGCTCGTTTCTGAAAAAGCGCGAGCTCGAGCAACTCATCCGTCTCTGCCGCGCGCATGGCCTCGCCATCATTTCGGACGAGGTTTTCTCCGACTACGGCTTCGGCGAAGACCCCGAGCGCGTTCGCTCGCTGGCTGGGATCGAAGACGTATTGACGTTCTCTCTCAGCGGGCTTTCCAAGGTGGTTGGATTGCCGCAACTGAAGCTCGGCTGGATCGTGACGAGCGGCCCGGTCAGCGAGCGAAACGCGGCCATCCAGCGGCTCGAGCTGATTGCCGACACGTACCTGTCGGTTGGAACCCCGGTCCAGTGGGCAGCCTCCAAACTGTTGCCGATGCGCCGCCACGTTCAGGCGCAGATCCTGGATCGCGTTCGCGAAAATCGCTCCTTTCTCGCCGGCCAGATTACAAGCGCCTCGCCCTGGCGCCTGCTCGCGACCGAAGGAGGCTGGTACGCGATTCTCCAAGCGCCGCGCATTCGGACCGAGGAAGAATGGGCCCTGCTGTTGCTCGCCGAGGACCGAGTGCTGGTGCAACCGGGCTTCTTTTTCGATTTCGAAACCGAGGCCTTTATGGTCGCGAGCCTGCTGACGCCGCCCGAGATCTTTCGCGAGGGAATCCGCCGCATCCTGGCGCGCGGTCTTTGAGCCTGCTTTACCGGATCGAGAAACGCGGCTGAGTAAGGGCCCGAAGGGTGGAAAAGACGGGTCAAAGACGCCGCCCCTACTAGCGTTTGAGCGCGCAAGGGCGTGATCCCCGTTTGCGGCGTCCCGGTTGCGGTTGCGCTGGTGGCCGGGCGGACCGCCGCTAGTGATTCTTTGACCGCCTTGCGGGTCGAGTAGACGATCGTCTCATCAGGACTGGGTTTGGACGGCCCGCGGCGCGCTGATCCGGGCGTTGGCGATCTCCATCACCTTGGGGCAGCACCCGGTCAACGAAATGGTGATGTCCCGGAGCGAAGAGCCGTGGAAGCGGATGCGCGGAGCCTGACGGTGGTCCGGGCAGCGGACATCGCGCAGCTTATCTTCCGTCGTCTGCTTGAACCGTTCGACGCGAACTCTGTCGAAGTCCGTGAGCACCGAGAACATTCTAACATGGAATTGTTAGAAACAAGAAGCGAAACAATGTGACGAGTCGCGAGCTCAGGCCGGCGGAAACAGACTGAGGTATTGGTCTTGGGGAATAGGCGGAACGGCCGCCAGCGCGAGATTTTCGCGGACGTGCCCCACGTGACCCATGCCCACCAGCGCCACGACGATGCCGGGAGTGGAGCGGGTGAACTGGATAGCACACTGAGCCGGCGTGCGCGCCCCCGCGAGCTTTTCTCGAATGGGGGCGGGGAAGTCCCGAGCCAAGCGTCCCTGCAAAAGGCTCGCGCTCGCCACCGCCGTGATTCCCAGGCGTTGGGCCGTTTCGAGCACGCTGTCTCCATCGGTGCGGCTTGCGAACGCCTCCGGCATCGCCAGGTTGAACGGGAGCTGGATGAAACGGAAATGATGCCTTTCGCCCGCGATGGAGTACGCGATTCCAGCCAGCCGTTCGAGCGAAAGCGCTTGAGGGGATCGCGGAGACCGGCGAAAACCCTCCCACGTGGCGGCGCCGTAATAGCGGATTTGGCGCTGCTCCACGGCCTCCTCCAGGAACTCGAAGGCGCGCCGCATCCGTTCTGAGAATTCCTCTTCGTTTACGAAGCCGAGTTGCGTCTCGGGATTGTGCACGTAGAACACGTCTACCGTCTGCAGGCCGAGATTGCGGCGGCTGCGTTGCAATTGATCGTCGAGGAAAGCCGGCGCCAGCGAATGAACGCCGCCCACGATATCCAACGGCGGCAGCGCCTCCTGGGGCATGGCATCCGGCACCAGATAACCCGCCTTGGTCGCCACGACAATTTCAGAGCGCTCGATCAAGCCTGTTTCCACCGCCTCGCGCAAGGCCTTTCCCACGGCGAATTCCGAGCGCTGGTTGCGATAGTTGAGAGAAGTGTCGACGAAATTGACGCCCATGCCGAACGCGGCCGTCACCGCTTCGGCATACGCTTGATCGGTGGCGTCGTCCGGCGCTCCGAGATACGTTCCGATGCCGATGCTGGACAACCACAGCCCCTGTACGCTGCGGAAGAAGCTGGCCGCTTGCGGACGAGGAAAGCGCGCTTGAAAGCGGCGAGTTCCAAGCGGAGTGGCGAAGTCCGGGAGCATCTCTTGATGGTAATGGTGAAGACGGGTCCAGCGCGAGGGCCGCTCCCCGCCGCCGGATCAGTCAACTAAGGTGGCGCTGGAACCGAAGGGGGGCTTGACAAGGGAATCCGCATGCTTAGAATAAGGATAATCTGCTATTTTATGCCGCCTTGCAACCATGCTCGCACCGAGATTTTGGCGAGACGCGATGGCGTGGATTATGTCCGCTGCCTGGAATGCGATCAGGTCTTCGAAGCCGAGGACCTGGAAGTGGGCCCTGCTTATGAGGACGACGAGGAATCGCCGGCAGAACCCAAGCGCCGCTACGGCTGAGATTTTTCGGCAGCTTCCAGTACAAACCTACTATTGCAGTCGAAGCCTCCGCTAGGTAGATACTCTTAGCCTATGCCGGCCCAGAACCTGCGATGCTATAGGTGATGGAACCGCTTCGCATTGTCGCAATCGGCGGAGGCACCGGCCTCTCCACCCTGCTGAACGGGCTGAAGCGCTACGCCCGGGGACCCAAAGAAGTCGAAATTACGGCGGTGGTGACGGTTACCGACGATGGGGGCAGTTCCGGCCGCTTGCGCCGCGATTTCGATGTGTTGGCGCCTGGCGACATCCGCAACTGCATGGTTGCGCTCTCCGAAGACGAAGCTTTGTTGTCCAAGCTGTTCCAATACCGGTTCTCGGGAGGGCGGGGACTAGAAGGCCACAGCTTCGGAAACCTGTTTTTGACGGCGCTCACTAACCTGACCGGCGATTTCGCGCAGGCCGTCAAGCTTTCCTCCGAGATCCTGGCCAGCTTGGGCCGTATCTATCCTTCCACTGCCACCAATGTGACGCTCGAAGCGGAGCTCGAGAACGGACGCATCGTAACGGGCGAAACGAAGATCAGCAAGAGTCGCTCGCGCGTGCGCCGCATTCGCCTGCGGCCGCGCGTTTCCAAGCCACTCGCGGAAACGCTGGAGGCGATTCAACAGGCGGATCTCATCACCCTGGGCCCCGGATCGCTGTTCACCAGCGTGATTCCCAACATTCTGGTGCAGGGCATTCCGGAAGCCATTCGCCGAAGCCGCGCGCTGAAATCCTACTTCGTCAATTTGATGTGGCAACCCGGCGAGACGGTCGGGTACCGCGCCTCGGACCACGTGGCGGCCATCCACCGTCACGCGGGTGGAGACTTGCTGGATGTAGTGGTGGTGAACACGCGGGCGATCAGCGCTCGGCAACGGCGTAAGTACGCCGCGGAAGAATCGCAGTCGGTGCTGAACGACGTCGATCGTCTGGCACAGATGGGCTTGCAGGTAGTAGCGGCCGATCTGCTGGCCGAGGGCGAGATCGTTCGCCACGATCCCCGCGCCACCGCCGACGTCGCCATGGAGCTGGCGCGGCGCGGACGCGGCAGGCGCGCCAAAGTTCACATGCTGGGAGCAAAATAGCTGGAATCCGGCATGCAGTCGCCCCTGAACGTGGTGATCCTGGCGGCGGGCCTGGGGACGCGGATGAAGTCCAAACGCGCCAAAGTGCTGCATCGCGCCGGAGGGCTTACGCTCATCGAACATGTGGTCAATACCGCGCTTGGGATTACATCCCCGGAGCGTGTCACGGTGGTCGTCGGACATCAGGCCGAGCAAGTCAAAGCGCTTTTGTCGCCTTTGGGAGTTCGTTTCGAAGAGCAAACCGAGCAACGGGGCACAGGCCATGCGGTGGGCATCTGCCGCGCGGGTCTGAGTTCCGAAACCGGCCTGGTGCAAGTGCTGTATGGCGACGGTCCGCTGATCTCTCGCGCCACGCTCGCGGAACTGCTGCGGCGGCAGAGGGCGAGCGACGTGGCGGCGACCGTGATCACCACGCGCCTCGAGGATCCCACCGGCTACGGCCGCATTGTCTTCGGCGAGCGCGGGGAGATCCGCGCAATCGTCGAACAAAAAGCCGCGACCACTGAACAACTGGCCATCCCGTTCATCAATTCCGGCATCTACTGCTTCCGCGCGGAGCTGCTGTGGAAACACATCCAGGAGATTCGGCCCGCCAATCCCGCTCAAGAATACTACCTGACGGACCTGGTGGAAATTCTCGTGCGCGCCGGTCATCGAGTGGAGGCCATGGAGGTAGCGGACTTCCGCGAGTTGCTGGGCATCAATACGCGCGCCGAGCTGGCCGAAGTGGACAAGATTTTCCGGGATCGAAAAGCTCGCGAACTGATGCTGGAAGGTGTGACGATCGAAAAGCCGGAGACCGTCAGCATCGATAGCGGCGTGCGGATCGGCCGCGACTCGATCGTCGGCGCGTTCGCGCAGATTCTCGGCCGTTCGGAAATCGGCGAGGATTGCAGCATCGGCGCGTGTTCCATCGTTCGGGACTCGAAACTGGCGGACCGTGTGGAGGTGGCGGCGTTCACATCCGTGGTGGATTCCAGCATCGAATCCGGGGCGCAGGTGGGTCCTTTCGCGCGTTTGCGAGGCGGCGCGCAAGTGGGCGCCGATGCCCGCATCGGAAATTTCGTCGAGCTGAAGAACACCCGTTTCGCCGCCGGAGCGAAAGCGAACCATCTGGCCTACCTGGGCGATGCCGAGATCGGCGAACGGACCAACATCGGCGCTGGAACCATTACCTGCAACTACGACGGCGCGAGCAAGCATCGCACCAAGATCGGCCGGGATGCTTTTGTCGGCAGCAACGCGACGTTGGTGGCGCCGCTTGAAATCGGGGCGGAGAGCTATATCGGCGCAGGATCGACCGTCACCGATCCCGTTCCGCCCGGAGCCTTGGCGCTCGGCCGCGGCCGCCAAGTAGTAAAGGAAGGTTGGGTCGCCAAAAGGAAAAAGAAGAAGTGATTACTTCTTCTCTTGCGGAGTTTTCTGCGCGGCGCGCACCACGATCAACCGCGCGACGTCCCCGTCGTCGCTAGTCACGAATCCAACTGTGACCCGTACTTTCAGGCGAAGCTTGCCTTCGATCCGGGTGTCCGATTTGATCCAGAACGTGCGCTTTTCAGCCGGCTTTCCCAAAATGCTTCTCGACACGGTGATCTTGGCGGTGGACAGTTCAATGATGGGTCCGGAAAACGTGTCGCTGTACTTCGGCTCGCTTTTGGGATTCTCTCGCGCCGGAGCGCCCGGGTCTTCCTGAGCGGCCGTCTGAAACCCCGCCACGCCGATGACACCGAGAAGTAACGTGGCGGCAAGACGCACACTTGAATCATAAACCAACCCATCGGACCCGCGGCCGGGCAGGGAATTAAACTTGTTTCATGCCGCTGAAAACATTAGCGTTTACGTCTCGTTATAGCACCAGAATGGGATGGTAAAGATGCGGGAGACGCGCTTCGCCGATGGCGATCAGCTCGCCCTCGGGCCCAATCGCTTTCACATACTTCGCGCCTCCGCCGCCGCGAAAGGGCGACGTTCGAAAGTCCCGGCCTTGCCGAATCTGACCCGCCGTCAGTGTGTCCACTGCGGCGTTAGGAAACTGCGGTAACACCTGGGACGCCGGGATCAGGGCCTCGCCCAGCCTGCCGGCGGCCGCCAACACCTGCAAGTCGTCCAAGGTTCGGGCGTCCCGCTCGCCGAATTCGCCCGAAGCGGTGCGCCGCAGCGCGTCCAAGAAGGCTCCGCATCCCAACTGCTGGCCAACCTCGTGAGCGATGCTGCGTAAATAGGTGCCGGCCGAGCAGTGCACCTGGACCTGGGCCACCGATCCATCGAACTCGATGACGTCCAACGCGTAAATGTGAACCTCGACTGGGCGAAGATCCACTGCCACGTGTTTGCGCGCCAAGCGGTAGGCCGGTGTCCCGGAGATTTTCTTAGCGGAAAACGGCGGCGGTGTTTGCAGGATGGTTCCGCGATAGCGAGCTAACGCATCGTTTAATTGTTCGCGAGTGAGCCGGGGCTCAACAGGATCTTGAACCCGCGTGCCTTGGCGATCGTACGTATCGGTAGCCCAGCCGAAACGAATGCTCGCGTCATATTTCTTTTCTCCGGTCGCGAAAAATTGCGCAAGCCGCGTGGCCCGGCCGATCACCAGGGGGAGGACGCCGGTAGCCATCGGATCGAGCGTGCCCAAGTGGCCGACGCTGCGAGTATTCACGAGCCGCCGCACGCGATTGACTACGTCATGCGAAGTGATTCCCTCCGGCTTATCGACAATGATCACGCCGTCCATAACAACACTGTAACAGTCGGCTTCCGCGTAGTTACTTAAATCTGCGGCGATCCGCGTTCTGGTACTATTCGGGGGCTAAAGGTCTTGAAACATCCACGCGTCGATGGAAGTATTCCCGGCTCGGAGGAACAAGGCGCATCCAATATGTCAATGCGATTACGACTCGTACTCCTTTTGCCGACGACAACGGGCTATCTTCTCGCTGGGGGCACACTGACCCCAGGCAACACCAAGGCGTATGGCATTCCACCGCCGGACTTCGCTTGTTCGGCGAATCCGCGCCGGGATCGCTATCATCAGTAAGTTCACGCGCCCGCCGCGGCCGCCATCGTTAAAACCGGCGCGTGAACCTGCGCGTAGAGCTGATCGTAGCTTAAGCCTTGGAAGAATGGACGCTGCTGCGGTGGAGCGAGATAGCCGGTCCTGCCGAAGCCGTCCTTCCAAATCTGCACGACACTT
>Ga0302325_10026644_pt1 | contig 12002 bp, 5 predicted proteins | sample Palsa_T0_2_FD_201948 | JGI IMG/M metagenome (GOLD analysis project Ga0302325, IMG submission 201948) | Peat permafrost microbial communities from Stordalen Mire near Abisko, Sweden - Palsa_T0_2 | ecosystem: Environmental > Terrestrial > Soil > Palsa > Peat permafrost | place: Sweden: Abisko... | reverse complement strand
CCACCACGCTCGCTCCCAACGCGGCCCAGCTCGTCGAGGCCGGCTACGCCCTCGGGCCCGTGCAGCCCGTCGACATGTTCCCGCAGACACCGCACATCGAGTGCGTGGCGGTGCTCGACCGGGCGCGCCCGGCCACGGCATAGCGCCGCACTAGAATCGGCGCCCCATGAGAGCGGCCACGATCCGTAACGGGGAGCTCCACGTGCTCGAGCACCCCGACCCCAAGCCCGGCGCCGGCGAGGTGCTGGTCCGGATCTACGCCGCCGGGCTCAATGGCGCCGACATCCATCAGCTGGCGGGACGCTACCCGGCCCCGCCCGGGTCTCCGGCCGACATTCCGGGGATGGAGCTGGCCGGCGAGGTCGCCGCGCTGGGTCCGGGAGCGTTGCGCTTCTCGGCTGGCGACCGGGTTATGGGCATTGTCGGCGGCGGCGCCCAGGCGGAGCTTGCCATCGTCCACGAACGCGTGCTCATGCCCGCGCCCGAACGCCTCTCGTGGGTGGAGGCGGGAGGCGCGCCCGAGGTGTTCACGACCGCTCACGACGCGCTCTTCACCCAGGCCGGGCTGCTCCCGGGCGAGCGCCTGCTCGTGCACGGTGCCGCCGGCGGTGTCGGGACGGCGGCCGTGCAGCTCGGTCACGCGCTCGGCGCCATCGTGACCGCCACGGTGCGACGGCCCGAGCTCCGCGACCAGGTCGCCGCCCTCGGCGCCAAGGTCATCGACCCCGAGGGATTCGTCGACCACGGCCCGTTCGACGTCATCCTCGAGCTCGTGGGCGCGCCCAACCTGGGCGGGAACGTGCGCGCGCTCGCCACCTCGGGACGGATCGCGGTGATCGGCATCGGCGCAGGCGCGAAGGCCGAACTCAACCTCGGCGCCCTGATGGCCAAGCGGGCTCGGATCTACAGCTCCACGCTGCGCGCTCGACCGCTCGAGGAGAAGGCGCTCACCGCCCGCGGGCTCGAGCGCTCAGTGGTGCCGCTGCTCGCCGACGGGACACTCACCGTCCCGATCGCCGCCACCTACCCGCTCGACCAGGTGGCCGAGGCCTACGAGCACTTCGTCGCCGGCGGAAAGCTCGGCAAGATCGTCGTGCTCATGCCTGGCCAGTTCTGAAGCGGGAGCGTCACGAGAAGCTGGTGAGGAAAGTGCGTTGGGTCTTGCGGGTCGCGGTGATCTGTTGTTCGGCGATCCCGACTTCTTGGATGATGCTGCTGCGGACTTTGAAGATGGCGGTGACGGTGCCGTCGGGGGCGAGGTACCAGTCATTTAGGCCGATGTGGAAGAGGTTGCCGCGTGGGAGCTTGGCTTGGGCGTTGGTAAGGGTGGCGCCGGGGCGGACGGTGTCGATCGCGTAGCGGGGGTTGGCGGTGGAGGCCCAGACGACGCGGGCGGCGAGGTGCTTACGTTGGTTCCTTGGGGTGGCCTTGAGAAGCTTGGGGGAGCCGTAGCCGACGCGGATGCCGATCGGGGTGAGGCAGAAGAAGTCTTCGTAGCGTTCGCTACGGTTGGTGCTGTTCGGGTACGCGTGGCGCGCCTGCTGGCGGGTCATCCCGAGCTTGATCTGACCGAGCTGGGTGCTCGTCAGGGCGCCGGTTGCAGCGGGACAGCCGGCGACGCGCGGGACCGGGACCGTAGTCGTCGCGCTGGTCGAAGGGGAGCCGTTGCCCGCCGCATTGCTGGCGATTACGGTGCACGTGAGCGTTGAGCCCTCGTCGAGCGCCTGAACGGTGTAGGTGCTGGCTGTGGATCCGGCGAGCTGGGTGCCATCACGGGCCCACTGGTAGCTGAACTTCGTCGGGGAGTTGTTCCACGACGCATTTGAGCAGGACAGCGTGCTCCCAGCCTTCGCGATTCCGGTGATGACCGGCACCGCGGTGCTGACCGGAACACCAGCCGACGTGGTCGTCGTCGGGGTAGTGGTCGTCGAGGCGGGAGTGGTGGTCGTCGTGGAGGAGGAGGGGATGCTCAGCGAGTTGCTGCTGCTCGCCTCGCGACCACCGGCGGAGTTCGTGGCGGTCACGGCGCAGGAGAGTGTGTGACCTTGATCGGCGGTGGTCACGACGTACGTGCTGGGGATCCCGAATCCGGCGATCGAAACGTTGTCGCGCAGGAACTCGTAGGTGAAGGTGGGGCTGCCGGTCCAGGTCCCGTGCTCGCAGATGAGCGTCTGTCCAACTGCCGGTGTCCCGGATATCGAGGGCGCAGTTCCGGTATTAATCGGCGCGACCGTCGGCACCGGAACGCTAAGGCTGTTGGACGCAGCCGCATCGGTGGTGCCTTTGGTGTTGGTGGCGATCGCCTCGCACGTGATCGTGCTGCCTGCGTCTCCGCTCGTCACGATGTAGGTGCTCCCGGCCGCAGGCCCGCTGATCACGTAGCCGTTCGAGAGAAACTCGTAAGTGAATGTGGGCGTGCCCGACCACTCCGCCAGGCTCGTGTTGCATGTCAGCGTCGAGCCCACTGCCGGCGAGCCCGAGATCGTCGGCGCAGCACCGGTCAGCACCGGCTTCGCCAGCGGCGCCGCGAACGGGACGGCCAGCGGGTCCGACGAGGTCGAGATGCTCACCGACGGGGGCGAGGGAGCGCTCGTGTCCGTGACCGCGCTCAGCACTACCTGGACCTGGTCCCCGACGTTGGCGTCTCTGGGGTCCAGGATCGTGAGCGTGTTGCCGGTCCCGGAGACGTACGCGGCGTAGTACCCCTGGCCCGTCGTCGTATCAGTGATATAGCAGGTGCCGTTGCACGGGTCGGCCGATGTCGTGAGATCGGTTCCGGAGGGTGCGGTAAGGGTAATCGTCGAGGGGCTGTTGACTCCGGCGCCGTAGTTCGCGCCGAGATGCGAGTCGCCGCCGGTCAGGCCGTTGGTCGCGACGAAGGAGGCCGTGTACGTAAAGGCTGTATTCGCCGGCCCTGCGTAGGTCGGGGTTGTCGTCAGCACAGGAGAGCCGATCCCCGTCGGCGGGGTGATGTCCTCGGTGAAGCTCACGGGTGTGGGGTCGGAGCTGGTCGCGATGCTGAACCCTGCGGTGGTGTTCTCGGACGCAGGATTGGTGACGCCGTCGATCGTGACCTCGACGGTGTCGCCGGCGCTGACGTCCTCCGGGTCGGAGAACGTGAGCGTGTCCCCGGTCCCGGAGACGTAGCCGGAGTAGTACTCGCTCCCGGTCGTCACGTCCTTCATCAGGCAGTCGCCCGTGCACGCATTGAAGTTCGTCCCCGGCGGGCCGGTAACCGTGAAGGTCGAGTAGCCGTTCACGCCGGCGCCGTAGTTCGCGCCGACGTGCGAGCCGTTGGACGTGAGGCCGTTGGCGGCGGTAAACGAGAACGTATCGCTCACGTCTGTCGCGCCCGCCGAGGTCGAGGTCGAGTTGAGGATCGCGGCGCCCACCTCCGTCGGCGGGGTGATGTCCTCGGTGAAGCTCACGGGTGTGGGGTCGGAGCTGGTCGCGATGCTGAACCCTGCGGTGGTGTTCTCGGACGCAGGATTGGTGACGCCGTCGATCGTGACCTCGACGGTGTCGCCGGCGCTGACGTCCTCCGGGTCGGAGAACGTGAGCGTGTCCCCGGTCCCGGAGACGTAGCCGGAGTAGTACTCGCTCCCGGTCGTCACGTCCTTCATCAGGCAGTCGCCCGTGCAAGCATTGAAGTTCGTCCCCGGCGGGCCGGTCACCGTGAAGGTCGAGGGACTGGCGACGCCGCCGCCGTAGTTGCCGGTCAGGCCGTTGGTGGCGGTAAACGAGAACGTATCGCTTACGTCCGTCGCACCCGCCGAAGTCGAGGTCAACGCAAGTGTCTGCGAGGTGACGTGCGTCGGGGAGGTGATGTCCTCGGTGAAGTTCTGGGTCGGATCCGTGCCGGACTGCACCGTGAACGGTTGTGCAGAGCCCGGAGTCGACGTGTTCGTGACGCCGTTGATCGTCACCACTACGCTATCGGCGATGTTGAAGCTGGTCGGGACTTGGATGCTGAGCGTGTCCCCGGTTCCTGACACATAGCTGGCGTAGTCGCCAATCCCGGTTGTCGTGTCCGTCACGAAACAGCTCCCGGCGCACTCATTGAAGTCGGTGCCGGTCGGGCCGGTGAAGGTGATCGTCTGGCTCGTGGTGGTGGCATTGACCGCGGTGAACGACGCGGTGTAGGAGACGTCGGTGGCGCTCGCTGAGGTGGAGGTAAGCGTGAGCTTGGCGCTCGACGCTGCGGCGATTGCGGTCCATGCGACCATCGCCAGCAGCCCCAGCGTCGCCGTCAGGAGTGTGGCGCGGATACGAGGATGGGAGCTCACGAGAAGCTGGTCAGGAAGACGCGCTGGGTTGTCCGGGTGGGGGTGACCTGGCGTTCGGCGACGCCGATCTCTTCGACCACGTTCTGGCGGACCTTGAAGACCGCTGTCGCCGTCGCGTACGGCGCGAGGTACCAGGTATTGAGGCCGATATGGAACACGTTGCCGTGCGGGAGCTTGGATTCGGCCGCGGCGAGCGTGGCTCCGGGGCGGATTCCGTTGATCGCGTAGAAGGGGTCGGACGTGGACGCCCAGACCACCCGTCCGGCGAGGTGCTTGCGGTGGCGGCGAGGGGCAGCGGTGAGCAGCTTCGGCGAGGCGTAGCCGACGCGGATGCCGATCGGCGTGAGGCAGAAGAAGTCTTCGTAGCGACGGCCGCGGGTGGTGCTGTGGGAGTAGGCGCGCCGGGCCTGCTGGGGAGTGATTCCGAGGGTGATCTGGCCGAGCTTGGTGGCGGTCACGGTGCCCGTCGCCGCGGGGCAACCGGCGATGTGCGGAACGCGGATCTTCACCGCGGCGCTCGTCGCCGGAGCGCTCGAGCCCGTCGCGTTACTGGCCGTGACCGCACAGGTGAGGGTTGAGCCCTCGTCGAGGGCTTGGATCGTGTAGCTGTGGGTGGTCGCGGTGGTAAGTGCCGTCCCGTCGCGTGCCCACTGGAACGCAAATTTGGTCGGGTCCCTGCTCCACGACCCATTCGAGCACGATAGGACGCCCCCGGCTTCCGGGCTGCCGGTGATCGCCGGAAGCGTGGTGTTGACCGGGACCCCGACCGGTGTCGGGCTCGTGGTCGGCGTTGTCGTGATCGGAGTCATCGGTTGAGTCAGCACAGACGGCGCGATCCCTCCCACAGCGAACAGGCTCACGGCACTGCTGGCCGTGTGGGTGCTGTCGCCCGCGTAGCTCGCGGTCACCGGGTCGAGGCCGGCGGCCCCGGTCGGCGTGACGGAGCACGACGCGTTTCCTGAGCCGTCGGTCGTCGTGGTGCAGCTCTGGCCCGCGAGCGAGAGCGTCACGGTTGCGCCCCCGATCGCCGCGGTCGGTGTCTGAGAGAGATCGACCAGGTTCGCCGCCAGCGTTGCCGGCTGACCGGTCGCTCCGCTCTCCTGGCTTGCGTTCATCGACAGAGCGCTGAGGTCCTTGCCCGCCACCCAATGGATCGCCACCGGCGCCGAGCTGACGATCGTACCGTTGATCAGCGCCCAGGCGCTGATGGCGTCCACGCCTGGGAACGTGCCCGGATAGCTGAACGTCGCCGCCCCGGCGCTATCTGCGTCGGCCAGCGCCGCGTCGGAGTTCGCGCCGACGATGTCGAAGTGGACGGGGGTCCCGGAGGCGCCAGAGACATCCGACAGCGTGGCCGTGAAACTGGCCGAGGACCCTGTGGCCGGGTCGCCGGGGGTGTCGTCTACGAGGCTCAGAGTGGGCTGGGCCGCGGACGCCGAGCACGTGCCCGGTCCGGTGATCTCGTAGATCGTCGTCCCGAGCTGATTGAACAAGCAGCCGTCGGGCGCTGTGAATACGTTGCCGCCATCGGAAGTGGGCCCAAATTCGCCGAGCTGGTTGGATTCGATTCCACCGGTCGCGATCGTCGTGACCGTGACCGGCGCGGTCGTCAGATCGACGCGCTCGATACCGGTGGTGTCGACCACGTAGAGCGCTGTCGCCTGCCCTTGCTCGTTGGTGGCGGCGATCGCGACCGAGCGAGCTCCGGCGGGCGCGCCGTCGACCGGTGTGACCGTCCCCGGATTGGCCGTGTTGGTGCCGCTCACGGACATCAGCTCGCCTCCAGATGCCACCCATAGGGTGCCGTCCGCGGCGAACACGCCTTGGCTCGTCGTGGAGGACAGCGTCGCGTAGGTGCTGACGGTGGCGTCGCTGCTGTCCGGGTTCGAGATCTCGTAGATATCGGGGCTGCTCAGGCCGCCTGAGCAGCCGTCAAGCACGAGCAGATTTCCGCTGATCGGATCGGCCAGCAGGACGGGGCAAACCGGCATGCCCTGAGCCGTGCTCAACAGCACCTGCTGGATCGCACCCGTCGCCGGGTTGAGCTGCAACAGCTGGGGATCGCTGAAGTTGATGCCGGTGCGCCATTGCCCCGCGTACAGCGTGCCGTCCGACCCGTACACCACCGAGCCGAGCTCGCCGCCGCCCTGGAACGGCGAGTCCGGCAGCGCGTTCGCCGGACTCGGGTTGGCGGCCGCGGTGCCGAGGTCGTAGATCGCGCCGTTGTAACCGTCGGCGGACAGCATGTTGCCTGAGGAGTCGAAGGTCGGCGCCTCAGCGCCTCCGCAACCGCCGTAGAAGAACGGGAAACCGTTGCCGTAGAAGAAGCTGAGTGGCTGCTGGTCGGTGATAAAGCCCGACGCGTAGGGGACAACCGAGTAGCCGCTTTCGGGCGTGGCCGCGGTAAAGCTGCACGGTGACATCGTCTCTGGCTGGAAGCTCACGACCGCGCTGCCCGGGACCGGGAGGTTGCCGTCGGTCACGTCGGTGGCGAGGAACGGAACCGACTCCGCGGCGGTGTCCGTGACGGTGAACGTCGCAACGCCGTCGCTGCCGGTGACCGCCTGGCCGGACGCCGGAGCGATCACCGCACTGTCTCCGAACGGCGAGGGCTGGGCCGCAAGCGATACGGTCTTGCCGACCGCTGGCTGCCCGAGGGCGTTCTGCAAGTAGACATTGATCGTCGCCGTCGACGTGCCGTCGTTCGGCACGACCGACGGCGTGACGCTGATCTCGCCACCCGTCGCCGCGGGCGCGACGAACGTGACCAAAGGTGTCTCGCTCAGTGTGACGCCGTCGGTGGTGTCGGTCGCCGTAAAGCTGACCGTCTCCGGCACCGTGTCGGTGACCTCGAACACGACGGCGCCGTTGTCGTCGGTGGTCGTGCCCCTTGCTGGCGTCATCGTCAGATCGCCGGTGTGCGTGCCGGCGCTCAGCGTCACGTCCTTGCCCGCGATCGTGTTGCCGCTTGCATCGGTGAGCGTGACGACCAGCCAGTCCGCGGTACTGCCGTCGGCGGGAACCGACGCCACGGGCTCGGCGGTCGCTGACGAGACCGTCGCGCTAACCGGGCCGGGACTGGCGCCCTCGATCGCCAGCGCGAGTCGGTCAAGGTTGGGGCTGCCGAGTCCGACATGGGCGAAGTCACTGCTCATGCTCGCCGCGGGGTGGAACGCATCGGTGTTCCCGAGCGAGTACAGCAGTGGGTTCAGCTCGCCGAGCTGGCCGCCTACCTGCTCGTCGACGTCGGCCACGAGCGCCGCGAAGACCGGGGTGGCTGCGCTCGTCCCGCCGTAGAGCAGACCATCGGGGCAACCACCCGCGTCGGCTTGGCAGATCTGATAGCCGTCGACCGGGTCGGCGTTCAGTGCGACGTCCGGGACCGAGCGGCCCGAAGCCGTGCTGTACGCGGACTGATACGACGGCGCCGGGAAGTACTTACTGACGCCGAACCCGCCTGAACCGGTCTCCGGCGTGGAATCCGTCCCGTTCCAGTACGTCTCGCTCCCGTATGTCCCGCCCACACCGGGCGTCGCGCTTGTCCCGCCCACCGCTGTCACGTTGGGTGAGTCGGCGGGCACCGCCACCGTGTTCGGGCTGCCGTCCAGGCACGTGCTGCCGCTGTCGCCGCTGCCGGTGAGTACGCTGATCCCCGAGGCAGCCGCCTGCTGGAGCACCGAGTCGATCGCGTCCGCGTCGCTCTGGCTGACCTGATCCTCGCACGCAGCCCAGCTGTTGGAGATCACGGTCACGCCTGCGTTGATCATCGCGTTGAACTCATCGACGAAGTCGGTCGATGAGATCGGCGCGTCGAACACCTCGACCTGCGCACCCGGTGCCAGCGACATCGCCGCATCGATGTCCAGCAGGACCTCTGACTCGCCGACGCCGGGAACGACCGGCGTGCCGCCGTCCACGTCGGTCTCGGAAAGGTTGTCGATGTTTGACGCCGGCAGGCCCTCGAGCGCAAGGAGATCCGCGACGTCGCTGGTGGAGAAGCTGTCCAGCTCGAGCAACCCGATCTTCTCGCCAGCGCCTGGCGGCGAGCCCCCGCCGATTAGCGGGGATACCCGCCTCGCGTGCTCTCGGAGCACCTGCGATCCAAGCTTCGAGACGTAGGTGCTGATGAGATCAAGCTCGTCCGCCGCACACTGGTAACCCGCCGTGGCGGGCTCGACTCCATCCTCTCCCGAGGTTGGGAGCAGGACTCCTATGTCGAGTTCAATCTGCCAGCACGAGTCCGCAAGCGTCCCCGCCATCGGGTTCGTGGCATGAAGGTTCGACTTGACGTACTCATCGATGGGCGCCGCGATCAGCGGACTCGCGGTGCTCGAGAGACCCACGACCGCTTCGATCGACTGCGCAAGCCGCGCCGGGACCGCAGGATCCCGATCAGTCGCAAACACATTCCGCCGATGCAACCGGAACTCGCCAAGCGACAAATCAAACGCCCGATCGACGCGGGCGCGCGTTCCGCGCACCGTCAGCGTAAGCCGGTTGGCCGAGCCGCGGAGCAACCGGAATCCCGAGGCGGTTAGCCAGCGCTTTACCGACCTGTACGCGCTCCGGCTCGGGCCGAACCGGGCGGTCAGCACGCGCTGGGACAGGAAGTGGCGGAAGTCGGGCGACTTCGGATCGGTCACGGCGGACAGGAACCGCTCGAATCCCGGCTGATCGGAGCGTCGCAGCGTCACAGTCAGCGTTAGCGGGGCCGCCAGCTCGGTCGCGGTCGTCGGTGCGCGCTTGACGGTGCCGTCGGCGAGCCCAGAGCGGATCGCCGGGGCCTGCTCGCCCGCCAGGCGAACGAGCCGCTGGCGGCCGCGCCGCCTGCGATCCTGCCCAGCCGTCCGGCGCGTGCGCCCCGGCCCGGCGCGTAGTCGCGGCCCGGAGCGAATCGGAGCGGCTGCGATGCGATCCAGCTGGACATGGGCCGTGCCTCGGGCCGCGGTATCGGTCTTCGCTGAGCCGTGGGTCAGCAACCAGCCGGTGATCGCCACCGCGACGATCCCCGCCAGTGTCATTCCCGCTGTTCGCCGGACTGAGCGGATGAAGCTCATGGTCGGGACCACCTACGCCGCGAACTCGGATCTGATTGGCTCGGATCGCTGACCGCGTCGCCGGAGTACGACGCCGTCACGGCCGCGCTGGGTACCGCGCCTAGGACGATCACGTCATCGCGATCCGATCAACACGCAAGCACGCAAGCACGCACGCTCCGCACGCCCCGACGCAGAGTAGCCTCTGTCATACCGCCCACCTGTCAAACGTCGTCCTAGAAAACGGTCGGTCGGGCATCATACGTTGCCTCCAACGCGGGCGCAACCGTATGTCCGATCAGCCGCCAGCCTCGATACCCAGCCGGTGGCGCGCCGTGCACGCCCCGAGCCTTAGGCCCCGAAACCTTCCTCGTACTCGCCCAGCGGGACAACCTCGTCGGCGTGGACCGCGCACAGGGCAGGTCCGCCCGATTCAAGTGCCGCCTGGAGCTCCGAGGAGGTCAGCTTGGCCCCGCACTCCTCGCACCGCTCACCCACGTCTTCGGTGCTGTGCTCCTCGAGGCTCACGAGCCGAGTCTATAGCGCTCTTTAATACGGCGGCAAGTCCGCCCACCACTGTCCGAGGACCCGGAAGGCAGACCAAAAGTCGCGCTTCGCGCTCTCTTCGTCGAGGGCCTCGTCGATGCTGGGTACGAACAGCGCCTCGATCGTCGGCGTAAGCCGCTGGAGGACCCCGGATTCGGCCCGCAGCGATCGCGCCAGCGGGATCTCGAGGTCGTTGATTACCCCCAGCGTCTCCTCGCCCATGACCACAACGATCTTGGGCTGGACGATGGCGAGCTCCTCCACGAGCCGGGCTATGCACGCCGGGTCGGCCATCACCGGATCGAGCACTGGGCACTTCACGCACAGCGTCCCGTAGACGACGAGGGGGTCGATCTGAAGACGCTTGAGCGACTTCATCAGCGCGTTGCCGGTGCGGCCGTAGAACGCCACCCCCTCCTCGACCTCGGCGGGCCGCGCTGAGTACTTGACCAGGAACACGTCCGCCTGGGGGTGCCCGGACCCGAGCACGGGCATAAGGTTGCCCCGCGGGCAGTGCGGGCAGGCGAGGATCTCGCGCGTCAGAGCATTGAGCTCACGGATGGCCCGCTCGAGGTACTTCTCACGAATCTCGTCATCGGTCGCGGGCACCCCCCCTCGATTGGACGGCGCGCCAGCTTGTCCTTGCGAGTGCATCAGGACTTGCGGGAGCCGGGACCGATCTGCATCACGACTTGCGGGTCGCCCGACGCACCCGGCGCTCGCGCGAAGCGCGCCTGGCGGGAGCCGGTAAAGCCCGTGTCTGCAGGAACTTCAGGGCCTGCACGTAAAGCAGGCTGGCCGGATTTCGGACGATATCGGCGTCGCGGAGCGCCGCCATGAACTCCTCCGGGCCGTCGAAGTCGCGCATCCGGATCCGCACCGATCCGAGCCCCTGGGGCACATGTGCGTCGGAGCCGGCGCCGGCAGGGATGCGGTACTTGGCGGCGAAGCGCACGGCCTCCTCGTTGAACTCGGCGATGGCCACTCGCGGATTGAAGACCTCGATCGCGTCGACGTCCTCGAGCACGTCGAGCAGATGCTCGTAATCGGGCACCGAGTGCAGGCGGTCGAAGGGGTGGGGCACGTACACGAGCCCGCCCTGACGCTTGATCTCGGCGATCGTCTCTTGGAGGGTCAGTCCGCGGGGGATCTTGTCCTCGATGAACAGGCCGATCACCTCGCCCTGATCGGCCGTCTTGACCTCCTCGGCCACGATCACCTTCACTCCGTTGGCCTTGGCCCGCGCCTCATGGGCGCCCGAGACCTCGTTGTGGTCGGTCACGGCGATGGCTCCGAGCCCGCGCATCTTCGCGTGGGCGAGGAGGACCTCGACCGGAGTGGCGCAATCGTAGGAGTGGTCGGTGTGCATGTGCAGATCGACATCGATGAACGGGCGCGCGGCGAGACGCTTGCGCACCGCGCCGTCGTCAGCCGGGGCGCGCCGGCGCGCCGCCAGGCGGGCGTAGATGTCCTCGAGCTCGTCGGTCACGCGCGACCACGACAGGCGCGCACGTGCCGGTGCGGCGCGCGCCTGTCGAGCCTGGAGCAGTTCGGGATCCTCGATCAGGCTGGTCAGATGCACCGCGAGGGTCTCGACGTCGCCCGGCTCGAACTCGAGCCCGTATTCGCCCTCGTGCAGGAGCTCGTCGTAGGAGGGCAGGCGGGAGGTGACCGGCACGGCACCCGCGGCCAGCGCGCGCACGAGTGTTCCCGGGGTGGGGCGAACCCCCTCGGAGGCGAGGACGACGATGTCGGCGCCGGCCAAGACCTCCGCTTCGCTGCGCTCCGAGCCCAAGAAGCGCACCCGGTCCACGAGATCGCGCCGGAGCGTCGCCGGCGCCGCCAGGGGCCGCGAGGAGCGCACCGTCACGTGCCAGCTCGCTTCGGCGGGAAGCGCGCGCAACGCGCGCAGGAGCAGCCGCAGGGCCGCCCGTTCCTCCTCGGCGAGCATGACGATCTCGACCGGTCCGCTCCGGACCCGAGGCTTGGCCGGGTCGGCTCCGGGCAGGATCACCCGGTAGTCGCCGGGGAAGAAGCGCTGGACGAGGTCGCGGGTGGCGACGAAGCTCGCCGTGCGGGCGTCGAGGCGGCTGAAGAGAAGCTCGACCAGCGGACGGGCGAGCTGGGTCGAGAG
>Ga0302325_10026642_pt1 | contig 12003 bp, 7 predicted proteins | sample Palsa_T0_2_FD_201948 | JGI IMG/M metagenome (GOLD analysis project Ga0302325, IMG submission 201948) | Peat permafrost microbial communities from Stordalen Mire near Abisko, Sweden - Palsa_T0_2 | ecosystem: Environmental > Terrestrial > Soil > Palsa > Peat permafrost | place: Sweden: Abisko... | reverse complement strand
CAAGGCCGATATCCCGGTACGCTCTTCCTGCAATCCAGTTATTCGCCGGTCGACGTGGAGGGCGAGAAGAGCGCGTTCGATTTCGGCGCAGCGTTTGTGCGCTGGGAGGATCGTTTCGCGATCGCCGCCGTTGTCGATGCGACATATGTCGGCCACCTGACGGCACCGAACGCCATTCGCGATCCCTATTGGCGGGGCGATGCCACCGTCACCGCCTATGTGCCGATCGGCGAACGCTGGGGCGCGAGTTTGAGCCTGACCGACAGATTGCCCTTCGATGAACCGACCAGCAGCATCATGAATGGATCCGGTTTCCTCGACTATCAAAACCGCATCTTCGTATCCCCGGCGCTCGCATTTCAACTCGTCCCCGACAAGCTTGTCGTCTGGCTGAACTACGAGCACAAATTCGATTCGACTTACACGAACACCACGGGGCCCAATATTGCCAAATTCGGGGGTGCCGATTACTTCGGCATCGTCCTGACAAGTACCGCACTCAGCGACGCGATCGCCGATGTCCTGCATTAGGCAACACATCGACGGATTGCGGGCGTTGTCAGGCAGGCTTTTTCGATTGCCGCTTTTTTTCGTGCTGGCCCTTGTTTCCATCGCCCCGGCCGTTGGCGCAAACGGGCAAACCGCTGTTTCATCCGCACTGGCCGGGGACAATTCCGCGGGTCTCGCGGACGCCGCACGATCGTTCGACGAGGGCGAGAAGGCTCTGGGCAGCGGCGAATATGCGCTCGCCAAAACGTGTTTCGAGGAGGCGTACCGGATTCGTCTGCGCCTGCTCGGCCCCGCCGACGAAAAAACGCTGCTTGCCGAGAACGATCTGGCCGCCGCGCATCTCTACCTCGGCGACAACACGACGGCGGAGTCGCTCTATCGCGAGATTTACGAAACCGAGACGCGCGAACATCGTCCCGGCATCGCCATTCTCGCCGCGCTCGGCAATCTCGCTGCCGCAATCCAGAATCAGGGTCCCGCCCGGGCGCACGACGCCGCAGTCATGGATCGCCAAGTCTATGAAGCGAGGCTGGCCGAAAAAGGTCCCAATGATCGTCTCACACTGAAGGCCCTTAACAATCTCGCAATGGCGACGCTCGATGCGGGACAGCCGTTGGAAGCCGAAAATCTTCTCCGTCCCCTTTTCCAATCGCGGCTGCAGGCGAACGGCTTTGAAGACGCCGATACGCTCATGACGCTGTCGCGCCTGGCGCGCGTGCTGCAGGCGCAGCACCGTTTCGGCGACGCGGCCGACGCCTATCGCTCGGCGTGCAGCAGACTTTCCGACCTGGCGCTCGCCTCCGGCCGCACGCAGCAGAATTCCCGCCTTGAACCCATTGCCGCGTCCTGCAATGCCGGCCTCGCGCTCGATCTGCGCGATCTGAGCGACAGCACGGGCGGCATCGACCCCGCTCTGGAGTCGGAAGCGTTCCTTGCGGCGCAGCGCGCGATCCGGTCGACGGCGGGCGCGGCGCTGTCGCGCGAAAGTGCGCGCGCGTTCGCGGCCGGCCAGAACGTCGGCGCGCTCGCGGACGAATACGAGCAGGCGCTCGATGCGAAGGAATCGCTCGAACAGCGATGGACCGCCGAGCAGAGCGGCGAAGCGAACCGATCCGCGGATTTGTCCGACGGGGAAGCACGGCTGAACGCGTCGATCTCCGCGCTTGCCGCCCGGTTGAGCGCGGCGGCGCCACGCTATTGGGATTATCGTTCCCCGCAACCGTTGGATATTGCCGCGCTGCAGGCGCAATCGGATTCCGCGCTGCTGCGCGACGATGAGGCCGTCATTCTCTGCCTCATGCCCGCGGACAGCGGCAGAGGTCTCGTCTTCGCCGTCAGCAGGCAACGTTCGGGCTGGGCGGTTGTGCCTGCCGGTGCCCGTCAGCTGGAGTCCGACGCACAAGCCCTGCGCTCCGCAATCGCGAGCGCCCGAGCCGGCAGCGCTCTGTTCGATACGGCCGTCGCCAACCGCCTCTATCGCGAGCTGCTGGGCAGCACTGCCATCCAGACGGTCATCGCCGACAAGCCCGTGCTGCTGTTCGCGCTCGCCGCGCCGTTCGCAGAACTGCCGCCTTCACTTCTCGTCGTCACGCCACCCGCGCGCGCCGCGTCGGACGCGAAATCGCTGCGCGACACGGACTGGCTGATCAAACGAAAAGCCGTTGCGGTGCTTCCGTCGGTTTCATCGCTCGTTGTTCTGCGCCGGCACGCGACACAGCCCGCCGGGCAGGCAAGCGTTCCCCTTGTCGCGTTTGCCGATCCCGACTTCCGGGGTACGAACGGCGCTGCGGCGCGCATGAGCAGTGCCGCCGTCGACGCATGGTTCAGAGCCCTGCCCGCGCTGCCCGGCGCGCGCAGCGAGGCTTCCGCCCTTCAATCGATTCTGAATGCATCGCCCGACGACATTCTGGTCGGCGCCGGAGCATCGAAGACCGGCCTGGACGCGCTCGTCCGCAGCGGAACGATCGCCAACGCAAGCGTGATCGAGTTCGCAACGCATGGCTTCCCGCCCGGCACGATTCCCGGCGTGCAGGACGCGGCGCTTGCGCTTGCCTACCCATCGGCAGGCGCCGACGAATCCGACGACGGACTCCTGAAGGCGTCGGACATCGCGGGGCTGAAGCTGCATGCGGACTGGGTTCTGCTGTCGGCATGCGACTCGGCAGCGGCGTCTACGCAGATTCTTTCTGGCCTGCCCGAAGCCTTTTTCTACGCGGGAGCCCGATCCATTCTCGTCTCGCACTGGCGCGTCCGCGACGATGCCGCAACGCGGCTGGTCGTCGGAATGTTCCAGGCACGCCGCAACGATCCCGCAATAGGCAAGGCCGAGGCGCTGCGCCAGTCGATGCTCCAGCTCATGAACGACACATCGTTCGACTCGACCCGTGCAACGTTAGCCGATCCCGCCGCATGGGGCGCATTCACCATCATCGGCGACGAACGCTGAAGCCCGACCATCTCACCGCGTGTGAACCTCGCGGCCCCGGTCCCGCCTGCTACGTTTATTTGTGCGCGGATGCCGACGGATTCATTCTTGCGCGTGCCTCGTTCAGCCGGACAATGTCGTTCTGCACAAAGCTCAAGGCAACCTTGAGCGAGCGATCCTTGGGATCTTCTGCAATGAGCTTCTGCGTGATGGCGAGAGATTTCTGGTAATAGGAAAGGGCTTCCGCGAAGCGTCCCTGCTTTTCCAGTCCAAACCCGACATTCGCATTTCCCGCAGCGAGATTGTATCTCCAGTCTGGATTGTTCGGATCTACCTGAACCAGCTGAGCAGCGAGCGCTACCTCGAGCCGAAACACCTCTGTCGCCAATTCTCGCGGGTCCGTCGTAATTCCTGCCATGTAGTTGCGGCCGATTCTCCCCGCCACCTTAATCTGCTGGTGATCGGATTCTACAGTGTCCTTGGTCACCTGCGAATAGTGTTGCGCCTCGATCGCCGCAACAATCGCGGTTACGGTAAGCACCGACAATACGCCCACCAGGGCCGCAAGCGCCTGGATCGCAAGATTTCGCTTGCGGCGCGCCGTTGCGGTCGATCGGTCCACATACGCGACGTGATCGCGCTGCAGGTCGCCGCGCCGGATGCTGACGAGCCGCCGCGCATCCTCGAGATCCTTCTCGGCAAGAAGGCCGGCTTCGGAGAAGGGACGCCAGCGTGCGAGCCTGCCCCGCGCGCCGTGCGTGGTCTCGACAATCTCCTTCCAGCGCTCGTAGCGCTCCTCGATCATCTTGCGCGTCTTCAGTTCTCCGGCGATTTCGGACACAAGCTCCCGCGCGAGCCCCCACTCGCGGAACAGAGCCTCATGCGCGACGCGAAAGGTGGGCTCCGCGCTCCCGCTTCCTTCGGCGACGATGAGCCGCGCGGACGGATCGACAAAGGCATCGAGCAGGTGTCGTACGGGCGAACCTTCGGGAAAGAGCGACAGAGGCGCCCGCCGCGCCGTGATCTGCTTTCCGCCGGCTTCGGTCTCGCTCGTCTGTACCAGCAAGAACAGCAACCGTCTGAGCGACAGGCGGACCTCCGGCGGTTGGGCGACCAGAATGGCCTCGGCCCGCGCGGCGATCGCGCCTTTCAACCCATGCAGCTGCTGATAGGTGCGAAAGGTGAGCGTCGAGCCCTGCGCCTCCAATATGTCGGTGCGGTAGAGCTGATCGAGAAGATAGGACAGCAGGGGCAGGACGCCCGGTTCGCGCGCGACTTCGTTGAGAATGACCTCGTTCAGGGACGTGCCGGCATGGCTCGCGTCACCCGCTTCGCCGTCCTGCAGAATTTCAAATGCGATTCCGGTTGCCTCGGCGGGCTGACGGATGATCTGGCCGATCTGCGCGATCGTCGGCGGCAACACATCGAGACGGCCGCCGCGTTCGGCAAGCTTCACCAGTTCCGGCAACTCGCCGGCACGATGCCAGAAATCGGATCGCATGGTGGCGACGACCCAGACATGTCCGGAAAGGGCGAGTTTGGCCACGAGATCGACAAATCGTCGCCGCTGTTCCGCCGAGATGGCTTCGATCGTGAACAGTTCTTCGAGCTGGTCGAGAACAAGAACGAGCCTGGCCGATTCCCGATTCAGCATTCGGCCTTCGTCGCGCAGCCTGACGGCCAAATGGGCAAGAGCCGTCGCAAACGGATAGGACGGATTGGATGAGGATTCGCGCAAAAAACCGGCGAGCTCCTCAATCGACTGCTCCGGACCCAGCAACTCCGGCAATCCCTGTCCGTCGTTCGAATGCCGGGTGAGGCGCCGCGCCAATGCTGCAAACAGATCCTCGCCCTGCGCCGTGTCGCTCGGCCTGAAGACGACGCGTCTCACGAATGCGGCGCCGGCGACCCGGCGCGGAACGAACAGTCTGGGCACGATGCCGGCCTTGGCGAGAGAGGATTTGCCCGCACCGCTGGCGCCCAGAAGCAGCAGGAAGGCACTGCCGTTCCTCGCGTTGTCCGTCAGTTGCAGCAGCGCTTTGCCGATGGCCTCGTCCTGGCCGAAATAGATGGGCGCATGTTCGTATTCATAGGCTTCGAGACCCCGGAACGGAGAATGCGGCCACACCGCGTCGGCGCCATCACCCCGGCTCCGGCCCATCGCATTGATCTTCTTCTGCAGAAGCTGACGGACATGCATCTCGAAAATATTCGAGAACTGTTCGAGCGAATCGAATTCGCTGTGGGCGCCGAGAAACTTGCCGTCCTGCAGGAAGTGCCGCGACCAGAAGCGATCCAGCGCCGCGAGCTGTTCGAGCTGACCACTGCGGTGAACGGGATCCCATCCGTCGACGCGCGCCGCTTCGCGGCTGCGATAGACCAGTATGTCCGGCGATCCCTTGCTGCGTGCTGCGGCGAGCGCCGTCTCGAACTCCCATTCCGAGCCCGTTACCGGCGTACGACCGTCGATGCCGCGATACTCCCTGACCTCCGTCTTCTCCGGCAGCATCGTGCCGAGACGCGACCACAGGATCAGCGCCACGATGTCGAAATTGCTCGGGGGCTCGATCGCGTCCTGGAAATGCCCGGACGCGAGCATGACTTCGTTTTCCCAGAGAAAAGGCTCGATGACGAAAAACCGGGCGTATTCATGCGCCAATCGTTCGACGGTCTGCGCCGCAATCTCGCGCGCCGCCTGCACGTCGGCCGGCGATGAAATGAAGACGCGCTGCCTGACCCGCATGATATTGCCCGACCGTCCGGTGGGAGCGCCGAGTCCCCTTTTGCAAATCGAAGCTTAACCCCAATGGCCGATTGGGCAAGACCGGGGACTATCGATTGCGGTGCGAGAACCTCAGAAAATCTCGCTTCTTACTTTGTCGAGGGACACGTCGCTGCGCAAAACGAGGCCGAAAATATTTGCTCCGTCGGTCTTGGTCTGGCTCGAATTCGATATCGTCGGCGTGACGTTCACTCTGTAGCTCGAGTCGAAGCCGTGCGTATAGCTCAACCAGATCGACAGCCGTCCCGGTATCACCTCGAACCCGACCGATGGCGAAACGGAGAAATCGGGATTGCTGGAGATCGATGAGAAGGACGCAGGGGAATTCATTGAAGCGGAACTCATTTCGGTTTGCAGAGACGCGGTACTGTAGCTGAATCCGAGGCTCGTGCTCCAGCGATCGGAAAGTACAGCGGTGCCCGCCAGCGAGGCATGATAGGCCCAGTAAGGACTGTAACTGTTGCTCGTGCCGCCGGTCGCAAATGCGCGGCCGGAAAAACTCGTGGCGTCGAAGCTCTGCGAAACGGCAAACCAGCCCTGCTGACGGACCACTGTTTCACCGAAGTCAAACACGTTCGCGCCGCCCCTGAACACATCCGGAGAAAAGCTGGAACGCAGGAAGGCTGTGGCCGGCGCGTCGGATTGCCGGAACACCCTGTAGCTCGCGAATATGGAAGGATCGGAGAAGCCGGAACCGCTGTTCGTCGGCGAAGCTTGCTTTTGCGGTGGCTGGAATGCCGTCGCGTACACGACAGCCGGAAATTCGAAACCCGCCGAAAGGTCATCCGTCACGCCATAGGCGAACAGAGGTATGATTTCCTGGTACGTCGTGCTCGCCCGGTAGTTGGTCTGGCTGCTGGCGGCCGGGAAATACGTATTGGCGCTTGTTGTCTCGAAGCTGTAGATGCCCTCCGATTCGACTGCGCCCTGCTTCGTCAGATACGAAAACACCTGACCGGGTTGAGCCTGGCCTCCCGATTGACTCGACGAAAATTCGTAGTCGCTGGCAAGCACGACCTCCGTGTCGGGAATAAGCGGTATCGCTGACTCTGCCGCTTCCTCGGTGGGTCGAGGGCAAACTCTTTCGAGCAGCCGTTGTGTCTCCGCATCATTGCCGCCCAGCGCTATCAGGCGAAGATAGGCTTCAAGATCGTACTGCGCGCCCTGCGCGAGGAGAGCGTTCGCCTGGGCAAGCGCGTCGCCCCTCGAAGCGGGCGATTGCGCGCCGCCAGGCATCTGCGCCGATGGAACGACCGTAAACCGGCCGGTCGCGTTTCCCCCGTTGCTGTCGAGAACCGCAACGCCATATCCGCCCGGCGTCAGATCGACATAGTCGCGGGATTTCAAAAGATCGAAGGCTTCGACTCCGGTGGCGTCCAGAACATGCTCGCCGGCGCCGCGCGTAACGTGCACGCCATAGGGTGCTTCGCCACCGCTCCAGCAGACGGAAAACATTCGCCTGCCGTCTGCGATCGTTGAATTACCGTCTGCGAGGCCACCGACCGAAAGTTGGAGCGGCCCGCCGCCTCGTTCGGGTGGATAGGCGGAGTCGCTTGGTTGCGGTGGCGGCTGGGGTTGCGGCCGCGGCTGCCGCGGCGCTTGGGGCGAATTGGCCGCCAGCGTTTCCTGGCCGTTCGCCGCGCCGGGATTCCAAAGAAGCGCGCAGAAGAGCGCGACGGATAGTCCGCCCAGAGTCCGTTGAATCATGGTCATGCCTGCCCCGAAGCGTGATGCGCACCAGCAGATTTCCGGGAACGACGAACTCTGTACGGATCGCGCCGAACAACGAATTACCCAAGTGGCGCGCTATTCGGCCAACCGAGGCTCCCATCCCGTCTCGACAATAGCACATATCGGCGAGTGGGCCAACCAGTGTCCTGGAACGCCGCAGCATGGTACCGCGCGACAGTTGCGCCGGTGCGGAAAATCGGGGGCGGTTGTGCGATATGTGGATATCTCGTATGGTTTCTCAGATGACGTTGGTCGGGGGGCTCATGACATCCGGAATTCTGCGCAACGTTTTCGCAGCCCTTGCTGTGTTGACCGTTGCGTCGCCGTCCTGGGCCGATAGTTCTGGCGGGGGCGGTTCAGGCGGCGCTGGCACTGCTGGCACCACGAGCAGCACGACTGCGCCGGCCGAACCATTGACCGCAGGAGGTTCGGCGGGCGCAACCGCAGGATTGCTTTCCACGGACGCTGTGTTGCTCGGAGTCGGAACGGGCGCTGTTCTGGTGGCTACGATTCTCGTGCTCACCAATCATGGCGCCGGCAACACGGCAGTCTCTTCCACAAATTAACCAGCTGGCACGAGATCGTTGCAGTCGGGACCAACGGTCAACCAATCGAGGATGGGGTATTGCCATGCAATGTCGTTCGGTGTGCGCGCGCGTTTTCGCGTTGGCATGTTTCGCGATGTCTGCCGCCGCCATTGCGGCGCCCGTGCTCGAAGGTCCGCCGCCGCGCGAGATCACCGATCCGGCTTCGATCGTCTCGCGCGCGATGCCGAATGCGGCGCCGGTGCCGATCGACGACCTCTTCTTCACGCGCGGCGGAATGGACGCGGTGTGGTTGGCGAACACGAACGCCATCGTGGTCTCGACCAATCTCACCGGACGCTACAATCTATGGACGGTACCCATGGCGGGCGGCTTTCCGCTGCAGCTCACACAATCCGACGATCGCCAGCTTGGACTGACCGCGTCTCCCGACGGCAAGTGGATCGTCTTTCAATCCGACCATTCGGGTGCGGAGATATACGACCTCTTCGCCGTGCCGGCCGCCGGCGGCGCCGTCGTCAATCTCACCAACACGCCCGATATCGACGAGCAGGGCGCCATGTTCTCGCCGGACGGAAAGACACTCGCGCTGGGACGGCGCAACAAGAGCGAGCCCGCCATCAACGTCGCCGTCATGGATTTTGCCACCCGTCAGGTTCGCGATCTGACGCATGAAAAGACCAAGGATCATTTCTGGACGCCTGCCGCCTTCTCGCATGACGGCAAGTCGCTGCTGGCAAATCGCGGCAACCCTGTCGGCACGGAAAGCGAGGCGTGGCTGATCGATGTGGCGTCCGGCAAAGCCGATCCGCTCGCATCGCAACCGAGCGCGTTTAACCAGGCCAGCGACATCTCACCGGACGGCCGCTTTGTCGCGCTCACGACCCGCACGGCATCCGGAAGCAAGCAGGCGGCGCTGCTTGATCGCGGCGACAATTCCCTCCGCCTGTTGAAGCCCGATGCATGGGAGCAAGGCACCGGACATTTCTCGCCCGATGGTCGCACGCTGCTTTTCGGCAGCAACGTGGACGGCAGGACCACGCTCTTCCAGTATGACGTCGCAACGGGGCGTTGCGTAGCATTGCCCCTGCCGCAAGGTCTCAACTATGAGGCGAGCGCCAATACCTCGAGCTTCTCTTCCGACGGCACGCGCGTTCTGGTCGACCATCAGGCGAGCAATACGCCGTTCGACTACTGGATAGCGGACCTCAACAGCGGCAGCGCCGCGCCCGTGACCCGGCTGGGGCTCGCGAGTATCGACTCCACGCGTCTGCCGAAGGCTGAGATCGTCCACTACAAGAGCGCGGACGGAACCGTCATCAGCGCGTTCGTCTGGGTGCCGTTCAACCTCGCGCGCAACGGCAAGGCGCCCGGCGTTGTGCTGCCGCATGGTGGTCCCGACGGTCAGACGGTGGACAGCTTCAACCGCACCGCGATCGCGCTCGCCTCGCGCGGCTTCGTGGCGATCGCGCCCAACGTTCGCGGCTCGACGGGCTATGGCGACGCGTTCGAGTACGCCAATCGCAAGGATCTGGGCGGCGGCGATCTCGAAGACGAGATCGCAGGCGTGAAGTTCCTCGTCGCGACAGGCTATGTCGATCCGAAGCGCGTCGGAATCACCGGTGGCTCCTATGGCGGCTACATGACGATGATGGCGATCGCAAAGACGCCGGGCGTGTGGGCAGCCGGCGTGGAACTGTTCGGCATCATCGACTGGCAGACGATGCTCCTCCACGAAGACCCCACATTGCAGCAATACGAAAGAGGATTGATCGGCGATCCCGTAAAGGACAAGGCGGTCTACACGGCGTCGAGCCCGCTCACCTACATGAAAAACGCGACCGCGCCGTTGCTTGTTCTGCAGGGCGACAACGACATCCGGGTTCCGAAGGAACAAGCCGAGACCGTGGTGAACATCCTCAAGGCTGGCGGCCACACGGTGGACGCGCATTACTATGCCAACGAAGGCCACGGATTCGCCAAGCGCGAAAACCAGATCGACTCGCTGCAGCGTACGGTGGCGTGGATGGAGAAGTATTTGAAGTGACGGGGGCTGCTCGCACGGTCCCTCGTTCACCCGTGCAATTGAATTGCCTCGGCCTGCCGACGCTTCTGCCAGATGCGAGCGAGAGCCGCCGCGCCGGGCGGTCCCGTGGCACGTTCATCGCATCGCCACGAAAATTACATAGCCGGCCAACACAAGAGACACAAACAGATCGCTGACCATTGCGATGGTTTCGTTGCGGGAGCGGTGTTTCTCGGCCGCATGGCGAATGCCCGCGATGCCGTAGAACAGGCCGGCGGCAATTGCGACAGGCAGAACGAAGGACGGGTTGGCGAGCGAAAGCGTGCCGACAACGCCTGTCGCGAAGTTTGCGACGCCGAGTTCGCGCACGATCGGAAGCGCGTCGTCGCTCTTGATGTCGAAGATCTGCGTTGCCGTGAATCGTGGCTGGATAAGCTGCCGCAAGCCGGCGAGCAGCAACCGGATGCCCGCGCTCCAGAACACGAACCATTTTCCCGCGAGCGAAAGCAACGGCGTCGCACTATGGAAATAGGACTGTTCGACGTAGATGGAGCACGCTGGCAGCACACACATGAGAAGGACGACGGTCAGGAGATACATGGCGACTCTCTTCGAATTCCGGCACTGACAGTGTAGCAGACTCTTTTCCAATTGGCCCGTAGCGAGGGCAGCACGCGAGAGCGAGCCCGAGGGGTTTCAATGTCGCCAGTAGGGCACCAGAAACAGGAGGATGATCGCAACCAGCGCCGCGACGTTGGCACTGCGGGCATTGCGGCGCGCATGGACCGGCCGGTAAGCTGGGATTTCCGGAAAGTTCACACGAAGCGGGGTAATTCATGTCGATCCTGTCGCGCCGGCTCGCAACGAGCCTCTTTGCCGCGTCCGTATCCATTGCCGCGAACGCCGCTTCCGCCGCGCCGTCCGAGGAAAGCGAAGTGCGCGCGCTCGTTGCGCGCAACATCAACGGCTGGTCCGCCTTCGACGCCGCAAAGGTCGCCGGCACCTATACGGCCGACGCGACATGGCAGAATCCGTTTGGCGTTCGCCTCACGGGCTCCAAACAGATCGAGGCATTTCTGAATCATCTTTTCGCGAGGCCCGGCTTCCGCGCCGCCAAAGACACGAGTCCGCCTGCGGTTCAGCAGGTCCGTCTGCTCGGCCCTGATGCGGCCGTCGTCTGGAGCGAGGAATCGAGCACGGGGCAGATCGAAAACGGCAAGCCGCTGGGCGACCGGCATTCGCATTACCTGCAGGTCGTTCACCGCACGCCGGCAGGCTGGCTGATCACCGACGACATGATCATGGACGAACGCAGCCTGCCTTGAATGACGTAAGCTGGCGAACGGATTCCGGCGGCGTTCAGCCTGTCAGTCCCGCCTCACGCAGGAACGATAATACCACGTCGTTGAAGATCGCCGGCTGGTCCATGTTGGCGGCGTGGCCGGCATCGGGAATGACAGCCTTCTTCGCGCCGGGAATTTTGGCGGCCATGTAGTCGGTCGACTTCAGGAAAGGCTCGTCATTCGCGCCCACAACGACGAGCGCCGGCACATGAATGTCGGTCAGCGAATTGATCACGCGGGCGTCGCGCTGGGCGAGCATGCCGCGCGCGGCCAGCGCGAGACCCTTGGCACTCGTGTGCCGTGCGGCGCGCTGTTCGATACTGCCTTTTTCGAGCCGGGTCAGACCTTCGCTTTCCCAGCGATCGCCGATCGTGCGTGCGCGAACATTCCATCCTTCGCGCGCCTCATCGTTTTTGAAGCCCGGGCCGGTATCGACGATGAGCAGCGCGCGCGTACGTTGCTCGTGCGCGAGATGAAATCCGAGGCTCATGTAGCCTCCGAGCGAAAGTCCGCCGACGATCGCGGTCTTGGCGTCGACCGCATCGAGCAGCGCCGCCATGTCGGCAACGGTCGCTGGCTCAGAATAGAACGACACATCCGACGGCGACGACGTGCGCCCGTGCCCACGCATGTCCCAGGTG
>Ga0302325_10026641_pt1 | contig 12003 bp, 9 predicted proteins | sample Palsa_T0_2_FD_201948 | JGI IMG/M metagenome (GOLD analysis project Ga0302325, IMG submission 201948) | Peat permafrost microbial communities from Stordalen Mire near Abisko, Sweden - Palsa_T0_2 | ecosystem: Environmental > Terrestrial > Soil > Palsa > Peat permafrost | place: Sweden: Abisko... | reverse complement strand
GCCGGATGTGTAAGGGATTTGCTTGGTGAGCGGTGAGACCGCACAATGCGATCGTGCGGCATCACCGCTCCCAAGCTCCATGTCGCGCATCCCCAGAGGCCATCGCTAGAGAACTTGACTAGACGGCATTGGTGATATTGTTTCCGACCACGTTGAAAGCCGAGCCGATCTTGGTTGAGAGGCTGGTCATGGCGACCACTGCGGCGACGCCGATCAAACCCGCGACCAGAGCGTATTCGATCAGGTCCTGGCCAGACTCATCCTTCATGAAGGCGTGAAACACATGCTTGACATTCTTCATAGACTTTCTCCTGTGGTGCTGAGTAGGCCCAGCGTTCGGGAGCGTCGTTTGATCACTCTCGAGCAATATGGGCTTTGATTGACCTATCGGACCGGGCGTGAGGAAGATGAGTTTCTAAGGGATTTCAAGTTCCGCTGGTAACGTATGAACGCAGTCCAGCATGGGGACCGGCGCAAGCAAACCCGAGGACGTCGATGCAGAAGAGATCGGGAACAGCGGACAGGGAATGGAGAGTTGTGCGGTACAGGAATCAAAGATCACGCACTCAGGATCAAAGATCAAAGATCGGCGAGCCGTGCTTTTGCCCGTTCGTTCTCCGTTCCCAATCTGGCAGTTCCCTGTTCGTTCAGCCCTCAATGCGGGTAAGTTCCCCGATGAGAGCGGCGAAGGCCGGCCATCGGGCGCACAGTTCCACGCGCTCGCCCGTCTCGTAGTCTGCGTAGTCGAAGCCCGGGCTGACCGTGCATCCGAGCAGCGCCCACGCGCCTCCGGGTGCGAGACGCGACCCCTGCCAGACGCCGCGGGGAACGACCACCTGGGGCCGCTCGCCGCGGGCCAGGCCGTTGCCGATCGACACCACGGTCCCGCTCCCGTCCGGGCGCAGTTGCAGCATCTCGACGGCGTCGCCGGCGTAGAAATGGAAGATCTCGTCGGAGCGCAGGCGATGCATCTCGCTGAAGGTGGCGGGCTCGAGCAGATAGTAGATCGCGGTCGCCGTGTGCCGCTGGCCGGAGTAGCGGCCGGCAGCGAAGGCGGCAGGCGGCAGCATCTCGCCAGACTCGTAGGTGCGGATGAAGCAGCCTCCCTCGCGCGGATGCGGCACAAGGCCAAGGATTTTCTTTACCTCGTCAGCGGTCATCGATGTCATAGGTATCTTGATGCGGCCGGTCGCGATATGCTGGAGTGAATTCCATTCATCATAGTCTCCGCGAGTCGACCGACGCCTATGCTTACCCGCCTGGAACGATACTTCGGCTTCGCCGCCCACGAGACGACGTGGCGAACGGAGATGCTGGCCGGCGCGACCACGTTCGTCACGATGGCGTACATCATCTTCGTCAATCCGGCCATCCTCTCCGAGACCGGCATGCCGCTGGCCGCCGTGACCACGTCCACCTGCCTGTGCGCGGCGATCGGCTCCATCCTCATGGGCGCACTGGCCAACTATCCGCTCGCACTCGCGCCCGGCATGGGGTTGAACGCATACTTCACCTACACCGTCGTCAAAGGCATGGGCGTACCCTGGCAGACGGCCCTGGGTGCGGTCTTTCTCTCCGGCGTCATCTTTCTTCTGCTCACCTTCGGCGGCATTCGCCAGAAGCTGCTGGCGGCGATCCCCCATCAGTTGCACGCGGCGGTCGCGGGCGGCATTGGCCTGTTCATCGCTTTCATCGGTCTGCGCAACTCGGGGATCATTGTGCCCAGTGCAGCCACCACGGTCACTCTGGGCAACCTGCACGCGCACGCGACGCAGCTTGCCATCTTCGGCATCCTGGTGATCGCCGTGCTGCAGGCCTACCGTGTGAAGGCCTCGATGCTGATCGGAGTGCTCGCCACGCTGGCGGCAGGCATTCTGTTTCACCAGGTGAAGTACGCGCCCTCCACCTTCAATCCGATGGCGATCCGCGATACGGCCTTCCAGCTCGACATCCGCGGCGCGCTGAGGATGAATGCGCTCGAGATCATCTTCGTGTTTCTGTTCGTCGATCTGTTCGACAACATCGGCACGCTGGTCGCCGTGACGGAACGCGCCGGCCTGATCGCCGAGGACCACACCATCCCGCGGCTGGACAAGATCTTCTTCGCCGACGCCACCGCGACCGTGGTCGGCGCGCTGGCCGGGACCTCGACCGTCACCAGCTACATCGAGTCGTCGGCGGGCGTGGCGGCCGGCGGGCGGACCGGGGTCACGGCCATCGTGACCGGGCTGCTCTTCTTCCTCGCGATCTTCGTGGCGCCGGTCGTGGGCGTCATCCCCGACTTCGCAACGGCGCCGGCGCTGATTCTGGTGGGCGCGCTCATGCTCGCCGGGGCTGCGCGCATCGACTGGCACGAACCTCGCGTGGCCATCCCGGGCTTCCTCACCATCATCACCATCCCGCTCACTTACTCCATCGCGACCGGCCTGTCGTTCGGGCTCATCAGCTACGCCGCACTCGAGCTTGCGACCGGGCGCGGACGCCGCCAGCACTGGATGCTCTACCTGCTGGCGACACTCTTCCTGCTGCGTTTCATCTATATCGCGGGGACCTGAACTGGACTACGCCCGCCCATATCGTCCTTCTCCCTCTAGCTGCGAATGGCCGCAGTCCCGCGTCAGACGGTCCCGCGCCGGAAGATTGATGAGATCAGGCGTGCGAGCCCCGAAGAAGCAGTACGGAGACTCTTTCGCTTGCGCGGAGGCCGAGGCTGAGACTGAAGCTGAGGCTGAAGCCGAACATAGGCGCCTCGCCTCGCCGCTCACGATGTTGCCGTGAACGGCCGCGGCGAGGCATGGCGCTGGGTGGGAATCAACGCGGCTATTTGGGAAGGCTGGTCAGGGCTGGCTGCGGCGGCTTGGGGGCCAGGGTCTCGGCGGAGGCGCCGGTCGGGACGCCATCCAGCTTGGCCTGGTAGATAATGAGCTGCTTGATCTGCTCGTAGGCGATGCCGGTGAGCGGCAGCAGGTGACCATTGACGGCGAGCATGGGAGTCTGCTCGACGCCGGCGTCTTCGGCCAGCTTGATGTCGGCGCCGACAGTGGCCTTGGTGGCCGGGGTCTCGGCGCATGCGGCGATGGCGGCGCCGTCGAGGCCGGCGCGCATGGCTGCGCCCTTGAGCAGCGCGTCTTCGGTCTTGGGCGTGAGCGCGTCCTGCGTATCGAACACGCCCGCGGCGTACTTGAAGAAGGCGTCGTCCGAATGCTGCTGGGCGCAGACGCCGTACGCGGCGGCCTTGAAGGCGGAGGGATGGATCTCAACCAGCGGGAAGAGCTGGAAGACCACGCGGGCGTTGGGGAAGTCCTTCACGATCTGGTCCATCGTATCCTGGGCCTCCTTGCAGTGCGGGCACTGGAGGTCGGCGAACTCGACCAGCAGCAGATCCTTGCCGGCGGCTCCGCGGGCAGCTCCGTCGGCGCGGGACCTGAGCAGATCACGTGTGGCGGCGAAGGGGTTCGCGCCGAAGGATACGACGCCGCCTCCGCCTTCGCCGATGGCGTGCTTGCCGTCCGGAGTGACGTAGAAGGTGGTGCGTTGAACCTTGGCGCCGGGCGCCTTTTCGGTCACGAAGACAATCACCTCGGTGACGCCCGGAGCCGCGGTAGTCCGAATGGCCATGACGCGCCATAGCCGGTCGGCGTCAAAGCCCCAGATCGCCTTGAGGAAGGAGTCCACGGTCTCGGCCGTGGGCGAGGCGGCGGTAAAAAACCTCGGATTTGCCGGCGGGAAGGGATCAACCGGCGCGGCTGGCGCGGTGGGCGCGGCGGGTGCATCGAGATTCGGCGCCTGCGCCCCGGGAGCGGAGGGTACGCCAGGAGCGGAGGGTGTTGCGGCGGCAGGAGCCTGGCCGAATGCCACGGACGTATCCAGACCGATGATCATGATGATCATGGCGAACGCCGCGCTCCGGACCCAGAGGGGCGCTGGTTTCGATTTCAATGCTGAACCTATAGTCTTCAATCTCAATGTGTCTTCCCTTTTCTGAGTATGCCTGTTCGTTGTACGCATCCTCTTCATCGATTCTATCGGGCACGGCCGCAGGATGAGCGGCTCCTCCGTTACACCCATTACACCTCAATTTGACGGCTACAGCTCGCTCTTGACGGCGATGGGGAAGCGGCGGCCGTTGCCAAATGACTTTTCCGTGACTTTGAGCACCGGTGCGGCCTGCTGGCGCTTGTATTCGCTGCGCTCCACCAGCGAGAGGACGCGCCGGACCAGATCGATGTCAGGTGGATGGGCGCACGCCGCCTGCTTGGCCGCGATCTGGGCCAGAATCTCCTCGGGGGACGCGTAGCGCTCGACGTAGGCTTCGAGGATTGGGTCGAGCACCTCATAGGGTGGCAGCGAGTCGGTGTCCCGCTGGCCGGGGCGCAGCTCGGCGGAGGGCGGTTTTTCAAGAGTGTTGCGCGGGATCACTTCGCGGTCGCGGTTGGCATAGCGGCTGAGCGCGTAGACGCGGGTCTTCATGACGTCGCCGATGACCGCGAGCGCGCCGGTGGTCAGCACAAGCGCGCCGAACTTGTTCGAGAGCGCCATGAGCAGAGCGCCGCGGATGCGCGACTGGAGGTTCTCTTCGGCGAGGCCGAAGGGGGTGCCGGCAAACAGAGGCTCGAGTGTGCGCTGGTACTGCATAAAGACATCGTGGATGGGGACCAGCTCGAAGCGGATTCCCAGGTTGGCGGCGAGCGCGCGGGCGTCGTCGATGGAGCCGGTGGAGGAGAACTCGCTGGGCATGCCGACGCCGAGGACGTTGCCGGGGCCGAGCGCCTCAACCGCGATGGCGGCAACCAGCGCGGAGTCGATGCCGCCCGAGAGCCCGACCAGGGCCTTCGCGAAGCCGCACTTGCGAACGTAGTCGCGGGTGCCGAGGACAAGGGCGCTCCAGATGTCGGCGGTGGCGGCGGATTCGGAGTCCGATTCGGGCGGGCTCGCTGCCTGCGGCTGCCACGAAGCGGTGTCGAAGAAGATGAGATCTTCGCGGAAGGAGGCGGCCTGAGCCGCGACCTGACCATCCGGGGCGAGCACGATCGAGGAGCCGTCGAAGACCAGCGAGTCGTTTCCACCGACCTGGTTGACCATGGCGACGAAGGCATTGTGCCTGCGGGCGATGGCGGAGAGCATGTTCCGGCGCAGCTGCGGCTTGGCGCACCAGAAGGGCGAGGCGGAGATGTTGAGGATGATGCGCGGCGGCGGCTCGAGCGGGTCAGTCCGGAACGGCGGGGGTTGGGCGTCCAACTGGTGCATCAGTTCGTCGACCGGGTCTATGGAATAGAGAAGACGCGGCCAGAAACCCTTGTCGTTCCATGCGTCCTCGCAGATGGTGATGGCGAGCGGCTGGCCGTCGAGCGAGGTGAGGGATTGGCGGGATGCCGGCTCGAAGTAACGCTGCTCGTCGAAGACGTCGTAGAACGGCAGCAGCATCTTCTGCTGGATAAAGCTGACCTGGCCGCCAGAGACCAGCACGGCAACATTGCGCGCGTGTTTGCCGCCGGGCGCGTTGGCCGGCATGACCGTGCCGCAGAGGATTGCGGGGCGGAAGCTGGCGGTGTGGGCGGCAATCTCGTCGAGCGCCTGCTGCGCACGCGTGAGGAACGAGGCCTTTTCGAGCAAGTCGGCGGGCGGGTATCCGCAGATGCAGAGTTCGGGGCAGAGGACGAGGTTAGCGCCTTGATCGGCCGCGCGCCCGACGAAGTCAAGGATCAGGCGGGTGTTTCCGGCGAAGTCGCCAACGGTGGGATTGATCTGGGCTAGCGCGATCTTCATAAGGCAGTTGTCAGTTGCAGACCGAAGGTCGTCAGTTGAAGGCGACACCGGTGTCAGTCTTTAGTTTGAACCGACAACCTGCAACTGACAACCCACAACTGCCTTCAGGAGCCGGTGCCGCTGAGCACGACGCCGACGGTGCGGGCAAGGATCTTCATGTCGAGCCACAGGCTCCAGTTCTCGACGTAGGCGGTGTCGAGCGAGATGTAGCTGTCGAAGGACGGGTCCTGGCGCGCCTCGACCTGCCAGAGGCCGGTCATGCCGGGGAGAACATCGAGGCGGCGGAGATGGGCGAGGTCGTACTGCGCGACCTCGGAGGCCATCGGCGGGCGCGGGCCAACCAGGCTCATGTCTCCACGCAGAACGTTGTAGAACTGGGGCAGTTCATCGATCGAATACTTGCGCAGCAGGCGCCCCACCCGGGTGACGCGGGGGTCGTTGGCTATCTTGAACAAGATGCCGTCGCGTTCGTTCAGATGTTCGAGGCCGTCCTTGAGTTTGTCCGCATTGGCGCACATAGTGCGGAACTTGTAGCAGGTGAAGGTGCGGCCCTTGCGTCCAATGCGCTGGGCCCGGTAGAAGACGGGGCCATTGGAGTCAAGCTTAATGGCGATGAGCAGGAGCAGCATAAAGGGCCACCCAAGCAGCAGGGCGAGAGCGGCGCCCGTGGTGTCGAGCGCGCGCTTGAGCAGGAAGACGCCGATCGGCAGATCGCGGCGGTGCAGCGGGATGGTGGGAAACTGCCCGATATTCTCGACCGGAGCGTTCCATGCGAGGCCGTCGTAGAGGTCGGGCACAACGCGGACGTCGATGCCGATGGCACGCGCCTCTTCGACGATGGAGATGACGAGCTTCTTTTCCGCGGGCACGGAGAAGAATATCTCATCGACGAAGAGCGAGCGGGCCAGAGGGAGGCAGTTGCGCACATGGCCGATGACGTCGGCGTCGCTCGATTCTGCCTCGTACTCGGTGAGAGCGACGAAGCCCTTGAAGCGGAATCCGAGGTGGCGGAGGGACTCGATGTGATTGCGCAGGGCGTGGGCAACGCGCCCGGCGCCGACGATAAGGACGTTGCGGGTCTCCAGTCCCTCGCGGTACCGTTTGTAAACGAACTTGCGCCAGACGGCACGCCGTCCGCAGAGCAGGATCATCGTGAAGACGACCATGAGGGACACGACCACGCGGGAGACCATCTCGGCGCGCGAGAGATAAAGGGTGCCGCACAACAGCAGCCCGGAGATCAGCGCGGCCTGCACCGTCATGCGCTGCTCGTGCAGACCGCTGTGGTTGAGGATGGGGCCGTAAAGCCCGTAGGACCGCGCGAGAATGACCAGCAGCAGACCGAACCATGCGACATAGACAAGCAGGATCGCCGGCGCCGAATGAAAGAGGTAGACGGGCAGCGAGATTGCCTGTACCTCGTTGGGCACGGTTACTCGAAAACGCAGCGCGAGGATGGTGGCGATCGCCACGGTGACAAGATCGGCCGTCGCCCAGATGAGGCTTGTAACCGAGGGCCGGTGGAATATGCCGAAATCCACCGACCTGCCGCTCTCGGCGCGTGCCCGGCCAGAGATCACCACTTGTTCTAGATAATCTGGTGTTGCCATAGCAGACGGGTCTCTCACTCCCACGACGTGCCTTCTGCGCGTCGAAGTTGTCTATGCCGGATAAGCCCGGCGTCACTTAGAGCGGTTTGCAGTCCAACTATCCTTGAGCAGGGCAGCGTAAATGGCAATCCGATTGCCGAAATCGAACAGTGGAGTGATGCCTGCTGGAGCACTGGGGTTTCTTCGAGAATACTGTCATGAGATTCACATAGCAACACTTTCGTGTGAAGTAGAGATAAAGTAACCGCGCGACCGTATACCTACACCGGAAGAACAAGTTCGTCCAGGGACAGAAATTCCTTGAGCACAGGGTCGTCGCTGCGCTCCATCTCTTTCATGGTGCCGAAGAAGCGGGCCTCCCCCTGATGCAGGAAGACCACCCTGTCGGCCAACTTGCGGGCAAAACGCATGTCATGCGTCACTACGATGCTAGTTAGATGCAATTGGGTCTTGAGGCGTGCAATGAGATCGCCCAAAAGATGGCCCATGAGGGGGTCGACCATCGTCGTCGGCTCGTCGTAGAGAACGGCCTCCGGCTGCGAGGCCAGGGCGCGCGCGATGGCAACAGAGCGCTTCATGCCGGTGGAGAGGTCGGACGGCAGGAGGTCTTCCATGCCGGCGACGCCCACCATATCGAGCAGGCCGTGCGCGACCTGCAGAATCTGGTCCTCGGCTAGGTCGTGGCGCTCGCGCAGGGGGAAAGCAACGTTTTCTCCGACCGTAATGGAGTCGAACAGAGCGCCGTTCTGGAATACCATCGTGACCTTGCGGCGGACATCCTGCATCTGCTTCTCGCTGAATCCACATATGTTCTCGCCAGCAACCATAATCTTGCCTTTATCCGGTTTATAGAACCCCATGAGCATCTGCAGGGAGACCGACTTGCCGACGCCGGAGCGTCCGAGGATGCAAAGCGTCTCGCCGGGCAGCACGGAAAAGCTGACGTCCTCGAGCACAACGAGGCTGCCAAAGGCCTTGGAGACGTGTTCGAAGGCGATGTAGGGGCCGGGCTTGTTTCGGCGGTCGGGGACAGCCTCGTTAGCCGCCTCATTCTGCTGGGCAGCCTCGGCCATGAACTCCTGCACGGTCTCGTGCGCCTCGGGAGAGACTTCCGCAGCCGGAGCTTCGGGTTCCGCAGCCGAAGCTGCGGACTCGGCGGGCGGCGCGGCTTCGATCGGCAACTCCCGCTCGCCGGGATCGGTGCCTGTCTCCAGCTTCGAATCGGGCTCAGCCATGAATCTCTATCATCCTCTCAGATGCGCCGGGGACAGACGCGCTTCTCTCTTGCGACGAAGCAAACTCTGACGTGCCAGCTTGCGATATACCAGCTTGCGCCCGCCACTAAACCTTAACAAAGCACGTTTATATAAAAGAACGCGGAACCGGATGAGAAGTTTCGTTATTTCTCAATCTTACCGAACTCGCTCGCTGGATTGTGTCGGTTAGATGCACCATCCGCGAATGGCGCGTAAGCCCTTTGGTCTGTGCGACCTGGACGAGAGCAGTCGAGACTGCACAGAGCAGGTCGACCGAAGGCTGTGGCGGCCGCATTGCGCGGGTCAGGGATCGAGCGCATCGACGTGGGCTTCAGCTCGAGCGAAGTCGCTGGGAGTGTTGAGGTTGGCGAACCAGATGGGAATGGCGGCCTGCTGCGCCTCGGTGGGAATCGGCCGACCATCCCCGCCCTCCCAGCCGAAGAGTTGGAAGCCGCCTGTGATCTTCGTGCTGCGAAAGATGTCTTCGAGCGGCAGGTTGCGCTGGGCGGCAAGCACGTCACCGGCGGCTGCGAGGGCCGACAGGAGTGTGAATTCACCCCGTTCGATCGCAGCAGCAATGGTTGGAGCCACCTCTTTATGGAGAAGGCAGAGCGCTGGCTGCGGCCGGTCGTGGATGATGAACATGGCGATGCGGGCGTCCATTGCGGTGGCGATGGTGCCGATGGCCCAGCTCTCGAGAAAGATGGCGGGCAGGAAAGGCACGTCGACGGGCAGGATCAGCACCCAGTCGTGCACGCAGTGGTCAAGCGCAGCCTCGATGCCGCCAACTGGCCCGCAGTCTGGATGCAGGTCGGGGACGAGAGGAGCATAGACCGCGAGCCCAGGATTGCCGCTAAGGATGTGGACGTCTGCGCAGAAGCGGCGAAGCTTCGTGACGGCGTGTTCGATAAGCGGCTTGCCGGCCAGTTCCAGCAGCGCTTTTTCGGTTCCCATGCGTGAGCTGCGGCCGCCCGCGAGGACGTAGCCGCCGATCGGGGAATTTGTGCCGGCTAGAGTTGCAAATTCAGCCACTTCCACCTCGGCTTGGTGATTCAACTTCGACGCGCTTCGCGTTTCCATCTTCCCGCGCGATGGGGAGAGGCGCGAACAAAATTGCAACATTATGCAGAAAAATGCGGATTTCGCCTTGCACATTGTTATGTAGCAGACGGATAATTCCTGCCCATGGCAGCACTAGAGCAGAACCACAGCAGTCGAATCCGTTTCGGGTCTGGTTCAGGGTGGATTTTTTCCTGAGGAAGAATCCACTTGACGATTGCGGCTTCGGAGCACATCTACCGTGGGTCTGCTGTAAGGTACCAAATTCCAAAAAGGAGCCACAACGATGAGACACATTGAGCTTTCGCATGGAATTAAGATAACCACGTTTGAGCAGCCGCCAGAGGGGTTCGACCCAATGTCGGCACAACCAGCTGAACTGGTGCGGTATGGCCTTCCCACAATGGTTCCGGACGAGCATCACCGGCAAAGATACCAGAGGGTCATGCAGCAGTTGTCGGGCAAGTTCCACTACGTGCAGCCGACGTTCGAGGTGCGCGAGGACAGATTTCACGGACCGCACAGGGTAGCGCCCGGACGCAAGGGCAAGGCCGCCGGCACCCGGACTGGAGCGACCGGCGCGGGCACTGAGACGGATACGAACTGGGCCGGCGGCGTGGTGTTTGCGCCCTCGGGCGACAGCTTCAAATGGCTCGAAGGGGACTGGGTCGTGCCCAATGTCGGGGCGCCCGCGCAGAACAAGTGGTACTACAGCGCAAGCTGGATCGGGATCGACGGCGATGGGTCCGGCGATGTCTGCCAGACTGGCGTGGAATGCGAGGTGTACCAGAGCGGAGCCACGGTCACACGCAACATCTATCCGTGGTGGGAGTGGTACCCGAACCCGGAGGTGAAGATCACCAACTTCGCGGTCAACCCGGGCGACCTGATGACGGCGGTGCTGTGTACCGCATCGGGCGCGGGATCGACCACGGCGACGGCGTATCTAACCAACCGCACGTCAGGTGCTTCAACGTCCTTCAGCTTCAACGCGCCGAGCGGGACCAAGCTGGTGGGCAACTGCGCGGAGTGGATCGTCGAGGCCCCAACGGTCGGAGGCGCGCAGAGCGCGATCGCGGACTACGGCGAGGTGTTCTTCAGCGTGTGCGAAGCGGTCACAGCCAAGAGCGTTACCATCAACGGCGGCACCGGGGACAACATCAACATGACGTCGGCGGGGCAGGTCGTCTCCGCAGGCAACTTGATCACACCGACCGTGGTGCAGTGCTGGTATCAGGGAACGCTGGCGTAAGCAGCGAGCCGGGCGCATCGCGATCATCACGCACGCAGACGAAGCAGACGAAGACTGGACCACGGACAGCGTTGTCCGCACCCGTTGGGGGGGGGAGGCGACGCCGCCGTGGTCTTTGTCTTCGGCGCCGCGGCCCGGACTTCACGGGAAGTTTCGATGGCGCCTGACATCACTCCCTAGCGTTGAGATCAATTGCGACCCAAGTGACCCAGCGGATCGCGACGGTGTAAGCTTCTCTTCGCCCGCACAACGCTCGAAGAGGTCCAGATGAGAGCACTTCTACTCGCCGCAATGCTTAGCTTTGCCGCCTCGCTCTCCGGCGCCGCCCCACGTACTAACCTGACCGGCACTGTCCTCGATTCGAACGGCAACCCACTCGCCGGCGTCACCGTCATGGTCTACCACGCCGGCGTCAAGGTCGGCTACAGCACCTTCTGCCCGAGCTGCTACATCGACTGCGGCAAGCGTGCCATGACCGACGCTCAGGGTGCCTTCGAGATCAAGGACCTCGCCCCCGACCTCTGGTTCACCCTGCTCGCAGCCCGCGACGGATACGTTCCCATGATCACCGAGTCCATCGACCCGGTGAAATCTCCCACAGTCTCCGTCAAACTCGCCGCCAGAGCGCCAACCACCGATTTCGGCGGCACTGTCCGCGGGCGCGTCGTCGACGCGGACGGCTCGCCCGTCGCGAACGCCATCATCCATCCCACCGGCCTCATGATTGGTGAAGTCAGCAGCTACGGCACGGTCCCGGGACTTCAGCCCATCTCCGTCACCAACAAGCAGGGCGAGTTCGAGGTCGCTTATTCCAGGCCCACGCCGAAGATGCTGCTCGAAGTGGAAGCGCGCGCGATGGCCCCGAAATTTGTCGTCATGGAGACCGGATCCGGCCGCCGCTCCATCACCCTCAGCGATGGGGCCACCATTGTCGGCCGTCTCGTCGAAGATGGTAAGCCTGTCCCCAACGCACAGATCGGCCTGATCGCGAAGGACCGTGGCGGATTCGGCGCCAACCTCAAGCCCATGGGCAATCCATATGAAGTAGTTCGCATCGGCA
>Ga0302325_10026640_pt1 | contig 12003 bp, 8 predicted proteins | sample Palsa_T0_2_FD_201948 | JGI IMG/M metagenome (GOLD analysis project Ga0302325, IMG submission 201948) | Peat permafrost microbial communities from Stordalen Mire near Abisko, Sweden - Palsa_T0_2 | ecosystem: Environmental > Terrestrial > Soil > Palsa > Peat permafrost | place: Sweden: Abisko... | reverse complement strand
GCTGGCCATCCGCGGGCGGACCGAGACCGAGCAGTACCTCGTCAAGGAGGTGCAGGAGGTCTACAAGTCCCAGGGCGTGGACATCAACGACAAGCACATCGAGCTGATCGTGCGCCAGATGCTCAAGAAGGTGCGGGTCGACCAGAAGGGCGACACCGACTACCTCCCCGGGCAGTTCGTCGATCGCTTCGAGTTCGCCAAGGTCAACGAGCGCATCAAGAAGGACAAGAAGGAGACGGCCCAGTTCGAGGACATCATCCTCGGCATCACCAAGGCGTCGTTGAACACGGACTCCTTCCTCTCGGCGGCCTCCTTCCAGGAGACCACCAAGGTGCTCACCGACGCGGCGCTCGAGGGCAAGATCGATCGACTGAACGGTCTGAAGGAGAACGTCATCATCGGCAAGCTGATCCCGGCGGCCACCGGTCTGAAGCGCTACCGGCGCATCGAGATCGAGCCGTCCGAGCCGCTGCCCCGGGCGATCGACGACATCGGCCTGCTCGATCAGGACGAGATCGCCGCGGAGCTCGGGCTCGGCAACGGTGGTGGCTTCGGTGACTACGGTCATGAGTTCGACCAGGACCTCGCCTCGCTGGAGGAGATCGGCGCCGGCGGCGCCGACCCGGGCTTCGTCGAGGAACTCGCCGAGCTCGACGTGCCCGAGGAGCCGCGCGAAGGCTGATGCTGTGACGCCGCGCGAGGGATCACACCCTCGCGCGGCGCGCCACTCGATCATCGGTCCAGGGGATCGGTAGATCATAGGCGTACTGCGGGTGCGCACGGTGCGGCGCGGCCGATCCGGGCGCCGATGTCGACCGTGTGGCCAGCCGTCCCGCGATCGTCGACGCGCGTCCAGTTCTCCGCGGCGCGCTCGCGTCCCTCATAGCGGTCGTCCTGCTCGGCCTGGGCGGCAGCGCGGTCGCCCGCGCCGACGCGCCGACGATCACCGCAGCCAGCGCCCCGGCGACGACCGCCCCGGACAGCGAACAGGTCGCGGTGCAGGTCAACCCGGGCGGCCTGGACACCGGCGTGGTCTTCGACTACGGCGCCGACACGAACTACGGGTCGGCCACGAGCTCGACCGACGCGGGCGCCGGCACGACGCCGGCCACGGTCACCGAGGTCATCAGCGGGCTGACCCCCGGTAACCCCTACCACGTGCAGGCGGTGGCCTCCAACCTGGCCGACAACGACATCACCGGCCCTGACCAGACGTTCACGGCGGGCGCGCCCGACGCGACCACCGGCGCCGCCACCGCGGTCAACGGCTCGAGCTCCAGCGAGACGGTCGCCGGCACGGTGAATCCCGGCGGAACCGACACCACCTACTACTTCCAATACGGCGTACCGGGCGGCCTCCAGACCGACGTCATGCTCGCCTCCGCGCCGGATGTCGGCTTCGACACCGGCACGCTCAGCCAGACCACCCCGGTCGACGCCGGCTCGACCGTCGGCAATGAGAACGTCGCGACCACCATCAGCGGTCTGGCCCCGGGGACGTACGACTACGACATCGTGGCCGTCAATACCTATGGCACGGTCACCGGCGCCACGAACACGTTTGTCGTCGGGCTTCCGCAGGCGACGACGGGATCGGCCACCCAGATCGCCAGTGGTGGCGCGGTGTTCAACGGAACGGTCGACCCGCTGGGCGTGGCGACGACCTACTCCTTCGACTATGGGACCACGCTGGCCTATGGCAACTCGACGCCGCCGGCGAGCGCTGGCTCGGGCAACACGGCAGTCCCCGAGTCAGCGACCCTGAGCAGCCTCTCGCCGGGCTCGACCTACCACTACCGCATCGTGGCCACCAGTGGCGCTGGCTCGGTCTACGGCGCCGATGAGACGCTGACCCTCGGCCAGTCGTTCGCCGAGACCGGCGCGGCCACCGCGGTGTCCTCCACCGGGGCGACGCTCAACGGCGTGCTGGACGCCGGCGGGCTGCCCACCACCTACTTCTTCGAGTACGGCACCGACACAAGCTACGGGACCGACGCGCCCGCCACCCCGGGGCAGGCGACAGTCGACTCAAGCACCCAGCCCGTCACCACCAGCATCAGCGGCCTCACCCCGGGCACGACCTACCACTACCGCCTGGTCATCGACAACGCGGACGGCGAGAGCGATGGACTGGACCAGACGTTCACCCCCGGGCTGCCGGAGGTGGTCTCCTACGGCACCCCGGCCCCGCTCACCGACACGAAGGAGAGCGTCGACAGTGAGATCAATCCGGGCGGCCTGGATACGACGGTCGAGTACGAGTACGGGACCAGCTCCGGCAACTACGACACCACCGAAGTGGCCTCCGACGCTGGCAGCGGCACCAGCCCGGTCGACGAGCCGGCCAACCTGCCCGGCCTCACCCCGGGAACGCTCTACTACTACCGCGTGGTGGCCACGAACTCCACCGGCACCACCTACGGGGCGGAGCAGACCTTCACCGCGGCGCAGACGCCGACCGTGACCGCGGCGGCGGTGACCAACCTGGTGGCCACCGCGGCGGTGCTCAACGGAACCATCACCGCCAACGGCGACGCCGGCAGCTACTACTTCGAGTGGGCCCCCGACGCGTATTACCAGGCCAACGGCTCCTATGAGTACCGGCTCCCGCAGCCCGCCCTCGACTATGACGCCGGCGCCAGCGACGAGGCGGTGGCGACGCAGCTCACCGGCCTGTCCCCGGGTGGCACCTACGACTGGGCCCTGGTGGCCGACAACGGAGTCGACACTCCCGCGAGCGCCAACCAGGTGTTCACCACCCCGACCACCAGCCTGGCGCCGTCGATCTCCGCGCCGACGGCAACTAATCTCACCGACACCACCGCCACCCTGCAGGCGACGCTGAACCCAAGCGGCCAGGACACCAGCTACCTGTTCGAGTACGGCGTCGGCAGCTGCACCGGCGGCGGTCAGACCACCCCGGCGGACGACGGCGCGGGCTCCGTCGACGGGGCAGTGAGCGCGCCCATCACCGGCCTGACCGCGAACACCACATACACGTTCTGCCTCGTCGCGACCAACGCCACCGGTACCACGACGAGCACGCCCCAGACGTTCCAGACGCTCACTCCCCCGACCGTCACCACCGGCAGCGTCGCCACGCTGAGCGTGACCACCGCGACGCTGCCGGGCACCGTCAATCCCAACGGCTTCGCCACCACGGCGTACTTCGAGTACGGCACCAGCACGCAATACGGGTCCGCGACGACGCCGCAGCCGGTCGGCGGGGCCGGCACCACCCCAGTGAGCGTGAACGTCCCGGTGGCCAACCTGGTGGGATCGACCACCTACCACTTCCGGCTCGTCGCCACCAATGGCGTGGACACGGTCAACGGTCCGGACCGGACCTTCAGCACCACCGCGGCGCCGGTGCCCCCCGCCTTCACCGATCCGGGAGCGAGCAACCTCGATGACAACGACGCGACCATCAACGCGTCGATCAACCCGGAGGGCCAGTTAACGAGCTGGACGGTCGACTACGGACCGACCAACAGCTACGGGTCGACGGTCTCGGGCGGGAGCGCCGGCGCCGCCGCCACCGCGGCACCGTTCTCGGTGCAGATCGGCGGCCTGGTCGCCGACACGACCTACCACTACGAGATCCTGGCCACCAACCCGACCGGGACGACGATCGAGTCCGACCATACCTTCACCACGCTAACCCCGCCCACCGCCACGACCACCACCGCCTCCGGACCCGGCGCTACTACCGTGGTGCTCAACGGCTCGGTCAACCCCAACGGCTTCCCCACAACGTATTACTTCCAGTACGGCCTCACCGCCGCCTACGGGAACACCACGTCGAGCGGCAGCGCCGGCACGAGCCTGGTGGCCCAGGCGGCGCCGCTGTCCATCGGCGGGTTGAGCCCGTCCACCACCTACCACTTCCGGGTGGTGGCGACCAACGGCCCGGACACCACCTACGGCGCCGACCAGACGTTCTCCACCGCCGCGCCGCCGCCACCGAGCGCCTCGAGCGAGTCCGCGTCGGCCCCGACCCAGACCGGGGTGACGCTCGGCGCGCTGGTCAACCCCCTCGGCCTGCCGACCACCTACGTGTTCGAGTACGGCCCGGACGCAAGCTACGGGACCACCACCGCGGTGGCGAACCTTGGCCAGGGCGAATTGCCCCAGGCCGCCAGTGCCGTCATCACCGGCCTGACCCCGGGGACCACGTATCACTTCCGGGTGGTGGCCAGCAACCAGTCCGGCCAGGCCCTCGGCAGCGACGACACGTTCACCACGCTCCCGGCCACGCCGACCCCCGCGCCGGTCGGCTCGGGCTCGGGGTCGGGCTCGGGGTCGGGGTCGGGGTCGGGGTCGGGCTCCGGCGGCACTTCGTCGAACCCCGGTTCGAGTGGCGGCAGCGGCCCGGGTCAGACCGCGGGTGGCGGCGGCGCTACCCAGAGCGCCCGCTCGCCGGTGGCGCCCACCTTGCTGGCGCTGGCCAAGGCCAGCGAGCGGCTGCAGACCGGGAAGCTGATGCTGGACACCGGCGTGCAGGCGGACTGCCCGGTGGGTGGGTCGGCCTGTTCGGTGCTCATTCCGGTCTTCTATCTGGTCACCCAGAAGGTCCCGGCCAAGGGCCACAAGAAGGCCACCGTCAAGAAGGTGGTCAAGACGCTGGCTCGCGGCTCGCTCACGGTCGCGCCCGGACACGCGGCCGAGGTCGCCGTGGCGCTTCCGGCATCAGTCGCCACCGTGGTGGCCAAGGCCAAGCGGCTGCCGGCGACGGCGCAGATCACCGCGTTCGTGACCGGCGCACCGGTGCAGACCCTCCCGGTCGCGGTGACGCTGACGCCGCAGAAGGCGCCGAAGAAGAAGTCGCCGCCGGCCAAGAAGAAGCCCTGACGGTCAGGGCGAAGAAGCCAGCCGCTCGGACCAGCGTCTGAGCGTCTGCACGGCCGGGGCGGTCAACCCCTCCGCGGGGTCGGTGCGAACGAGCAGCGTTGGGGCCGGGCGCGTCTGCGCCCACTGCTCGCAGGCCGCATTGAAGGCGTCGTCGACCCAGGCGAGCGGCCGTCCACCGGCGAAGGCGTCAATCGCCTCGAGCTTCCAGTGGGCTCGGGTGCGACCGGGTGAGCGGACGAACGCGAGGAACGGATACGGGCCGGGCAGGCCGAGCAGGTGGGGGAGATACTCGTTGGCCTTCTCCTCCCAGCCGCTGCACCAGACGAGCTCGAAATCATCGGCCAGCGCGAGCAGGTACCGACCGGCGTCGGCCGAAATGAAGTGGACGATGCCGTCAATCGACTCGAACGCACCCGCCGGCGGCCGGGTCGCCGCGAAGCCGAACAGCGAGATGACCCCGTCGATGTCGACCATGAGCAGGGGCTTCTGGCCGGCGGGCGCGGCGGCACTGAACGGGGTGGGGCGAGGTGGGGGCATTCGTCACAAGCTTGTTAGCAGGCCCTTAACCTCCGCATTCTTAGCTTCGGTAAAGGTGCAGACGGGTAATGTGACTGGTATCGGGTTGGGCCGGTAAAGGGGATGCCCACCCGCGTCGATGCGCTCAGACAGGGGCATTCCCGCTCCGCACCGTCGCACCAAACGCGCCGGCAAAACGGTCCCTACCTAGGAACTCATGACGCTTGAACTTGGCATCCTCCTCGCTCTCCTGTGCGCCTTCGTGGCGAATCTCGGGTTCTTCTACAAGCACAAGGGCGCCTGCTCGGTGCCCCGCGTCGACGTCCGTCACCCGTTGCGCTCGGCGCGGGAGCTGTACTCCTCGCGCTGGTTTGCCATCGGCATGGCCGTGGCCTGCGTCAGCTGGGCGCTGCACGTGGCGGCCCTGGCCATGGCGCCGATGTCGGACATCCAGGTCGCGCTGGCCGGCGGCGTCGTGCTCATCGCGGTGATGGCCGAGCGCATGTTCGGCTTTCGGGTCGGTCGCCGCCAGTGGGCGGGATTGGTGCTGACCGCGGGCGCGCTCGTCGTGCTCGGGATCACCCTTCCGGCCACTCACGGCGCCCACAGCCGCTTCTCCGACGTCGCGATGATCTCCTTCGAAGCCAGCCTGTTCGGGGTGGGCGCCCTGCTCATCATGGGACCGCGCATGGGCGGCCAGCGTGAGCATCACGGCGTCATGCTCGGCGCGGCCGCGGGCGTCCTGTTCGGCGTCTCGGACACCGCGATCAAGGCGCTGACCGGTATCGCGTCCGCCCACGGCGCGCTGGGGCTGGCCCTCAGCCCGTGGCTGCTGGTGGCGATCGTGGCCTCGGTGGTCGCCTTCTACGCTTCCGCCCGCGGCCTGCAGGACGGCCAACCGGTCCCGGTCATCGCGGTCACCGGCACGGCGGCCAACATCGCCGGCATCGCCGGGGGCATCCTCGTGTTCGGCGACCCCATGGCCGCCAGCCCGCTCGGCATCGTCGCCCAGTGCCTGGCCTTCCTGGCCGTGATCGTTGCCTCGGCGCTCATGCCCGCACCCACGCGCGTCGCCGCCGTTTCGGCCGCCGCCTGATCGCCGACCGACACCGCAGCGACCGTCGGCGCGCCGCCGGGGGCCTGCTACCATCCGCGACCGCATGCCCACCACGTCACAACTCGTCCGCAAGGGACGCCAAGCCCCCAAGAAGAAGCTCGCCACCCCGGGTTTGAAGTCGGGCAAGGGACGCAAGAAGAAGACCGCCGCCCCCCAGCGGCGCGGCGTCTGCACCCGCGTTTACACCACCACCCCGAAGAAGCCGAACTCGGCGCTGCGCAAGGTCGCGCGCGTGCGCATCTCCGGCTCGATCGAGGTCACGGCCTACATCCCGGGCGAGGGGCACAACCTGCAGGAGCACTCGGTGGTGCTGGTCCGGGGCGGCCGAGTCAAGGATCTGCCGGGCGTCCGCTACAAGGTCGTGCGCGGCACGCTCGACGCGGCCGGAGTGAGCGACCGCAAGAAGGCGCGCTCGCAGTACGGCGTGAAGAAGAAGTAGGCATGCCCCGCCGCGCCGCCGCCCAGATCCGTCCGGTTGAGCCGGACCCGCTGCACCGGTCCAAGCTGGTCTCCCAGGTCATCAACAAGGTGATGCTGGACGGCAAGAAGTCCACCGCCGAGCGGATCGTCTATGACGCGCTGGCCATCCTGGCCGAGCGCACGGGCAAGGATCCGATCGAGTCCCTCGAGGCGTCGATCAAGACGCTCACCCCCCAGCTCGAGGTCCGCTCGCGTCGCGTCGGCGGCGCCACCTACCAGGTGCCGGTGGAGGTGCCCCAGCGTCGCTCGCGCACCCTGGCGGTGCGCTGGCTGGTCGAGTTCGCCCGCGCCCGCCGCGAGAAGACGATGGCTCAGCGCCTGGCCAACGAGCTGATCGACGCCCAGTCCCAGCAGGGCGGCGCGTACAAGCGCAAAGACGACATCTACCGCATGGCGCAGGCCAACAAGGCCTTCGCGCACTACCGCTGGTAGGGCTCTGAGCGGCGCTTGCGCGCGCTCGGATCAGGGCCGTGAAAGTCCCCATTCGGCGGCCTTGGGGCGCCCCAGCCCTCTGCTATAGTCGATCTCCGCGCCGCGGTACGGAGGTCCGTGCTCGGATCCCTACGCTGCGCACACGAAAGATGGAAATCTCGAGCAGATAGCGACGCGGACCCGGCGAAAGCCATCGGCGTGCGCGGGCCCGAGTGGCCCTCTTTTTTTGCTCTGAATCGGACCCGAAGGCTTTCCACCCCACACTCCCGCATGCCCCGCTCTTTCAGCCTCAAGAACACCCGAAACATCGGGATCATGGCGCACATCGACGCCGGTAAGACGACGACGACCGAGCGCATCCTCTACTTCACCGGTCGCACCTACAAGATCGGCGAGGTCCACGAGGGCGCGGCCGTCATGGACTGGATGGAGCAGGAGCAGGAGCGCGGCATCACCATCACCTCGGCGGCCACCACCGCGCAGTGGGACGGTCACCGCATCAACATCATCGACACGCCCGGCCACGTCGACTTCACCGTGGAGGTCGAGCGTTCGCTGCGGGTGCTCGACGGCGCGATCGCCCTGTTTGACTCGGTCGCCGGCGTCGAGCCGCAGTCCGAGACAGTGTGGCGCCAGGCCGACAAGTACCACGTGCCGCGCATCGCCTACATCAACAAGATGGATCGCATCGGCGCGGACTTCGAGCGCGGCGTACAGACGATGATCGATCGCCTCGGCGCCCACCCGGTGCCGATCCAGCTGCCCATCGGCGCGGAGTCGGCGTTTCTCGGCGTGATCGACCTCGTGAAGATGAAGGGGATCGTCTACCACGACGACCTCGGCACCGAGCAGGAGTACGTCGACATCCCGGCCGGCCAGCTCGAGGAGGCCCAGGCGGCTCGCGAGCATCTGCTCGAGGAGGTCTCCCACTACGACGACACCCTGCTCGAGTTGCTGCTCGAGGAGGCCGAGGTGCCGGAGGATCGCCTCAAGGCGGCCATCCGCACGGCGACCCTGTCGCTGGCGATGACCCCGGTGCTGTGCGGCTCTTCCTTCAAGAACAAGGGTGTCCAGCCGCTGCTCGATGCAGTGGTCGACTACCTGCCGTCGCCGCTGGACGTCCCGCCGCTGACCGGCCTGGTGCCCACCAAGTCCGGCGAGGACGAGCCGGTGGTCGAGCGCCCGGCCGACGACGGCGCGCCGTTCGCCGCGCTCGCGTTCAAGATCATGGCCGACCCCTACGTCGGCAAGCTCACCTACTTCCGCGTGTACTCCGGCAAGCTCGAGGCCGGTTCGCGCATCCTCAATGTCAACAGCGGCAAGACCGAGCGGATCGGGCGCATCCTGATGATGCACGCCAACGACCGCGAGGACGTCTCGGAGGTCTACGCCGGCGACATCGCCGCCGCGGTCGGCATCAAGCAGGTCATCACCGGCGACACGCTCGCCGCGCCCGACGCCCCGGTGCGTCTGGAGACCATCACCTTTCCCGAGCCGGTCATCAAGGTGGCGGTCGAGCCGAAGACCAAGGCCGACCAGGAGAAGATGTCGATCGCGCTCGGCCGCCTGGCCGAGGAGGATCCGACCTTCCAGGTGCAGACCAACGAGGAGACCGGGCAGACCGAGATCTCCGGCATGGGCGAGCTGCACCTCGAGGTGCTGGTCGACCGTATGCGCCGCGAGTTCAACGTCGAGGCCAACGTCGGCCGCCCGCAGGTGTCCTACCGCGAGACGGTGCGCGGCACCGCGCACAAGATCGAGGGCAAGTTCGTCCGCCAGAGCGGTGGCTCGGGCCAGTACGGGGTGGTCTACATCGACCTCGAGCCGGCCCCGGGCGAGGGCTTTGACTTCGTCAACAAGATCAAGGGCGGATCGATCCCCTCGGAGTTCATCCCCGCCGTGGAGAAGGGCGTCGAAGAGGCGCTCACCAACGGCGTCAAGGCCGGCTACCCGATGGTGGACGTGCGGGTGACGCTCACCGACGGCAAGTACCACGACGTCGACTCCTCGGAGATCGCCTTCAAGGTGGCGGGCTCGCTCGCCGTGCAGGAGGCGGCCAAGCGGGCCAAGCCGGTGCTGCTGGAGCCGGTGTTCGCGGTCGAGGTGGTGACGCCCGAGGACTTCATGGGCGATGTCATGGGCGACCTGGCCCGCCGGCGCGGACATCTGCAGGGCGCCGAGCAGCGCGGCAACGCCCAGGCGATCGCCGCGCGCGTCCCGCTCAGCGAGATGTTCGGCTACGCCACCGACCTGCGCTCGGCCACCCAGGGCCGGGCCACCTACACGATGCAATTCGACGGTTACGAAGAGGTGCCGACGAACATCGCCGAGAAGATCGTCGAGCAGCGAACCGGCGAGCCGGTGCCGGCCTGATCAGACGCAAAGCCTTACCCCGTAACTCACTAACACCTACATTCAGATAGATTTCCCCGGTTCGCCCTCTCGTGGCGGACTTACAAGTCGATTACAGGAGCGAACACAAAGTGGCGAAGGAGAAGTTCGAGCGCGATAAGCCGCACGTCAACGTCGGCACGATCGGTCACATCGATCACGGCAAGACGACGCTTACCGCTGCCATCACGACGGTCCTCGCCGAGAAGATGGGCGGGGAAGCCCGCAGCTTCGAGGAAATCGACAACGCTCCGGAGGAGAAGGAGCGCGGCATCACCATTGCCACGTCCCACGTCGAGTATCAGACGGAGAACCGTCACTACGCGCACGTGGACTGCCCTGGTCACGCCGACTACGTCAAGAACATGATCACCGGCGCCGCCCAGATGGACGGCGCGATCCTCGTGGTGTCGGCCGCCGACGGCCCGATGCCCCAGACCCGTGAGCACATCCTGCTCGCCCGTCAGGTCGGGGTGCCCTACATCGTCGTGTTCCTCAACAAGGCCGACATGGTCGACGACGAGGAGCTGCTCGAGCTGGTCGAGGTGGAGGTGCGCGAGCTCCTGTCCGCCTACGACTTCCCGGGCGACGACATCCCCTTCATCACCGGTTCGGCGCTGAAGGCGCTCGAGGGAGACGAGGAGTACAAGGCCAAGATCCTCGAGCTGGCCGACGCGCTGGACACCTACATCCCCGAGCCGGTCCGCGAGCTCGACAAGCCGTTCCTGATGCCGGTCGAGGATGTCTTCTCGATCACCGGCCGTGGCACGGTGGCGACCGGACGCGTCGAGCAGGGCATCATCAACACCGGCGACACCGTCGAGATCGTGGGCATCGGCCCGACGACCTCGACCGTGGTCACCGGCGTGGAGATGTTCCGCAAGATCCTCGACGAGGGTCGCGCGGGCGACAATGTCGGGTGCCTGCTGCGCGGCACCAAGCGCGAGGAGATCGAGCGCGGCCAGGTGCTGTGCAAGCCCGGCTCGATCACCCCGCACACCAAGTTCAAGTCCGAGGTCTACGTGCTCAAGAAGGAGGAGGGCGGTCGTCACACCCCCTTCTTCACGGGCTACCGGCCTCAGTTCTACTTCCGTACAACCGACGTCACCGGTGTGGCCCGCCTGCCCGAAGGCGTTGAGATGGTCATGCCCGGAGACAACGTCCAGATGGAGATCGAGCTGATCCAGCCGATCGCCATGGATCAGGGCCTGCGCTTCGCCATCCGCGAGGGTGGTCGCACGGTCGGGTCCGGCGTCGTCACCGAGATCGTCGAGTAGTAATCCTGCGTTGACGCCGCGTCGCGGCGTCAACGTCTGTCAGCAGACCGATACGACAATTGCTTCCCGTCCTTGCGGCGGGGCCGAGCCGGGGCGGACTGGCCAGCACGGTGGTCCGCCCTCTCTACGGCCCGACGCGCTGGGCGGCCAGACACCGGCCGGGCGGTGCCCCACCACCCCGGAAACGACTTCAGACCCCCCCACCGCGAGCACACCAGAGAAGAGCTCTGAAATGGCCGTCGCCACCCAGAACAAGATCCGCATCCGCCTGAAGGCGTACGACACCTCGGCGATCGAGTCAGCCGCCAAGGAGATCGTCGAGACGGCGACCCGCACCGGCGCGACCGTGTCCGGCCCGGTGCCCCTGCCCACCGAGAAGAACGTCTACTGCGTCATCCGTTCGCCGTTCAAGGACAAGGACTCGCGCGAGCACTTCGAGATCCGCACGCACAAGCGGCTCATCGACATCCACCAACCGACCCCCAAGACGGTCGACTCCCTCCAGCGCCTGGACCACCTCCCGGCCGGGGTCGACATCGAGATCCGCCTCGCCACCTGATGCCGGCGATCCTGGCCAAGAAGCTCGGCATGACCCAGGTCTTCCAGGAGGATGGCCGGATCTCGCGCGTGACCGTGCTGCAGGCCGGTCCCTGTCCGGTCACCGCCGTGCGCACGAGCGAGCGCGACGGCTATGACGCCGTGCAGCTGGCCTTCGGCCAGACCAAGGAGAAGCACCTGACCCGGGCCGAGCTCGGCCACCTCAAGAAGGCCGACGCGGGCCCGCTGCGCCACCTCGCCGAGTTCCGTGACGAGGCCGCCGAATGGAAGGTGGGCGACACCGTCACCGTCGAGGCGTTCGAGGCCGGGCAGCGCGTGAAGATCGCCGGCGTGACCAAGGGCAAGGGGTTTGCCGGCACGATCAAGCGCCACAACTTCGCC
>Ga0302325_10026639_pt1 | contig 12003 bp, 9 predicted proteins | sample Palsa_T0_2_FD_201948 | JGI IMG/M metagenome (GOLD analysis project Ga0302325, IMG submission 201948) | Peat permafrost microbial communities from Stordalen Mire near Abisko, Sweden - Palsa_T0_2 | ecosystem: Environmental > Terrestrial > Soil > Palsa > Peat permafrost | place: Sweden: Abisko... | reverse complement strand
CCACCATGTACGACATGTTCGGCGGGCAGTCGACGGACACGCCCCTGGAGCAGCAGAGCTACCGGTCGCGGCAGCAGGCGGGCATCGACGCGCTGCTCGCGATGGCCAGCCCCGAGGCGGGGGCACCGGAGGAGCCCGACGACTCGTCCCCGCGACCGCCCGCGGAGAGATCGAGAAATGCAAACTGAGCGACTCACAGCATTTTCACATAGAACACCCAGGAATCATTCAGAGGCTTATCAGGCAGCACAACTCTCAAGCCGGTAACGTCGACGTCCTGAGTCACTTCTATGCAAATACGAGTTATTTCTCCCACGGAAGGGTTTGCGCCATGACTGCGGTGTCGCCGCTCCGGGTGCCCGTCCTCATGTACCACGAGATCGCCGACACCGCGGCGACGACAAGTCGGCTCGCGGTCTCGCCTGAGGCGTTCGCGGATCAGCTTGCCTACCTCCGTGACGAGGGATTCACCGGGATCACCGCTGGGGAGCTTTCCGCGATCCTGGCTGGCGGCCCCGGGGAGCTGCCCGAACGGCCCGTGGTGGTGACGTTTGATGACGGGTACGGCGATTTCTACTCGCAGGCGCTGCCGTTGCTCAAGCAGCATGACCTCACCAGCACGATCTTCATGACCACCGGCTGGATTGGCGTCGATGGCGTTGCCAAGCGCATGCTGACTTGGCAAGAGCTCGCTGAGGTGGCCGAGCACGGAATCGAGATCGGCGCCCACACCTGCAAGCACCCGCAACTCGACCAGCTGCGTGAAGGCGCCCTGCACGAGGAGCTGTACGCCAGCAAGAGCCTGCTTGAGGACAAGCTTGGCTTCGCCGTGCCCGGACTGGCCTACCCGTTCGGTTACTCCAGCGGCAAGGTCCGGCAGATGGCCCGCGACCTCGGCTACGTCTACGCCTATGCGGTGGACAACGCCCTGTCGACATCGGCGGCCGACAAGTTCTCGATCCCGCGGCTTACCGTCGGGCGGACGACATCGATGGACTCGTTCATCGCCATGGTCAATGGCGAGGACACCATGACACTGCGCAAGGACCGGATGATGAGCAAGGGGTTCACCGCCGTCCGGCGGACCAGGTCAGGGATTCGGGTGGCCACGGACGCCGTCCGCCGTCCGAAGCGCTAGCCTGCGGGCGCTACGGCGCCGTCCAGGCAACAACCCGGCCAAGAAACAACCCGGCCAAGAAACAACAAAGCTGCCCTGGGCCTCCCAGGGCAGCTTTTGCATTGGCGGGTCCGGCAGCTCCGGCGGACCCGCTAAGCGGTGGCGGAAGGCTCCCGGCGGCGCCTACGGCCAGCCAGTCCCTCCAGCATGTACCAGGCGTAGCCGCCCAGCGTCACGGTGAGGGCGGCAACGATCGCCCCGCTGCGGCCCAGCCCGGAGACATCGCCGCGCACCGCATCGGCTAGCCCGCGTCCGACCCCGAGGGGAAGGGTGCGGACGGCGTACTTGCGCTCGGCCGACGTGCTCTCGGCGAACCCGTCCATGCGGGCCATCGCGGCCTTGCCCCAGCCTTGGAGGAAGCACCGGCTCATCAGGTAGCCGAACGTCGCCCGGCCGGCGGGGACGCGGTGCTTCATCACCTTGGCGGGGTCCCAGATCCAAACCGAGTTCTCCCGGGCCGAGGCGATCCGCAGGCACAGGTCGGTGTCCTCGGGCAGGGAGCGGTTTCCGATCTTCCCGAAGTCCTCGCGGAAGCCATCGACGACCTCGAACGCGCTGCGCCAGACGAGCATGGCGCTCGTCCATACGTTGCGCACCGCGGTCGGCTCCTTGGGCAGGCCCGAGTAGGAGACGCCGATGGTCCAGCTGAACTCGCTAGGGAACCACGACGGGCAAGGGGCCTCCCACAGGCCGTCGCTGTAACAGCCGACGCCTACGACTCCAGGGGTCACCAGGTGGCGCAACAGGGTAGACAGCCAGTCAGGGGTGGCGATCGAGTCATCGTCGAGGAATGCCGCCACCTCGCCGCGCGAGGCCTTGACGCCGCTGTTCCGCGCGCCGGAGACCCCTTGATCCCCGATGTTGGGTACCGCTATGACGTCGGGGAACTCGGCCGCGATCTCCTCGAGCAGCTCCGGGTTATGGTCAACGACCACGATGATCTCCAGGGGCGGCACCTGCTGTGCCCGCACTGAGGCGACACACTCCTGCAGCCACTCCCAGCGCTGCTTGGTGTATGTCGGGATGATCACCGAAACCGCGGGGTACGTCACCGTCTCACCCAGACCGTCTTGCGGGCCATCGACCGCGAGGTCACCAGCGGTACCCTCCATCACGGCAATGTCGGGCCCGTCGCCGGAAGCCTCTACGCCACCTTCAAGGTTATAGCTCATAACGGAGATGCCTACCTTTGATCCTTAGATCCCCTGCAATTCGCCGGACTTGGCCGGGACGCTTACCAGCGCTCGCTTGCGACCACGAAGGCGAACCCTGATCAGAATCCATAGGCACCTGACCGCGTCTCGCCAGTTGATCTTCTTACCCTCCTCGTGGGACCGGCTGTAGTAACTTACCGGAACCTCGAAGGGACGGACGCCGGTCAGCAGCAGCATCGCGGTCACCTGAGTGTCCAGACCGAAACCGGTCTCGGTCAGGTTGAGCCCCCGCAGTACCGGCAGCGGAACGAGCTTTAGGCAGGTGTGCATGTCACTGAGGTACGAGTTGTACAGGATATTCGCGAAGGCGGTCATCACCTTGTTGCCAATGGCGTACCGATAGGACTGGTACACCGTGTTGCACCCGAAGAGCCGGACGCCGTAAACGACATCGGAGCGGCCCTTGATGATGGGCACAAGCATGTTGGCGATGTCCTCTGGCGCGTATTCCATGTCCGCGTCGAAAGGAACCATGTGCGTGCCCGTCGCCACGGCCATGGCGGTCAGGATGCTCGCGCCCTTGCCCGAATTCTTGATGTGGCGGTGAACCTTGACCCGCGGGTCGTCGATTTCCTTGAGTAGGTCAGGCGTGGCGTCCACGCTGCCGTCATCGACGACGACGAGCTCCACCTCGCAAGGAAAGCTAGCCTGCAGAATCCCGTGGACCGCACGGAGGATGGTCCGCTCTTCATTATAGGCGGCCATGAGAATGGACAACTTAACAGGCACGGGCCGTTCTTCATCACTCGCAGGAGAGGTGTCATTAACGGAGCGTAGGTGACTGGCCGACTCTGCCGAGCCTATGCGGAAAGACGCTCCTCCGTCCTCGGCTTCAAGCGTTACGCTTGCAGTCTCAATGCTTACCACGGCTATCCCCTTACCTTGGTCCGCCCAGACCCGGTTAGCCCAATCCCGCCTTAGCGGGCATCTCACTAGCCCTTATTAGCGGGGCTTCTCAACTGGGATCACCTGAAGCCGCACGTCGCCACCTGTCCTCTGGGCGAACCGTACGAAGCGGCGGGGTTGTGACTTCAGAGTTAGACATTTCACCTGTGGCAGGAGTCTACACAGATCAGTCTCGCCTGCGCAGAGGTTTGCAACTCCGGACAAAGATCGTGATGTCACTGATCTGCCAGTATTTTGATACGAGGAGTGACTGACAGGCTCTGCGTAGCGGCGATCTCACGCATCGCACCCGGCCGCCGATACGGCAGTGGCGGCCGGGGCACACGCTCCGCGAACGGTCACCCGTTTCCCCGTCGCCAGCCATCGGGGATGTTCTCGAGCTTCCTGATTACCTTGGCGGGATTGCCGGCGGCCAGGACACGGTCCGGGAGGCTGCCCCTGACCACCGACTGCGCGGCCACCACGGTGTGGTCACCGATCTCGCTGCCCGGCAGCACGACCACATTCCGGCCCAGCCAGACGTTATTGCCGATGGTCACCGGTCGCGGCTCGTCGGGCAGGTCGGGTTCCAGGCGGTGATAGTTCGAGTCGTAGATCGCGGTGAAGTCGCCGATCTGGCAGTCATCGCCGATCTTGACGAGGCCCTCCGCCGCGATGACGGCACCCTGGTTAAGGAAGGTGCGGTCGCCGATCTCAATGCGGCCGGTCTTTCTCGCCGCGATTTCCGCGGCGGCCACCCGGCCGCGCACCACGAACCGCTTCCCGATGCGTATCGTGCCCGAGCCGTCAACCACCGGGAGGCGCCCGTCACAGCCGACCAGACTGCTCTGGAATCCGTTCAGGCGGAACCAGGCACTGCAGATCACCGATCTGGGATAGAACAATAGACTTTTATTCACGCCTCACCGCACCTATCTCGCAGGCCACGCGCGGCCCCGAATTAGCCATCAGCCAGTCTTGGGGCACTTGAGCTTACCTGTAATGCCATTGTTCGTACACTCATAAACCGTTTTGAGGTCTGGCTGCAAGTACAGATTCGCCAGTATCTGGTAGCCAGTCGCCGTGTACGCGATGGTCTGCTGCCATGACCCGCCCTGGGACAGGGTGAAATTGTAGGTGTGGATTATCTTGTTCTTGGCGTACAGCTTCACCTGATACTGCTCCGCCTGCCCCTGGTAGTCGGTAACAGACAGGTAAGCCTTCTGCGAGTCGGTCAGCACCTTCGTCATCCCGAACTGGGTGTAGAGGGTGGTCTTCTGGTTGTCCGCGCTCTTCACGGAATACGCGACGGAAGCGAGGGCGACTACCGCGGCGACACCGAAGATGAAGGCATGCGTGGTCGGGAACTTCTTCGGCTCCGGCGGCCTGGCGGCCTGGCGTCCCCGCTCCTGCGCGCGCGCGTCCTCGGGGACCTCCCGGAGGCGCACGACCGCGGCGGCGATGACCCCGAGGAGGGTGAGCACGACGAGCAGGCCGACCCAGGCCGGGCTCTTCAGCGAGATACCGAGCCCGTAGAACAGGAAGCCGCCGAGGATCGGCAGGATGAGCGTCATCCCGGCGGTCGTCAGCACCCGCTCGGCGCCCGGCAGCCGCTGGCTCAGTATCGCCTCCGACCACAGGTAGCCGGGGGCGAAGAAGAGCGCGACGCCGAGGACGACCTGGACGGGGCCGGGCACCTTGGCCACGAAGGCGGCACCGCCGAGCAGCGCCACTCCCGCCGTTATGAAGATGTCAAGGTTTCGGTTCCGGTACATATCCCTGGCTCATGAGGTCGTAGATGATGATGTCCCCGTCGTCATACACGCGCGCTATGCCGTAGGTCTTGTTGAACATCTCAATGCCGGCCAATGGCATCGTCTTCGTCGCCGGCACGTTGTCGCCAGGGAAGTAAGTCCCGGCCGGCGGGAGCGACTGGGTCGTACGTATGTCCGTCTCCACGTAGTGCACGTTTTGCGCGGAGGCATGGACCCACATCGCCTTCGTCCAGGTGGGGCTGTCGTACAGCCACGAGACAACCTGCAGTGCGTCTTGGTCTCCGTAGCCGAGCAGCACGGGGTAAATGCCCTGGTCAGCAGCGATTGTGTTGCTGACCGCCGCATTGGACGACGAGTTACCCGGGCCCAGGTACTTGAGGGCCCAGAGGGAGGTGGCGATCTCCTGCGGCCCGACCGAGGCCTCGAAGCTGGCCACCAGGTGCGGTCCCGGCAGCCGTTCCCAGAATGGCGGCCAGCCGTTCGCGAGCCCGTCGATGATCAGCGTCACCACGCAGGTCACCACGACGGTGGTGACCAGGGCGCCCCATCTGCGCACCGGGCCGCTGTTGACCAGCTTGGTCAGGGCCAGCGCGGCGAGGACGCTGACCGGGATGTAGGTGTAGGTCGCGGCGCGCCCGGCGAGCTCCTGACCGTCGGGGGTGCCGAGCCGAATGCCCAGTGCCACCACCCAGCCGAGGCAGCCGATCATCATGCCGATGATCCACGGGTGCCGCCGGTGCCGCTTCCATGCCTGCCAGCAGCCGGCCGCGATCAGCACGGCGACCAGTAGCAGGCCGACCGCCTCGATCCCGGTGTTCAGGATCGGCGAGGTGGACGTGGACGGCGCGTCGGAGGACCCGCTCTTCTGCAGCGCCTCAAGGCCCTGGACCATGCCCGTGATCGTGGGGCTGAAGTAGTTGATGGTGGAGTCCCCGGCGGGGAGGATCGCGTTAGTGATCAAGATCCAGGCGGTTACCGAGAGCGCGGCGATCGCCCCCAGGATGCCGAACCGGGCCGCGGTGTTGCGCGAGCCGGTCAGCCGGCTGGCGATCGCCACCAGGACCAGGAAGGCGGTGAGCATGTAGCTGGTGACGTGGTGGGTGACCACGGTCGCCAAGATGCTCAGCACCGCGACAATGAACCAGCGCGTTCGGTCCGCCGGCGACTTCTCGACGGCCGACCGCAACGCGGCTACTATGCAGAACCCGAGGAACCCGAGCGCCAGCGTCTCGTAGATGAACATCGAGTTGAACGATGTCAGCGACTGCGTGCCGAAATAGATCAGCATCGCGATGCCGGCGATCCGGTGCGACCTGATGGCGACGCAGAACGCCATGTAAAGGAAGCAGATGAACAGCAGGTGGGCGATCCCGGCGACGATGAGCCCGGCTTCGTAAACGGGCAGCCCGGTCGCCGATACCAGCGCCGCCGTAACCTCTTCGAGGCCGGGGTAACCGGTGCCGACCGGCAGCCCGAAGTTGGCCTCGAAGAGGTTCCCGGTCTGCAGCATGTTGGTGGTGTTGCGCCAGTGCAGGAACTCGTCGTTGAAGGCGAACCCCAGCGGGGTGTAGTTCACCTTCAGCAGGTACTCGGCGATGGTGAGCACCACGATGAGCGCGAGGGCGGAACCGTTCGTCAGGTGGCGCCGGCTGAGCAGCTTGCCCGCGACGGGAACCAGGATCAACAGCTGGCCTGCCCAGTACAGGATAAGCCCCGAGCCGCTGTTCGGCCCGGCTCCGGCCCGGCCCGCCGCGTAGCCCATGGAGGAGACGAAGACGCCGATCGCGACGATCAGCGTGATAACGCTGACCGGCAGCCGGGAAAGCCCGGACCCTTCAGGCACCTGCTCGGCCCGACTTGGCCCGCGGACCGCTGTTCGCGAGCCCAGTGAACCGCCCATCGCCACCACGCGCCGCGAACCTCCAACCGCCTAGGCGTGCCTGTCTACCTGCCTGGACGATCACCCCGCCCCTCATCGACAGGATAGGCGATGAGGTGCATATAGGCGGCAAGTCCGGCAAGTAACCTACTTTGCTACTTCTGACACTTTCTGCTGCTAACGGGCGCGCGCGGCGGCCGCGACGCGCCGCTGCTGGCGTCTGCTGCGGCCGTACAGGAGCGGGCCCATGAGCATCCCCTGCATCGGCTTGCGGTCCAGCTGCGCCTCGAGCTCCCCTGGCTCCTCCTTGGTCGCCTCCGCCGCGGTCTCCTGGCCGCCCCGGAGATAGCGGACCGCCATCGGGAGCAGCTTGACCAGGCCAAGCAATGCGGTCGGGCGCGTCCACAGCAGCGCCGCGTAGAACGCGGTCAGCCCGATGCTGTAGTTATTCAGCTGCTTGTTGAGGCTGACCATGTCCTGGCGGTGGTGATGCCACATCAGCGCCGCGGGCTCGTAGGCGACCTCGTAGCCGGACATCATGACGAGCGATATCGCCAGCGTGTCCTCGCCGCCCCCGGTGGGAGTGCCGGCGCCGAGCGCCACGTCGAACCCGCCGATGCCGTCGAGTGCTTCCCGCCGGAAGGCCATGTTGGCACCGACGCCAAACGGCGGCAGCGGCCACAGCGGGCTTTGCGAGCCGCTCTTGGTAAAGGTCTCCGCCGTGAAGCCGCGGCCCTTGCTGTGCCCGCCGATCCGCTCGAACAGGTTCTCAACGGCGTTGTCGAGCCGGGCGGGCAGCACGATGCCGGACACGCAGCCCATCCGGCTGCTCTTCGCGAAGCCCTCCGCGATCCCGGTCAGCCAGTGCTCGTCCGGCTCGTCGTCGTCGTCGAGGAAGGCGATGATGTCACTCTTGGCGGCGACGATCCCCGCGTTCCGCGCCCAGGACAGGCCGGGCCGCGGCTCAACGGTGTAGCGGAACGCCACGCCCCCGGCGGTCTGGCCCTCAACCACCGAGCCCTCAACCACCGAGCCCTCAACCACCGAGCCCTCAACCACGGGGCGCAGGGCGTCGGAGGTGGGGGCGTTATCGACGACCACGACCTCGTAGCGCGGGTACTCCTGCCGCGCCAGGCGGTTCAGGCACTTCTTGATCTGCTCGGGCCGGTCCCTGGTGCAGACCACAACGCTGATGAACGGCGCGTCGGCCAGCAGCGCCGCACGACGGCGCAGCAGCGGCCACTCGCCGGGCGCGGCAGCGAGGCCGTCACCGGTGAGCACCGTCGGCGCCGCCAGTCCGGCGGCCGCGAACCGCTCGGCAATGGATGCATTCAGCTCTTGCCACAGGACCGCCGCCAGCTCACTCGGGTCAATGCCTTCTTGAGGAAGCGGCCGCACGCAGACGCCGATCGGTTCCGTGTACAGCCTGGCCAAGATGAAGACGCGCCCGTAATGACCGTCGTGGTCAAGTCTCGGCAGCGCCTCGGTGAGCTCAACCTCGATAATGCGAGTCGGCGAGAACTCAGGGCTCCCGCCCGCTGCGGATTCCGCGGCATGGCGTGCTGGTGCTGCTGCTGGCAGCGTCATGCGACCGGCCTCCCAATTGACTCCAGTTTCCCGGCCCAATGAGCTGCCGAACTAGCAGCTTCCCGCGATCTAGGGGCACGGGCAGGAGCGGATCCGCGACGCTTGCACTTGGCGCCCGGTTACGGCACTCCTGACCTAGGTGACTAAGCGGACACTATACCTCGGACAACAGGGCGAGCGGAGGCATACCGTGACAACCTGTTCCCGCGCCTCACCACGTTGCACAACTGTTACCAATGTCACACAAGGTCATCATTGAGTAACCGATTTAGTAACCGATGTCTGCCTGGTGACGGCAGCATTAACGATGGCAACGATGCCTGCCCAGCCGCCCGACCGAGCCGAGGGTTACCCCGACGGAAGCTGAGAAGATGCTGCAGAAGCGCCCATTCTGGTGGTTATCAGGTCGCACTCTCGCACTATCCGGGTAGGCTTGTACTAGTTTCTCCTGGCCCTGCCGACGCACCACGCCAATGTCGTCCCCCGGTGGACAGGCAGTCCCACCGGCCCCTGGTGACATCGGGGATCTTCAGCGGGAACAGCCCGTAGACGGAGGTATCACGACATACGCTATGATCTCGCTCTCAAGTCCGCCACCGACGGTCGGGCACAGCGACTCGGCCATCATTGAGCAGTAAAAGCATCCTAATTGATTTTCAAATTGAAATTGAATTGTCAGCAGAACAGGTGCGATGTGACTACTCGTGGACTTCAGCCGCCACCATTCGAGTCGACCAAGGTAGCGCAGAGTGATAGCGAGCTCCTCAACCAGGAGATCGCCTCTGGCGCAGCCGACGACACGGCGACTGGCCACGTTACCCGCGCGAGAGCAGCCGCCGACGGCGACTCGAAGTTGTCGGTCTGCCTGGTCGGCCCGGGCTGGCGGTTCACGTCTGGGATAAGTTACTACACCTGCCGCCTGGCGAATTCGATGGCAACCGAGGGATGCGAGACAAACGTCATCCTGCTGCGTCGCCTGCTGCCCAGGCTTCTTTATCCGGGAAAGCAGCGCGTCGGCCTGAAGCGGGCCAACATGAAGTATCGATCAGACATATCGATATTTGACGGAATTGACTGGTGGTGGGGCACTTCGCTGCTCCGGGCGATGCGTTTCCTGCGCTCCAGGCATTCCAAGGTGCTGGTTCTCGAGTGGTGGACCGCCGCCACCCTGCACACGTACTTGCTGCTGACCATAGCGGCCCGCGCGGCCGGCATGCGCGTTGTCATCGAGTTGCACGAGCTGCAGGATCCCGGCGAGGCGGGCCTGGCACTCGCGCGCAGCTACGGCCAGCAGGGGCTGCGGGCGCTGCTCAGGCTCGCGCACGGGTGCATCGTCCATTCCAAGGCGGACTGGCAGCTCTTCGAGACAAATTACGGGCCGATGGATGTGCAGGTGGCACTCGTGCCCCACGGTCCGTACGACCAGTACCGCGACATGCCAGAAACGACGGATCCGGCCATCCTGCCCGCGATCGCGGCGGTGCGCTCCGCGCCCAAGGAGCAGGGCGTGGTAAATCTGCTGTTTTTCGGTCTCATAAGGCCGTACAAGGGACTAGAGGATCTGCTTCGCGTCTTCAACGCGCTGCCCAGGGAAGAGGCGGAGCGGCTATGGCTCACCGTGGTCGGTGAGACCTGGGAGAACTGCACCGAGCCCGCGCAACTGATCGCGAGCAGCCCGCACCGGGACAGGATCACGTTCATCAACGAGTACGTTCCCGATGAGGTCGTCGGCGCGGCCTTCGCGCACGCCGACGTGGCAGTGCTTCCCTACCGGCGGTCATCGAGCAGCGGCATCCTGCACGTCGCGATGAGCTGGGGGATGCCCGTCGTGGTGACGAACGTCGGCGGCCTGCCGGAGGCCGCGAGCGGCTACGCGGGAGCGGTCTTCGTGCCCCCAGGAGAGCTCGAGACGCTGAAGGAAGGGCTCATGAAGGCCGTCGACCTCGTCGGCCAGAAGTTCCCCGACCCGCGCAGCTGGCACGACACCGTGGCGGCGGTCCGGCTGGCCGCCTCCATCGACGAGCCGCAGCACTCGCAGCACTCGCCGAGCTAGCCTGGCTGTCCGCGGAACGGCTCGGTGACGGCGTTCCGCGGGATGAGCTGCCTGTCGATGATGGCGTAGGGGACGACGTCGTAGTTCACCGCCCACCTGCACACTCGCCGCAGCGAGATCGTGCGCAGCTCCACCAGCCGGTGAAAGGCGGCCAGGTGATTGGCCAGGGAGCGCTCGGGGCCGCCTAGCCTCGGGAACCAGTCAGCGTCCCTGAACAGCCCGTCCCGGCCGGCCAGCACGTCGAAGCGGTTCCTCGCCCAGCGCTCCGGGCTCGGCGTCTTCGGCAACCGGAATTGCAGGGCGATCCGCTCCACCTCGGCCTGCTGCCTGACGTGCGGGGCAGGCAGCGGCGGCCAGGACAGGTGATCGCCGAAGTACGCGATGAGCGCTTCCTGCTTGGCAGGCGACAGGTAGTGCCGCGGAGCGGTGATCATCACCGTCGGCCCCAGGCCGTCCATCTTCTCTGGACCGTTCAGTATCAGCAGCCGGAAGCTCTCGCTCTTGCCGGAGGCGAGCCGCGGCACCACGGGGATCCACACCGCGACATCCGGGCTGGCCATTGGCATCGAGGTCTGCGGCCGCAGCGGCACCGCGGACAGGCCGTACTGCTGTATCCGCAGCGTGTTGGTGTGCCCGCTGTTCTTTATCATCCAGAACCCGGTGCCCTTGTCCATGGTGACGGTCACCGGGTCAAGCGACATCCCCTCCGCCTGCGGGACCCTCAGGTACTTCTTGTCCGGCGTGTTCTGGCCGCCTTGAACCGAGACGTAGAGGGTCCCGCCTGGTTCAAGCGCCGCGGTGATCGGCTGGCCCGCCGACGTCCGCATCGGCAGGCTGGTCCCGTCCGGTCCAACCTCGTACAGCCAGGCCCGCAGCGCTGCCGCTGACCCGTTACTGTCTCGCGGACCTGCCCCGGGCGGGGGGCTTGCGGACGTCGTCATACGGGCCTCCTCGGGGCGGCGTCAGCTGCTCGACGGGGATTGCCGGAGAAACCCCGTCATTCATCATTATTTCCCGTTCGAAGCTAGGTTGCGCGTTCCTGGCCAAGCCGGCTGCCCGGCCGCCCGCAAGCAGGCGTTGCCGGGCCTGCCGACCAGGCACCCAGGCCGATGGCCGAAGATAGGCAGCATGCGCTTCGTCCATGACTCCCTACCGCAGCGCGTCTGCTTCGGCTCCGGCGAGGCGGCGTCGCAGCTGACCGCGCAGGTCGGCGAGCTTGGCGCCGCCAACGTCATGCTGATCGCGTCGCCATCGGAGATGCACCTGGCGGAACAGGTCGCCGCGTACGTCCCGGTGGCGATCCGGCACGATGACGTCGTGATGCACGTGCCCGTCGAGGTGGCCGAGCGAGCCCGCCGGGCAGCCGTCGATAACGGCGCCGACGCCCTGGTCAGTGTCGGCGGCGGCTCCACCACCGGCCTGGCGAAGGCGGT
>Ga0302325_10026636_pt1 | contig 12003 bp, 9 predicted proteins | sample Palsa_T0_2_FD_201948 | JGI IMG/M metagenome (GOLD analysis project Ga0302325, IMG submission 201948) | Peat permafrost microbial communities from Stordalen Mire near Abisko, Sweden - Palsa_T0_2 | ecosystem: Environmental > Terrestrial > Soil > Palsa > Peat permafrost | place: Sweden: Abisko... | reverse complement strand
GGACAAAATCTGCGCGACATCCTGCCAGCGGAGTTTGTCAGCGAATTCTTACGCTTGAAAGACGAGCCCGGGGTACACAATCTCTATCGCTTCCGGCTGCATACTCGCAGCGGCGAAAATCGCTGCGCCAACGTGGCCATCGCTCCTTTGGTTTCGCGCAACTTTGAGGTGGTCGGCCGCATCATCATTGTGGATGACGTTACGGAACGTATGGAGCTCGAAGCGCAGCTGACTCAGGCCGATAAGCTCTCTTCCATCGGACTGCTGGCGGCCGGCGTGGCCCATGAGGTCAATACTCCGCTGGCGGTGATCTCCTCCTACACCCAGATGCTGGCCAAACAGGTGCGCGGAGATCAGCGAGTGGCTCCGTTGCTGGACAAAATAACGCAGCAGACCTTCCGCGCTTCGGAAATCGTCAACGGTCTGCTCAATTTTTCCCGTACCGGCGCGGCGGAGTTCACGGCTCTCGATCTCAACCACATCATCATGGAAACGCTGAAGCTGCTGGAACACCAGTTCCGTGCATCCCAGGTTCAATTGGAAACTTCACTCGAGGATGACCTGCCACCGATTCTGGGTAACTCCGGCAAGCTGCAACAGGTCTTTCTCAACCTGTTTCTGAATGCCAAGGACGCGATGGCGGCCGGTGGAACGCTGCGGGTGGCCACCCAGGCGAACGGGCATGTGGCGGTCGATGTCTCCGACACCGGTTCCGGCATCGCGCTCGAACACGTACAGCGCATCTACGACCCATTCTTTACCACCAAGTCGACTGTCAGCGAGGGCCAGCGCCGCGGCACCGGATTAGGATTGGCAGTGACCTACGGCATCATCCAGGAGCACGCGGGAAAGATCCAGGTGGAGAGCCAAGTGGGCAGCGGAACCACGTTCCATCTCGAATTCCCTATGGCAAGGAAGCCCGTCCATGTCTGAGGCCGGCATTCTCGTTCCGCAAGGTAAAGCAAACGTTTCGACCGAACCGGCACTTCGGATTCTGATCATCGACGACGAAGCGGCTATTCGCGAATCCCTGGAAACGCTGCTGCTGCTCGAAGGCTATCTCGTGGACCTGGCCCCCGAGGGTCAGGCCGGGCTCAAATGCATCGATACCCGGAGCTACGACCTGGTTCTGCTTGACCTGGCGCTGCCCGGGCAGAACGGGCTGGAAATTCTGGCTCGCATTCGGGAGCGTCAACCCAGCCTGCCGGTGATCATGATCACCGCGTATGGAACTGTCGGCAATGTGGTCGACGCCATGAATGGCGGGGCCCAGAACTTTGTCCAGAAGCCCTGGGACAACGAGAAGCTTCTGGCGGATATCCGCGCCGCTACCGCCCGGCAACGCGCCGAAGAAGAGAATGTCCAGCTCAAGCGGGCCCTGAAGCAGCGCTACAACTTTGAAAATATCGTCGGCAAGAGCGAGCCGATGTTGCGCATCTTCGACCTGGTGGCGCAGGTGGCTCCCACTCGCTCCACTATCCTGATCCAGGGTGAAAGCGGAACCGGCAAGGAGCTTATCGCCAAGGCGATCCACGCCAACTCACCCCGCCGCGACAAACCCTTTGTGCCCGTGAATACCGGCGCTATGCCCAGCGATCTGCTCGAGTCCACCCTCTTCGGCCACGTCAAGGGGGCGTTTACCTCCGCTGTTTCGGCCAAGAAGGGACTCTTTGAGGTAGCCAATTTCGGCACCCTCTTCCTGGACGAGATTGGGACCATGGGGATGGATACGCAGGCCAAGGTGCTGCGCGTGCTACAGGATCGCCGCTTCATGCATCTGGGCGGAGTGCACGAGATCCAGGTGGATGTGCGCATCCTGGCGGCCACCAACGTCGATCTGCGGCAGGCGGTGCGGGAAGGCAAGTTTCGCGAAGATCTTTTCTACCGGCTCAACGTCATCACCATCGATCTGCCCCCACTGCGCACCCGCCGGGAAGATATTCCGCTGCTGGCGGCGAGCTTCCTCAAGCGCTATGCCGAAGAGAATGACTTGGCTCCGCGCACGCTGGCGCCAGAAGCCATGCGGGTGCTGATGGATTACGACTGGCCAGGCAACGTGCGCGAACTGGAAAACGTCATCGAGCGTGGGGTGGTTCTCTCCTCCACCCCTACCATCGGATTCGACCTTCTTCCCGGCCACCTGACCGGCCGCAGCTATTCCTCCAGCCTGCTGGAGCACAACCCGGACGCCTCCTTATTTGACATTCTGGAAGATATCGAGCGGCGCATCATCATCGACAAACTGGAGCGCTGCAAGTGGAACCAGACCGACGCGGCGGAGCAATTCCGCATCCCGCTTTCCACGCTCAACCAGAAGATCAAGCGCCTTTCGATCGAGATCAAGAAACGCCTGAAAGACTAGGGTATGGGTTGGCCTGTGGTACCCTCGGCATGCGTCCCAACGATTTAAACTATGCCATTCGACAGGATTGAAAGCGTTGCAAAAAAGGGCGTGCTGTCGGTGCAGAACTATGCTCTGCTCGCCGGCCGGGCAATCGGGAACATCTTTCAGCGCCCCCATTACTTCGCCGATCTCATCGTCCAGGCCGACTCGATCGGGATAGGCTCGTTGCCGATCGTCATCCTCACCGGGTTCTTTACCGGCGGCGTGCTGGCCCTGCAATCCGCATCTTCCCTGGCCCAGTTCGGCGCCACCGCCATTACCGGGGAGCTGGTTAGCCTTTCCATGATCAAAGAGCTGGGCCCAGTGCTCACCAGCCTCATGGTCTCCGGCCGTAATGCGTCGGGAATGGCCAGCGAGCTGGGATCGATGATGGTGACCGAACAGATCGATGCCATGCGAGCGCTGGGCACCGATCCCCTCAAGAAACTGGTGACCCCGCGCCTCTTCGCTACCGTGATCATGCTCTTTTTCCTTACCATCATCTCTGACACCGTGGGCACCATGGGCGGGGCCGCGGTTTCGGTCTTCATGCTTGGACAAGACGGTTCCCAGTATTTCCATACTGCCTACCAGACGCTGCGTATGCCCGACATTCTCCAGGGGCTGGTCAAGCCCATCGTCTTCGGCTTCATCATCGCCAGCATCGGCTGCTTCTACGGCATGAACACAAAGGGCGGCACCCAAGGTGTCGGCCGTTCCACAACGCAGGCTGTCGTGTGGTCCTCGATTTTGATCATTGCGGTCGACTTCTTCATCAGCCGGCTCATGATCGGTATTTTTGGCCGCTGAGCGTATGAGCACCTCGACACAGCCTGCACCCACTGCAGCCCTGGATGATGCGGCGCAGCCGGTCGTCATCTTCGACCACGTATCGATCGGGTTCGAAGGCAAGCAGGTTCTCGAAGACATTTCGCTGACCGTATCCACGGGTGAAACCCGTATCCTGCTGGGGCCCGCCGGCAGCGGCAAGAGCGTGTTGCTCAAGCTGGCGAATGGCCTGATGCGGCCTGACTCCGGGACCATCACGGTCTTTGGCGAAGAGATCAACAACATGCCGGAAGAGCAGCTATTCAAATTGCGGGGACGTATCGGCATGGTTTTTCAGGAGGGCGCCCTCTTCGATTCGCTCACCGTGCGCGACAACGTTGCCTATCGGTTGATGGAGCAAAAGGTGCCCGAGGCGGAAGTGACCCAGCGCGTGACTGAGGCGCTGCGTTTCGTGGAACTGGAGCAGACCCTGGACAAGTATCCTTCCCAACTCTCTGGAGGCATGCGGCGCCGGGTTGCGATTGCCCGGGCGGTGGTCAACCGGCCCGATCTCCTGCTCTACGACTCCCCTACCGGAGGGCTGGACCCGATCACTTCTACCACCATTATTGAGCTGGTCATGAAGCAGCGCGATGTGTACCGTACCAGCTCGTTACTGGTGACCCATCGGCTGCAGGACGCCTTCACGCTCGCCACACACACCTTCGATCGGGCGCAAAACCATATGGTTCCTATCCCCAACGGCGGGTTGGATCCCAAGACCAACTTCCTTGTACTCCATGACGGTCACATCGTATTCGATGGCTCCACTCATGACCTGGTACACAGTGAGGATCCGTTTTTGAAGGAATATTTGTCGTAGAGGATGCGGTAAAACTCGTTGAACGAAGGGCACGGCTCCGAAACCCCGCGGCTGAAGCCGGAGGAGAATAGTGCTACTCGAGCCGCTCGGCTTGAAAGCCGAGCTCCCCCGCATAAGTGCGGGGGCTCCCACCATGGCGCTTCCAAGCCACGGTTCCAAACAAGCTGCGAAGTTCCTCGTACCCTCAAAAAATAACTCCAAGCCAGCGACTTAAGTAACTGTCACGGTTTCAACCGCGCGCCAGGGCGATTCTTCACGTGGCTGCCCAATCTCTGCTAGTCTTAGAGGTTTGCTACCAGCTTTCTGAGGTGTCTAGCGGCATGGCTTTCAAATTCAAAGGCGTCGATTTTATCCAGTTTGACGGGCTGCTCTCCGGCGACGAGCTACTCTCGCGCGACACCGCCCGCCAGTTTGTCGAAGACAATGTCATCCCCATCATCGAGCAGTGCAATCGCGATGGCCGCTTTCCTCGCGAGCTGATCCACCCCATGGGGCAGCTCGGTTTCTTCGGCGCCAGCCTCGAGGGGTACGGATGCGCCGGCATGTCCAACGTGGAGTATGGCTTGGTGATGCAGGAGCTGGAGCGAGGCGACTCCGGCCTGCGTAGCTTTGTCAGCGTGCAGTCCGCCTTGGTGATGTATCCCATCTATACCTTCGGCAGCGACGCGCAAAAGGAGGCCTGGTTGCCTAAGCTGGCGACCGGAGAAAAACTGGGCTGCTTCGGTTTGACCGAGCCCGACTACGGCTCGAACCCGGGCGGAATGCGTACCCGCGCGCGCAAAGAAGGCGACGAATACATCCTCAACGGCGAAAAAATGTGGATCACCTCGGGCTCCATCGCCGACGTCGCCGTGATCTGGGCTAAGGTCGACGACGAAGACGGCAAAGTCCGCGGATTTCTGGTGGAAACCAACCGGCCCGGGTTCACCGCCTACGACGTGCATGGCAAGTGGTCGCTACGAGCCTCTGTCACCTCCGGTCTTTCCCTGCAGGATGTGCGCATCCCGGCGTGCAACCTGCTGCCCGGCTCGGGTGGGCTGAAGTCCCCGCTCATGTGCCTCAACCAGGCGCGCTACGGTATCAGCTGGGGAGCCCTGGGGGCAGCTATGTCCTGCTATGACACCGCGCTGCAGTATTCCTTGTTGCGCAAGCAGTTCCGCGAAGAGCCCATTGCGAGCCATCAACTGGTGCAGGAAAAGCTGACCTGGATGATCTCCGAAATTACCAAAGGGCAGCTACTCGCGCTTCAGGTAGGGCGGCTGAAAGACACTGGCAAGGTGGGCTTTGAACACATCTCCATGGCCAAGCGGAATAACGTCTGGATGGCCCTGGAGTGTGCGCGCATGGCACGGGACATCCTCGGCGGTAACGGGATTACGGACGATTATCCCATCATGCGGCACATGATGAATCTCGAATCAGTGAAGACCTACGAGGGCACGCACGACATCCACGCGCTGATCATCGGACAGAGCATCACGGGGATTCCGGCCTACTAGGTTTACTCGCGGGGTCCCTCGGATTTCAACAGCGCCCCGGCTCTCCCCATTCGATAAAATGACATCTAAGGGTTTGCAGTCGAGTGCAGCCCTTTCCCCGTATCCCCGCAACCTCTGGCTCCAAACTGCGTCTCTAAGGGTAGTAGTTCGAACCAATTGAGCAGCACAGGTGCGTGCGCATGGATGTGAAGTCAGCGTCAAGAAAAGTACTTCGCCTGGGAAAGATACAGCGCCGTCCCGAGCTGGACGCTTTGCGCGGACTTTTCCTGGTATGGATGACGCTGACCCACCTGCCTACGCGTCTCAGCGAGTTGGTGAATCAGCCCTTTGGATTTGTCTCCTCCGCCGAGGGCTTTGTGTTCTTGTCTGCCATGCTGGTAGCCACTCTTTACATTCACCAGGCTACGGAAGACAGTGACGGAGTACGCTCCAAACTTTGGAAACGGGCGCTTCGGATCTACGGCTACCACCTGATCATGCTCGCCATGGTATTCACCATCGTGGCAGCATTCGCCGCACACACCCATCGCGCGGCTATCTACAACCTGCTCAATTTTTACCTGGCCCACCCGCTCACCGCGATCATCGGATCGTTGCTCCTGATTTACTGTCCACCGCTGCTGGACATCCTGCCCATGTACGTCACGTTCCTGCTGCTGACGCCGTACGTCCTCAATGTTGCCGTGCGCCGGGGCTGGAGCCGCATTCTTATCATCAGCGGCCTGATTTGGCTTCTCGCTCAGTTTGGCCTGCGCACCTGGATGCACACCCTGGTAGTGCATGCCACAGGTCTGCACATACCCCTGCAGGAAACGGGAGCATTCAACCTTTTTGCGTGGCAAGCCATCTGGGTTCTGGCTTTGTGGCTGGGAGCCAAATCGACGCAGGGTGAGAACCCCCTCAGCAAGCTCCCTGTTTGGGTCTTTCCGTTGAGCGGGGCCGTTTGCCTCTTCTTTCTGGGTGTGCGCCATGACTGGCTGGGCGCTCACCTCACGCAGGAGACGCTCGGCCTGTCATTAGACAAATGGCAGATTGGTCCGCTGCGCATGCTCAATCTCTTCGCCTTTTCATGCCTGGTCTACTGGTCGCGGAAATATCTCACCCGGGTGGTGTTGGTTGAGCCACTGTTGACCCTGGGCAAAGCTTCGCTCGAAGTCTTTTGTGCTCATATCTTCTTTGTCTTTGTGGGGCTTGCGCTGCTCTACGGCGAAGTGACGGAATTGCATGGCCGCTACGCAGCCATCCTGTTAGCGATTACCTTCACCGGGTTGATCCTGGTGGCAGCGCGTGAGGTGCGGCGCAAGCAAAAGGCGCGCCATTCCTCTCCGACCGCGGGAGCGAGCAGGGTTATGCGGCAGGATGCTACAGAATCTTTCCGTCCGGTATCTCCGTTGAACCCTCCCGCAGAGAGCCGCGCAGAAGGGTAGGAGTTTAAGGCAGTTTCGCAATACTTGGCCTGATGAAGATCGCGAGGTGTGGTTTTCCTTGGAAGAAAACCACGAAAGGGCCTATCGCTTCGGTCTAAACCCGTTGCGCAACTGCCTAGACTGCGACGGTGAAGGTATCTTCGTGGCGGACAACGTTGCGATAAAGCGTGTCCCGCTCCACCGGTTCGCGACCCGCCTCACGGATCAGCCGTACCAGGTCAGAGCGCCGCATCCCTTGCGGAGTGGTGGCTCCGGCGTCATGGTAGATCTTTTCTTCCACCACCGTCCCATCAATATCATCTGCGCCGAAACGCAAAGAGATCTGCGCGATCTTGGCGGTCATCATCTGCCAGTAAGCCTTGATATGGGAAAAATTATCCAGCAATAAGCGGCTCACTGCGATCTGCCGGATATCGGTGAGACCGGTGGTAGTCGGGAGATGATCGAGCGCGGTATGGGCGGGATGAAAGGCCAGCGGAATAAAGGTTTGAAAGCCCCCAGTCTCGTCCTGCACCGCGCGCAGGCGGAGCATATGATCGACCCGGTCTTCGTCGTTCTCGACGTGCCCGTAAAGCATGGTGGCGTTGGAGCGCAGACCCAGCTTGTGCGCCGTGCGCGCGGTTTCCAGCCACTCGTCGCCATCGATCTTGTGATCGCAAATAATATGCCGTACGCGATCGGAGAAAATCTCCGCCCCGCCGCCAGGTAAGGAATCCACGCCCGCGTCCTTCATCCTGGTTAGCGTCTCGGCAATCGTCAACTTGGCGCGTCTTGCCAGGTAGGCTACCTCAACCATGGTGAAGGCCTTGATGTGTACTTGCGGAAAGCGCTGCTTCAGGCCGGCCACCAGGTCGAGGAAATACTCGAAGGGAAGATCGGGATGCAGGCCGCCAACGATGTGAAACTCGGTGACCGCTTCGCTGTAACCGGAGGCCGCCACCTGCCACGCTTCTTCAAGGGCCATCGTGTAGGAGCCTTCACTACCTTTCCTGCGGCCAAAAGCGCACAGCCTGCAGGCAGCAACACAAACGTTGGTAGGATTGATGTGCCGGTTGACGTTGAAGTAAGCAATGTTGCCGTGCAGCCGCTCGCGCACATGGTTGGCCAACCAGCCGACGGCCAGAATATCTCCCGACCGGTAGAGCGCGACCCCATCGTTGAATTCGAGACGCTCGCCAGCCAAAACCTTGTCGGCAATCGGCCGCAAGCGGAGGTCGTCGGTTTGAAAGCTGTGCCGCGCAGGCGCGAATGCCATCGGGTTGCTCACTTCTTTATGATACGCGACCACGCCGGAGGCTTTAGTGTTTCATTGCGCTTCCTGAAAAGATTACTGCAACGATTCCGGTAGGGCGTCCAGGGATGCTCTGGGTTAAGATTTGGTAGATAGTGGTCTGGTGGTGGCTGGCCACCCATAAAGAATGCGACTGCTTCGAACCCTGGCCTTCACCCTCTTCATAGTTCCCTGCGCGCTGGCGGCCCCGCAAAATTCCCAGGTTTCCTCAGCGGCAGTTCTCCCATCGGTCACCGCGTATGCCCTGGACAGGGCAAAGGTCACGCTGCCCAAAGATTTCGCCGTCCCGCTCAACCTGCTCATCCTCTCCTTTCAACGGGATCAGCAATCTGTGGTCGACGGTTGGCTGCCGCAGCTTACCGCAAGCTCGACTCCTAGCGTACAACCCTGGCTGCTGCTGGTCTCTCCACCTGAGAACGGCCTCTACCGTTGGTGGTTGAATGCCTCCTTACGCAGCAGCCTGCCGGCATCTCAGCCGCGGCGCTATACGGTTCCTTTGTATGTCAACAAGGGGCAATTTCTGCGATCCTTACAGGTCTCCTCTGAGCAGGAGGTTGTACTGCTGCTCACCGATAAGACGGGGCACGTCCTATGGCGCGCAGCTGGACCGGTCACCGATGCGAAGCTGGCTGGGCTCAGCAGTTTCCTGAAGTCGGCACCGCACTAAGCCCTGGCTACGCGGGCAGCAATCATGTTTACAGCGCGGTGGGCAGAAAGCGCTGCACCCTCCTGCCAGCCGACGATATGGCTGGTGTGGTCGCCAGCCATGAAGATGCGGCCTTGCGGCTGGATCCAAACCTCATAGCCGGGTACGGCGGTGTTATATTCCGGCACGGTGTAGTCTTGGCTCACCCAGGATCCCAGGTTGTACGGGATGTGTCCCCAGCTGACGTAAATGGGGTTCTTCAGCTCCTGCGAACAGCCGGGATGCAAGAGTTCAATCGAGTGGCGGGAGGCTGCCAGCTTAGCTGCGGTATCCGGTAATTTGCCGAATTCTGAGCCATTCTCAATGCCGTAGCCACCCAGAATGATCCCGGTTTCGGAGAAGAGAGAGGCGCTGGGATACCAGACCGTGTCGACGGTCTGGCGGAGAAACGAGATCCCACCGTAAATATTGGCTTCCTGCTCCCAAAAGCGCCGTGACTCCCAGGCAATTTTGTAGGCCGAGTCATAGACGCACCCGTCGATCGCCGCTTTTAGTTGCGGAGAGAAGTCTGTGTCCATGGTCTTGAGGATGGTGAGCGGCAAGGCGCAGATGCAGTAGTCCGCGCTTACGGTCTCATTTTTACCGGATGCCAGATCGCGGTAGACGACCTTCACGCCCGACTCATTTTGCCGGATCTGGACCACTTCCGCGCGCTGGCGTATCACACTCCCCAGCTTTCTCTTGAAGGCCATGGGAATCTGGTCCATACCGCCGACGGGCTGAAACATGGTGGCCTGCCAGTCGATCTCGTCCTCTTCCATCAACTCCCTCCAAAGGTGGGCCGACAGCAGGGCACGCATATCCAGGGGGTCGTGGGGAACGCCCACCGTATCGCCCGCTCCCGGATTTACTTTGTATCCTGCGCGCACCGATCCCTTGTAGAAAAGATCGGGCGAAAGGTCTCCGTATTGCTTCAGAAACGTGACCATCTGCTCTTTGTCGCCGGCGGTCAGTTCCTGATCGAGCGCTCCCCGCTTGATGCACTTTGCCAGTAGTTCGGAAACGTGGCCGCGGGTGTCGTATTCCACCTGCCGGTTCTGTACCGTCTTGCCGCCTTCGAAGTGGTCTGCCTGCAGGAAGGCGCTGCGCGAGGTGTTGACCTCGACCTCCAGCGGGACCCCCAACTCGCGGCAGTAGCCAAGCATCGTCTTGTGTATCGACGGCAATCTTGCCGGCCCTACATTCTGGTAGAGGCCTTCACCGAACGCGCATTTTTGCGTAAAGCCGGTGGTGAATTCCACCTTGGTGCCGTTGCGGACGGTCCAGTTTCTGCCGCCGACGCGCTCACGGGCTTCGAGCAGAGTGCAGGCGTAGCCGAGCTTACCCAGCTCATACGCCGAGGAGAGCCCAGCGATGCCGCCACCCAGGATGACCACGCTGGTCCCTTTGCCGGAGCCCGCCGGCTGCTCGACCGTGGCCGCGGCTGACGCCGTGATGGGCAGCAAGCCCAGGGACTGCATCATGGTGAAGGCGACGCTATAGCCGCCAGCCTGCCCTACCCTCATCAGAAACTCACGCCGGCTCAATCCCATTTCTAAACCTCTCTCGACCTCGCCAATATTTGACCGCGACTTTAGGGCAGGATCAACGGGGTTGAGCTAAGTTCGCCGCTGTTTGAGGAGATGGTAGAATGAACACTTTCGGGATTGCTGTCGATGTGCGAGCATAGGCTCCGCAACCGTAATGCGGGGACGATTGGCCACGGTACCGTTCTCGGCGCCGCAGGGTACTTTTGCGCCGGCGCTCGCCATGTACACCACGGGAAATACCTTACCCCGGAAACCGGGGCGGAGAGAATGTTGAACGCTCAGTCTTCAACTTGGAAGCTGTTACAGCAAAGAGATGCGACCAGGAAGGTAAACCAGTGGTGAAGGATTACGTTTCGACGGAGAGAACGTACACCACACGTACCCTGCAATAAGGTGCATGGGAACGGATACGATTTTCAGGGTAACGGTAGCAGCGCGCGAAAGCAACTGCAAAATGAAGTCTTAATATTCATGGGTGTTGGGTAATGACCGAAGAAGGCTCAAGGGCCGAAGAGATTTTAGACATCGAGTTTCTGCATGAGATTGGCAGCCGTATGGCAGCCGCCGACCCGTTTCATGCGGTACTCGAGCGGGTAGTGGATTTTGTCTCCACGGTGGTGATGTGCGATTCCTGTTTCGTGTATGTGCTCGAACACGACAAGCTGGTGCTGCGCGCTTCCAAGAATCCACATGCCGACCTGGTAGACGAGCTCGACCTGCAATTGGGCCAGGGAATTACGGGATGGGTCGCGATGCACCAGCAGCCCGTAGCGATTGCCTCCCAGGCATGGAGCGATCCCCGCTTTAAGATGTTCAACGATTTGCCGGAAGATCATTTCGAAGCATTTCTCTCTGTTCCCATACTCTGCCGGGGCAAGGTGGTGGGGGTCATCAATGTACAGCATCGCAAGCCGCACCATCACAGCCCGCGGCAAGTGCGCCTGATCTCAACGGTTGGCTTCCTGGTGGGAGCCGAGCTGGAGATGGCGCGCCTGGAGAGCGAGCGCCTGCTGCTCGCCGATCGTCTCGAGGTGAGGAAGCTGATGGATCGCGCGAAGGGCATTCTGCAGCGCGAATTACATCTGGATGAAGAAGGAGCTTACCTCGCCTTGCAAAAACAGAGCCGGCAAAAGCGGAAGGCCATCCGCGAGATTGCCGAGGCCATTATTCTCACGGAAGAAATCCGCCGCTCGCGCAAGTAGGGTCTTCTGTCACATGTGCGGAGCGCTTACCAGGCAAAAAAACTCAGGGGCTAAAGCCCAGATCTTTTTAGCCTCCTGAACGGCCCGACTGAAGTCGTGCCCTGATACAAGGCATCCGAGCTTATTCGCAGCCTGTAACGCCGTACTCCTAAGAGAAAACGTACCTCAGGGGAAGGGTCTGGGTGAGAATCCACGGTCGCTGCTCCTTAGTGGTTGAACCCAGGACTGACGTCCTGGGGCATTCTCAGCCGTCCCTTCGGGACTGGTCTCGGTGGAAATTTACGCCCAGGACTAACGTCCTGGGCTACTCTCAGC
>Ga0302325_10026635_pt1 | contig 12003 bp, 10 predicted proteins | sample Palsa_T0_2_FD_201948 | JGI IMG/M metagenome (GOLD analysis project Ga0302325, IMG submission 201948) | Peat permafrost microbial communities from Stordalen Mire near Abisko, Sweden - Palsa_T0_2 | ecosystem: Environmental > Terrestrial > Soil > Palsa > Peat permafrost | place: Sweden: Abisko... | reverse complement strand
TGTCGGCCACGCGGTCCAGCACCAGACGGGTCGGGCAGGTGGCCGCATAGGCATTCGGGTTGGGACAGGCGGTCTTCATCGGCAGTCTCCTCGGACGTTACTCGGTGGTTCCTGGACGGTTACTCGGTAGTTTCCTGGGGGTGACCAGCTTACGCAAGGGTGCCTTCTTCACAGCTGTATTCCAATCGACTAGTTGGTATCTGATCGGTACCACATCAGCCCCCCAAGTGAAATGGAGACCCCCATGAAAATCGCCCTGATCGGCGCCACCGGCAATGCCGGCTCGCGCATCCTCGCCGAACTGTCGCGCCGCGGCCATGGCGTGACCGCGATCGCCCGCCATCCGCAAAAAGTCCCGGCACTGCCGGGCGTCGTGCCCGTGAAGGCCGATGCGGATGACGTCGCCGCCCTTGCCACAGTTATCAAGGGCCACGACGTCGTGATCAGCTCGGTGCATTTCACCGCCAGCGACCCGCACAAACTGATCGCGGCGGTGCGGGAAGCCAGCGTTCCCCGCTATCTCGTGGTCGGCGGCGCCGGCAGCCTCGAAGTCGCGCCCGGAGTGAAGCTGATCGACACCCCGCAATTTCCGGCGATCTACAAGGCCGAGGCCGCGGCCGGAAGTGTTTTCCTCGATCTGCTGCGCCAGCAATCCGATCTCGACTGGACCTATCTGTCGCCGTCCGCGGTGTTTGCCCCCGGCGAGCGGACCGGGAAATTCCGCCTCGGCCGCGATGCGTTGCTGACCAATGACAAGGGCAGCCACATTTCGTTCGAGGATTATGCGATCGCGCTCGCAGACGAGATCGAAAAGCCCGCTCATTCGCGTCAGCGCTTCACGGTCGGCTATTGATCCAGGCACAGGTCGGGTCGCCTCATTTCATGTTGTAGGCGACCCGGTTGCGCGCATCGCGGTAGGTGGTCTCCAGATAATCCGGATGGTCCTGTGCCGCCTGCGCCACCGCGCGGATGCACATGTCCCAAAAATCCTCCGCACGGCCATGTGAAAAATATCCGAAGCAATCATCGTCGAACTTCACCGCCGCGACGATGGCCTGCTTCAACGCCGCGTCGGTGGCGTGGGGATGCGCGCGTTTCAGCCGGTCGAAGGTCGGCCCGTCCTGGGCGAAGTCGTGCTCGTGTTTGATCTGCGCCATGCTCTCGCGCATCGATTTCTCGCGCGCCTGTGGCGTACTCTGATCCCGGCGCGGCCACACCCGGTCTTCCAGCCGCTCGAATGTGATCTTCTGCCGCCAGATCGCGTAGGCCGCATCGCGCAGGGGCAGGGCGGCGGCTGCGGCGAGGAGATCGTCGATGGTCATGGCGACGGCCAGCCGCCTCATCGCGGCAGAAGCGAATAGACGAGATGGCCGGTCCACCAGCCGGCGTCGCCGTTGAGGCGCAACGCCAGCAGACCGATGCCCGCGACGAGGGCGATCCAGAACAGCGGTTTCGGAATCGAAGCCCTCAGCCCGATCAGGCCAAGCAGCCCGAGGAAATCGAGCGCCATGGTCAGCATCTGGTCGGAGCGCATCGGATATTCATGCGCGGGCGTCAGCACGTTCCAGAGAAAATGGCCGATCAGCAGGCAGGGAAGCACTAGCGAGACTACCGCATTGTGGCTGGTAGTCCCGGACGTTGGCGTGGGCTGACGAACCATCATTTGCTCCGCTGTCGGTTTGCGCTGTCAAGCAGTCGCACCCGGACGGCGCCAAGTTCAAACCGGGTGGTGAATTTCCGGCGGGGCTGTGCGACGACGGCCGTGCGCCCCCTAGCTACCGCGCGTTTGCCGAAGCCGCCGCTGCGCAGCGGGCCAAGGGCTGAGGTTGCCGCGGCGAACGCAAAGGCGGCGCGCGAAGCGGAGAGACGGAGGTCAGGCATCGCGAAACGGGCGTTCTGCCCGTTTCGCTCGCAACTCAGACCCGCGCCAACAGCGAAAGCTGATATTGCACGTTGAGCAACATGCCATTCTGAACGGCGATGTTGGCGGTCAACGTAAGGCCGGTCAGGGTATTGGGTATCGTGCCCACGGTTGGATTATTGATGGCGATGACGGAGAAGCCATCGTTGGCATTCCAGCTTGTGGGCAGGATGATCGGGACCGGAGGGCCGATGACCTGGCCAAGCCCGAGGTCTGCATCCGGCAGCACGATGGTAAGCACATCGTTGAGCGTGGTGTTGTTGCCGCTGACGAATTTGCACTGAACCTCGCCGGTGTAAATAAACAATGTGTTTGCCGGTTCATTGGGGGCAATGCCTTGTTGCGTACCGGTGAGTTGGATGTCCGTCCGTGAGTGTTTGAGTATCGTGCCGGTTTGAGCCATCTGCCTTCCTCCTGTGCGAGCACATTTCCAAGTGCCCTGAGGCAACTACCGCGAGGGCTGCAGAGATAAAATCAGATCGCTTTTCGCCTTACGTCCGCGGTGTCTGAGTCCTGCACTCACGAAAAATACATCTGGCAGAGCTCTCGCGCCGCGGAGGTGAAGGCGACGTCGAAGCCTCAGGACGGCTGTTCACGCAGTTTATGACGCGGGGTTGTCGCTGGTCAATCACAAGTATTAGTATGACAATACTACTACTTGTGCGCCTGAAGGCTTTTTGACGAACAACACCTGGCGCGAATGCCCGCCAGGTCAAAGCTTCGGCGGTGCGATCCGGGAGAGGGGTTACGCGCTATTGCCCGCGAGCTTTGCCGCGACGGGTTCCGCAGGATCGCGAACGCTAGCCCAGCCGCGCGTTGATGGCGACGTGAACCGAAGGTTCGCCCGAAGGTTCGGACAGGGATCGGCCGACACGCCTGAGCATGTCACTCGCCCGGCTGGCGCTGTAGTCGAGCAGCCAGCGCCCGAAGGCGGGAGGCGACAGCGCCGGGGCGTAGAGAAATCCTTGAATCACGTCGCATCCAAGATCCGCCAGCAACTTTCGTTGCCCGTCGGTTTCCACGCCTTCGGCGACGACGGTGAGCTGCAGGCTCTGGCCGACACGGACCACGGTGGTGACGATCGCCCGCGCGCTGGGGTTGCTCTCGACATCGCGCATGAAGCTGCGATCGATCTTCAGCTCGCGAATCGGCAGGTGCGCGAGGCGGCTGAGGCTCGAATAACCGGTTCCGAAATCGTCCAGCGACAGCCCTACGCCGAGCTTGCGAATGCTGTTCATGGTCTCGATCGCGACCGAACGCTCGTTCATGATCACGCCTTCGGTAATCTCGAGCATGAGCACTTCCGGTGGCAGATCATGGTCGGCGAGGATCTCGCTGACCGCTGCCGCCAGGTTCACATTCTGGAAATTGATCGGAGACAGATTGACCGACACGCATGGGATGTCCAGTCCGGCTGCACGCCACACCGCCATTTGCCGGCAGGCCTCACGGATCGACCACAGGCCGATCTGTTCGATCAGTCCGCACTCTTCGGCCAGCGGGATGAACTTCGACGGCGAAACCTCGCCGAGTTCCGGGTCATGCCAGCGCGCCAGCGCCTCGACACCATGGATGGCGCCGTCGACGGTCCGGATCTGCGGCTGATAATGCAATTGCAGGTCGTCATTTGCGATCGCAGCACGCAGCGCCGCGCTGTAGGCCAGCCGTTGCTCGGCAAGCCGGTTCATGTCGGCGTTGAAGAAGCGATAGGTGGAACGGCCCGCCTCCTTGGCCTTGTACATGGCCGCATCGGCCTGCTGTATCAGCATATCAATGTCGGTGGCGTTGTCAGGATAGATGCTGATGCCCATGCTGGCTGACATCGGGACCAGTTTGGTTTCGATCTGGAGCGGCGTAGCCAGGGCATCGGTAATCCGTGACGCGACCAGCGAGGCTTCGGGGGCGTTGCGGTTCGGCAGCACGATCACGAATTCGTCGCCGCCCAGACGCCCCAGCATGTCGCCCGGCTGAATTTGCGCGCGCAGGCGCTGGGCAAGCTGGACCAGCAATTCGTCACCAACCGAGTGTCCGAACGTATCGTTGACGTCCTTGAAATTATCGACGTCGAGAAACGCCAGCGCGACGTGGTTTCCTTCCGGACAGGCCTCGATCGCTTCGGCGATCAAATGCCGCAACCGCGCGCGGTTGGGCAGGCCGGTCAAAATATCGTAATAGGCGAGCCGCGCGATCTGGGCTCGTGCTTCCTTGCGTTCGATCGCGATGGCTCCGAGATGCACGCAGGCGTCGACGATGCGCTGATGCCAGCGGCTCGGCGGGCGAGATTCCCTGAAATAGAACGCGAAGGTTCCGATCACGCGGCCATCCTTGGCCTTGATCGGCGTCGACCAGCAGGCGCGCAGACCAACCTCGAGCGGCCGGGTCTTGAAGGGCTGCCAGCGCGGATCGGTGTCGATATCGATCGCCAGCACCGGCTCGCCGTAAAAGGCCGCAGACCCGCAGGAGCCGATATCAGGACCAATCGCGATGCCTTCCAGCGCCGCGGAATAGTCTTCGGGCAGGCTGGGGCCGCCCAGCGGATGAACCAATCCGCCGGCGTCGATGTGGAGCAGCGAGGAAACGACGTCAGGCGCGATCTGCTCGACCCGCCTGCAAAGCCGGTCGGCGATATCCGCAATCGGGATTTCGTCGGCGAGCGCGCCCATGATCAACTGCTGCAGCGACCGCAACTGCTTGGTCTCGGTGATATCGGTCAGCAGGGCGAACATGTATTTCAGTCGTCCGCGCCGGTTGCGGAACGCCTTGGCGTTGATCGAGATCCAGATTTCGTTGCCGTTCTTGTCGTAGGCGAGGATTTCCTCCTCGCCGCTGCTTTCCTTGCCGATCCCGCGTCGCAACCTTGCCAGTACCTTGCGGTCGGTATGCCGGCCGACAAGTAGTTCGTTCGCGGGCCGTCCCTTTGCTTCCTCGAACGAGTACCCGAACATTCCTGCAAACGCCGCGTTGGTATAGACGATCCTTAGATTTTGATCGGTGACGACAGCCGCGCGATTGGTTTCGTCGGCTACCGATGTCAGCAACGCCAACCTTTCGCGTTGGTCGACCTCGCTGGTGATATCCCGAACGAATGCGATAGTGCGGCTTTGACCGCCGACCTCGGCTCGCGAAAGCGACAATGCGGCAAGGATCCGGCTGCCGTCTTCGCGATGGATTGCGATCTCGGAGCGGGATCCCGTGATGGCGTCGCCGCCGTTCACCTGGACCGGGGCGGTCGCCGCAACCAGATGGTGTTGCAGATCCCCAAGTCCCAGACGGCTGACATGGCAACCGAGCAATTCTGTGCGATTCAGCCCCCAGATCAGTTCGGCAGCGGCGTTGGCATGGCTCACATGAAGATCGCCATCGACGATCACCACGGCGTCATTTGCCCGCTCAAGCGCTGCGAGCAGGAAGTCCGGGGTTTCGACCACAGGGCAATCGCGCGCGCGCATCGTCTATCCAGATGCCGGTTAAGAGGCCATCGAAGCCTGATCCCGATGGAGAGGCACCATGTCGGCGCAAAGCATACCGGTCCAAGGGTGTTCAAAAGGTTGTCCGATCCGGCTTCACCCGGCGTAACAAAATCATCCTTAAAAATTCGCTACCAGCATCCGAAATCAGCACGAAGTCGGCGCGCGAAAGCGCTAACGCCGGTGGTTATGGATTCTCGATTCCATCACCAACGGCTCTGGAATACTGGATCGCCCGCTTTCGCGGGCGATGACGGTGTGGCGTATTTCGCACCTGCCTCAAATTCAAATTCCGAACAGCCAAGAAACGAGGCGTCAGGTTTTTTCAGCGCGTGTCTTCGTCCGCATGCCGGTTGGCGGACTTGTGCTGGGTCTGCGCTTGCGAGGTGGCGCCAGGCTCCTGGCATGGAAGCGGTATCCATGATCCATCGGGCGCCTGCTGGTAGGCGTGGCAAGCCTGCGATGAGTTCGGTGAAGCTGAAGCCGTTGAAGCCGGTGGGTCGTCGATCTTCTGGGTATTGGAATTCCTGGCCAGCGCCGGCGCCGTCAGCACGGCGAGGGCGGCGATCGAACCCGTGAAGATCAATAGTGCGATCCGCATGTGAGGTTCTCCTTCTCGAAACGAATTTCATTTCGAAAAAGATTGTGACAATTTTTTGCCATCGCGGTTTGCGCACGGCTATTTGTTTAACATTTGGAAAATGTAGTTGGCGGCGGCACCGGTGACGTCACGTCGCAAGGCGCTTCCCAGACGCGATCCGCTTCCTTGGATTTCAACCTGGTGATCATCCCGGCGCCGGCGATGGCGTCCAGCGTATAGAACATGAAGGGCGAGCTGGCGCCGAAACGGCCGGGGGTCGGATGTCCCTTCATGCCCATCGAGGTGAGCCTGGCCTGATCGATGCTGGCTTCAACCGTCGGCCCGATTTCGAAATAATAGGACGTCATGGATTCGAGCTGGACGTCCGCATCGAAACCGACGCTGTCGCCGGAGCGCTGGACGGTGATCTTGTGGAGTCCCTCCGGACGATCGGCGATGATGTAGACGCTGGTGCCCGGGGCGAGCGAACCGATGGGTTTGCCGTCGACCTTGATGTCGGCGGCCGAGAACCCGCCGATGTCGGTCGGCGACCGGGCCTGTCGAAAGAAATAGAGGCGGGCCAGACTGGTGTCGAGCATCTGGTCCTGGGGTTCGAGAGCGGTGGTCTGGGCACATCCGCCCAGCAACAGCAGCAGACCGCACGCCTTAACCGCTTGATAGAAACGCCGCATCTGCCCCTCGGCAAGCATCCATGAACGCCACAGCCGCAGCGGATGCGCGTCCTTCTACAGGGAAGGGGCAGGGGGTGCAATTAGCGTGACGGCAGTGCCGGGGGCCATCGCGCGGCGCCTGCCGTCAGGCGCGCATGGGCGCGATTTATTGGCGCCACCGGGCTCGTGCAGAGCGAAAGCTGCAAACTTGCGATGCAAGACCGATATTGGCGCCGATGTGGGCGCCGATATCAGTGCAGCGGCAGCGGTGGCCGCACCACCGGCTCGCCATCCGGCTGGAAGGTGGGTTGCGGTTGCTGCACCGGTTGCGATAGCGCCGGCGGCGGCGCGAGAGGTGCTGCGGAGGGCGGCAGCGTCGAAGCAGCCGAGGCCGGGAATGCCGGCTTCGGCTTTCGTACCGGAGCCGCCACCGGCCGCGGCGGCAGCGCTGCGATTCGGGGGCGCGGATTTGGATCGGACGTTTTGGCAAGGTCGCGGGACATCTGGGCCTGGCCGGCCTTGAGCTGCTCGATACTGACTTTGAGCTGCTCGATCTGTTGACCCATCGTGGCAAGATCGCGCGCCATCGACTGCGCCGACGGCGTCGATTCCGTCGGGGAGACGGCCGGCGCCGGAGCGGCGCCTTCCGAAGGCCGAGCCGGTTGCGCCGGTGCCTGGTCTGCCGTGGCGGCCTGCATCGGCGATGCGTCCGGTTGCTCGGCGAGGGCAGGCGTTGCTGCCGGCGACGACGAAGCCGGAAGGAATGCCGGCATCCAGTTCGCGATCATCTGTTTGGCCGCGTCGCCGTGGTGCGTCCAGGTCGTGGCAACGATGGCGCTGCAGAGCGCGAACAGGAAGGCGATGAAGGTATTCTTCGCCAGCCTGCCGATCGCCGACCGCTCGCCCGGGGCCTTGGTGGCGTCGACGGCAGCGGCGGCGCGAAACGTCGTATCGACCGCTGGGCTCGGCGTACCGGCAGAAACCTCCGATGGTGCCTTGGCGCGCTGATGCGCCAGACGGGTCAGCGCGTCCTGCACCGGGTCGGGCGAGGCGTGATCCGCGCGTGCGGCCAGAACGACGTCGGGCTCGATCACGAAAATGTCGTGCGGATCGGTTTGCTGCGGTGTCAGCGTGGATTGCATTGGCACTCCCTCACATCGTCCCAATGTCACCGGGTCAATGTCACCCGCATCCGGGCGGTCGATGGATCGAGGATAGGTCGATCCTCTGCCCACGCTCCACACGCCAGTCAGATTTGACCAAAGCAAGGCGATGGGATGGAGAGGTTGAGGCCACGCACGGCATTGGGGGGAACTGGAACCGGGAGTTCCGATAGGTTATTGGGAAGGCTTGCGAGAATGCCCGCGCCGGTCAAGCGGCCCACGGATGGAGCGAGATGATGGCGACGCGACCGCTCCGATCGGCACTGGTGACCGGCTCCAGCGGCGGGCTCGGTCTCGCCGTCGCGGAAAGTCTGGCCGCGGCCGGTTTCAATATCGTCCTGCATGGGCTCGAGGAGGCCGCTGTGATGGCGCCGCCGACGGCGGCGCTGACGGCGCGCCACGGCATCGGCGCCGTCTATTGTCAGGCCGATCTTGCCGATCCCGGCGCGGTGGACCGGCTGATGCAAATGGCGTCCGACGCGTTTGGGGGGCTCGATGTCGTCGTCAACAACGCGGTGGTGCGGCACTTCGCGCCGGTGGAGGAGATGTCGATCGCCGACTGGCAGCGCTCGCTGGCGGTCAATCTGACGGCGCCGCTGCGGATCATCCAGCTCGCTTTGCCGGGGATGCGGGCGCGCGACTTCGGCCGCATCGTCAATCTGTCCTCGCAATATGGCCAGCGCGGCGCGCGCAACCGGGTGGATTACGCCACCACGAAAACCGGCATTCTCGGACTGACGCGCACGGTCGCGCTGGAGACCGCCGGTACCGGCGTCACCTGCAATGCCGTCAGCCCGGGCACGTTGCCGACACCGGCGATCTACACCCGGATCGATGCGCTGGCCCAGGCGCGGGGGCTGTCACGCCAGGACGCGGTGCGCGAATACATGAAGGAACGCCAGCCCAGCGGCCGCTTCGTCGAACTTGCCGATGTCGGCGCCACCATCGTCTTTCTGTGCGGTCCGGCGGCGCGCGACATCACCGGCGCAGTGATCCCGATCGACGGCGGCTGGTCGGCGGGTTAGCTGGCGCAAGCACGCCGGGTGCCGGCGAAAGCCCCGGCCGAACCAGACCCACCTCATCGCTCCTTCATCGACTTCGAAGCGACCTCCGCCAGCGGCGACAGCACATAGTCGATCACGCGGCGTGACCCGGTCTTGATTTCGATCGAGACCGCCATGCCGTTGGAGACGGGAACGTCGACGCCATCGGCGCTGATGGCGGTCTGCTCCAGCGCCAGCGTGACCGGAAACACCAGGTTCTGCATGCGCTGCGCTCCGGCCGACAGCACGCTCTTGCTGGCCTTGGCGGCGTTGGCTTCCTGCTGCTGGGCGTCCGGCTCCGGGATCGCCTCGACGCCCACGCGCGTGACATGGGCGCGCAGGGTGCCATAGCGCGTGAACGGAAACGACTCCAGCTTCACGACGGCCTGCTGTCCGACGGCGATGAAGCCGATATCCTTGTTCGGCACATAGCATTCGATCTCGAAGCCGACGCCGTCAGGCACGATTCGCATCACCTCTTCACCCGGCATCACCACCTGGCCGATGGAGGTGATGGAAACCGCCTGAACGGTTCCGGAGATCGGCGCCTGCAACGTCATGTGAAGGGTCTTGGCCTGCGCCTTCGCCAGCTTCTGGGTGGTCTCCGCGATCTGGCGCTGGGCTTCGCCGAGCTTCTGGCTGTTATCGGCGATGAATGTGCTGATGGTCTTCGCCCTGTCGTGGTCGAGCACGTCGAGTGCTGCAACCGCACCCATCAGCTGGCCCTGCTGGTTCACGAGCGACGAGCGCTGATTTTGCAGCGCCTCCATCGCATCGAACAGAGCGAGCTTGGTGCCGAGCCCCTGCTTTTCCAGTCCGGAGCGCAGATGAACCCGCTCGTCCTCGATCTTGAGCAACTCCTCCTGCGAGGCAATGGTCAGGGTCAGGCGTCCGCTCTCGGTTTCCTTTTGCCGGTGCTGGGCCGCGATGTCCTCGATCGAGGCCTGCAGCAAGGCACGGTCGCCGACCAGGATGGCTTGTTCGCGCGCGACGATAGAGGGCGGCAGATCACCCGGCCAGTCGACCGCGGGTGGTACCAGCTCGTTGCGGCGCACGGCGTCGATCGCGGCCATCCGGCGCACGCTTTCGGCGCGGAACGAAGCCAGCGTTCCGGCCAGCGACATTTCGTCGGCGCGCGCCTCGCTGTCGTCGAGCGCAATCACGGCCTGGCCTTCGCTGGCCTTGGCGCCGTTGACGACAAACACGTCCCGCACCTTGCCGGATTCGAGCGCCTGCACCAGCTTCACCCGGCCGGTCGGCTGGATCTTGCCCTGGGCGACGGCGACGATGTCGATGTGCCCGATGAACGACCACATCAATGCGACGATGATGGCGGCGTAGATCGTCACCATGAAGGAGGTCAGGATCGGCGATGGCGGCGTTTCCAGAATTTCGATCGCCGCGGGCAGGAACTCATTGTCTTCCCGGAGGAAGGAGCGGGGCCTGAAAATGCTCATTGGCGTGCTTCCCTGATCATGATCCAGAATGTGTTCACGCAGTTCATGCGACCTGCCTGGCGGCGGCAGACGGCGTCACCTCGGTCGCCTGGCGGTTCTGCAGCGCCCACAGATGGGCGTAGAACCCCGGCGTCTGCAGCAGTTCGTCATGGCTTCCATGCTCCACGATGCGTCCCTCGACGATGCCGTAGATACGATTGCAGGGGCGCAACGCGGCGAGCCGGTGGGCGATGATGATGACGGTGCGGTCCTTGGCGATGTTGGCCATGTTGGCCTGCACGATCCGCTCGCTTTCATAATCGAGCGCACTGGTCGCCTCGTCGAAGATCAGGATCGGAGGATTGAGCGCCAGCGCGCGGGCGATCGCGATGCGCTGGCGCTGGCCGCCGGAAAGATTGGCGCCGCGCTCTTCGACCATGGTGTCATAGCCCTCCGGCAGTTTGCTGATGAACTCATGGGCGCCCGAGAGCCTGGCGATGGCGATGACCTTTGCGCGGTCCAGTGATGGATTCGAGAAGGCGATGTTGTCGTGGATCGAACGGTTGAACAGGATGTTTTCCTGCAGCACGACCCCGATGTTGCGGCGCAGCCAGCCCGGATCGGCCTGGGAAAGATCGGCGCCATCCAGCAGCACCGCGCCTTCGTTGGGCAGATACAGCCGCTGCAGCAGCTTTGACAGTGTCGACTTGCCCGAGCCGGACGGGCCGACGATGCCGATGACCTCGCCGGGGCTAATTTCGAGCGACACGTTTTTGAGCACGTCGGGGGTGCCCGGGCGATAGCGGAACACCACGTTCTTCAGCTCGATCAAGCCGCGCGGCGGCGGCAGGAAGCCGGCGACGCGCGGGCGAAACTCGGTCGGCGCGTTGAGAATGTCGCCGAGGCGTTCCACCGACACCTGGACCTGCTGGAAATCCTGCCAAAGCTGCGACAGTCGGAGGATCGGCTGGATGGTCTGACCGGCGATCATGTTGAAGGCGATCAGCCCGCCGACGGTCAACTCGCCGTCCATCACCGCCCAGGCGCCGAACAGCAGGACCAGCGCGGTGGTCACGCGATTGGCGTATTGGATGGCGTTCTGGCCACCGGCGGCGATCATGGTGGCGAGAAAGCCGCTGCGCACATAGGCAGCAAGCTTTTCTTCCCATTGGGTCTGCATCACGGGTTCGACCGCCGCGGATTTGACGGTGTGGATGCCGACCACGGCCTCCACCAGGAACTGCTGGCTCTCGGCGCCGCGGTTGAATTTCTCTTTCAGCGTGTCGCGCAGCGGCGGCCGCAGCATCGAGGCGATCAAAAGATAGACCGGAATCGACGCCACGATGATCAGCGTCAGCTTCAGCGAATAGAGCAGCAGCACCGCGAAGAACACGAAGGTGAAGGCGAGGTCGAGCACCGAGAACAGGCCCTGGCCGGTCAGGAACTGCCGGATGTTTTCCAACTCGCGCACCCGCGCCACCGTCTGCCCCGCCGAGCGGGTTTCGAAATATTGCAGCGGCAGCCGCAACAGATGATGGAACATGCGCCGGCCGAGCTCGACGTCGATCCGGTTGGTGGTGTGCGACAAGGCGTAAGCGCGCAGATATTGCAGGATGACGTCGAACAGGCCGATCAGCGCGATGCCGGCGATCATCACCAGCAGGGTTGCGTTGCTTTTATGGGCCAGAACCTTGTCGACGATCACCTGGAAGAACAGCGGCG
>Ga0302325_10026632_pt1 | contig 12004 bp, 10 predicted proteins | sample Palsa_T0_2_FD_201948 | JGI IMG/M metagenome (GOLD analysis project Ga0302325, IMG submission 201948) | Peat permafrost microbial communities from Stordalen Mire near Abisko, Sweden - Palsa_T0_2 | ecosystem: Environmental > Terrestrial > Soil > Palsa > Peat permafrost | place: Sweden: Abisko... | reverse complement strand
GAACGGTCGCTGCACATAGCCGGCGCAGAGCACCGCCTTGAAGCCGAGTTCGTTCACGGCAAAGTCGAGCTCGGCCACCGCCTCCTCCGGGGTGTGCATCGGAATGGCGGCGACCGGGGCGAGGCGGTCGGCCAACGGGGCGAAGGTGTGCGCGTTCGCTCGGTTGAGGGCCCGGCAGGTACCCCGCCGGTAGGTCTCGTCGTCAGCGTGGAGGAAGAGCAGGCCCAAACTGGGATAGACGACGCTGAAGTCGATCCCCATGTCGTCCAGCCGCTCGTAGAGGAGCTCGGGGAAGAGCGCAGTGGCCAGATCGATGGTGCGGCCGGCGGGCGAGCTCCACCAGGGACCACGAGGCGTTCTCGTCGCTGCCCGCTCCTCGGGTGTCTGGTCGTACCAGGAGGCGTCCGTCCCGCCGTACGTCGGGAGGAGCTGACGCAGTGAGGGATGGTCGAAGGAGAGTCCCTCCGCTTCGAAATAGGGCGCCAGCGTGGGGAAATACTCCGCCATGTGCCCGTCGATGTCGATGACCGGGCGGGTCAGGCGGGCGTGGATCTCGGTGGAGGTGGCCATCGCGCCTAATATATGCCCATTAATCGCCGAGGTGGGGGGCCGCATGTCCTTTGACATCGTGATCCGGGGAGGGACCGTCATCGACGGTTCCGGGCTCGGATCGTTCCGGGCCGATGTCGGGGTGGCCGACGGCCACATCGTGTCGGTGGGAAAGATCGCCGAGCGCGGCGCGGAAGAGATCGATGCCGAGGGTCATGCGGTGACCCCGGGGTTCATCGACGGGCACACGCACATGGACGCCCAGGTCTTCTGGGACGCCTCGGGAAGCAGCTCCTGCTGGCACGGCGTGACGTCCGCCGTGATGGGTAATTGCGGTTTCACGCTGGCTCCGGTCCGCTCCGACGAACGGGCCCTGGTGGTCCGCAACCTCGAGCGGGCCGAGGACATCGACCCGGTGGCGCTGGCCGAGGGAATCGACTGGAGCTTCGAGACGTTCCCCCAATACCTCGACGCCGTCGACCGCCTGGCCAAGGGGATCAACTTCGCCGCCAACATCGGGCACTCCGCCCTGCGGACGTGGGCCATGGGCGAACGGGCCTTCGAGCAGGAGGCCACACCCGACGACCTGGCCCTCATGGCGGGCCAGCTGTCGGACGCACTCTCGGCCGGCGCGATCGGGTTCTCCACCTCGCGGGTCGAGCATCACCAGACGTCGGACGACCGCCCCGTGGCGTCCCGCCTGGCCTCCTGGGAGGAGGTGGTCGCGCTCGTCGGGGTCATGAGCGCGCTGGGGCAGGGCATCTTCGAAGGGGTCGATGGCGGCATGTTGGCCTCCGACCCCGCCGTCCGGTCCCGCACCCTGGACCGCTTCAAGGTGTTGGCCGCCCAGACCGGCGTGCCCCTCACCTTCGGTCTGGTTGCCACCAGCGAGGCGGGCCACCTCCTCGACTTCCTCGACGACGTGGCCGCAGCCGGTGGTCGCGCCATAGCCCAGACGCACTGTCGGGGCATTTCCGTCCTGCTCTCACTCAAGACGCGGCTCCCCTTCGATCTGATCGATTCGTGGCAGGAACTGCGAGCGCGCCCCGTTCCCGAACAGGTGCGCGTGCTGCGCCACCCCGAGCTGCGCCGGCCCTACGTCGACGCGGCCGTCTCGGCCGACTACGGGCAGTGGAAAGGGCTCGGCGCCCAGGCGCGGCCGCCCGACTTCGAGGGCATCCGGATCTACCGGCACGGACTGCCGCCCAATCCCACCGTGGCCGACGAGGGGCGCCGACGCGGCGTCCACCCCGCCGAGGCGATGATCGACCTGTGCGCCAGCTCCGACGGGGATCAGTTGTTCATCCAACCCAGCCTCTACCCCCAGGACGAAGGGATGCTCCTCCGGGCCTTGCGCCACCCCCGGGCGGTCATGACGTTTTCGGACTCCGGTGCGCATCTGAGCCAGATTGCCGACTCCTCGATCCACACTCACCTGCTGGGCCACTGGGTGCGGGACCGCCAGGAGTTCACCCTCGAAGAGGCGGTTCGCATGATCACCCTCGCTCCCGCTCTGGCCTGGGGTTTCGCTGACCGGGGCCTCCTGCGTCCCGGGATGGTGGCCGACCTGAACGTGTTCGACCCCGCCACCATCGGTCCTGCTGTGCCCACGCTCGTCGACGACCTCCCGGGGGGTGGACGACGGCTGGAGCAGCGATCGCACGGATTCCTGGCCACCTTGGTGAACGGGCAGGTGACCGTGCGCGACGGTGCCCTCACCGGCGTCAGCCCGGGTTGCCTGTTGCGCAGCTCCCGGAACTGACCCGGCAGACGTCACCGCATCCACACGGTCGTCGCCTGCCGGCGCAAGAAGACCCAACTCCCCTCGTGCACCACCGCGTGATCGACGTAGCGGATCCCGAGCGTCAGGTCGGCCGCGCCGGAGGTGGGATCGCTGAGCTGGAACACCACCGCGTAGCTGTCCAGGTCCGCCGATCCGCCCTCCTCGTCCACGACGATGAGCGGGTCGGCGATCACATGCATGCTTTGTGGGAAGGCACGGGGTGCCCTCATGGTGGCGAGCCATTCCTCCAACGCCAGCGTCCCACCCGAGCCGATGATCACCGCCTCGCGATGGAACAGCGCCGCCAGGGCCTCGATGTCGCGATCGTCAGCGGCCCGGGCATAGCGCTGGAGCAGGGCCCTCAGCTGCTCGCCGTCGGTCACAGGACCGCCACCGGATTCACGGGGCAGCCCGTGCCGCGGACGATACGGAGCGGCCCCATGGTGAAGAGGAACTCCCAACGGTCGAGCGCGGCGCACCGTTCACTCAGGCGGGCTGTGGCCACGTTGTCAATCAGGTGCAGGCCCATGGCCGTGATCCCGATCTGATGCACGGGGAAGGGCCATTGCTCCGTGCCGACGAATGGCATGGGATCGGATATCCCATCGCTGCCCAGGACGGCCACGCCGCGGTCCTGAAGCCAAGGGAGGCACTCGGCGTGCAATCCGGAGAATCCGTCGAAGGACCCTGTCGCCTCGCGCCGCGCTTGGCGACCCCAGGCCACGACCACCACGTCGCCCGTGCCCACCCGGACGTGTTGCGCCGCTTCGGCCAACTCGAGGTCGGCGACCGAGACGACCTCTCCCGAACGGAGGAAGTCCGACCCTAGGGCACGGGGGATGTCGAGGAGGACGCCCCGCCCGATGACGCCGTCGGCCATCGAGAGCACCGTGTTGGACCGGGCCCCGTCGCTGCGCACCTCACTGGCCGGCCGGCCGCCGAACATCTCCCCCCGCACGAACATGTGGCAAAGCGCGTCGACATGGGTCGTGTAGAGACCGTGCAAATCCAGGGCCAGGTAATCGCGGGCCGCCTCGTAGCCCGGGATGCCGTTCGAGTCGCGGGCATCGCCCGAGGCGAGCATGTGGTGCTGGACCGGGTTCGGGTGTTCCGGCAACGGCTCGGTGGCCAGGTCATGGGCCAGACTGACCGATTCGCCGCGTAGGACCAGCGCGGCGGCGCGTCTGCGATGCTCCTCGGTCATGTGGTTCAGGGCGCCGCGCTCGTCATCGGTCCCCCAACGGCCCCAGTTCTTAAGATCCTCGTACATCCGATCCAGGGTCTCGGTCGCGGGGACGTCGTAGTCACGTGCCATGGGCCCAGCTTGTCAGCTGACGCCGTGCGGCGCCCTCATGGCGCCGAGGAGCATCTCGACCAAATTGTCGACGAAACGGTCGTCGGAAAGGATGAGTCGCTTGCCTCCCCGACCCAGTTCGCGCGCCCTGTCCGCGGCGGCGCGGCCGATGAACGCGATACAGATCTCCCGGCGCGCCCGCCACAGGTCGGAGGGGATTTTTGGGCAGCGCTGCCGTAGGAGGTCCCACGCCTCCCCGCCGGCCGTCTGGCCCAGTACCTCTTGGATGTCCGGGCTGACCCGGTCGATCGCACCGGCCAGGTCCGAGCCGATCTGCAGGTAGGCGCGCTGGCGCCAGCCGCCCTGGGCGAACTCGGTGATCGGGCGCACGATGGCCTCGGCAGCCGGTCGAACCTCACTGGCCGGCCGCGCTTGCGCCTCTTTGAGAAGTGCGAGTCTGCGCTGCGCCAGCTCACCCACGTGCCGGGTGAGGACGGCACGCAGGATGTCGTCGCGGCTCCCGAAGTGATAGTGCACGGCCGAGGCGTTTCGTTGGTCGGCGGAGCGGACGATATCGGCGATCGACACGTTGTCCACCCCGCGCTCGGCGAAGAGCCGGGCTGCGGCGTCGAGCAGGAGGTCGGCAGTGGAATTCGATGCACCCATGCCACAGCGACAGTAGCGGTTGGCCTCAGGCGTGAAATCGGGTCAGGTCCCCGTAGAGATCGGGGCGTCGATCGCGGAAGAGCCCCCATCCGGCGCGGTCCGCCGTCGCCTGCGCGAAGTCCAGCTCGGCGTAGATCGTCTCTGTCGTCGTCCGGCCCGCCTGCGCCAGCTGCCTTCCCCGGTGGTCCACCACGAAGGAGGAGCCATAGAAGGTCAGTTCGCCTTCCGCTCCGGTCCGGTTGGCCGCCACGACGGGTACGTGATTGCACACGGCGTGGCCCTCCATGGCCCGCCGCCACATGTCCGAGGTGTCGTTCCCGGCCTGGCTCCCCACCTCAGTGCCGATCGCCGTCGGGTAGAGGAGCACGTCCGCGCCCTGCAGCGTCATGGCGCGGGCGGCCTCGGGAAACCATTGATCCCAACAGATCCCGACGCCCAGGCGGCCGTGGCGGGTCGACCAGGTCAAAAAGCCCGTGTCCCCCGGCGTGAAGTAGAACTTCTCCTCGTAACCGGGGCCATCGGGAATGTGGGCCTTGCGGTAAATCCCGAGCACGGTGCCGTTCTCGACGACGGCCACCGAATTGAAATACGCCGGACGCGCCGCCTCGAAGAAAGAGACCGGTACGACTGCGCCCGTGCCGGCGGTGACTTTCTGCACCGCCGCGATCGCCGGGTTGTCGTCCGGCGTCGTGGCCCACGAGAAGTACTCCTGTTCCTCGCTCTGGGGGAAGTAACGCCCCTCGAACAACTCCGGGGGCAAAACGATGTCGGCACCCTGGGCGATAGCCTCTTCGATGGCGACGACGGTCGCCTCGCGATTCTCGTCGCGGTCGGCGCCGAATGCTCGTTGGACCACCGCCACCACCGCTTTCTCCGTCATTGCTCCCACGTCCTCGACCAGCCATCCGACTCCCCACGCCCTATGGGGTACTCCAGAGTAACGGCCGCACCACCGACTGTAGGATCCGTCTTTCCGAACCCGGACCGACGAGGAAGCCAAGATCTTGTCCCTGCGCATGATCGACTCAACGCCGCACGCGGATGGATTCCACATGCCGGCGGAATGGGAGCCGCAGGATGGCTGCTACATGGTGTGGCCGGAACGGCCGGATAACTGGCGGATGGGAGCGGGGCCGGCCCAGGCGACGTTCGCCGCGGTGGCGGACGCGGTGGCGCGGAGCGAGCCGGTGACCATGCTCGCCTCAGCGGGGCAGTGGGAACGGGCGCGGGCGGTCTGCGCCCAATCGATCAGGGTTCTCGAGATGACGACCGATGATGCCTGGGCGCGCGATACCGGCCCGACCTTCGTGGTCAACCGGGCCCGGGGCGAACGGCGGGGCGTGGATTGGATCTTCAACGCGTGGGGTGGTCTCGACGGAGGCCTCTACGACCCGTGGGCCAATGACGACCTCGTGGCGGCAAAAGTGTGCGAGGTCGAGGGGGTATCCCGATACCGGGCCCCGTTGGTCCTCGAAGGGGGCTCGATCCACGTGGATGGACAAGGAACGTGCATCACGACCGAGGAATGCCTTTTGAACCCCAACCGGAACCCGGACCTCACCAGGACGCAGATCGAGAGCCTTCTGGGGGCCTACCTGGGGATCGAGAAGGTGATCTGGTTGCCCCGAGGCGTCTTCGCAGACGAGACGGACGGGCATGTCGACAATCTGGCGTGCTTTTCACGACCGGGACGGGTGCTCTTGACCTGGAGCGAGAAACCGGGTGATCCACAGACCGAAATCTCCCGCCAGGCCCGACACGTCCTGGAGTCGGCGACCGATGCGCAGGGGCGCCAGCTCGAGGTCGGGCTTCTCCCCTCACCCGGACCTCTCTTCATGACGTCCGAGGAGGCGTCGGGTATCACGAGCAACCCGCACGCACAGGCCCGGCGAGCGGGAGACCGCCTGGCGGGTTCGTACGTCAACTTCTTCATCACATCGACCTCGCTCGTCTATCCCCACCTCGACCCGCGCTACGACGACGAGGTGGGGGACTTACTCGCCGATGAATTTCCCGGGCGACGGATTGACGCCGTAGCCGGTCGTGAGATCCTCTTGGGCGGTGGGAACATCCACTGCATCACGCAGCAGGTGCCAAGACCTCAGGAGATCAAGGCCGACCGGTCATAGACGAGAATGACACGGTACGAGGGCGGCTTCTCATGGCCCCGTCCCGTCTCCTCCGAAGCCGGAGCGCTGTCCGCGCCATGGCCGCGATGCCTCTACGCTGACCCGACCATGGTCGAAAAATTTGAAGGGCAGATCGGTCGGACGTTCGCGGACTCGCGAGGATGGTGGCCGCCTCTCCCCGAGCCCCCCGCCGGCGCCCCCAACGTGGTCGTCGTCCTCCTCGATGATGTGGGCTATGCCCAACTCGGCGCCTACGGATCCGACATCGCCACGCCGACCTTCGATCGCCTGGCGTCGCAGGGACGTCGCTATGCCAACTTCCACACCACTGCGCTGTGCTCCCCCACGCGCGCCTGCCTGCTCACCGGTCGGAATCATCACTCCAACGGCATGGCCCGCGTCGTGGAGCTGGCGGCGGGATTCCCCGGCTACAACGCCACCATCCCCAAGGAGAACGGCTTCCTCTCCGAAATCCTCCGCTTACAGGGCTACGCCACGTTCGCCGTCGGCAAGTGGCACCTCACCCCGGGAACCCAAATGGCGGCGGGGAGTCCTCGGGACAAGTGGCCGCTCGGTCGGGGCTTCGACCGTTACTACGGATTCATGGGCGGTGAGACCGACCAGTACCACCCGGAACTGGTGGTCGACAACCAGCCCACCGAACCTCCCCGCACCCCGGAGGAGGGATACCACCTCACCGAAGACCTGGCCGATCATGCCATCCGCTACGTCGCCGACCTCCGGGGGGCGTCACCATCAACCCCGTTCCTCTTGTGGTTCGCCCCTGGCGCGTGCCATGCGCCGCACCAGGCTCCCAAGGAGTACATCGACCGCTATCAGGGGCACTTCGACAAGGGGTGGGACCAGTGGAGAGATGAGGTGTTCGACCGCCAGCTGGCCTCGGGCCTTTTGCCGGAGGGGACGAAGCTCTCTGAGCGCCCTTCGTGGGTCCCCGCCTGGGACACGCTGACCGCCGACGAGCGGCGCCTCGCCTCTCGGATGATGGAAGTGTTCGCTGGCTTCCTCAGCCACACCGACGCCCAGGTGGCGCGCGTGCTCGACTTCATCGACGATCTCGGCGAGACGGACAACACGATCGTCGTGATCATGAGCGACAACGGCGCTTCGGCCGAGGGCGGCGCCAAGGGCTCGTTCAACGAGCAGTACTTCTTCAATTTCATCCCCGAGAGCCTGAAGGAGAATCTCAAGCGCATTGACGATCTGGGCACGCCCAGGGCCAACAACCACTATCCGTGGGGCTGGGCCTGGGCAGGCAACACTCCCCTCAAGCGGTTCAAACGTGACACCCATGAGGGCGGGGTGGCCGACCCTCTGATCATTCATTGGCCGGCCCGCATCGGGACGGGAGGCGGCACGCGCCACCAGTACGTGCATGCCATCGACCTGCTCCCGACGCTGCTCGACCTGATCGGGATCGACCCGCCCGCCACCATTGCCGGCGTCGAGCAGTCACCCATAGAGGGGGTGAGTTTCGCCCCCACCCTCGAGGGGGCGCAGGCACAAAGCGCCCACCTGACTCAGTACTACGAGATGCTCGGGTCGCGCGCGCTCTACCACCAGGGATGGAAGGCCGTCGTCTTTCACACCCCACCTTTCATCGCGTACGACGGGTCCGACACGTCCAAGCCGTTCGACGAGGACGTATGGGAGCTGTACCACGTCGCCGAGGACTTCTCCGAAGTGGACGATCTCGCGCTCACGCACTCCACCAAGCTCGAGGAGCTCAAGGAACTGTGGTGGACGGAGGCGGAGAAATACCAGGTGCTCCCGCTCAACAATCAACCGGGCGTGTTCGGCGACACGCGCTATCGCCGGCAACGCTACGAGTTTCGAGGTCAGGTCGGTCCGCTGGCCGAAGCGATCGCCCCGAACCTCAAGAACCGTTCGTTCGTCATCGCCGCTGAACTGATACCCCCGGCCGAGCCGCTCACCGGCGTCATCGTGGCCCACGGGGGTCACGCCGGTGGCTACGCGTTCTTCGTCGAGGACGGCCGGCTGCAGTTCACCTACAACTTCGTGGCGACGCAGATCACGACAGTGACGGCGGAGGTGACGCTCCCCGCCGAGCCGGTGACCGTGCGGGTCGTGTTCACGAGGGACGGCCCCGGCGGAACGGTGGACCTGTTCTATGGCGACGTGCCGGTCGGAACCGGTCGGATCGCCCGGACCACTCCCCTCACCTACGGAACCCCCGGGTTTGCCATCGGCTTCCAACCGGCCGGGCCCATTCACCCGGGGTTGAACGGGCGGGCCGAGCTCTCGCCGACCGTGCTCCGCCACGTCGTGGTCGAGTCGTCAGAACCCGAGGCCTCCCACCATCCGACGGCAGAGTCCCGGGTCGACCTGGCGACCCAGTAAATCCACGGCGAGCCTGCGGACTCTCGGAGAGTCCCTACCGATCGGTGCCCTGGTGGACGTCGCCTCCGAAGCGGATGCGAAGGTCCGTCTTCAGCACCTTGCCGCTCACGTTGCGAGGCATTGCATCGACGATCCGGATCGCGCTGGGCTTCTTGTAGGAAGCAAGACGCTCACGGCACCACGTCTCGACTTCCTCCTCGGTCGGTGGGTCGTCCGGGTCACTCGGCACGATGACGGCCAACGGAGTCTCCACCCAACGCGGATGTGGCACCCCGATGACAGCCACCTCACGTACCTTGGGATGGCTGTCGATCACATCCTCGATCTCGGTCGAGTAGATGTTCTCGCCCCCTGAGATGATCATGTCCTTCTTGCGATCGACGACGAAGACGAACCCCTCGTCGTCCTGGCGTACGAGATCACCGGAGTGGAACCACCCCCCACGCGTCGCCTCCGCCGTGGCTTCAGGATTGTTCCAGTAACGCGCCATCATGGAGGGACCCCGGTAGACGATCTCGCCTACCCGGCCGTTCTCGACATCGCGCATCTCCTCGTCCACCACGCGAATGTCCACCGCGGGAACCGGCAGCCCGACGGAACCGAACTTGCGGGTGGCGTCCTCTCCGTCGAGCACACAGGTCACGGGGGACATCTCCGTCTGCCCGAACACTGCGGTGAACGGCACGTCCGGAAAGGTGCGCGCCATGGCCTCCATGGTGGAGGGAAGTGCAGGTGACGCACCCCATGTCACGGCGCGCAGGTGGAGCTGGCGCGCCGCAATGTCAGGCAGGTCACACATCGCTTGCCACTGCGTGGGTACCAGGAACATGTCGGTGACGCGCTCCGACTCGAGGAGGTCGAGAATCCCGGCGGGATCGAAGGCCCCGGGGGGAGGCAACACGACGGTCTGGCCCAGCGTGAGAGCAGGGACCACCTTGGCCAGGCCGGCGATATGGAATATGGGCGCGGCGCACAGCGACGTCCCCCCGTTGCCGAGGCTGCGGGTCGTGCGCATGAAGGCCATGGTCGACACCAAGAGGTTGAGATGGGTGAGCACCGCTCCCTTCGGTCGTCCCGTCGTCCCCGACGTGTACATGATGGCGGCGGGCGCCGCAGGCTCCCAGGCCGCCACGGTGTCCAGGGAGAGCGGCGCGGCGGCAGGTGCGCTGTCCACGATGTCGGCCCATCCGTAGCCGGAGTCTGATACTGGCCGGTCACCCACCACGACGATCGGCGTACCGCCTCCAGTGGCAGCGACCGCCTCCTCCGCCATGGGTACCCTCTCCCCATCGACGAGCAGGAGGGTGGCCCCGCTGTCGAGCAGCAGATGGACCACTTCAGCTGCGACCAAACGGAAGTTGAGGGGAACCGCGATGGCGCCGAGGCGCATGATGCCTCCGAGCGCTTCGATGTACTCGGTCCGATTGGCCATGAGGATTCCCACGCGCCCGCCCACGGTGACGCCAAGGCGGGAAAACGCCGCGGCGATCCGGTCGAAGCGGGCGTCGAGCTCCCGATAGCTGAGCCCGTCGCCATCCGACCGCAGGGCGACTTCGAGCGGCTGCACGTGCGCATGCCGGCGGACGAAGCTCGTCCAGGCGATGGCATTCGCCGCCAGCATCTCCAGCTGGTCACGATCTTCGTGGTGCTGCACGTCCACGGCGCCAACTCCCCCTACACGGGCGACCATGCCCGCTCCTTCCTCGCCTGCTCCTATCGGCCGGTGACCAATGCGTCGAGCCGGCCCAGCGTCAACTCCATATCCCGTCGGGTCTTCTTCGAGTAGATATCGCCGAGCCTGAGCAAGAAGCGTTGGTGGTCGCCGGTGATGTCCCAGCTCTCTCGCACCAGCGTGCCGTCGTCTCGGGGTTCGAGCTCGTACCTCCAGATCCGACCGGCCACGTAGGGCTCGAGCTTGCCTTTGGGGCCAGTCTGCCATGCGATGCGACGGTTCTCTTCGAACTCGACCACTGTGCTGGCCGTGGCGTAGCTGATCCCCATCTTCATGTTCATTCCAAACGTGACCCCGAGTGCCAGACGAGGGGAGTCTCCTTCTTTCGCAACTCCTTGGACCATGCCCGACCCGTCGATCAACGAATGCTTCGCTGGATCCGCCAGGACATCAAAGATGACCTCGGGCGAGGCCCGGATCATTCGTTCGACCGTGAATACATTGCTCTTCATACCGTCGCTCCCCTCGGTGTGCCGATACCCTAGTGCTGCGACCTTCAGGGAGATCGAAACCCGACGGGGCGGAACTCGATCCTGAACAACAGCGTGTCGTCGGCGATGGGGCCCGAGTGAGCCGCCCGCTGCCGAAGCGCCTCCCGATTCTTCTCACCTGCGTGGCGGAGGTCGGCCGCCGTGATGGCGCCAAAGGGCACGACCTCGACCGACTCGACCTCGATCTGCCCGTGACCGACGCGGTAGCGACCCCCCGCCTTGACCTTGGCTCGGCGCCAACGACGGAACGAGACCGTGATGTCCCCGGCCAACACCCTTTCTCGCAGTTCTGGGCTGAACTCCACGCGCCCGAGATTACGCGCCCGCTCTCGGCGCTTCGACCCCTCTCAGGCTTCCGGTGGTCCTGCCCCTTGGGACCACCGAGTGGGGCCCCGACGCTCGTTATCGCTGAATTCGAAGGTGCCGAAAGACGCGGACGTCCCGTGGTGGGTGAGCCTTCTTCTGGATCGGATCGGTCGCGATGGGAGCGATGGCCGAAGCCGCCAGAACCGCCAGAAGCAGGAGTTCCAACGAGGGGCCCAGCGAGCCCAACTCTGTGGCGAGAAGATTCAGGCCCACGAGACCGAGAAAGGAACCAACTATCGTCAGCCACACGATCCCTGACGCAATGCGGGCGCCATAGGCGGCCGCAAGGATCAGGCTGCCCCAGACGAGATACCAGGGCTGCACGGAAGGCCCCAAGAGGACAATGGCCAGAAAGCTGATGCCTATGGCGCGCAGCATCCCCAACTCTGGCAATTGGGTGAAGGCCCAAAGTCCGATGACGCCCGCCGCGCCCAGGCCCACCAAGTGGTACGGGCCGTCCAACGAGGCGACGGAGAGCTGGACATGGAGCAGTCCTGCCAGATGCGACGTGGCGATAGCCAGAAGATCGGACGGCGTGAGCCAATTCGGGAACTCCGCGGTCGCGCCGAGGTTGCGCACCCAACCCCAACCGACCCCGAAAAGCAATGACACGGC
>Ga0302325_10026631_pt1 | contig 12004 bp, 5 predicted proteins | sample Palsa_T0_2_FD_201948 | JGI IMG/M metagenome (GOLD analysis project Ga0302325, IMG submission 201948) | Peat permafrost microbial communities from Stordalen Mire near Abisko, Sweden - Palsa_T0_2 | ecosystem: Environmental > Terrestrial > Soil > Palsa > Peat permafrost | place: Sweden: Abisko... | reverse complement strand
CTTGAGCGCCATCACCTTCTCCTCGATGGTGCCGGACGCGATCAGCCGGTACACCATCACGTTCCGCGTCTGCCCGATGCGGTGCGTCCGGTCCACCGCCTGCGCCTCGGTGGCCGGGTTCCACCAGGGGTCGAGCAGGAAGCAGTAGTCGGCCTCGGTCAGGTTCAGGCCGAACCCGCCCGCCTTGAGGCTGATCAGGAACACCGGCGCGCTGCCCTCCTTGAACGAGGAGATCACGGCCGGCCGGTTGGTGGTCGTCCCGTCCAGGTAACAGCACTCCACGCCGGCCGACTCAAGCCGGGTGCGCGCCATCCGCAGGAACCGGGTGAACTGGCTGAACACCAGCGCCCGGTGGCCGCCCCCCACGACGTCTTCGATCTGCTCGATCAGAGAGTCGATCTTCGCCGACGGCACGTCCGAGTGTTCCTCGTCCACCAGCGCGGCGTGCAGCGACAGTTGCCGCAGCAGGGTGAGCGAGCGCAGGATCGTGAACCGGTTGTGGTTGACGTCATCGAGCAGGCCGAGCACCTTCTGCCGCTCGCGCTGCAGGTGGGTCTGGTACACCTTGCGGTGCCGCGGGTGCAGCTCCACCTCGAGCACCTGCTCCTGCTTGGCGGGCAGGTCGGCGGCGACCTGCTCCTTGGTCCTGCGCATGATCAGCGGCTTGATCCGGCGCCGGAGCTGCCCGAGCAGCTCGCCGTTGCCGCCCTTCTCGATCGGGCGGGCGTAGTACTCCTTGAACCGCTCCGGGTTCGGGAACAGCCCCGGCGCCGTGATCGACAGCAGCGACCAGAGCTCCATCAGGTTGTTCTCCATCGGGGTGCCGGTGATCGCGACCTTGAACGGGGTGGTCACCCGCCGCGCGCACTGGTACGCCTTGGACTGGTGGTTCTTCACGTACTGCGCCTCGTCGAGGATCAGCCCGGACCACTCGACGGCGCCGTAGGCCTCGAAGTCAAGCCGCAGCAGCGTGTACGAGGTCACCACGGCGTCGGCCCCGTCGATGACACCCGCCAGCGACCCGCCGCGCCGGCCGAAGGTGTCAGAGACCTGGATCACTTTCAGGTCCGGTGCGAATCGCTCGGCCTCCGACGTCCAGTTCGCCAGCACGGAGGTCGGGGTCACAATAAGAAAAGGCTTTACAGGCTTTGCTGGAACGGTCCCGGGTGACTCTGCTCCCCGAACGTCTTTGGCATGCTGGATCAGCGCGAGCGTCTGCAGCGTCTTGCCGAGTCCCATGTCATCGGCCAGAATCCCGCCGAGCCCGTTGGTCCAGAGGAACGCCAGCCACTGGAACCCGGAAAGCTGATAGGGCCGCAGCTGCGCGCACACCGAGGCCGGCACCGGCGTCGCTTCGATCTCCCCGACCGACAGCAGCCCGCTCACCTGACGCTGCCACGCGGCGGCCTGGTGGCTGACCTCGCCCAGATTGGCCAGCTCTTCCCAGAGCCCCGCCTGGAACCGGCTGATCCGCAAGGCGCCTTCCGGCTGGTCCTGCAGGGACCTGGCCTCGTCGATCAGCCGGGCGAGGGCGGCGAGCTCGGGCTTGTCGAGCGAGAAGTACGCGCCGTCCGGCAGCAGCAGGTGCGTCTGCCCACTCGCCAGCGCCACGAACAGCTCGGTGAACGGAACCTTGCGGCCCTCCACCGTGATGTCGATGCCGAGGTCGAACCAGTCCCGGTCGCCGTCGCGCTCGCCCGCGGAGACCTCGATCTCCAGCGAGTCCCCGGCCTCCCGGTAGTCCGGCATCCGCCCGGACACCTCGACCCGCACGTCGTCGCGGCCTGACAGCAGGGTCATCACCTCGGTGGTGAACACCATCGTGTCCAGACCGCTGAGGGTGAAGGCCGAGCCGTGCGGCTGCCCTCGGTGGCCGGGCCCGCGGTGTCCCGGCGGTGTCTCGCCGGCCGCCCACTGCCCGGACCCCGGGTTGGTGGCCCGGTCGGGGACCCCGGGCAGGCCGGCCGGCAGGCCGATGCCGCCGAGCACCCTCGCCTCCGCCTCCGGATCGCGGAACGGGTCGGGTGCCGCGCCGATCGCCGCCCGCAGCTCGGTGCCGCCGACCTGGTACGCCCACTCCCAGCGGACGTCCAGCTGGTGGTTGCGCGCGTAGGCGGCGCGGACCACGAGGGCGGGCTCGGATATCTCCGGCGCCGTGAACGAGGCGTCCGAGGAGGTCACCGCGGCCATCCGGCGCAGCCTCGGGTAGTACTTGGAAAGGAACGCGGCCTGCCCGGACTCGGGCACCACCAGCCGCTCATCGACCAGGGCGAGGTGCTGCAGCTGCGCGGGCACCGGGTGCGCCAGCCGGGCCAGCCGGAACCGGGCGAGCTCGCCGTGGCTGGCTTGGGCGCGGTCGGCGTAGATGACGCCGTGGCCCTCGCTGCCGATGAACCGCAGCGGCACCGCGTCCGCGCCGTCGGCGGTCTTGATCACCGGGGCGATCAGCAGCGTGGTCTCGTCGCTGGTCACGTCGAGGGTGAGCTCGGCCGTGCCCGGCGGCGGCACGGTGCCCTGCTTGCCCCGGTAGACGAACGGCAGCCCGACCGCGTGCGCCTGGTCGAGCACCGGCCAGAGCTGGCGGGACTCGCAGGCGGACAGGTCCAGGTACTTCTGGTCGCCGCCGTAGCCGCCGTAGGAGTAGCTGGCGTAGTACCCCCGCTCGGGGGTGCTCGCCCGGTGCAGCGCGAACAGTTCGTGCAGCAGGCGGACGTGCGCGGGCGGGAACTCGTCGCGCAGCAGCATGTAATCGAGCCGGGACCAGGACAGGTTGCCTGCCACCCAGCCGCCGAGTCGGCCCGGCTGCACCAGCCGGGCCTGGAGCTTGAGCTTGCGGGTGGCGTCGTCGGCCAGCTGCTGCTGCCTGACCTGGGTTGAGTAGCTGGGATAGCGGCTGGTCTCGGACGAGTTCGGCACCAGGGTGAGCTCGACCGCCAGCGGCGCGAGCGCCAGCGAGGCGTCGGCCGGCGGCTCGGCCGGACCCTGCGGGGTGCCGAGCAGCGAGTCGAGCGACTGCTCCCACGGCAGCGTGGACCGGCGGGCGGTGCCGCCCGCCGACGCGGCGGCGGGCAGCAGCGTCTCGTCGGTCGCGGCGAGCACCAGGGCGGCGACATGGACGCAGTTGGCGCCCGCCGCGCAGCTGCAGTAGCCGTGCTTGAACCGGAGCGGGAACCCGTGCGAGGCACGGAACGACGCGGAAACCGTCCTGACCTCGCCGCCGGCATCCCTGACGGTTCCGGTGAGTAGCTGCTGCGATGCCTCCCAGGCCATCTGCACGATCGCGCCGCGGGAAACGGCGGCGGTGCCGTCGGCGAAGCCATCGGCCCCCACCGACGCCTTAAAGGACGCGAGATCTACGTCTCGCAGCACCACCCGTTGCATCCCATCCAGCCTAATCGGTTCTGGTTACTGCCGTGTATATAACCGGTGCCGATCTATGCAGGTCGTCCTGCTCACCGGGAAGCGAGTACCAGCGTCAGCCAACCGGAAAACGTAGACTTCTGATCGTGACCCCCGGCGAGTTCGAGCTAGGCACGGATGGCCCTGCCGTGATCCTGGTCGGTGTGGATGAGTCCGTCACGGCCGCGCGCGCCGCCTGGTATGCGGCCGGGCTGGCCCGCAGGCAGGGCGCGCGGGTGGTGGCCGTGTACGTCGAGACCGCCGGGACGTACATGCTGACGGCCTCGGCCGGGGCCAGCGTACTTGCGGCCGAGGCGGAGGCGCACGACCAGATCGCCGAGGAGTTGTCCGCCCGGGCGAGCGAGGTGGCCCGCGAGCTCGGCATCTCCATGACTTTCGTCACAGCCCACGGGGACCCGTTCCACGAGATTGACCGCGTCGCGCATGAGACGCGGGCCGACGCGGTCGTCGTCGGCGCATCGCTCAAGGCCGGCCACCGGCTGCTCGGGTCGCTCGCGGTGCGCCTGGTGCGGGCGGGCAAGTGGCCGGTGACGGTGGTCCCGTGAGCGGCGGCCCGTGGCTCAACGGCGCTGAGCCTGGCGGCCCGGTGCGTGGCGACGCCGTGCCTGGCGGCCGACGGCTGGTGCTGCTGCGGCACGCCAAGTCGGACTGGCCGGACGTCGCCGACCATGACCGGCCGCTGGCCAAGCGCGGTCGGCGGGACGCGCCCGCGGTCGGCCGATGGCTCGGCGAGGCCGGGTACCTGCCGGACGGGGTGGTCTGCTCCACGGCGCTGCGAGCGCGGGAGACCTGGCAGCTCGCCTCGGACGGGCTCGCGGCGGCCGTGCCCGGCGCTTCCCCCGTGGTGCGGCTTGAGCCCCGGATCTATGAGGCAACCGTGCTCGGCCTGCTCATGCTGGTCCGCGAATTCCCCCCGCAGTGGCGGACGGCGCTGGTGGTGGGCCACAATCCCGGCCTCGCCGAGCTCACCGTCGGACTGAGCGACCCGCCGCCGGACCCGCCCCCGGCGTTCCCCACCGCCGCGATCGCGGTCCTGGCGCTGCCCGGCGCTTGGTCGGACGCCGCCCCGGGGGAGGCGAAGCTGCTGTCCTTCACCGTTCCCGCCGACCTGCGTCCTGCTTTATTTATCAATGTATCGCCTCGATTTAGATCATCCGGATATGGCGCTATGGGGATACGATTTCTGTACTATTCGATCCGCCTGGTGCATACCTGGTGCATAGGGGGACGGTTTGGAAGAGCTGCAGGACGGAGATCCGAGGCAGGTCGGCAAGTACACGTTGCTCGGCCGCCTGGGATCAGGCGGCATGGGCGAGGTCTTTCTCGGCCGGTCGATCGGCGGTCGCCAGGTAGCGGTCAAGATCATCCGGCCCGAGCTGGCCAGGGACCGGAACTTCCGTGCGCGGTTCGCACGCGAAGTCGAGGCGGCGAGCCGGGTTAGCGGCGCCTTTACCGCGCCGGTGATCGACGCCGACCCGAACGCGGTGCGCCCGTGGCTCGTCACCAGCTACGTGCGGGGGCCCTCGTTGGACGAGGCGGTCGGGCGGTACGGCCCGCTCCCCATATCCTCGGTGTTCGCACTCGCGGCGGGTCTGGCCGAGGGCCTTGCCGCCGTGCACGAGGTGGGCGTCACCCACCGTGACCTGAAGCCGTCCAATGTGCTGCTGGCGCAGGACGGTCCCCGGCTGATCGACTTCGGCATCTCCCAGGCCACCGATTTCTCGCAGATGACGATGGTCGGCACGGTCATGGGCACCCCCGGGTTCATGTCTCCCGAGCAGGCGGTTGGCGACCCGGTCGGGCCGGCCAGCGACATCTTCAGCCTCGGCGCGGTGCTGGCGTTCGCGGCCACCGGCGACGGACCCTACGGAACCGCCTCACCCTCGGTGCACCAGCAGCGCGTGCTGTTCGCACCGCCGCGCCTTGACCGCCTGCCGCCTGCGCTCAGGCCCGCTGTCGGGCGGTGCATGGCCATGAACCCGGCTGACCGGCCAAGCGCCAGCCAGTTCCTGGCCGAGTTGGTCGCGGCTCACCCGTTGCCGGCCGACCAGACCGATTGGCTGCCCGCGGGCATCCTGCCAGCCACCGGGCCGGGACCGGCCAAGAACCCGACACCGCCGGCCGCACCGACCTCGCCCGCCCCACGGCCGCCGGTCCCGTCGTTTGTGCCGTCCGCCCCGCCGGTCGGGTCGGCCCCGCCGGTCGGGTCGGCCCCGCCGGTCGGGTCGGCTCGGCCGACGCCAGGGGCGACGCCCGGGTGGGAGGCAACGCTCACCGCTCGGCGTGCCGAGGAGGTCGTGAATCCGCAGCCGGGTCCGCCGCATCCGCTGCCCGGACCCACCCACCCGATGCCCGGGCCTGCGGAGCAGTGGCAGCCGCCGGCCTACGCACCGCCGGCCTGGCAGGCCCCTGGTCCGCCGGTGCCTGGCACGCGTCCGCGGCGGAGGGGGCGACGTGCGTGGCTCATCGCGGCGGTCGCAGTGGCGGCGGTCGCCGGAGCGATCATCGGCGTGCTCGTCGCGCTGCCGAAGCCGGATCCGCCGGTCTTGCAGCCAACCGGCCTGGTGAGTAGTGACCGGACGCCCCAATCGGTGGAGATTGCGTGGTCCCGCCCGGCCAGCGGGCCGCAACCCGACCGGTACGAGGTTCTGCGGGGCGGTCATGAGCTCGCCTCCGTTCCCGGTAACACCACCGATTACCGTGAGACGGGGCTCACCCCGGCTACCGCTTACCAGTTCAGTGTGGTCGCGATTCGCGGCACCAAGCGCTCTGCGGTGTCGAGCGTGCTTACCGTCACGACGCCCACCCCGCCGCTTTACGATTCCGTGCTCGACTCGTCAGGACAGGCCAATCTCACGGAGACGGCCGGCTCTTTCACCGAGACCTTCGACTCCAAGTTCTCTCGGCGGGACGTCGGGGATACCTGGCAGGAACCGTGGTCTTTTGTCCCGGACTGCTCGTCGGGACCGTGCGCCGTGCAGGCAACGGGTAGCGTTGCCGGGCCGACATTTACCACCCAGCTAGCCAGGAACGGCTCGACGTATTCGGGCAGCGTCGCCATTGATAACTGGTGGTACTGCGGTAGCAACATTAACAACCGTATGAAGACGACCCTGGATATCCAGGTGACAGGCGAGCGCGCGGGCATGGTGGACGGCGTGTGGAGCGTCACCTCATACACCGGCACGCTGGTCTGGAACGTCGCTTACGATTCCGACGGCAATTGCCCCGCCGCAACCTACAAGATGTCGATCAGCGGCAAGTAGCCAACGGCGCATATCGGACTGCAGCCATTACCGGGTGTCGTTCGGGTCGTATGGAGCCCCCAAGGACACCCGATGACGGTTCCAGCGAGCCCGCTCACCGGAGTTTCCTCAGGAACGGGTCCTGCGGGGTCTGCGGGGCGGCCCGGATGCGGGCGTCGATGGTGACCGCGCCGGCTGGGCCGGCCAGCACCGGGTTGAGGTCGAGTTCGGCGATCTCCGGCAGGTCGTCGGCCAGCCGGGACACCCGGAGCAGCACGTCGCGCAGCCCCGCGTCGCTGGGGGCATAGCTCTCGCCGGGCGGGCCCAGATGGCCGGGCGGCAGCGGCACCGATCGGATCGAGTTGATCAGGACGTCGGCGTCGGCGCTGGTCAGCGGCGCAAGGCGGGCGGCGTGAGCGGCGGGTGCCTCGTCCGCGAGCCCGCGCAGCCCGACCACCACCAGCGGACCGAACATCTTGTCTTCCTTGACGCTGACGGTCACCTCGGTGAGGGGCAAGCCGACCTGCGCCGCGGCGGTCGCCGGGCCGTCCTCAGGTCGCGCTGCGGTGCCAGCCCCCAGCGGGATCCCGTATAGCTGCAGCAGCGCGATGACATCGGCTCTCGGCAGCCAGCCGCCGGCCGGCTCGGTCGTGAGGAACGAGCGCACCAGCTCGCGGCCGCGCTCGGCGTCCACGTCGGCGAAGGCGGACAGCGCGGCGTGCGGCGCGGCGGCGCGCCACTCCGCATACCGCGCGGCGCGGGCGAGCGCCCGGGCCGCCGCCTCCGGGTAGGCGTAGGCGGGTACCTTCCCGTGCCGGGTGTCGAGCGTGCGGACGGCCTCTGGCTGGTTGAGCACGACCACGGCCAGCGGCACGCTGAGCTCGGCGACCCCGATAGCGGCGAGCAGGTCCCCGGTCGCGCCGGTCCGCAGCACCAGCGCGATGATCGCGTGCACCTCCTCGTCGGCCGCGAGCACCTCGAGCGCCTGGCGGAAGTCGTCGGCCGAGACCGTGGCGACGGTGTCCACCGGCCCGCTCACCGAACCGCCCGCGGGTACCAGGGCGCGCAGCAGTTCCCTGGTCTTGCCCTGCGGGTGGTGCACCGTAAGTCCCAGGTCGGTGCAGGCATCGGCGGCGAGCACGCCCGCGCCGCCGACGTTGGACACGATCGCGATGGTCCGTCCGACCGGCGGCGGCTGGGTGGCGAGCAGCGCGGTCGCCCCCATCAGCTCGCCGAAACTCGGCGTGGCGATAATCCCGGCCTGCTCGAACAGCGCCTCCCGAGTGACCAGCGGCGTGGGATCGGCCCGGTTCGCAGTGACCTCGCGGACGTTCTTGGTGTGCCCCGGCCCGGGGGGCGAAGCCTCCAAGGCGACGCCGACCGGCGGCAAGTTCAGCGCTTGCATGCCGGCCTCACTCCGCCCGGCGTGCACGGTGAGCACCGGTATCCGCGCGCCCACCCGGCGCGCGGTCCGCGCGAACTTGCGCGGGTTGCCGAACGACTCGATGTAGAGCACGGCCACCCGCGTCTGCCCGTCCCCTTCCCACCACATCAGCATGTCGTTGCTCGAAACGTCGAGCTTGTTGCCGACCGAGGCGAAGGAGGAGATACCGATCCCGAGCCGGGTGAGATGGTCCACCAGGGCGAAGCCGAGGCCGCCGGACTGCATGACGAGGCCCGCCGTCCCTGCCAGCGGGTTGGCGGCGGCGAACGTCGCGTCCAGCCCGATCGAGGGCACGGCGATACCGAAGCAGTTCGGGCCGATCAGCCGCATCCCGTGGCTGCGGCAGACGGCGAGCAGGTCGGCGCTGGCGGCCGGGTCAACGGCGGCGGCGAAGACCACCAGGCCGCGCACGCCGAGGCGGCCGCAGGCGTCGGCCGCCTCGACCACCTCGGCCGGCGGCACCGCGAGCAGCGCGAGGTCGGGCGCCTCGGGCAGGCTCGCGATATCGGGGTAGCAGGCCACCCCGCTGATCTCCCGCGCGTTCGGGTTGACGGCGTAGAGCCGGCCCGCGTAGCCGCCGGACTTGATGTTCTCAAGGACCGACCGGCCGACGGTGCCTTCCCGCCTGCTCGCCCCGACCACCGCGACCGACGCGGGCTGGAACACCGGCCGCAGGCTGGCCACGTTGGCCGCCCGCTCGCGCCCCGCCACCGTGTCGAGGTACGCGCCGAACTGCGCGCCGGCGTCGTCGGGTGGCAGCGGGAAGGTGAGGCTGACCACGCCCTCGGCGCGCTTGGTGATGACGGGCAGGCCGGCCTCGGAGAAGACGCGCAGCATGCCGATGTTCTCCTGCAGCGTCTCCGCGACAAACGTCTCGACCTGCCTGGCGCGGGCCAGCGAGACGAGGTGCTCGAGCAGCAGGGTCGCTATGCCACGATGGTGCATGGTGTCCGCGACCGCGAACGCGATCTCCGCCGTCTTCCCGCCGCTATCCGGCTCCGTTTCGTAGCTGGCCAGGCCGACCACCTGGCCGCCGTAGACGGCGAGCAGGGCGGCGTGGGTGCGGCCGTGCTCCCTGGTGACCCGCCGCGCCTCCTGCTCGGCCGCGGTCCTGCTCAGGCTGAAGAAGCGCAGATAGGCGTTGTCGGGCGACATCGCCTGGTGCATCGCCTTGACGGCGGCGAAGTCCTCGAGGGCGGCCGGCCTGATCTGGACGGTCCGCCCGTCGGACAGCAGCGCGTACACCCCGGCGGGGCTCGTGAACGGCTCGCTCATCGGCCTCTCCGCCCTTCGTGGCGCATGCTGATAAGCCATGTCCACCGTATGCCTAAGCCATGTCCACCGTATGCCGGGCAGTCTGCAACGACAAAGCCGGGGAGCCCGGTGGCGAACGTCGTGGCCGATGCGGTCACGAGGTAGATGACACGCCATTCTGCGTTGCGGATGGTGCTGGACGGACGGCGGCTATCGTCTCGCTTGTCACGAGTCCGCGCCTGGCGGTGAGCTCATCGATGGCGGAGAACGCGGCGGGTATGCGCTCGGGCGCGTCCATGACGATCGTGACCGCAGGAATGTGGAGGTCGCCGTGAGGCACCTGGTCACCGCGGAAACCCCAGAGTCCGCGCAGGGTGATGACGCTGCCGATGCCGGCGGCGCGGATCCGTCGGCTGATGGCCTGGTGAATAGAGCGGCCATCGTGCCGGGTCGAGTCGCACGCGTACACAGTGAGCTTCTGCCACAGGGGCCTGCCGTCCGCGTCAGTGCCCTGCATCGCCTGCGGAGGGCCGATGAGTCGGCCGTCGCGCTTGCAGACGCGGACCTTCTCGATGGTGATCAGCGGGTGGCGGAGCAGATCGCCGATCTCGGGGAGCACCAGGCCAATCTGCTGCCCGGAACCGATGGCAGTGACCATCATCGGCGTTCTGGCTTCGCGGCTGGCGAGCCGGGCTCGCCTGCCGCGGCGGCTGAAGGCGTCGTCGATGCCGGCCAGCACGGTGGCGCCGGCGATCTCCCGGCGGTGCAGCAGCTCGCAGATCACTTCGAAGGCGGGCACCTGGTATACCCGGTCTTGGCGGCTGAAGTAAACGGTCAGCTTGGTCGCCTCGCCTGGGCTGTCCAACAGGCCGACCGGGTCGATCTCCCCGCTGAGCAGGGTGGCGCGTTCCAAGGTATCGAGCTCCGCCTTGATGCGCGGGCGGCTGCCGATCGCGACCGTGGGAAGGTCCTCCGATGGGTACCGGGGCGAGCCGACCGCAAGATGCTGTCTGATCAAGAAACCGCCTGTCCCACGAAGGGCAATGCTGGCCCTGATCTGGCCGTCGCCGTATAGCCCGGCTAGCGAGCCGGAGGTGACCGTGCCCCCGGGCCGGCGCTCGCTCAGGTAACTAGTCAGCTTGACGCAGTCCTCGTCCACGGATGAACTCCGATCAGGCGGGGGGCACGGCGGTTCAGGAGACCGCAGGCCACGGTGCCTGGGGATCAACCGGGTGCCAACTAGTCTAGTCAATCCGGCCGCCGGTTCAGATACCGCGATCGTCCAGCATAAATTACGCCATTCGTCGCATCCGGCCGGAAACGATTTGCGTTATTGTTGCCGTGTGAATATCAATATTGATATTGGAGTAATCGGCGGTAGCGGTATTTATGCGCTGGATGAAATAGATAACCCTCGGCAGGTTAAAGTTAAAACGCCCTACGGAGATCCTAGCGCGCCCCTGATCTGCGGCTTGCTGAATGGCAGGTCAATCGCCTTCATCGCGCGCCATGGTGAAGGCCATCGGATCGCCCCGGCCAACATCCCCGCTCGCGCGAACATATATGCGCTGAAGAGCCTCGGTGCCCGGATGGTCATCAGCTGCAGCGCTGTTGGCAGTCTCCGCGAGGATTACCGACCGGGTGATCTGGTGGTGCCTGATCAGATCGTCGATCGCACGAATGGCATGCGTCCGGCGTCGTTCTTCGACGCGGGAATTGTCGTCCACGTACCTTTCGGCGATCCTTACTGCGATTACCTCAGGCGGGCTCTCACTGCGGCGGCGAGGGACATTACCTCCGCGAGTGTCCATGAGTCAGGCACCTACTGCTGCATGGAAGGGCCGCAGTTCTCGACTCGCGCGGAGTCTAACCTGTACCGGTCGTGGGGAATGGACATCATCGGGATGACCGCGCTGCCCGAGGCCAAACTCGCCCGCGAAGCTGAGCTGTGCTTCGCGGCTTTGGCGCTGGTGACCGACTACGACTGCTGGCGCGCCGGTGAGGAAGCGGTGACCGCGACGACCGTGGCAGAGGTGATGAGCCGGAACGCCGCGAACGCGAAGCTTACCGTGGGCCGGCTCGTCGATACGGTGGACATCGCCAGGACGTGCGCTTGCCATGAAACGCTGGCATCGTCGATAATCACCAGCCTCGAGGCCGTCCCGCTGGTCGTCCGCAGTGAACTGGCGCTCTTCACCGACAAGTACATCCCGAGCGGGCGTGCGTGAGGTGGACACGGTTGCCCCCGCCCGGTTGGGCAACGCGTAATCTGCCTACTAAGCCTGATCGCCGCGGCGGTCGCGCTGCCCTGAGAATTCGGTGCGGGGCTGCGGGTTGTTGTGTGGCGCGGGTCGCTGCCGCTCCGTGGCGCAGTTTGCCGCCAGGCTGCGCGTGGGGCCTATCGAGCGGCGCGGGGCGGGCGGGGCTGCGACGATGGGCGCGGGCTGCCCGTGACGCCGAGCTTCTTTGGGATGAGAGCCCGTTTCTAAGCCTGGCGCCGGGACCTTGACCTGAGGGTCGCCTCTTGTCGCCTGTGAGCACGACGGCCAACATTCGCGGCCTCCGAGCCAGATGACCGGGGTCCCCGGGCAGCCCGCCCTTGTTTCCCGAGTCAAGGATAGGAGGCCCCGGGCGGGTCATG
>Ga0302325_10026630_pt1 | contig 12004 bp, 7 predicted proteins | sample Palsa_T0_2_FD_201948 | JGI IMG/M metagenome (GOLD analysis project Ga0302325, IMG submission 201948) | Peat permafrost microbial communities from Stordalen Mire near Abisko, Sweden - Palsa_T0_2 | ecosystem: Environmental > Terrestrial > Soil > Palsa > Peat permafrost | place: Sweden: Abisko... | reverse complement strand
CCGGTTTTCCTTGTCCGCCGCGATCTTCGCTTCCTGAATGCGCTGCACGCAGTAGCTGCACTTCTCCATCACGCCACGCGACCGGACTGAAACGTCGGGGTTGCGCATGAGTTTCAGGCTTTCGGATTCGTAATCGGAGAAGAGCAGGAAGTTGAAGCGCCGCACCTTGTACGGGCAGTTGTTCGAGCAGTACCGCGTGCCTACGCAGCGGTTGTAGACCATCGAATTCAGGCCTTCCGGCGTATGCACCGTCGCGCCCACCGGGCAAACCTGCTCGCAGGGAGCGTTCTCGCAATGCTGGCAGGCCATCGGCTGGAAGTGGGCTCGGGGAGCCGCTAAATCGCCTTCGAAGTAAGTGTCGATGCGCAGCCACTGCATGTTGCGGCCGATCCGGACCTGCTGCTTGCCGACCACGGGAATGTTGTTCTCCGCGTAGCAGCTCACGATGCAGGCATTGCAGCCGGTGCAGCTATTCAGGTCGATCGACATGCCCCAGGCATTGCCGTTGTACTCCCAGTTGGGGAAGAGCGACATCTCCGGATGCGAGACCGGATGCTCTTCATCGTCTTTATTGGCAAAGTTTGGATTGGCCTTGTACTCCTCAAGCGTCGCCGAGCGAATGATGCCGCGCTCTTCCGCTTCGTTCCATTCCAGGGAGTAGTTGCCGTCGCCCTTGCCGCCTGCGAACTTGCCGCGCTTGTCCTGGAAGTGGCTCTTGGTAATCGCCACGCCCCACTTGCCGTCGGTCTTGGCAATCGTGCCGGTCGTATAGAACGGCGCATCGGAAGTCCGAATTGTGTAAGCGCTGAATCCCGTCGATCCCTCTTCGGAGCCCACGCGGCCCGCGGCGGTGCGTCCATAGCCCAGATGGACCGTCGCCGAGTTGTCCGGATGCCCGGCCGCCCACACGATCGGAGCCTTCACCTTGCGCCCGGCAACGGTGATCTCGACAATGTCGCCCTCTTCCACGCCCAGCTTGGTCAGCGTAGCGCCCGAAACCAGCGCCGCATTGTCCCAGGCGAGATTGGTCACCGGCTTGGGCAGCTCCTGCAGCCAGCCCACGTTGGCATAGCGCCCGTCATAGATATTCGGATCGGGCCGGAAGATGACTTCAAAAGCATCTTTCGCAGCGGGCGCTGGCACCTTTGAATTCAACGAAGCGCTCTTGAGCACGCTACCTTCGGAAGCAGTTCCGTCAATCCACCCCGCATGAAGCGCCTTGCGCCATCCCAGCTCAAAGTCGCCCTTGATCGCCGACTTATGCGTAGCCCGCACCGCCTCATACGCCGAGGTCTGCGGCTCATCCAGCATCGCCTGGATCACATCGTGCGCGGTGTGCCCGCCATACAGCGGCTCAATCAGCGGTTGAATGATGGAAACCGTTCCGTCATAGCTCCTAACATCCGACCACGATTCCAGATAATGCGCAGCCGGCAGATGCCAGATCGCCTCAAGCCCAGTCTCGTCCACATGCGACCCAAGATGCACAGAGGTTTTCGCATTTCCGAGTGCCGTCTTGAACTCCAGGTCGGCAGGAGCGTCGTAGACCGGATTCGAATTCAGCATGACCAGCCAATCGACCTTGCCTGCGTTCAGATCCGCGACCAGCGACTTCATATCCGCAATCTGGTCAGCCGCATCTGAATTGCTTCCCGCCGCCGTCTTGCCGACATTGCCGAGCGTATCGTTGATCGCCGAGGCCATCGCGGCCACCGAGTTGTCTTGATACAACCCCGGAATCACAACACTCTTGCCAGCGCTCGCCTTCAAATCCTTGGCCAGCGCGTTCAGAAACTTGGTCTGCTCTTCCGTCCAGCTATACGCCGGAGCCGAAGCGCCGCCAGCCCCAACCGCGCTCGCCAACGCAGCCGCAAAAGCCGGGATCTCGCTCGCCCTGAGCGCCAGCCGATGCTCGGCCTTCATGCCTGTCGTCGACGGCGTGCTCTCGATCACGTACAGCCGGTTCATCGTCTTGTCGCCATCGGCCAGCTTGCGCCGCTTGGCGTACTCGCGAATCAGCTTGTGCGATCCCGGATAGCTTGCGCCCGATAAGAAATCCGCATCCAGCGAGACGATCACATCCGCCTGCTCCAGCGAATACTGCGGATTGAAACCCTTGGCAAACGCCGTTCCCGCCAGCGCCGGTTCATACTGCACCAGCTTCGCCTTCGGATAGGCCTTCTGCGCCTCGCTCCACTGCCGCTGCAGGGTCGGCGAAGTAATCGACTTGCTCAGGAAATAAATCCCCTCGCCGCCATTGGCCTTACCCGCCATCAGCCGCTCGCGATAGTCCCGATAGAACTCCGCCCATTCCGCCGCATTGCCACGCAAAGTCGCACGTTGCGAGCGGTCCGGATCGTACAAATCCAGCAGCGAACCCTGCGTAAATACATCCGAAGAACCCAGATTGTAAGGATGATCCGGATTGCCATCGATCTTGATCGGCCGGAAGGAATCGGCCTTCACCAGCAGCGGCACGCCGCCGGTCGGAAAGGGATGCGCCGAAGCAAAGTAATTCGCCTTGCCCAGAATCAAATCTTCCGGAGCCTTGACGTAGGGGTAAATCGGCTCATCCGGCTGCTTGGTGCAACCCGCCATTCCAGCCAGCGCCAGCGATGCGCCCATCAGCTTCATGAACCCGCGCCGCGAGACCGGATCGACCCACTCCTGCGCCTGGTCGGGAAACTCCTTGGCCACGGCAGCCTCGAACTCCGGCGTCCCAGCCAGCTCATCGATCGACCGCCAGTAGCGCTTGCCCTTCTTGCCCTCAAGCTGCTTGCGCACCTCGGCCAGCGTCAGCTCCGGCGCCGCAACCGCACCGCCCTTGTCCTGATCCATCATGTCTTTCCCAACTTCGCTGCTCATCGGTGGCACACCTCGCAGCTGGCAAGCTCATTCGGCTTGCGAATCTTGTAGTGATCGATGAGGAAATTGCCCAGCGCCCGCTGATCGGTGAACTTCGTATAGGCCGGCTTTGCCGGAGCCATCATCATCATCGCCCCATCCGCCTGCGCCGAAACCCCGCGCATTCCCGGCAGCTTCACCGCATTCAAATCCAGCGAAGCAACTTCGGTCCCTGTCTTGCCCGGCTCCGTCGTCTGGCAATCCACGCTCTGCGCCGTCGGCTTGCCCGTCTGCTCTCCATTCACCGAGCACCACACCGGCTTCTGCAGCGTCGGGCCTTCCCAAGCCATGTTGTACACCTGGCTCACCGGCCGCAGGTTCTTCGCCGGATCGCGATGGCAGTTCAGGCACCACTCCATCTGCAACGTGTTCTGCTGGTACATCAGCGGCATCAGGTCCACGCGGCCATGACAGCTGGCGCAGCCCAGGCCCTTGTTCACATGGATCGAGTGATTGAAATAGACATAATCCGGAAGGTCGTGCACCTTGGTCCACACCAGGCTCTCGCCCGTCGCCCAGCTATGCCGCACCGGCTCCAGCAGCGCCGCATTGGTCCAGATCTGCGAGTGGCAGTTGATGCAGGTCTTGGTCGGCGGAATCCCCGCGTAGCTCGACTTCTCAACGGTCACGTGACAGTACTGGCATTGCAGGCCCAGTCCCTGCACATGATGCTTGTGGCTGAACGGCACCGGCTGGTCCGGCCGCTGACCTTGCCGCGTCACCCACGGCGAACGCTGCAAGCTATCCAGCGTTACGCCCAAAGCGATCACGATCAATCCCGTCAGGACCAGGCTCATACGTGCCAGCGCGTTCGAGCTGCGGTCAAAAATCTGCGCCATGAATGCTTCCCTGCTTCCGGTTTGTTCCCAACTCGTAGATGCGTCCCCGCCGCGCCGGCGGTTTCACAGGGTATTCGCTTGAAAGATGCCTTGCATGATGCCTTAGAGCCCTTAAATCCAGACTGCCTGCTGCTGTCGCTGCTTGAAGCCCAAAGTCGAGAGTGGTCTCGCATGGGGAAGAGGAGCCCTGGAGCGTGAAGAAGGGTCCGAAGTCCAAGTGTGAGAGTGTCCAATACGGGACAACCCCGAAGATTCAATATAGCAGCGAAATTTGCCTCAACGCACCAAAGCGTATCGCCTCACGGTAAAAAAATCGTCCTCGGGAATTCCCATAAGCGCATGAAAACAAAACCCATTGACAATATGGGAATTTTTCGCGGTTGACCATCTCCCCGCCACAACCCCTTCGTCCCAATGCGTGATAACCCGACTAAATGAGTCCTAAATTGAGCCTCCAACTCAAAGCCTCGGCATAACGTCATTACTTTAGTTGCTCTCCATCATCGAAAGGCTTCAACTTTCTTTCTTCGCAAGATGCTCGCTTTTGCTTTTCACACTCACACTCCACACTCACACTAGACCGGGGTCCCCGGCGACAGGTCTTCGTCGCTGGGGTGGTTCACATCCCCGTCATCACCAGCATCCGCGGCTCGGTCATCTCCTCGATCGCCCACCGCAGCCCCTCGCGTCCCAGCCCAGAGTCCTTCACGCCCCCATAAGGCATCGGGTCCAGCCGCCACGTAGGCGTATCGCCCACAATCACCGCGCCCACTTCAAGCTCGCGGTACGCCGTCATGATCCGCCCCGCATCGCGCGTATACAACCCGGCCTGCAAGCCATACCGCGAACGGTTTACCATAGCCAGCGCCTCTTCAAAGTCGTCATACGGCTCAACCATCACCACCGGCCCAAAAATCTCCTCGTCGTGCACCTTCATTCCCGGCTTGGTCCCAGTGAGAATCATAGGAGCCAAAACAGAACCCTCCCGGCCGCCACCCTCCACCAGCTTCGCGCCAGCCTCCAGAGCCTCCTTCACCCAACTCTCGATCCTGTCTGCGTCGGATGGCCGTATCACCGGTCCAATCTCCGTAGCCTCCTCCGCTGGATTCCCGCGCACCATCTTCGTCGCCCGCTCCACCAGCTTCCACACAAAGGTCTGAAAAATCGTCCGCTCCACATATACCCGCTGCACGCTGATGCAGCTCTGCCCCGCATAGCCAAAGGCCCCATGCGCTACCCGCATCGCCACGCCATCCAGATCGCGCCAGTCCGAATGCAGAATCATCGCCGCATTCCCGCCCAGCTCCAGCACCACACGCTTTTTTCCCGATTTGGCTTTCAAATTCCAACCCACCGAAGCCGACCCGGTAAAGCTCACCAGCTTCAGCCGGTCCTCGCGCTCCGCCAGCCACGCCGTGTCTTCGTTCGAAAGCGGCAGCACCGCCAGCGCCTCCTCCGGCCATCCCGCCTTCAAGATCACCTCGCCCAGCGCCAGCGCGGTAAACGGCGTCTGCGGAGCCGGCTTCAGCACCACCGGACACCCCGCGGCAATCGCCGGAGCCAGCTTATGCGCCACCAGCATCAGCGGAAAATTGAACGGAGTAATCGCCAGCACCGGCCCCACCGGAAACCGCTGCACCAACCCCCACCGCCCCTCGTTGCCTTCCGTCAAATCCAGCGGAATCGACTCCCCGCCCAACCGAATCGCCTCTTCAGCCGCGGTTTTGAAGGTCAACACAGCCCGCTCCACCTCCACGCGCGCCGTCCTTACCGGCTTGCCCGCCTCGGCCACAATCAACTGCGCAAACCGCTCCTTCTGCTCGATCAGCGCCGCGGCAATATCCTCCAGAATCTCCTTGCGCTTCCACCGCGGCAAAGCCCGCGTCCGCCGCACCGAAGCCACAGCATGAGTCACCGCCTCGCGCGCGTCTTTTCGGGTCGCAACAGTAACCTTCCCCAGCAACCCCTGGTCCCAAGGCGACCGCACCTCCATCGCCTCCCCATCCGTCCATTCCTTGCCGCACAACAAAAATCCCGTCTGCGTCCCAGGCCGCATCTTCATAACAAAAACGCTCCTAACCGTTACGCTCCATCCTAAAGCCCGCCACACACCACAGCGAAACCTTCACACTCACTCCAACGCCGTCTTCCTGGGCGAAGTCGAAGGACCTGCGTTTGTCTTTTCCAGCGGAACTTACAGATCAGGTTCGGAAGGATCGGCACTCCATGCTGTCACCCGCAGAGTCGCCTCGGCCTTAACAATCGCTAGGAGAAAGAATGGCTCTAGTCGCATCTCAAACACAACGCCGTCATCCCACACGATCGTCTGACTCAATGTAACTTCAATCTCTCCGCCTTCACTCCTGAAGCCCTGTAGATAACTTCGATGTAACTCCAGAAAAGTAAGCATCTCCTCCAGCGCTAGGCCAAACGCATCGTTCCCCAATCCCACGCGAAAATTGCACATCCACATCGTGGTTTTGCGCGTACCCCGGCTGGTTTGGTAGCCAGCTCGTAGAGCACCAGTTGGATGCAAACCCAGCGCACTGGATATAGCTGCGGGATCGCACGATGGATGGTGAAGCATGAGGCCGATACGAAAAGAATCTGCCTGGTCAGGCATTCCAGTCTCTGCTCCTGTTCCAACCCTTATGAGAGTAATTCAGTATGCTTTAGTACAATTCTCCAGCGATCAGTCAGGATCTGCGTATAAGGGGATTTCGGATTTATCCGAAGCGAAGGCGCAAACCCGTTGCACTCAAGTCGTCTTCTCAGAGAACATCACAATGTAACAGCAATAAGTAATCAACCCCATGCGCAAACTCCTCCACATCCTCTCTCTGGCCGCCCTGGCCACCCTCCTCTGGATCACCTACGCCGCCCTCTACGGCCCCAACCGCCTCACCGGCCGCATCCCCACCCACTTCGGCCTCGACGGCCAGCCCAACGCCTGGGGCGAGCCCAAAATGCTTCTCATGCTTCCCGCCGTAGCCGCATTTCTTTACATCGTCATGACCGTCGCCGGCCGCTTTCCCAACGCCTTCAACTACCCTGTCCGCGTCACCCCGATCAATCGCCCCCGCCTCGAGCGCATCGCCCTCAACATGATCGCCTGGCTCACCGCGGAGACCGTCTCCCTCTTCGCCGCCCTCCAATACTTCATCGTGCAGGCCGTCCGCACCCAGCACAACGCGCTCCCGCCCGCGCTCATGCTCATCGCCATCGCGGTCATCTTCCTAACCATGGCGCTGCACATATCCGCCATGCGCCGCGCCGCCTGAGCAACACCGCTGAAATCCCCCGCCAATCTTCAAAAATCCGTGACAAACCGATGACATCTCGTTGACACCACTTCCAGCCCCGCAGGCATAGCCTTCGAAAGGACTTGGGCTGCAGTCCTCCCCGCATGCAGACCCCAGCCCGTCTGGCATCCCTCAAACCCAAGCGGGGTCTCACAGCATTTGGAGAGGTTTCCAATGAAAGCATTTCTGCGTCTCGCAGCGGCAACAACGCTTGCCGTCGCCTCGGCATCGGCCTTCGCCCAGAACTACACCCAGGTCAATCTCGTCGCCAACACCTCCGGCATCGCCCCCGTCACCGACCCCAACCTGGTCAATCCCTGGGGACTCTCCCGCATGTCCGGCAGCCCCTGGTGGATCTCCGACAACGGAACCGGCCTGAGCACCCTCTACAACGGCGCCGGAGCCATCACACCCCTCGTCGTAACCATCCCCAAATCCAATCCCACCAGCAAAACCTTCCCCACCGGAACCCCCACGGGAACCATCGCCAACGGCAGCCCAACCGACTTCCTGCTCACCCCCACCGCGCAGGCAGAGTTCCTCTTCTCCACCATTGACGGCACCATCTCCGGCTGGAACCCCGCCGTAGGCAACCCCGCCGGCGTCTCAGGGACCTCAACGCACGCCGTCATCACCGTCAAGACCACCGACGGCTCCAGCTACACCGGTCTCACCAGCGCCTGGATCGATGGCAAGCGCTACCTTTACGCCGCCAACTTCACCTTGGGCCGCGTCGACGTCTACGACAACGCCTTCCACCCCGTCCACTTGAACGGCGGCGGCAGCGGCTTCTTCAACAGCTTTGAAGAGGCTCCGTTCACCGACTTATTCCTCCCCCGCGACTTCGTCCCCTTCAACGTTCAGGCCATCGGCAACGACATCGTCGTCACCTTCGTCCTGCACCACGAGGGCCAGCAATTTGAAACCGACGGCCCCGGCCTCGGCTACGTTGACATCTTCAGCTCCTCCGGCAAGCTCCTCCGCCGCCTCGAGCACGGCTCCTGGCTCAACGCCCCCTGGGGAGTAGCCCTCGCCCCGCTCGACTTCGGCACCTACAGCCACGACCTGCTCATCGGCCAGTTCTCCGGCGGCGGCAGTACTGAAGGCAGCGGCACCATCGCCGCCTACGACCTGGCCACCGGCGCATTCCTGGGCCTGGTTGAAGACGCAGCCGGAAACCCGCTCGCGATCAACGGCCTCTGGGCCCTGAGCCCCGGCAACAGCGCCTCCGCAGCCAACTCCGACCCTGCCGGCGCACCAGCTAACGAGCTCTACTTCACCGCCGGCCCCAACCACGGCGCAGGCGGCCTCTTAGGCTACCTAAAGCCCGTCTCCACAGAACTGATCAAAGGCAACGACCAGTAAGCTACCAACTTCAATCCAACCTGGGTGCCCCAGGTCTCGCTTTTGAGACCTGGGATTCGCCCAATTTGGCACGAAACATCAACCCAAGCCCAAGCCGGGAAACCTCACTCATTCCCGCAGCACTGCGAACACACCAGGACCGCCCGGCGCAGCTACGCTGACCAGCAAGCATGTCCGCCGCCGTCCTAGCCCCCACCACCACACCGCTCGAATCAGCCCGCCACCACCACGCCCAGGGCGACCTCCTCCAGGCCGCCAAAGCCTATCGCGAAACCCTCCAATCCTACCCCCAGTCGCAACCCGCACTCCTCGGCCTAAGCCTCCTCGCCCGCCAGAGCAACCAGTTCCAAGCCGCCCTGCACATGGCCCAGGCCGCGCTCGCCGCCGGCTCCTCCAACGCCATCGCCTGGGCCAACTTAGGCGACACCCTCGCCGCTCTCCACCAAACCATCCAAGCTGAGCCCATCTTCCGCCACGCCCTCAGGCTCGATCCCAGCATCGCCGCCGCCCACTACGGCCTCGGCAACTGTTTAGCCCTGCGAAACGACTATCCCAATGCCCTGGTGAGCTTTGAAACCGCCGCCCGGCTCGTCCCCAACATCCCCGAATTCCACTTCGCCCAAGCCTTCGCCCACGGCCAGCTCGGAGCACACCCGCGAGCCATCGCCGCCTACCGCCACGCCGTCACCCTCCGCCCCAGCTTCGCCTCCGCCTGGCTCAACCTCGGCGTCGAACTCATCGCCGACGGCCGCGACAACCTCGCCCACCTCTGCTACCGCGAAGCCCTCGCCTCCGCCAGCAGCCCCAACACCCAGATCTCCACCCATCTCAACCTGGGCCACCTGGCCCGTAGCCGCCGTAATTTCCCTGTAGCCGAGGAACACTACTGCGCAGCCCTAGCCTTGGCCACCAGGCCTCACCAGGCCAGCCAACCCCATCCCGCCGGCCGCCTCGCCGAAATCCAAGTAGCTTTTACCTACCTCCACCTGGAACAAAAACAATTCCCCCAAGCCTGGCAGTCCCTCCAAGCCGCCGAATCAGCCAACCTCCAACCAGCCAACCCAGAAATCCCCAACGCCCGCGGCATCCTCCTCCTAGCCGAAGAAAGCGCCTCACCACCAATGAGGGTGCCCCAGGTCTCGACTTTGAGACCTGGGAGCGGCGCTAACCGTATAGATCCCCTTCACCAAGCCATCGCCGCCTTCCATCAAGCCGAAGCCCAGGGCCACAAAACCGCTGCCTCCAACCGCGGCAACGCCCTGCTCCGCCTAGGCCTCTGCGAAGATGCCTTAGCCGCCCACCGGGCCGCAGCCGCCGCCAATCCCCACCACCCCGGCGTCCTCTACAACCTCGCCCTAACCCAGCTCCGCCTCGGCGACTACGCCCAAGGCTGGCCCAACTACGAAATCCGCTGGAGCTTCCGCGAAGTCCATCCCCACCCCCGCCGCTTCCGCCAATCCCGCTGGCAAGGCGAGCCACTACCCGAAAACTCCGCACTCCTGATCTACGCCGAGCAAGGTCTAGGCGACACCCTCCAATTCGTCCGCTATCTCCCGCTAGTCGCCGAAAGGTTGACCTCATCAACGGAAAGTTTGGGTGCCCCACATCTCGATTCCGAGATGTGGGATGCGCAGCAGACCCCGCCGCATACGCAATTCCGCCTCATCCTCGAAGTCCAGCCTCCACTAACCCGCCTCCTCGCCGCGCACTTCACCAACTCCAAAGTCAAAGTCCAGATAATCCGCCACGGCGACCCGCTGCCCAGCTTCACCCACCATTGCCCGCTCATGAGCCTCCCAGCCATCTTCCAAACCACCCTCGAAACCGTTCCAAACCAAACTCCCTATCTCCATCCCGATCCCGAACTCGTCCAAGCCCGCGCCGCCGAGCTTTCCCCGATCCGCCCAGCCATAGGAATCTCCTGGGCCGGCAACCCCAACTACCGAGCCGACCAGGAGCGGTCCACCCACCTCCAAACCTTCCTTCCACTACTCGAAATCCCCAACTTCCAATGGATCTCCCTGCAAAAAGGCGAAGCCGCCAATCAAATCCCCCAACTCCCGCCAGAACTCTCCCTCCACGACGGCTGCTCCCGAGACCGCGACCTGGCCGACACCGCCGCCCTCGTCGCCAACCTCGACCTGGTCATCACCACCGACACAGCCATAGCCCACCTCGCCGGCGCGCTCGGCAAACCTCTCTGGCTCCTTCTGCCCTGGCAATCCGACTGGCGCTGGATGCAGCAGACCCTCACCACCCCCTGGTATCCCACCGCCCGCCTCTTCCGCCAATCTTCCCTCGACAACTGGCCCGAACTCCTCCACCGCGTAGCCGCCGAGTTGTCCCTGTGATACAACGGGAATCGTCAGCCCTTCGGGAGCAAGGATGTCCCAACCCACGCGCGAGCAAGATTCCATGCCAGATTCACAGCCCGCTTTCGAGCCCGAACACACAACTGGGCACGCGCCCGTGCTCGTCTACGACGTAGGCGGCAGCCACATCTCCGCCGCCATCTGCTACCCCCAAACCTTCGCCCTGCACGGAATCTCCCGAGCCCCGCTCCCCGCCGCCACTGAGACCAATCCGGGCGCCGGCCATTTTTCAGCCGCCAGCTTCGGCCGCCTCATCCACACCCTCGGCGAGGCCGCAGCCAACTCCGCAAACATCCGCGTTCAAAATCTCGCCGGAGCGGCGTTGGCCATGCCAGGCCCTTTCGACTACGAACGCGGCATCAGCCAGATGCGCCACAAGCTGACCTCGCTCTTCGGCGTCGACCTCAAGTCCGCCCTCGCCGCCCGTTTCGGCTGGCAGCCCTCCCAAGTCCGCTTCGTCAACGACGCCGCTGCCTTTCTGCTCGGCGAAATGGGCGCCGGAGCCGCCAAAGGCTACGCCCGCGCCATCGGCATCACCCTCGGCACCGGCATCGGCTGCGCTTTCGGCGTCGCGGATGCAGCAGGCAGCCGCGTCCTCACCGAAGGGCCGGGCATCCCTCCCGGCGGCGAAATCTGGAATCTGCCCTACAACGGCGCCACCGTCGAGGACTTCGTCTCCACGCGCTACCTCCGCGCCCAGTACCAGTCCCTCACTGGCATGGAAGCAGAGGTCGCTGTTATCGCCGACACCGCCAAAGGCGACCAGCCCTGCCCTGAAGACCTGCCTCCCTTAAAACCCGCGCCTGGTGCGCCCGAAGACCCCTATCTCGCCCATTGCCGCGCCCGCCGCGCCTTCGAGAACTTCGGCCGCCACCTCGGCCTCGCCCTCAACCAGCATGCAGCCGCCTTCCATCCAGAGGTCATCGTGCTCGGCGGAGGCATCAGCCGCGCCTCGGCGCTCTTTCTGCCCTCCACCCGCAAAGCCCTCGCACCCGGCTTCGCACCCAAGATCGCGATCTCCACCCTGATGGATCACGCACCCTTAGCCGGTAGCGGCGTCCACTGGTTCACGACCTAGACTGCTGTCGCTTCTGCAGACTAGTAGAACGATTCCTAAATAACATTGCAATACAATGGATTGTGGCGTAGTCTCCTGACATACCATTGTTAGGAGGCTTGCCGCGTGCCCTTTGTTAGCCATCGCGCGCCCTTGAGGCTGAGT
>Ga0302325_10026627_pt1 | contig 12005 bp, 16 predicted proteins | sample Palsa_T0_2_FD_201948 | JGI IMG/M metagenome (GOLD analysis project Ga0302325, IMG submission 201948) | Peat permafrost microbial communities from Stordalen Mire near Abisko, Sweden - Palsa_T0_2 | ecosystem: Environmental > Terrestrial > Soil > Palsa > Peat permafrost | place: Sweden: Abisko... | reverse complement strand
GGTTGATGTTAGGATTGAGTTTGCGTTGCAGGCCCCATTGCAACAAACAGCACGCCATCGAAATTTAGCGGATGCTCGGTGCTGATTAACCTACCTAAGTTTAAGTCCTGAAGTTGCTCGTACACAACGTAAACCGCATCTAATTTATCTACTATTAATAAACCTCAAATTCGTAAACAAATGCTATATTCCACATTTTGTCTCTATGTATCAGATAAACTTAATCCTCAAAAGCTTTAAAGACCCCCGCCCCACCAGCGTCAGGCGACGCAGAAGGGGCGTGGCTGTGGACCTCTTGGCCTGCAGCACACTAACCTATTATTCGTCAGAACTTCTAGGAGGTGCTTACCTTCGTATCCAGATTATTGTTCTATAAAGTAGTCGCCTCTCCTTCGCTACTATTCTCAAAACTTCAAAAATCGAAAAATTGTATTTAACCCCCCGCTTTCCTCTTCCACCCAGACTAGAGACAAAATGTCCATTCCCTACTCCCAGATCCCCGCTGAGGCGACGAAGCATCCCGCTCCTTTCGAGATTTTGATCCCAGACGCGAAATTATTGGAGTTCAGTGCGCTCTTAAAATTATCTAAGGTTCCTGCTCCAACATATGAGAGTTTGCAGGAAGATAGACGGTTTGGTGTTAGTCACAAATGGATAGCGGAAGCAAAGAAGTATTGGGAGGAGGAATTTGGTTGGTGAGTGCGATTGTCTCTGCTTGCGGACATGTCTTTGAATTCCCGGAAATTTCAATGTCTCGAAATTGTACCTTATGGCTGCTTTGTGTTTTCTCACTCAGCACCCTTGGCTCACCGGGCGTTTCAAAATAGGAGGAAATGCGAGGAACACATGAACTCATTCCCTAACTTCATGGCCGATGTTATTATCGGAAAGGAAGAATACAAGATTCATTTCGTGGGCTTATTCTCCGAGAAAGACGATGCTGTTCCTTTAGTTCTGTTCCATGGCTGGCCAGGTGAGTCTCCGTTTCCCCTTCACTTATTCCCGACGTCTAAGCAAAATATCAGGCAGTTTCCTAGAATTTCTTCCCATCTTGGCATTAATGAAGCAAAAATACAACCCGCAAACACTCCCCTACCATATCATCGTCCCCTCTCTTCCAGGCTACGCATTCTCCTCCTCACCACCACTGAATCGCGATTTCGGCATGGCCGATATAGGAGCAATCATGAATCAGCTGATGCTAGATCTGGGCTTTGGATCTGGATATATTGCTCAAGGAGGCGATATTGGGAGTCGTGTTGCGAAGACTTTAGGTGGTGAATATGAGGCGTGCAAAGGCATGGACTCTCATTCCCTTTCGTCATTTGTATTTGAGTTATGTTGCTAATGAAAGAGTAGCGGTGCATATCAACTACTCACCAGAGCGCTCTCCCCCGGAAGGAATAACAGTGTCTTCATTAACAGCAAAGGAAGAAGAAGGGTTGAAGCGCGGTGAAGACTTCGTGAAAATGGGTGCAGCATATTCACTCGAACACGCCACTCGGCCAAGCACAATCGGCCTCGTATTGGGGTCAAGTCCGATGGCGCTACTTGCTTGGATTGGAGAGAAATTCTTGGCATGGTCAGACGAAGATCCGGATCTAGAGACGATTTTGGAGAGTGTAACGTTGTACTGGCTCACGGAGACATTTCCCACATCGATATATCCTTACCGTTTAGTCCGTCATCCCTTTCCCATTTCCGCTATTGATCCGCGCTTTCGTCTCATATGTCCATGGATAGAATGGAAAGTTAACAGTATAGCAGAGATTCCTCCCCAACTACAAACCCACACCGCCGTATCTCAACAAACCAACGGGATATTCCTATTTCCCGAAAGAAATCACGCCAACTCCCAAGAGCTGGGTGGAGACGGAGGTGAATTTGGTGTTTTATTGTGAGCATGACAAGGTGCGTTTGATTTCCTTTTGCTCCGAGCTTAGAGCGGAAAGCCGGTGAGAGGTAGCTAAAGTCAACTGGTGGGGTTGAGATTAGAGACAAAAAGGTGCTAATTCGAAGTTTCTATAATTCAGGGAGGTCACTTTGCGGCATTGGAGCAGCCAGAATTGTTAATGGGAGACATTGAGGAGTTTGTTGATGAAGTTTGGTCGAAGTAACTATCAAAGCTATACATTTTTCCCAGACTCGACGGCAAACCAAAATCCAGCTCAAAAACCATAACACTCAAAGTAGCTTCAACCTTTTTCTTTCATATTGCCGCGATCGCGTTTTTCCCTTATTCCCTGTTCGTAAAGTGTGGTAAATATGGTGGAGCAACGGGAAGTGATCCGGTACATACTACCATGGTAGTGCTTGTCCAGTGATCAACCTCAATCTACCCTGACTCTGGGCAGACTTGAGGACAGAGTTTATTTTCCATAATGCAGATCAAGTTAGCAGGGGCTTTTATGGATAAGCACCACCTTGCTCGATGCTACCAAGCGCTGCTCATCCAGGTCACGGGAGTGGCTGATTGCATGAGATATGGCAGGAGTGGCTAGACAATTCTGTAGTCGGATTGGCGCCACCAAAGGGACCGCTTCGTCAAGCAACATGTCAGGACACCATCTGCTCATGAGGGATGTCAATGGAAGAAAATTCAATTTTGAGCTCCGTTGCTAGTGGTCTTGACAATGCCTAAAAAAATAGAGAAAATAAAATCCGAACCGCACAAAGACTAGGTACAAAGACCAGGTACCCACAAAATCAGTTGAGATACTCCTTTAGTACTGGTATATGCCGGCTACCACAAGTAGTCTAGAACAGTTAGTATAATATCAAAGAGAACGCCATGAGATATTAAAGAGGCAGCCGAGATGTTGCAACACGCAATTATATTTTATCATTGGTCTGTAAATAAAATACAGTCGTTGCGCTTCGTGGATCCGGGGATCATCCGTCTCGGACCAGATGATTTGGAGATACACTACACGTAATGATCTGCCGACGATCTACCTCCTCTAGCGCGATGACAAGACATTGCAAAGACCTTCGATCCCGAGGAGTCTAATACGATGGCTTCCCAGCCAGAAGAGACGCAGACGCGTGCATATTCAGAGACCAAACTGTTTGAGATTCACCGTAGGGTGTTTCTTCTTGCAGTGCCGCCTGAAATTATCCTTCCTAGGGACTGGTCTACCATATTTGCCACAACCCTTGACAGTACAAACCCAATCGACCTGGCCATTTTCATGTATGGTTTCGACATGACGCTTTAAGCCGTTGTTGTCAGCAAAGCTCTTGTTGCATTCGTCACAACGGTGGCGAGAGGTGCTACCGTCTTGAGAGCCTGCTCTTATTTCCGCCGAGGTCGAGTCGTAGGGCTGCTGCTGAAGTTCTGCTGTTGTTTCGACCGAAATTGAGTCGTAGGACTGCTGCTGGGTTTCATCCCAAGGGTGGGCAGAATCTGGTATAGGAGAGTAGGGGAGGTTGTCGCCGTCAAAGGGGTTGTAACCCGGGAAATTGTCCTGCTGAGCACTAGAAGAAAATCCTAATCCTGAATGGACACTGTCGGCACTCTCGTTCTCCGATAAAGACAAGGAAGTAGCGAGTGGTGTGGAACTTTCGCGTGCACTGCAAGACTCGCGCGCGTTGTCGCTCACACACGCACTATAGCACAAATTCTCGAAGTTCTCTGAAGAGAGTGCTGAAGGATCGTAGCGGTCCGAACAGTAAAAGGGGACGTGTTGACTTAAAGCTCCACAAACACGCGGCTCGTTGCTTGACAAGGGTCAGGCGGTGCGGGCCTCCTGCTTAGTGCACGGGAGACCCGGCTCCTGTTGTTTAAATGAAATTGATTGAGAACTGTGCAGTCCTGGGCCACTTCACAAAGTAGCTATGCCCAGGACTGTTTATGAGAGACGAAGTGTATGAGGTCGAGGCGAGGGTGTTGCTTTAGAACATTTTTCCTAGAGACGACCACTGACTTTATATTCACATTTTCTTCACAACTCCTTTGCCAGGCTGATTCAACTCAAGTCTGTGCAGAGAGGCTGCCTGCTTCTTGCATATTCGATGGGGCTGCGCCCAATGTGGTTGACCAATCCCTACTACAATCTGCTGTGGCGTGAGGCTCAGTGCAAAAGCAGCCTCAAAACTGACCAATGGGGTAGGTAAAGTGCACAATAGATTGCCTCACATCAACCCAACCGCAGAATAAGAACATTTTCCTTGCAGCCTAATAAAACGCCCCGCGTGCCACGTGGAGCTTAGTGTAAACGCAGCCTCAAAACTAGCCAACTGTGGAGAGGTGCGCATGCATGCCTCACAACGAGCCAACCACAGAATAAGATCATTTTCCTTGCGGCTTAATAAAACGCCCCGCGTGGAGCTTGGTGTAAACGCAGCCTCAAAACTGGCCAACTGTGGAGAGGTGCACATAAACGCAGCCTCAAAACTAGCCAATTGTGGAGAGGTGCACATGCATGCCTTACAGCGAGCCAACCACAGAATAAGAACGTTTTCCTTGCGGCCTAATAAAACGCCTCGCGTGGAGCTTGGTGTAAACGCAGCCTCAAAACGGGCCAACTGGGGAGAGGTGCACATGCATGCCTCACAGCGAACCAACCATAGAATAAGAACATTTTCCTTGCGGCTTAATAAAACGCCCCGCGTGGAGCTTAGTGTAAACGCAGCCTCAAAGCTGGCCAACTGGGGAGAGGTGCACAAGCATGCCTCACAACGAGCCAACCACAGATGATATCAGAGCATCAGAATTGCGCTCGATTTCTCGTATCCCGTCCAATCTGCATTGGTCATTTCACTTTTGCTGGAACTTTATCGCTCTTATGGACGGAAATGTTACACAACCACGCATGTCGCATGCTAGCTATACTCTTTTGGATATTGAGAGCCTCAAAAAGAGCCAATTGCGAGTCGAACCCTGTACTAACGCCAAGACACTGCCGCCGCACAGCTGCTGGTTCTTCGTCTCTTATCGAAACTTTTAGCAGCACGAATGGCTCCTTCGATTATAAAAGGGACGAGTGGACCTTGAAGATGGAGTCAAAAAATTCTACAATCTTCTTCTATTTAACCACTGGTTTTCTGAACAAGTCAAACTCTCGCTGATCTTCCTCTTGAATAAACACATCCTCATCATATCAATTACTCTACCCGTAAATTCAAAAAATGGCCGTCGGCCGGGACATCATCACCTTATCAAACCCGGCATTGCTTGAAAAGGTCGACAAGCTCCGCGACTTGAATATTGGCCAACATGTGCCTCTCCCTCAGGTAAGATCAGAAGGCCGATATTAGGTATGATTCCACATAAGCTCACACGTAAAATAGCTTGTTGTAGTCGGAGATCAAAGCTCTGGCAAATCCTCCTTACTGGAAAGTCTGACTGGAATTCCGTTTCCTAAAGACCAAAGCCTTTGCACTCGTCATGCAACGCAGATCACATCTCGACGCAATAGCGATGACCGTGTTGATATACGCATTATTCCTGGCCCACACGCGTCAGAGGACCATAGGAAGGATGTCGAGGCATTCCAAACGCACGTGTCTTCGGGTTTGAAATTTCGGGAGCAGTTTGTGGACATCTTGAAGAAGGTTAGTGAGACTTGAATATCTGTAGTCGACTCAGACAGCTCAATGAAAGATCAGGCCAATGAAAAAATGGGTTTGCGGGCCGACATATCAACCGGGAACGGCGCCGTGTTTAGCGAAGATGTCCTCAAAATCGAGGTGCAGGGGCCTCGCGAGGACTATCTCACCATCATTGATGTCCCAGGAATTTTCCGCACCACTACGCAGGGAACCACTAAAGATGACATGGTCATGGTGAAGGACCTGGTCAAGAGGTATATCAGAGACGATCGCACTATTATCTTAGCAGTGCTGCCGAGTAATGTCGACATTGCCACGCAAGAGATCTTAGAGCTTGCGGAAGATTACGACAAGAATGGTGAGCGTACCCTCGGTGTGCTCACCAAGCCCGACTTGGTACTTGAACCTAGTGCGCAGGCCGCCGTCTGTGACCTTGTTCGGGGCAAGAAACGGCCACTCACTCTTGGCTACTTCCTTGTCCGCAATCGTGGAGCGAGTAGCGGCTCAAAGGAGCAGCCAGAGCTTGATCAGATTTTCCGACAGCAGCCATGGATTGACCTTCCAGAGGATCGAGTAGGCATCCCAGCCCTCAAAGAGCAGCTCAGGTCGCTCTTAGTCGACATTACCCGACGCGAGTTTCCTAAATTGCTCCAGGATGTCAGCAATCAAATTAAAGAATGCAAGAGGGAACTAAACAGCCTTGGACCGCCTCGCCAGGATGAGCGCGAGCAACGCAGTTTTCTTAGTCGCATTGCTGAGACTTTCCAGGATCGTGCTAGGGCAGCATTGGCCGCCGATTATAACGCAGATCCGGTTTTTGACCAAGACGAGCTCCGTCTCATCACTCACGTGGTAAACATTACCGATGTTTTCAGTGCCGATTTTCAACAGGGTGCCCATTCACGACACTTCGAGAATCTTGACCTATCTATATCGTATGGGGCATGTGAGGTGGCTGCCGATTGCGATTGTGAAGAAACTCCAGTCGTGTTGATGATAGACAACCTGCGAGCGCTACTCGAAAAGGCACGAGTGGACGACGTTGCGCTGGGGGAGCTTGCTGAACTTGGCGACATCATTGTCCCTCTCCCACCGCATAGGACACCAATGCCGCGCGATGATTTTTCTGCGTGGATCAATGACGTCTACTTGCAATCTAGGGGCCTGGACCTTGGCACCTTCAACGCAAACTTAGTTTCTACGGCTTTTGCAGAGCAGTCACGCAAGTGGGGCGACATGACGAAGATCTATATGAGCCGGGTCATCATCACCCTTCATCGCTTCATCGCCGCCGCACTTCGCTCCATCTGCCAGGAAGAGCAAACCCGTGGCCAGTTATGGTCCGCAATCCTCGAGAGCCTAGTGGAACGCTACAAGATGGCAATGGCCCAAGCGAGCCTATTGGTCGAGGTTGAACAGCGCAAGAAGCCTTACACTCTCAACCGACAGTTTACCGAGGCTCTCTCGAAAGCTCGGGGCTACCGAGTCACTCAGCTGCTGCGTCCTAAGGCTAGAAAGGACACCAGGCAGTACGGAGAGCTTCAGTACATGGTTAATTTGGACGATATTGCCAAAGCTGCCGAAGGCAAGAGCAACGTGGAGCAGTTGCAAGAAGAGATTCATGACATTCTCCATGCTTACTACAGCCTAGCGCTTAACCGGTTCATTGACAATGTCTTCCAACTCGCTGTTGACTACTCCCTGTTGCATGGCCCTTCTAGTCCCCTGAAAGTTTTCACTCAGGACTGGGTTATCAACCTGGAATCCGAGCAGCTCGAACGGATCGTCGGTGAGACCAAGTCTGCTAAGAAGCGCCGCTCGAAACTTGCGAAGAAGATTGAAGATTTATCTAACGCCTTGAAGATCCTCAAAACCTAGTCGTTAATCACCATTTTTGATACCACCAAGGAAGCTTGATGGAAAAAATAGCAATCATTTTGTGGGGAATGGGTATTATCAAGTCGAGATTGGACAGAGACTGGAATATGTGGATTTTTATGCGGTGCTCCTTCGCGATAAACTTAGCAGATAATTTCATACTCAATGATTAATTTCTTCTGTGAACGCCACAATATCTTCCTCTTAGTCACATTTAGAGTGCTCAACTTGCTCTGTATCTATACCAGCCTCATTCGCGGTTGCAGAGCCTCATCTAGTGATCAATTCCTTGTTCGTAGCGGGGTAGAAGCACACCTTTCTATTGGGAAGAGTTGGTGTGCCACTGGAAAAAATCGCCGCTGGGAAGCCGTCAGACCCGCCAAAAAAAAAACAGTTCGGTCAGGTGCTCGAGCCTATTCGAAACTTCCTTTCATCCCAACATGAGCAATTGAGCAAAGGTATAAGTGTGCGGAAGGCCTTGCTGCTCGATATATACATGCTAGGGCCGACGGCAGAGCAAGCAAGGCCTACGATAATCTTCCTTTGCGAAAATAAGACACAACGTCAATGTGCACATGAACTTGTCAGAAATAGCAAGTTACTTGACCAATATCCCGGTTTTCGTCTTGGGGAGTCTGCCAGGCCACTTCGTCCTACAATTAGTCCACAGCCTCTAGTTAGCGATGGCGATGCTACTGTGAAGGGAGAATGAAATCTCTCTAAATACCTCGTGTTTTATTCTCCACCTCTCGAGGAGATTTACGGTATTCCTATCTTCATACCGAACCCGACTTCCCAAAACAGCATGATCTCTCGTAAGTCCACTGCCGGGGGAATCATTAGCATCCATGGCAAATTCTTTGCTTTCACTATTGCCTATATATTCTGCAATACAGTTGTGGAGGAGCAAGTTCTTTATGACGACGATTTGAACTATCTTTCGAAGACGAAGAGGGGGAGGATAGCTGGGATTCTCAGGACCAAGGTAATCTCGTCAACGCCACAAGTCGCGGTAATGATCTCCATTGAGCAATCAGATCTTCAAGCCTGATTTTATCTAGGAAGCCAGTTGCCAGAACAACATCCTGGCGGCGAGGAATGGGAGTCTTTATCCACTATTGTTTCGCCCTAATCCTCACCTCACTTTACGGGTGCGCCAAGCCACAGCGCACGTGACACCTCGCCGCTCTACTCACCGTCGCTTCACTTCAACCTCACCCATCCTCACCGGCCTCCATTGCCACCGCCTCACCTCTATTTACCTGTTTTGCCTGGGTGTGCTTATCTCCAGTTGCGCGGCTGTCTAGAGCGTCAACTCCTGGCGAGAAGGATTTAGGGAACTAGAACGGGCTCTAGGGGGGCCGTGATAGGCTCCTGGTATTAGGATGGGCTCCTGGGCTTACTGTCCTAGTATTAAATATCAATCTTATTATAGAGGTGAAGTTAGAATACTGCGTTCGCCCTCCACAAGAGAACCCGTATCCTTCAGACCAGCTGCGGGAACAATCGTCTTCTGGATTTTCGCGCGCGTTGACTTTGTCACAGCACGGACCAGCACTTCTGGCATGCGCTTTACCTGAGGCAGTTAGTTTTAGCAAGGAGCTCTTGCTGCAGTACGTAACAACCCCCTCTCCAATTGCGGGCTTACAGCCCGGGTATAATAAGAAAAAGCTCCGGTATAATAGACCCACTTTCAAAATTACTAGGAACAGTTAGGACATCACGTACACTAACTTCTTGCTTACTCTTGTAACAACGGGAACACCTACTGTTCTTACTTGGAGGGTTGGAGTTGTTGACTTGATATCACGTGACCGCGCCCCCGACCAAGTACTTTCGCGATCATTTAGCATGAAGTCCGGGCGACTCCTACGATTGGGCAATCATCAATCGACAGTAACACGCCTCTACAAAGAAACGGTCCCGATGAATCAATAACCGACTATATGTCAGGTATGTTATCGTCATTCCGACCCTATTGATCTTCTAACAGGGTATTTTTCTGACGATGTCAATATAGTGACAGGTCCCACACAAGGTCCTCAATCGAATACTTTTCGTCAAATAAACGTCAACAATCAAATGAACAGTTTCAATCCTTACTCCCTAGGCAATGCCGGTGACGTTACTCTATACGATCTCAATGCCTCGGAGTGGGATCAACTGGGAGAAGGACTGCAGTGGAGTCATGCATGGGAAAATCCCCAACAGAGCGATGTTCCAACGATTAGTAACACCCAGTCGACTAGCAATTCTTCACTTTCGAATGAACCGACTCAGTGGCTTATGTGGCCTTCCGAAGATTAGGAGCCTGCAAGCGAGGCGAATAGGGGAGATAATCATAACCGAGGAAGCGTTGATTTTGCGTCGGAGCACCCTTGAGCAATGAGAACATGGAAGTTTAGAAAGCATATACTCCTATGTCAGAGCCATGTGAGCATGCAGTATTTCCTTTCGTAGAGAATCGTCCGTTAGTGAAGTCAGTTAGATAGGTACGGTTGATCGCATCACGTGGTGGCTTACCGTTCTTTCTCATCGATGTCAAAACACTGTTACTTATCAGCGTGCGAATTCATAATCATATGAGAACATTGCAATTCTTTCATTTCAGTTATATTTTACTTAAAATAAAGGTCGCCTTAATCAATCGAAACGTTCTCCACGTGATGTTGCGTGAAGCTTTTCTGTCACGTGAATATTTTTCGTTTTGTTGCACGTCGCACCTAGCGACGATTCAGGACCGAATCGGTTCATCGAGGAGATATCCCTGAACTCAGGAATTTCCCTTCCAAGGCCGGTCTAACATTTCCCTATCACGACCTCGCCACGAATTTCGCTAGTTTATGAAAAACAGATAAAATTGATTTTGCCCAGTGGCAAGCTTCTTCATTCTTTTGATAGCCTTAAAATTCGAGCTCAGTTAGTCAGTCAGCTTGTCCTTGTTTTGATGGGAATGGATTCATTTTGCAACGCGACAGTTCATAGGGTTAGCACCCAGGGTGAAAAGAGCACAAAGTCTACAGTACGGTACACACCAACGACTTCCAGCTGTCAATTTCCAACTGTCAAGTGACAATATAATCGTTCCATTCCAACAGTCATTCAAGCTTCCCAAGATGTAACCTCTTCATGCACACAAGCGGGAGTGCGGCATGTCGCGTGCTGTGGCGTTTCCTTCCCGCCATAGTGCATCTCACGCCTTCGACGTCCAATGCCCCTTCACCCCGCCACGCCCACACTAACTCCACATGGCCAAGCCCCAGCCTCGACCCCTCCGATTCGCCTTTCCCAAAGGTATCCCACTTTGTTCACCTTTCTCTCCGAACTCGCTTTCGAGATGACCTGACGTTCAAAGAGCAACATCGCAAAACCGCGAAAGAGGATACCGTCGATGCCCTTGAACACTAACTTTGGGACCTTCGAACGTGAGGTGAGGGATGTTTCCCTAGACGATGAGCGAGGACGAGAATCTTCGGATGGAGACAGACTAGCTGCTATCGATCAGGATGAGGTAGAGACGGAAGGTGGTGTTATAGCTGCTGGCGAGGACCCAGTTGGGAATGAGAAAGATGAGCCGGTTACTTGGCTGTCGTTGCCACATAGGAGGCAGTTGATCATCTTGACGTTGTCTCGACTTTCGGAACCTCTGGTGCAGACATCGTTGCAGGTAAATGCTTGCCACCACTTTCATCCGATGTAAGGCTTCTCACCGCTTGATAATCGCAGGCATATATGTTTTACCAACTCAAATCTTTCGATGAAAGTCTCCCCGATTCAACCATTGCTGCACAAGCCGGGATGATGGCCAGTAGCTTCACTGGGGCACAATTTCTGACAGCTATGATGTGGGGTCGGATATCAGATTCTGATAGAGGTGGAAGGAAGATGGTGGTATTGATTGGGCTGTGTGGGACCAGTACGTGACTTCTACCCTCGTTCTGAGATCTTCTTAGAATAGAAATAGGAGCTGACATGAGTACAGCCATCTCTTGTTTAGGTTTCGGCTTCTCCAAAACTTTCTTACAAGCTATGTTCTTCCGAACTATTGGTGGGGCTTTGAATGGGAACGTTGGAGTAATGAGGACCATGGTCTCAGAGATTGTTCAAGAGAAGAAGTAAGCATCCTCTCCTCAGCTAGCTGAACTCAGCTGACACGATTCTAGATATCAATCAAGGGCCTTTCTCTTATTCCCGATGACTTTCAACATCGGAGTGATCATCGGCCCCATATTAGGAGGACTCATGGCAGACCCCGCAGGAAGCTATCCAAGCCTCTTCGGAAACATTGCCTGGCTGAAGAAATACCCCTACGCACCACCCAATATCCTGAGCGCCGTCATTCTCTTCTGCGCCATGCTCGGCGTATTCTTTGGTTTAGAAGAGGTATGCAGCTCCCCCACCACCACGAATATCTTCTGACATTCCCCAGACGCTAGAATCAATCCGCCACAAAGAAGACATGGGAATGAAGATTGTCCAAAAAGTCACACAAATCTTCCGCGGCCGCGGCTCCCTTGACTTCTCATACAACTACACCGCAATCCCCGGCACCGAGACACCCTCCGAGGTCGAAC